>Ga0207428_10005872_pt1 | contig 11378 bp, 6 predicted proteins | sample RhiMethybrSRZTD1_FD_187600 | JGI IMG/M metagenome (GOLD analysis project Ga0207428, IMG submission 187600) | Populus rhizosphere microbial communities from Tennessee, USA - Rhizosphere MetaG P. TD hybrid SRZTD1 (SPAdes) (version 3) | ecosystem: Host-associated > Plants > Roots > Rhizosphere >... | reverse complement strand
GGTCGGCGGTAATTGGACCAGGAACGGTGCTCGGTGATAAGACGTCGTTGACTGACTATACATTTACGTAATCGTGCAGGCAGGAGCAGCAGCCGGGAGCAGGATAATCTCCTGCCCCTGTATCCTACTACTGCTCCTGTTTGCAGCTCAGTGGCAGGGGCAGCAGCCGGGAGCAGGATAATCTCCTGCCCCTGTATCCTGCTACTGCTCCTGTTTGCAGCTCAGTGGCAGGGGCAGCAGCCGGGAGCAGGATAATCTGCCTGCTCCTGCATCCTGCTCCTGTTTGCAGCTTAGTGGAGGGTGGCAATCTTGAATTGGGAAGTTTTTCGCGCTTACGATATTCGCGGCATCTATCCGGGTGACATCGACGAAGAAGCGTACTACAGGATCGCAAAGGGTTACGTTTACGTATTCAAGCCGGCAAAGATGGTGGTGGGCATGGATGCCCGCCTGTCGTCGCCGCCACTGAAAGCGAGTTTGATCAAGGGCTTCCTGGAGTCCGGCGTTGACGTGGTAGACATCGGGAGCATCACGACTGACATGCTCTATTACGCGGTTGGAGCATCGTCTGAATACTCGGGTGGCGTCGTCGTCTCCGCTTCACACAATCCAAAAGAATACAACGGCATGAAGATGGTGCGTGAGAAAGCCACCGCCATCTCTTCCGACACCGGCTTGTTCGAAATACGAGACGTGCTCAAAGCCGGCAAAGATGCTGAAGTTACGTCGGAGAAGAAAGGAACCCTGAGCGAGCGCGACATCATCGACGGTTACATCCAGCATGTTCTGAAGTCGATTGATACGAGCAAAGTCAAGCAGTTTACCTTTGTTGGAAACGCCAACTTCGGTTTCGTGTGTCGACCCGCCGCGAAGCTTGCAGAACAACTCGGGTTGGATTTGATTCCGTTGAATTTCGAGCCGGACGGATCGTTTCCCAAAGGACCACCCGATCCGATGCTGCCGGGGAATCGAACCGAGACCGAGGAGCTCGTGCGGAAGAATCACGCGAACTTCGGAGTCGCGTGGGACGCTGACGCTGACCGCGCAATGTTCTTCGATGAAAACGGCGAGTTCATCTCAGGCACGTATATCACCGCGTTGCAAGCCGATATCCTGCTCACAAAATATGGTAGCGACAACACGATCATCTTCGATCCACGCGTGATATGGCCGACGCTGGACACTGTGCGACGAAAGGGCGCGCGGCCGATCATCTCCAAGGGTGGTCATGCGTTCATGAAAGATCGCATGCGGCGTGAGAATGGACTGTTCGCGGGTGAGCTAAGCGGGCATTACTATTTTCGTGAGAACTTTTATGCAGACAACGGTGTGATTCCCTTCCTGCTGATTCTCGAACATCTCTCTACTCAGGATAGACCCTTTTCGGAGATCATGGCGCAGTACATGGCCGGTCACTACATGTCCGGCGAACTCAATTACCACGTCAAAGACATCAAAGCCGTGATCGAAAAGGTGAAGGAACGCTATCACGGTGAGGGGCAGGAGGATTATACCGACGGGTATTCACTTGAGACGGCCGAGTGGCGCTTCAACATCCGCGGCTCCAATACCGAACCGCTCCTGCGCTTGAACATCGAAGCCCGCAAGGATGGACTGGTCGATCAGGTAAAAGCCGAGATCGAAAAGATAATCGAGGCGCAGTAATCCAATCGTTTGTTGGACAGGATTAACAGGATTATTCAGGATGAACATGTAAATCATGAAACATCCTGTTAATCCTGTCTAATGTTTTCTCTATGCCTGAGCTACCTGAAGTAGAACACGTCGTCCGAGCCTTGATTCCGCTCGTCACCGGCCGCCGTATTCTCGCCGCGGAGCTAAACCTCAAACGCATCGCGCCCGGTATCTCGCGGCCCGCGTTTGATCGGCAACTAAAAAACTCTCTCATCACGAGCGTCGGGAGACGCGGTAAGTACATCCTCTTCAAACTCGAATCCGGCCAGGTCCTGACCACGCACCTCCGCATGACCGGAAAGTTTGTCTCACTAACGACCGATCAATCACTACCACCGTACGCGCACGTCATCTTTTATCTCGACGACGAACGCCGCCTCGTCTTCTGCGATATGCGACAGTTCGGACGCATGCAGATCTTCAAAGATCCGCTCCGCCCGCCGAAGGAGTTACAGTCCCTCGCCCCTGAACCTTTGTCAGACGAGTTCACTGAAGAATACTTCCTCGACACACTCTCGCGTTCGCGCCGTCCTCTAAAACACTTACTCCTTGACCAGACGCGTGTGCTCGGTCTCGGAAACATCTACGCCGTTGAGGCGCTCTTCCTCGCGGGAGTAAATCCAAAGAAAGCGGCAAACAAATTATCGAGACCACGTGCGCGCAAGTTGTACCGGGCGATTCGCGAAGTTCTCCAGGAAGCGATCGACTCGGGTTCGACTCTGAAGATCGATCTGGCGGATGGAAACGGCAGTTACTTCGAGGCGCCGGAGCGCTTTTGGCGTGTCTACGAGCGTGAAGGTGAACCGTGCGTGAGATGCGGCACAGGGATCAAAAGAATTGTCCAGGGCGGCAGATCGACGTACTACTGTCCCAAATGTCAGCGGAATTAGTAACAATAAATGTTACTTAGCGGCTAACAGTTTGCGGCAGTTGCGGGTACCGTTATTGTTCTTGTTCCTTACCTGAATACGGAAACTCGTCCGCCAAAACAGCCCGCATCTTCACGTGGCCATACAGCACTTCGAGATAGCAAATAAACCGATGCAGTAACGGTTTCGGGTCGAGATTGTTCTCAATTGCAGTGATGACTTCCAGCGCCAGACTCTCGTAACCCCGCCAGTCTTTGTACATTAAATACTGCATGCTGCCATCTCTAAACTCGAGGATTCGGGCGGTCACGGAGCGCAGCACGTCGGGGTCACCTTTGGCCTGGGCCAGGCGCACAAAACGCATCAGAGAGGAAAGGTCTTTGCACAGAATGAGCGACTGTTCCAGCCGTAGTTCGACGTCGTTAAAAAGCTTCGAACCATCGACATTTGGCTTAAAAACCTGCAGCAAAGTTATAGTCGATTGCTGGAAGCAATTGGTCAATAAACCGTGCGCGTGCATGATCTTGCCGTAGACGATTGGTATTGACTGCTCGGTGACGCCACGGACCAACTCGCGTTCAAAAATCCTGCGTAAATCGTGAGTAATTCCATACGAAATGCCGTCGAGGACGTCGCTAAGGCGCTCATGTCCCTTCGCCGCTGGAGTGGCCCTCGTCTCGATGTAGTCGGTTAATGATCGCGCCTCGAATTCGAGGACTTCGAGCAAAGAGAGGCTCTCGAGAAGTGTGTCGAGCTTCTGCAGATTGTTCTCGATGCGCGCGAGCCAATCGAAAAAGCGCAGCATCTCGCTGAGGATCGTCGCCGAGAGTTCATGGAGGTCCGGGTTCGAAATGCTCCGGAGCACTGAGTCGATCTCGTTATTAAGATTTGCCTGGACCTCTCGTTGAACGTCCGTTTGAGGATCAGAGGGAAGCATGTCGCTGAGTAGCGGCAACTGAGGATCTGGTTCTTGAGTAAGGTAAGCGAGGGATGTGGCCATTCGAGGGAACCTCCAACCTAACGAACGGCAAGGCCCGTGCCGCAATAAACCTTGGAGTGCGGCGGCCTGGTTACGGTCCTATTCTGATAGTCCCCGTGTTGCTGATTTGACCGTGCACGTTGATCGTCACCTGGCAAATGCCGGCGGCAAGATTGTCGGGCAACCTGAAAACGACTTGAGCGAAGGTCGTATTGGGTATCAACCGCACGTCCTCGGCAGCGACAGTGAATGTCTGGCTGTTTCCATCCACCAGAGTAATCGTCACCGCAGCAGCCGTCTCGCCCTGGTTCAAGGTCAGGTTTTCCGCGAAAAGAATTAACCGCTTGTTGTGATCGGCGCCAAGGTTGAACGCGTCCACAAGACTCTGAATGGTGAACGGATCTCTGACGAGCCATACCGAGTCAAGCGCTGTCGCCTGATTGGCAGTTGGTCCTGATTCTTCCAGCAGCAATCGAAGAGTGTCGTCATTCTGAATAGTTCCCACTCCCTGTGCATCCGAGACGACTGCGTTTACAGGATTGGTAAGATTGACCAACACAGTTTCATCCAACTCAGTTTTCTGATCGCCATTTATCACAACCGTGATTGGCTTGGTCAGATCTCCCGGATTGAACGTTAACGTGCCGCTCGTCCCTTGATAGTCGTTGTCACTTGTTTGCGCCGTTCCATTTGCGGTGGCGTAATCTACGTTCACCGTCGCCGCACTGGCGGCGGAAAGAGTGACTGTGAATGCGAGATTAGTCGTGCCGTTATTGCCTTCGGCAATACTCACGTCGTTGATGGAAAGCGTTGGCGGCGCTTTCACAGTTTGTCCACCTGAAAGCGTCGCACTGCTACTCTCGAAAACAGCATCACCACTGTAGTCAGCAGTGATGACGTGAGTTCCCGAAGCGAGGGCCGACGTAGTCAGTTGCGCTGTTCCGTTTGTTAGCGCCTGCGCCGATCCGAGATTAGTGCCTCCGTCCTTGAATTGGACCGTGCCCGTCGGAGTGCCCGAACCGGAAGATACGGTGGCCGTGAACGTCACCGACTGGCCGAAGTCTGAAGGATTAACCGAAGAAGACAGAGCCACCGTGGGAGTGATTTTGTTGACCGTGATGGAAGCGGTCGTGGCTGAACCGAGACCAGCTCCACTCGCATTAGTCGCTCCCTGCACCTGGAAACTAAATGTCGTTCCAGGACTCGATAGATTCGAGGCCGGTGTGAAGCGCAGGCCCGCGTTAGCTTCGGCGCTCGTAATGAAGCTGTTGTTCGTGATCTGCGTCGTGCCGTTGTTCTTGAACAACGTGCCGTTCGTGATGTTTGTGATCTTGAAGTGAGTTATTTCCGTGCCGTCGACTGCGTTTCGCGTGATCACCAGTCCGGACGTGGTCTGCGTGTTAACAAACGTTGTCGCACTCGTTACTGAAGGCGTGTCGGCAACTGGATCGACCGTGATTGTCGCGGTCGTCGCGGGGCTTAATCCCGCACCACCAGAGCTAAGTGCCGCCTCGACGTTGAAGCTGAAATTACTGCCGGGGCTAGACAGATTTGCGGCCGGACTAAATTTCAAACCGGCATTACCTTCGGCAACTGTGATGAAGTCGCCGTTGCTGATCGGCGTGGTGCCGTTGTTCTTAAAGAGCGTGCCGTTAGTTATCGAACTGATCTTGAAGTGTGTGACCTCGCCGTTGTCGACGGCGTTTTTAGTAATCACCAGGCCTGTACTGGTTTGCGTATCCTCGCTGGTGGTTGCATTTGTCACCGAAGGCGTATCGGCGACGCTGTTGACAGTGAGAACGAACGTGTCTGACATGCTGCCGTTCGGAGAATTCACGGTCACGGTAATAACTGCCAAACCTGCTTGATTGGCAAAAGGAGTGATATTCAAAGTGCGAGTTGAGCCGCTGCCGGTAATGTTGAGATTAAGTGGATCGTTCGGAACCACAGCGGCGTTACCCGACGTTGCGGTCACACTCGTAACCGAACCCGCCTCACCGATGTTGAAGCTGAAGGACAGCGACGTATCTTCCGCCGTCGATTTATCAGAGATGTCTTCGACGCTAACTTGTGCTTCAAACGCTCCGATATCGACTGTTTGCGTCAAATTGGCATCAGCCGAATCCGCTGCCCGCGCAAATCCTGCCCCGCGCTGGTCTGTGGTCACAGATACACCGACAGCAGGCGTACAGGAGTTGTCGAGCACGCAATTGTTGCCGGCATCAAGAGCAGTCGAATTGGAAAGCAGCGCGTGCGTCTGCGTTGGCCCACCATTATTCGCCAATGGTCCAAGTCTTGGATTCAATGGTGAAGTGACGGTTCCGACTTGATCATTGTTGACGCCGTTAGTGAAGCCGCTCGTTGTGACAATGGCGTCTTCGTTTAAGCTGCCGATCAGATTATTACCGCGAGAGATGAACCTGCCGGCGACGTCCGGGGCATTATTGCCGGCAATAATCGTATTCCTGACCTCGACGGTTTCCGTAAAAGTTATGATCCCAGGAGCTCGCTGAGCCGAGTTATTGGTGATAGTGCAGTTCGTGAGGAAGATAAAACCATTGATGTCGTTGTTAATAGCGCCTCCCTCTACCGCACTATTCCCACTAAGAGTGCTATTGGTTAAGCGCATCACCGCGCCACCACGATTCATGATGCCTCCAGCAAATGTCTTAGAGACGTTGCCGCTGATCGTGCTGTTTGTGATTGTCAGCAGGCCTTCGGTAAAGATGCCACCTGCGAAGGCGGGTGTGCCGTTCGGAGCGTCTCCGGCGGTGTTATTGCTTACGACAACCGTGTCCATATTGACAGTGGCGGGCGCCGCAATGTAAACGGCTCCTCCCAAACCACCGAAACCGCCGTTCACTGTGCTGAAACCACTGCTGTTATTATTGATGACGACGTTTGTCAGTGTAGTCGTACTATTGTTCCTTGTATAAATTGCACCTCCATCGCCTCCGCGTCCTCCACCGATACCGGTGCCACCACCGCCACCATTCCCGGAGTGATTTCCGCTGACGACGCAGTTTGTCATAGTCAACACGCTGCCTTCGTTGTAGATTGCGCCTCCTGCGCCTCCGTTTCCAGGTAAAGATATGGCATCTCCACCGTTTCCAGATTGATTTCCGATGAGGCGAACGTCTGACAACACGAGCGTTCCAAGGTTTCGAATGCCGCCACCTTCAGCACCCGTGCCACCGGCGAATCCTCCCGGTGTCCCATCGGGAGGACGCCCGTTCGCGATCGTCAGTCCGGAAATGTTTACCGAGACCGAGGAAGACGTGATGTTAAAGATGCGAAACTGTGGCAGGCCCCCCAGTTGGCTGCGTTCGATCGTAAGCGACCCCGACCCTGGGCCCGTAATCGTCAGATTCTTGTTAATAGTCAACTCAGCCGAACCCAAACTAATTATGTTCATCACGGTCGCTATGTTGAAAGTGATCGTAGAGCCGTCGCAAGCGTCAATAATGGCCTGACGCAGAGTTCCGGCGCCCGAGTCGTTGCTGCTGGCGACTACTGGATCAGTTGTGCAGAAAGGCACCGCAGGAGAAACGTTTGAGACAGCAGCAGGGGCCGCTGAAGAAACGGTGGGACCAACGACTATAGCCAGTCCCAAAGTAAGCAGACACAACGCAACGGTAGAGACGACGAACACACGTCGAGGGTGTAGATACAGTGATTTATTGTTTTTCATATAGGGGAACTCTGGGTCATTATTGGGAGAAAAGGGCTACGATGTTGGGATCGCGCGCCGGGAGATGCGATAAAGTAGCATCTACGAGGGATTCTTATCAATAAAAAAGATCTTAGTTTGAACTTCTTCTCTATGCGACAGAGAAATCCAAATTAAGACACGACGGGTTCGTCCGAATTACAGATTCGTGAGGATAAAATCCAACATCATCTGTCTCATGTGCTTCAACAACAGCGGATCCGTTACACCATGCCTCGACTTTGGATATAGCATCAATTCAAACTGCTTTCCTGCCTTCTGCAATTCATAAATAAACTGAATCGTGTTCTGCATGTGAACGTTGTCGTCGATTGCACCGTGAATCAGCAGTAACTTCCCGTGCAGGTTCTTCGCGGCGTTGACGGGCGAGCTCTTCTTGTAACCTTCGGGATTGTTTTGCGGCGTCCCCATGTAACGTTCGGTGTAGATGCTGTCGTAGTCGCGCCAGTCAGCCACGGTTCCGCCCGAGATGCCGATCTTGAACGACTGGCTATGCGTGAGCGCATAGCTCGTCATGAAACCGCCGTAGCTCCAACCCCAGATACCAATTCGTGAGCCGTCAATATAAGGTTGGCTCTTCAACCACGTCACACCGTCTTCAAGATCGCGCAGTTCGAGTTCACCGAAATTCTTGTAGACGGGCCACGTCGCATCCATGCCCTTGCCGCTTGCCGTGCGGTTGTCGCAAACCCAGATGATGTACCCCTTCTGGGCCAGCAACTGATGAAACATGTAAGTTTGCGAGCCCCAGCCGTCACGCACTTGCGGCGCGTGTGGACCACTGTAAGTAAAACTCATGACGGGATACTTCTTGCGCGCGTCGAAGTCGGGCGGCTTGATCATCATTGCTTCCATCTGGAAGCCATCGCGCGTCTTGACCTGCATGAGCTCTGCGTTTCCGAGCTTGTATTGCTTAAGCGCGTCGACTTTGTTTTCAGCAATGACTCGCACGAGTTTTCCGGAAGCGTCGTAGAGACGGACCTGCGACGGCGTGTTCAGATCGCTCCAAACGTCGATGAAGTAATTATTGGCAGGACTCAGATCGACCCGATGCGAACCTTCAGTTTGTGTAAGACGCGTGAGGCCGCTGCCGTCGAGCTTGATGCGATAACCATGCGGGGCAATGTGACTGTGCTCAGTGGCGGTGAAGTAGATAAAACCGTTCGCTTCGTCCACGCCCTCAATCGATCGCACTTCCCATTTGCCGTCCGTAATCTGTCGCAGCAGTTTACCGTCAACCGAATAGTGATAGAGGTGTTCCCAGCCGTTGCGTTCGCTGGCCCAGATGAATGAACCATCCTTCAACCAGATGGGCTGCTCGTTGATGGCAACCCACGCCTTTGAGGTTTCGTGAATGATGTTGTCCGACTTGCCATCCTTCGCGTCGGCAAAGTTCACGTCCAGAAAAGTTTGTTCGCGGTTCTGTGCCTGGTAGACAACTTTCTTGCCGTCGGGCGTCCATGTGACGCGGGAGATCAGCAGGTCGGCCGGCTGGTATTTGAAGGTGTCGATCCAACGAATGTCGCCGCCTGCGGCACTGACGACGCCGAGCTTTACGATTGGATTGGGATCGCCCGCCTTTGGATATGCAGTGACCTCGAGATTCTGGTGATACGGAATGTGATCGACTACCGTGAACTCCGGAACGGGACTCTCGTCAAAACGTAGGAATGCAATACTGCTTGAATCGGGACTCCACCAGTACGCGCCGAAGTTTCCACGTCCATATAGCTCTTCCTGGTAAACCCAATCCAGCCGGCCATTGAGAATCTTCGCACTGCCATCCCGCGTGAGTGCGCGCTCGCGACGCTGCATGCTCAGATCTTCGACGTAGAGGTTGTTCTCGCGTACGAAGCTGACCATCTTGCCATCCGGGCTAAAAGCCTCGCCCACTTCTTCTTCCGGATTACTGGTGAGACGGATCGCACGATCACTACCAAGTTCATAATAGAAGAGATCGTTGGACCAGTTGATCAGAACTGCGGTTTCCGCGGGGTTGAGATTGTAGTTACCGCGATTCGCAAGCTGTCGCGCACTCTCAGCAGTGACGCCGGGCAAGGCAGCAAACGCAGCCTGCATCTTTGCAGCATCGAAGAATGGAACGGCTTCACCAGTCGCGGCATTCACCTTTTGCAATCGCGGCAGGTCGCGTTTGCCCGTTTCGTTCGTCAGGAGATAGTGGTTGCCGTCCTTGAGCCAGCGAATCGTGGGTGTTGAGCCGTTGAAATTGACGCGCTTGACCGGATCAAAAATGTCGTCGATGGTAAGAAGTTTGTTTTGAGCTCTTAACGGCTGCGTACCTAAAAGAATAAAAGCGAGAGCCAGCAGGAATGTCTTAAAGCGAGTCGTAGTCATCATATTGATCTAGGCGTCATTCTCTTGATCAGAGGTGTCAACACTGCAAGGATAATTGCGGCCACGAGCGTGATGCCGGCGAATATGCCGAAGCCTCGCACCAGGACGGCCGTATCGTTGCCGGAAAACAATCTGGTGGTTAAGCCCGCGATATAACTGCCGATGGAAATAGATAAAAACCACACTCCCAACATTAAGCCAACCATTCTTGCAGGAGACAATTTAGTCACCGTGCTGAGACCAACCGGGCTCAAACACAATTCACCGATCGTTTGCAGAAAATAGACCACCACGAGCCACATCGGGCTAACACGTCCGCCTCCAGCAAGTGAGGCCGCGAAAGCGATCACGATGAAGGCAATGCCGGCGAAGAACAAACCGATCGTGAACTTGCCGGGACTGGATGGTTGTCGATCTCCAAGCGACTGCCAAACAACACCGATGATTGGTGCAAGTATGATTACGAAAATTGCAGGCACCGATTGAAACCAACTCGACGGATAGGCCCATCCAAATACGGTGGTTTGCGTCAGCCGGTCGGCGAAGAGCGTCAAGCTCGAACCCGCCTGTTCATACGTCATCCAAAACAATATCGAGAAAAGAAACAGGACGAAGATCACCAGCACTCGTTTCAACTCGTCACTGTTCAAGTGACGTACAATGCCAATCAGATAACCGACGAAAAACAAAACCACAGTCGGAAATAGTGCTGATAACACACCCGCTTCGCCGTAGAAATAACCCGCTAGAAACCCTGCGACTCCTCCCGCGATGGCAAGGCCCAACGTCAGATAATCAACCCCTTCCCTCGTCTCTGTCTCAACCGCACGCGAAATGGGATTCGGCTTTTCTCCGACTTGGCTTATTTGCTTGTGTCCGATCAGGTATTGGATGATGCCGAGTGTCATACCCACTCCGGCAGCACCAAATCCCCAATGCCATGCAGAATTGGGATCGAAACCCCATCCCGTAATCAAACTGCGGAACCACTGGCCTTGCGCCAGAAACCCCACAACGATTGGAGACAGAAATGCTCCCAGATTGATTCCCATGTAAAAGATCGAGAATCCTGCGTCACGTCGCTTGTCACCCTCCGAATACAATTGGCCCACCATCGCGCTGATATTCGGCTTTAATAGTCCAGTGCCACAGGCAATGAGGATGAGTCCGGCGTAGAAAGTAAGTCTCGAGTTGATCGCCATTGAATAGTGACCGCAGGCGATGATGATGCCGCCAATCAGCACCGCTCGGCGTGCACCGAATATCCGGTCTGCCAGCCACCCTCCTGGCAAAGGTAAATACCAAACAGAGGAAACATAGGTAGCGTAGATGATGCTGGCGTACTTTTCATCGAAACCGAGTCCGCCTTCAGCAAACGACTTCGTCATGTAGAGCGTAAGGATTGCTCGCATGCCGTAGTAGGAGAAGCGTTCCCACATCTCAGTAAAGAAAAGTGTCGAGAGGCCTCTTGGGTGTCCCAGGAAATCACTCATATGCTGATCCTTTGTAGTAATGCGGAGCTTAGGGAAAGACAGTGAGCATTCAGCCAAAAGGAGAGGACGACTGTCAAGCCACGGATAACGCGGATCTGTGCAAATCGATCTACACAGATCCGCGTTATCAGTGTTACTTAGTCGGCGTGGAGTTGAAAGACCTGGGCGGCTTCAGCAGGAGGAAGCACCGGATGGTATAGCTTTCCGTAACGACCTGTAATGATCTTCACGTAGTTCTGAGTTTCACCGTACGGCGG
>Ga0207428_10005869_pt1 | contig 11380 bp, 9 predicted proteins | sample RhiMethybrSRZTD1_FD_187600 | JGI IMG/M metagenome (GOLD analysis project Ga0207428, IMG submission 187600) | Populus rhizosphere microbial communities from Tennessee, USA - Rhizosphere MetaG P. TD hybrid SRZTD1 (SPAdes) (version 3) | ecosystem: Host-associated > Plants > Roots > Rhizosphere >... | reverse complement strand
TATCAGATCCCCAAGGCTGGCTTTAAGCTCGCTAACAACAGATCTGACCTTGGTGCCGTCGGGCCCTTCAGCCATGATTCGCAACAGGGGCTCGGTACCCGAATAACGAATCACCAGTCGTCCCGAATCGCCAAAGCGCTTTTCTGCATTGTTGATCAATTCAGCAATCGCCGGGTTGGCCAGTGGAATCCTTTTGCGAACCTTGAAACCATCAAGAAGTTGAGGGTAGGGGTGGAAGCCATCGGCGAGGTCGTCCAGAGTGGCCCCACTTTCTCCTAGAATTTCCGCCAGCTTGACAGCCGTTAGGATTCCGTCCCCTGCGGTGTGAGAATTCAACAGGATCACATGACCTGACGGCTCGCCGCCCAGGCTAGCGCCTTCTTGTGTCATCATCTCCAGGACGTAGCGATCCCCCACCGAAGCCCGTAGAAACTCGATGCCGCGCTCGTTCAAAGTTTGCTCGAGTGCATAGTTGGACATGATTGTCCCCACCACCTTGTTTCCCCTTAACTGCTGGTGGCCGCGAAAATGGAGTGCCAAGACGAAAAGAACAAAGTCTCCATCAAACACTCTTCCGCTGTGAGTTACGAACAAAGACCGATCGGCGTCTCCGTCAAACGCCACTCCCAAGTCCAACTCACGTTCCTTAACCAGAGAAATGAGTTGAGACAAATGCAGAGAGCCACAATTAAGGTTGATGTTCTTCCCGTCTGGCTTGTCATTGATCACAACGACTGATGCGTCCAATTCACGGAACACCTGTGGTGCTATGGCATGAGCAGATCCATTGCAGACGTCGAGGCCTATACGGAGCCGCCCCAGCCGGGTCTTCGTTTGGCTCTTTAGGAAGTCGATGTACTCCGACACCAGTTGACTGGATGTAACTCTCGAGGGCGGAGACTGGTTAGGGAGTTGTGGAGGAAGTTCCTCGATCAGCCGTTCTATCTCCAGTTCCTGAGCATCTGTTAGCTTGAAGCCATCCTTTCCAAAAATCTTGATGCCATTGTCTTCATATGGATTGTGTGAGGCGGAAATCATGATGCCCAGATCAAATGCATGATGCCTGGTCAGATAGGCTAGTCCAGGAGTGCTAATCACTCCGACATCAGTTGCCTCTTCAATTCCTGAGGTCATCATGGAACCTATGAGAGTCGCAGCGATCCATTCTCCTGAAGCTCGCGTGTCACGCCCAAGAATCACTCGAGGCTTGGTTCCTTTCTGCCTCCACTCTTCAACCAAGGCTGAGCCAATTCTGACAAGGGTCTGCTCATCCAATGGAGCCTCTCCAGCGACACCTCGAATACCGTCTGTGCCAAAGAGTTTTCTCATAATGGATCCAAATGCCTTTCTGAGATTGGTTTTACGGAGTCAGAGGATATCGTTCGTTTCATCGCTACAACCCTCACATGACACTATTTGGGTGTAATTGTTATTTCCACGCGAGTTTCTTGGTCAGCAGTGAGCCGCACCAGTGGATCTTCAACGTAAAGGTGTAGCCGAGCTGAAATGGTTGACGATTTTCCTGAAACATCGAGGCTGTCGGTTGAAATCCATTCCACGGGTGCGAGATGACTTGCAGGCCCCTCCAACTCCGCTCTGTCTGGCTCGCACACGATTGAGGTCACAGTGTGGTCCCCCGCCGGTTTTCCAAGAATCCGGGGTTGAATTCTGACAATCTTGCGTTCCGTTTTCTCAAAACGCAGGCGGATCTTGTTTGGAGTGATTTTGGTAACAGCAACGCCAAAGGGAACGCTGAGGTTGCTCTCACTTAGCGAATATGTACGTTCCCCAGCTGCCCAATCCGACAGATCGATGGAGGCTGTCACTTCGGAGGCATCGATCCTTTTCACAATGCTTGAACTGGCGCTCAGTCGAACATCAACCGTATTGGTCTCTCCCAGAACTTCGACTTCCTTCGGCGAGTTTCTAAATTCTAGTGGCACCCTGAGCCCAATCTCTGACCTGGGTTCACTGTTCAATGCGATCCATAGGAGAATTGCGAGTGTCAGGGAAACAACCTTCAACTGCAAGTTCCTCAAGAGCAGATTTCTGAAGTAGCGTAACCAAAGAATCATGGCCGCTCCAACATCGCCGACAGCCGCATTTCCCTGTCCGATTCTTTCCCGGCGAAAATTGTTTCCAATCGGTGGCGCAAAGAGTCACCATCCAGGCTCCGCTCGATCTGGCCACCCGCAACAATCGAGACGATTCCAGTCTCTTCCGAAATCACCACGACGACAGCATCCGATTCTTCCGTCACTCCAATGGCAGCTCGATGGCGCGTGCCCAGGTCTTTGCTGAGCTTTGGATTCACCGTGAGAGGCAGGAAGCAAGCCGCTGCCGTGATGCGGTCTTTCTGGACGATTACAGCACCGTCGTGCAGGGGTGCTCCAGGAGAGAAGATTGCCACGAGCAAGTCGTATGACAGCGCCGCATCGATTGCAATGCCACTCTCAATGTAGTTTTTCAAACCGATGCTGCGTTCAATGACGATCAGACCACCGATTCGTTGCGATGCCAGAGTGGTCGCTGCCAAAACGATTTCGTCGTACGTCTCCACGAAAGGATTTTGAGAAAACTGTCGAATCAGCGGATTCTTCCCAATATTGGCCAGTGCACGCCGGATCTCGGCTGCAAACAAGACAATAATCCCAAATACAAAATATGGAAGGATGTTGGTGAGAATCCATTGGATCATCTCCAGATGAAGCCAACGTGTAAGATAGAAAAAGATTGCGAGGACCCCGAGTCCCAAAGCCATTTGCACGGCTCGCGTGCCACGAATCAACAACAACAAGTTGTAGATGAGGGTGGTGACAATCAGAATGTCAATTGCAGCAGTCCAATTCAATTTGTCGAGATTAATCAGTTCCGCAATACTCATTGGATCTAGCTTCCAGCATTTCTCACGGCGTCACAGAGTATAGCCACTTGGCGAGTTTCTCTCACATCGTGCACTCTGACAATATGAGCTCCCTCCATAATCGCCATGGCACAGCACGCCAGGCTGCCCGTCAATCGTTGCTCTACGGGAACATCTAGGACCCTGCCGAGGAAGGATTTCCGGGACGCTCCTACCAAGATCGGAAGCCCAATGCGGCTCAGGATGGCCAGTCGTTTGAGCAGAAGCAAATTGTCCTCCGTCGTCTTGCTGAAGCCGATACCCGGATCGACAATAATCTGCCTTTTCGAGATACCAGCCAAAACTGCTCTTCGGACGGAGCATTCCAAGCTTTCCACTACGGTCCTGAGAATATTGCGCACGCGAGGCAAATGATGCATCTGCTCTGGTTTTCCACGTGAATGCATGAGCACAACTGCGACGCGTTCCGATGCCACTACTTTCGGCAATTCTCTGTCGAGCCTTAAGGCTCCAATGTCATTCACAATCTCGGCCCCGGCAGAGATCGCCGCGCGCGCCACCTCCGCCTTGAATGTGTCGATTGAGATCGGAATCTTCAATCGCTTGCGTAGCGCCTCGATCACCGGCACTACTCGCCGAATCTCTTCGGCAGCGGGCAAAACATTTCGGAACGGCGGACGAGTGGATTCTCCACCAATGTCGAGAATATCCGCTCCCTGCTCTTCCAATTCCAGGCCTCTTGAAGCAGCGTCGCCGGAACGACGGCGCCGGCTGCCTTTGAAGAACGAATCCGGCGTCGTATTGAGAACGCCCATCACGAGGGTTCTCGCGCCTAGAACCAATCGGCGCGAGGGAAGCTGAACTTCGTATCGTGTCCTCGCCTGCATGAATCTCAAATCAGTGGAATACGGTTACTGAGACAGGAGAGCCGATCTGACGGCCCGCTGATGTGACGGTTCGCAGAAGACTGGGAAACGGGAGCGCCAATGAGGAAAGGAGTGATCTTGCGCTCCACCATTCTAGGCTGGCGCCGGCTTTTCGCGTTGTTTGTCGACCAGTGAAGGCACTGTAGGAGTGAGTGACTGGACAACCTGTGTTTTTCGCCCGTCGTGTCCTCCCGGCCTGGCGTTGGAAACAGGCTCAACTTTTTCTTCCAAAGGCAGGTTTTGGATGATCATACGAACTTCGTTGGCATCCAGCACCTCGCGCTCAAGCAAGGCCTCTGCTATGCGAGCCAACGTGTCTCGATTCTCTTCGAGAATCTTCTTAGCTTTTTCATACCCCTCAGAGATGAAGCGCTTCACTTCGAGATCAATCTTGATCGCCGTATCTTCGCTATAGTCCCGGTGTTGGGCAATTTCTCTTCCCAGAAAGATCTGTTCTTCTCGCTTGCCGAACGTGAGTGGACCCAAGGAAGACATCCCGTAATCGCAGACCATGCGGCGTGCCATTTCTGTCGCCTGTTCAATGTCGTTGCCGGCCCCGGTGGTCATGTGGCCCAGAAATAGTTCCTCAGCCAATCGCCCGCCCATCATGATTGCGATTTGACTTTCAAGAAAATCTCGCGTGTAGGTGTGCTTGTCGTCAGAAGGCAATTGCATTGTAACGCCCAGTGCCATTCCGCGTGGGATGATGGTCACTTTGTGCAAGGGATCCGCATGGGGCAACAAAGCCGCCACCAAGGCATGTCCAGCTTCGTGGTAAGCCGTGTTTCTCTTCTCCGCATCACTGATGATCAGCGATTTACGCTCCACGCCCATCAGCACTTTGTCCTTGGCTCCTTCAAAGTCGGCCATGGTTACGGACTTCTGGTTGTAGCGGGCTGCATTCAAGGCCGCTTCGTTCACTAGATTCGCGAGGTCCGCCCCGGAGAAGCCTGGCGTGCCCCGCGCCAAGACGGTAATGTCTACATCTTCCGCAAGTGGAATCCGCTTGGTATGAACCTGAAGAATCCCCTCTCTTCCTTTTACATCTGGCCGTGCGACGATGACGCGACGGTCGAATCTTCCGGGCCGCAGCAAGGCTGGATCGAGAACGTCGGGCCGGTTAGTAGCCGCAATCAAGATGACGCCTTCGTTAGACTCAAACCCGTCCATTTCGACGAGAAGCTGGTTTAACGTCTGCTCTCGCTCGTCGTGGCCTCCACCTAAGCCAGCCCCGCGGTGGCGGCCCACCGCATCGATTTCATCGATAAAAATGATGCAAGGTGCGTTCTTCTTTCCCTGCTCAAACAGATCGCGAACACGCGAAGCGCCCACCCCGACAAACATCTCAACGAAGTCTGACCCGCTGATCGAGAAGAAGGGAACGCCTGCTTCTCCAGCAATCGCCCGAGCCAACAGAGTCTTGCCCGTTCCTGGAGGTCCAACCAAAAGAACGCCTTTGGGAATTCTGCCTCCCAGTTTCTGAAACTTTTGTGGCTCCTTAAGGAACTCGATGATCTCCTGCAGCTCTTCCTTGGCTTCCTCAGCGCCTGCAACGTCCTTAAAGGTGACTTTCTTCTGCTGCGACGAAAGCAGCTTCGCGCGACTTTTTCCAAATGAGAGGGCCTTATTGCCGCCGCTCTGCATCTGCCTCATGAAGAAGATCCAGAAACCAATCAGCAGTACGAACGGCGCCCATGAGATCAAGGCGGTCAACCAGGGACTCTGCGTAGGCTCTTTGACTTTGAACGTAACGCCTTTGGCTATCAGCGTTTTGAAAAACTCAGGGTAGTTCGGCATGGTGGTCTTGAAAGATGTACCATCCTTGAACTTCCCCTTCACTTCGCTCCCGGTGATCTCTACGTTCTCAACGCTCCCTTTTTCAATCTCGTTGAGAATGTACGAGAAGTCTTTGTCCTTCTCGGTTCCACTTTGTGTTCGCTGAACGACTTGCCAAAGCAGAACACCCGTAATAATGAGGACAACCCACAGCAATAATGTCTTAACTGTTGAATTCAAACTAACCCCCCACGCCCGCTAAGCCTCTCTTCATTGCTCAATGCCCCCAGAGAGGGCAAATTGCGAAACCTGTTCTGATAACCCAATCCGTACCCGACCAAGTATTCTGACTCTGCACCTTTTATGGTGAGGGCAGCATAGTCGGCATTCATTGAAATGCGTCTCGATTCGGGCTTATCGACCAGATAGCAAATCTTCACCCGACGGGGACCACCAAGCAAAATGTGCTTCGTAATGTAATCAAGAGTAATTCCCGTGTCGAGCACTCCTCCTACCAGCAAGATGTTTCGGTCCCGAGCGTCGAGTTCAGGCGAGTAAAGAATTCGCTTGATGCTCGCAATACGGTCCTCGCCTTCATCTACATCCGCCTTCATAAAATAACATAACACTTCCCTGTTAACTTTCCGAATCAAATCTGCCATAAAGACAAAGGAATCTTCGAGTAAGCCGACAACAGAAATTTCCCCCTCCTCAAAGTCCCTCTCCACTTCGCGGGCGATCTCTCCCACTCGTTTCAGGATCTGCTCCTCCGTGTACAAGACTTTGGTCATTTACCCTGACTCCTCTCCTCGACAACCACCACTGCTTGTTCCGGGGTTCGAATGATCCCGCCGGAGCTACCTGGGAAGTCCCTGACTCCAACGACTTTCCCGGCTAGGACTACAACTGGCCATGATGTCCTGCATCGTCGGGGGATTTTCTTTTCTGCGAACATTTCTGTCACTCTCTTGGGAGAACTTGCGCCCGGCGGGAAGTATACATCGGCAGGTTCCCAGTTGCGAATGTAGAAACCCGCTTCCAACTCCTCGGGGCTGAGGACTAGCTCCCAGCGATTCAACACAACTGCGCTTGGGGGCGAGGGCTCATGTCTGGCTTCGAAGTACGTGCCCGTCTGAGGTAGCTCAATTTGTCCAGGGATTCTGAGGGCATAGCAGAAGTTTTCAGGTGGAGGCGGTGACAGAGCTTCGAGCCGCAGACGATTGAAGTCCCTGAAGCATTGGAAGAGTCCGGTCTGGAGGAACGTTCCGCTCTTGCCTTCGCATAGGAGCTCGATGATGGACGCGACGTTCCGGGCCGACAGGCTGTGGCCTCCCGGTGCCACTCTTTCGAATGAAAGCCGGATGAGTCTCTTCTGCAGTCCCGATGGCAACGGGACTAAGCTGTCCACCTTCCAAGAAACGCTATTTCCTTCAATGATGGCTTCCCGGTCAAACACCTCGGCAGCCCAGAATCGCAGTGCTTCGCTGTCTTCACGCAGTATGCCTGCCGTGGTGGAAAGCTGCGGAACGATTTTCGGATTGTAACGATCCTGGAGACTCGGAATGAGTTCTTGTCTCAACCTGTTGCGCAGGAACTGGGTCTCCAGGTTGGAAGCGTCTTCTCGCCACTGGATTCCGCAACGTTTCAGATACTCCAGAATCTCCTTTCGTTGAATTGAAAGGAGCGGCCGAATGAAAATTTCCCTCCTGGAGGACATCGCTGACAGGCCAACAGATCCGCTTCCTCGGAACAAGCGCATCAAGAAAGTTTCGGCTTGGTCGTTCATTGTGTGCCCCAAAGCCACTTTCTCTGAATGAACCGAGCCTGCGGCCCTTAAGAGAAAAGCATACCTTTGTTCCCTCGCCCAGTTTTCCAAACCACTTAAGCGGGCCTTGACATCCGCAGCCGGAATCTTTTCAGAGACAAACCTGATCTCTAGACGATGGGCCAAGGCGCGGACGAACTCTTCATCTTCATCTGACGCCGTGCCACGGAGGTTGTGGTTGAGATGTGCGACGATCAAGTCGAGCTCAAACTGTGTCCTGACTTCCAGCAATAGGCCAAGAAGCGCCACAGAGTCGGCCCCGCCCGAAACCGCCACGACGACCCGGTCTCCGCGATCAAGGAGGGCGTGAGTTTTGATAGCACGAATGAACTTCTCAAATACTAGGGGACTCTTCATGTGCTTGGCCGATCATTGTCAGCGACGAGTACGAGCACGAGTTCTAAAGAGTCAATGCTAATCAATCGCTCTCTGCCAGTAAAGTCGCGGCTTTCAGCGCTCTTGCTGCTCTCCTGGAATCATAATCTGTTTGAGTTGAGAAAACGGCTGGTTTAGACTTTTGTTTAGATGAGGTGAAAGATGAACCCGTCCAAGAAAGTCGCGCTATTATCGCGGTTCCTGTTTCTTGGCCTGATGTTGGGTTTCTGGTCCTCTGACTTACTAGCGAACTACAAGGTTGTTCTCAAGGATGGAAGAGTCTTCGAAGCGCGGAGCAAACCGGTTTCGATGGAGGGGCATTATCGGTTTACCGACACAAACAACCAGTTCCAATCCATCTCGATCCAACTTGTCGACCTCACAGCTACGCAGTCAGTGAATGCGAAGACCGAGCCGAAGCCTGTACCAACACGAGTGCTGACGAACGAAGACATCCAGAAACAGACTGCCACCAGGCCGGTGAACACAGTCGGGACTGGTTCCAAACCCGAGACCAAGAATCCCAGTGGTGCTGACAAGAAGAGCGAAGCCTACTGGCGCGGTCGTGCCAAGCAAATTCGAGACGAGATCGACAGTGTGGATAAGAAGATCAAAGCTCTGAATGAGAAGGCCCAAACTGGCAAAAGTGACGGGATCAAGATTGGCTTCGAAACCTACAACTCTGTGATCTATGCGGACTTTGAGAGCCAGGTCAAAGAGCTTGAACGACAGAAAGAGAAGCTGCAGAAGATGATGACCGCACTGGAGGAGGAAGCCCGCAAAAGCGGAGCCTTGCCAGGATGGTTGCGGTGATCTGAGAGTATCGTCCGCGTCTACCAACCTTCAATCATCCAACAGAAACTTATGCCCTACGAAGCGGTCATCGGTCTTGAAGTCCATGCGCAACTGTTGACCAAGACCAAAATCTTCTGTTCTTGTTCGACCGCATTTGGGTCGCCGCCCAACACGAACACGTGCCCGGTTTGCCTTGGTTTTCCCGGTGCCTTGCCCGTTTTGAGCCGGGAAGCGGCTGTCATGGCCACGAAAGCCGCCCTGGCCCTGGATTGCACTCTCAACCCTGTTTCCATTTTTGCCAGAAAGAATTACTTTTATCCAGACTTGCCCAAGGGCTATCAGATTTCGCAGTTTGACCGACCACTCGCCGAGCATGGCCTGATCACCATCGGTAGCAATGGCTCAAAGAAGCAAGTTCGCATTAAGCGCGTCCATATGGAAGAGGACGCTGGGAAATCCATCCATGACGGTTTCGTCGATTCCGGTCGCTACAGCTACATCGACCTGAATCGCAGTGGCACGCCTCTCATCGAGATTGTCAGCGAGCCTGATCTTCATACGCCAGACGAAGCACACGACTACCTGACACGGATGAAAGTCATTCTTGAATATCTGGAAGTTTGCGATGGAAATATGGAGGAAGGCAGCCTGCGTTGTGACGCCAATATTTCTGTCCGCCTTGTTGGGGAGACGAAGCTAGGTACGAAAGCCGAACTCAAGAATCTGAACAGCTTTCGGTTTTTGAAAAACGCCCTGGAATATGAAATCGCCCGCCAGATTCGGGTTCTCGAGGAAGGCGGCAGCGTTGTTCAAGAGACTCGCCTTTGGAACACCGCTGAACATCGCACCATTTCGATGCGAAGTAAGGAAGAAGCGCATGACTATCGCTACTTCCCTGAGCCCGATCTGCCGCCGTTGGTAATTGATTCGGCGTGGCAAAACGACATTCGAGCTTCGATGCCCGAACTGCCGGAAGCAAAGAAGTCCCGTTTCGTCTCACAGTACGGTCTGCCCGAATATGACGCCGCAGTCTTAACGACGTCGCGCGCCCTGGCCGACTTCTTTGAGGAAACAGTGTCACTTTGCCAGAGTGCCAAGGCTGCTTCCAATTGGATCATGGGAGACCTGCTGCGAGACCTCAAGGAATTCAACCAAACGATTGAAGAGTCGCCCGTGAGGCCCAAGGCTATCGCGGACCTCATCCAGCTAATTGAAAGTGGCGAAATCTCAGGTAAGATGGGCAAAGATGTTTTTGAAGTGATGTTTCGCGGGAAGAAGTCTCCGCAGGAGGTGATCGCGGAGAAGGGACTCAAACAGATCACCGACTCTGGAACCATCGAAAAAATCATCCGCGAAACCGTTGCCGCCAATCAAAAAACTTACGAACAATATAGAAGTGGAAAGAAAGCCGCTTTGGGTTTCTTCGTCGGTCAGGTGATGAAAGCAACACAGGGACAAGCCAATCCGCAGCTCGTTAACGACCTTCTACGAAAGATCCTGGATGCCTGAGGAGGGCGCCATGTCACGGAATGGGGATGACTCGCACCACGAGATCAGCACCTTTTACAAGGAGGAGTTTCTAAAACACAAGGCCCGGCTTGAAATGCAGAAGGAGTTCTATTCCGATAATGCTCTGAGCGACATCGAGACGGCCCTGGACAAGATCATCAAAGACATGGACACCATTTGCCGGCTCGAACAGTTCAGCCAACTTGCCAGCCAACTCCTGGAGCGGATCGACATCATTACAAATCTTTCAGGCTCTCCATCTAAGTATTCAAAGAGGATTCATTAACCTCTCTGCCAGAGGTTCGGCCAACCGTTCTGGCGGAGTGCGCTCTGTGGCCTGCCAACCCGCTACTCGTCGGTGCCTTCGCATTTACGCCTGAAACAGAGTCTCCATGTCAAAGAAACTTCCGCTCCACGACACTCACGAGGCAGCCGGCGCCAGTTTCATGGATTTGTTCGGCTGGCAGGTCGTGCGCACATTCTCATCGGTACACTCCGAATACTGGACGCTCCAAGAATCAGGGGCGTTGATTGACCTTTCCTGTTCCGGAATCTTCGAGTTGAAGGGTGATGATCGAACTCGATTCCTACATGGGATGGTCACAAACGACATCAAATCGCTGACTCCTGGTGGCGGATGCCATGCGGCCTTTCTCTCTCCTCAAGGTCGGATGACGGCCGATCTGCATGTCTTCTGTGCCGAAGACTCTCTGATTCTGACAACAGAACCTGCCGGACGAGAGAGGCTGGGCCCCGCGCTCCGAAAATACATCATTGGCGACCGCTCGCTGTTGATTGATCGATCGGAGGAACTCGCGTTGCTTTCGTTGCAAGGGCCGAAAGCAACTGAATTGTTGGCTAGTATGCTCCCTCGGCCACTACCAATGAAACTTTCCTACGACCATTTTGAAGCAATGCTCGCGGGTACGAAAACCCGCATTTGCCGTGTTGATCGGACCCGTACGGGAGGCTATGACTTTATTGTTGAGCGGGAGAACCTGCCTGTTGTGTGGCATCTGATTTTGGAACGTGGCAAGAACGAGGGGGTGCTCCCGGTGGGATTTGAAAGCTTCAATGTCCACCGTATCGAAGCTGGCATTCCATGGTACGGGCTGGATATGGAGGAGAACACGCTCCCTATCGAAGCTGGACTGGAGAGAGACGCCATTAGCTTCAACAAAGGTTGTTACATCGGCCAGGAGTCTGTGGCGCGCATCACTTATCGCGGCCACGTGAATCGAAAGCTTGTCGGCCTCAATCTTTCAGGCGACCAACCAGTTTCGAAGGGGGACAAGATCTCGAAGGATGGTC
>Ga0207428_10005861_pt1 | contig 11388 bp, 6 predicted proteins | sample RhiMethybrSRZTD1_FD_187600 | JGI IMG/M metagenome (GOLD analysis project Ga0207428, IMG submission 187600) | Populus rhizosphere microbial communities from Tennessee, USA - Rhizosphere MetaG P. TD hybrid SRZTD1 (SPAdes) (version 3) | ecosystem: Host-associated > Plants > Roots > Rhizosphere >... | reverse complement strand
GGCGCTACCAAGCGACCGCTCGAGAGCTGGAGCAACGTGTTGCCGCGGACGCCAGAGTCGCAGGCGTGACCCTGGCCGAGCGGCTCCCGTTAATGCCATCGGACGGAGGCGTGATCGAACTCGACGACGAGGGACCGAGCGAGTTGGTGACCGGCAGAGAGCACTTCGTCACCACGACCGGCGTGGATCTGGACTTCTTCGAAGTGTTCCAGACGCCCGTCCTCGCAGGTCGAGGCTTTGCTCCGCGTGACACGGCAGTCGGTACCAACACGGTCGTCGTCAACCGTCTGTTCGTGAACCAAATCCTGTCCGGCCGGAATGCGGTCGGACGCCGGATACGTTACCGAGTGGAAGATTCGCAAGCCATCAAGGGGCCGGCACCGTGGTTCGAAATCATCGGCGTGGTGCGCGATCTGGTGCCAGACCCCGAGGCTCCCATGAGCTTTGACAATCCTGCCAAGCCGCTCGTGTACCACACCCTGGGTTCCAACCGGACGGAAAGCTATCCGCTGTATATCGCGACACACGTGAAGAGCGGTGATCCCACTTCGGTCTTGCCGTCGCTGCGCCGGATGGCTGCTGAGATCAGCCCAGGGCTTCGGCTCAGTGACGTACAGAGGCTGGACCAGGGGACGAGCAGCGATGCGCGCGCCTGGAACGGTTTTGCCAACTTCATTCTGCTGGTGAGTGCCATCGCGCTCGTGCTTTCGCTGGCAGGCATCTATGCCATCACGTCCTTCACAGTCTCGCGACGCACGCGCGAGATCGCCGTTCGAGTGGCGCTGGGGGCTCAGATCGCAAACGTCGTCGCCAACGTTTTCCGCGGCCCTTCTTTCAGGTCGGGGTGGGCGTGGCCGTGGGCTGCCTCATGATGGGTGCCCTGGTCGCGCGGTTCGACACCGTGTCGAGACATGCCGCGCTGCTGCTCATGTACGGAGCGACCATGATGGGGGTGTGTGCCCTCGCTTGTATCGGGCCGCTTCTGCGGGTCTTCCGAGTGGAGCCGACCGAGGTACTGAGGGACGATGGATAGCGGCGAGCCATCGTTGCTCGCGCCGCGAGTACGTTCGAAGGTCCACCTTTCGATCGGGTTGGCGCCGTCCGACGTGCTGATGAAAAATCCTATTCCGTGCGCAGTGCGGCGAGTGGGTCGCGCTTCGTCACCCGGCGTGTTGGTACGTAACAGGCGGTCAGCGTCACGAACATCAGGAGCAGCGACACCGCGAGGTATGTGACGGCGTCAGTCGGCGTCACTTCGAACAGCACGGCGCTGATCAGGCGGGCGAGGAACACCGCGCCGAAGATGCCACCCGCGATTCCGATCGCGGCCAGGACAAGGCCGGGGCGCACCATCAATCGCTCGATGTCGCGGCGCTGCGCCCCGAGCGCCATGCGGATGCCAATCTCGCGCACCCTCTCGTTCGCGGCGACGCTCATCACGCCGTACGTGCCGATCGCCGCCAACAGCAAAGCGACGGCTGCGAACGTGGACATCAGCGCCAGCACCACTTTGCGGCGCACCATCGAGTCCGCGAGCAGGTCCTGCATCGTGCTCTGGCCGAATACCGGCAACGTCGGATCGACCGCGTGGATCGCGCGTTCGATTGCTGGGCCGAGCGACGCGGGCTCCGTCGATGAGCGATAGAAAACCGTCAGCGCGTTGCTCGAGCGTTGGAACAGCGGGAAGTAGATTCTCGACGATACGGGCACATCGAGCCCGTCGTCGTGTATATCGGCGACGACGCCGATGATCCGTGCGGACTGGGGCCCGAGGGAAATGCTGCGCCCGACTGGATCCGTGCCGCGAGAATGCGTCCTGGCTAGCGTGTCGTTGACGATCACCACCGGCTCGGTTCCGATCGTGTCGCCGGCCGTGAACGCGCGGCCACGAAGGATCGGGGATTTCAAGGCTGCGAAATACTCCGGGCTTGCGACCTGGAACTGCGCGCGGCGGACGTCGGCCGGGGCCGTCGATTCGCCGACGAACGTAAAGCGTTGTGTGACGCCCGATCCGCTGAACGGTGTCCGGTTGCTGGCGCTCATAGCGACAGACTCGACGCCGGGCAGAACGCCGACGCGTCTGAGCACCTCGTTGATGTACGCGTTGCGTTGGGCAGGCGTGCCATAGGGGTTCTTCGCCTGATCGTTCGGGACGGGAATCCAGATCTGGGCGAAACCGAGGCGAGTCGGATCGAGCCCGGGCGTGACCTGCAGCATGCTCCAGAAGCTGCGCACGAGCAGGCCTGCACCGACGAGTAGCACGAGCGAGATCGCGATTTCGGCGGCGACGAGCGCGCCGCGGAAGCGGCGCTCGCGACGCCCGGCGCCAACACGGCCGGCGTCCTTCAGCGTGTCGGCGGGATTGGCGGCCGATGCCTGCAGCGCCGGCACCACGCCGAACACGACGCCAGCCACGATCGATACGGCCAGGCCGATGGCGACCATGCCGCTGTCGAATCGCACTTCGGTAAGTCGCGGCAGGTCAGTTGGCATCATGGCGACAATCCAGTCCCTCGACCACGCCAACATCACCAGCGCAGTGGCCCCACCGGCGACCGCGACGACGAGACTCTCGATGAGCAACTGTCGAATGAGCTGACCGCGCGTCGCGCCGAGCGCACGCCGCACGGCGATCTCGCGCACGCGTCTCGACGCGCGCGCCAGCGTGAGGTTCGCGATGTTGACACAGGCGATCATGAGCAGCAGTCCGACCGCGCCCATCAGTACGGCGAGCATCGGGCGGACGCGATTCGTCAGCTCGTTCTGGACTCCCTCGAGCCGGAGCGTCCACCGCACGTTGGCGGGATAGTTGGTCGGATACGTCGATCCCAAGTCGGCGGCGAGCGCCGCGAGCCGATCCTGCGCCTGCGGCAGTGAGATGCCGGGCTTGAGACGCGCCATCACGCCGGGAATGAAGTTCTGCTGACGCCGCGGCGGGTCGGCGAATGGCGACGCGGCGAAACCGGACGCGCTCCACATGTCGACCTCGCCGCGAACCGTCTCGCCGGGATGATGGAAGTCGCGCGGCATGACGCCGACGATCGTGTAGGTGTCGGTGTCCATCACGACTTGGTGTCCGATGACGTCGCGCGACGCGCCGAATGAACGACGCCAGAGACCGTCACTGATCACCACGGCATCGGAGAATCCTGGAACGGCGTCTGCGGATCCGTAGACGCGACCGAGTTGAGGCGAGGCGTCGAGCAGCTGAAAGTAGGTCGGGCTCGTGACCAGCACTTCGATCCGCTCGGGGCGATCGCCGCCAACGAACGACGCGCTGACTGGCCACAGCGCGGTGACGCTGTCGAAGATGCCAGCGCGATCGCGCAGGTCGAGGAGCTCGGGCTGCGAGATGCCGATGTTGCGGCCGTTGGTTGCGCGCGCATCCGCGGCGATGCGCACGAGACGATCGGATTGGCGGAAGGGAAGCGGCCGAAGCAGGACCGCGTTGACGACCGTGAAGATCGCGAGGTTGGCGCCGATGCCGAGCGCGAGCGTCACGATCGCGATCGCGGTGAAGCCGGGGGCGGCGACGAGGCGTCGCAGCGCGTAGCGGAGATCGCGCAGCAGGGAGTCCATCGAGTCATGCTACGCCAAGTTCGTGAGGCTTGCGAGTTGCGCCGGAGTGAGTGCTGCCTCGAGTGCGTCGAGCGGATTGTTCGGTGGGCGGGCGCCGTTCTCACGTCCGAGTGTCCGCCTGACGTGAGTAGGCGGCGCCGCGGTCCTTCACGAGTCGCGTGTGGTCACTTCGCCACGAGGTACGTGTCATACCGAGGGCTTCGAAGAATCTCGTTTTCTTAAACGCATCGAATTAATCAAGGGCACCGTATCGATTACGTTGTCGTAGACTCGATTGGCTACGCGTGCGGTGGAGGCGTCGAGTCATCCAAGACCCAACTTCGGCCCGCTAGAGCGAGAGCCAAGCTGACTCCTGCTTGTCATCGGTAAGGACCGGGGGGCGGTTCAGTTGAAGACTCGGTTGCCTACCACGCAGTCGGGGGAGACGTCAGTTGCGACCCGTATCCGCGAACTATTGAAGGCGGGACCAGCAACCCGGGCGGAGGTCCGCCGACAGCTTGGGCCGACTGTCGATAGCGACACGTTCCGCAAGACCGTTAGCCGCTTGCGCAAGGCGGAACAGGCGTGGCTCGTCGATGTCGACGGGCAGCTGTCGATCAGGCAGTAGCCAGGACACACGCGAGACACCAAACCACTCACATAGACAGGCGTTTTTGGGCGATGTCTCGGGGTGTGCGGGGCCAGCCCAGCACTGGCTCAGCGCCTAGACGTTGGCCGACGCCAGCGCGCACCAGCGAGAATCCAAATCCCCAGGAACGCGAGGCCGAGGATCGCGAGGTTCCCCATGGCCGCTCTATCGGTCGATTACCCCAGGTCTCCAGTCAGCCGTTCACAGGCTTCAAGGGGCAACGCACCCCGAGACAGTCCCATCGGCTAATCCATCCTCGGAGCAGCGCACCACGGGTTACTTGCAGTAGTTCGCGTCGGTGCTCCAGCACGTCCACGCCGGGCTGCTTGGCACTGGTTCTGGCCGCACTGGTGTGCGAGCCGAAAACTTCCCGATCAGCGCGGCGCTAATTGTGAGGGTCACGACGATCACCAAGAACACGATTGCCCCGCGAGGCATGGGCGCTAAATCACGAACCCGGTCGTCTTCCGGCGCTTTGTCCAGAACGATGAAAGCCGGCGGGGTGAGGCGAACCATTTGGGCACCCTATCGGCCGGAAGCCGTCCCGCGTGTAGGGACCCTAATCAAAGAGTTTTCGTTACCGGCCGCAACGTCATCGCGGCCAATCAGCAGCAAACCAATCAGGGCCGGTGAGGGTGTCTCGACGCCCAAACCAGTCCCACACCAATACGAACGGGGGCAACGATCGCAACGATGCTCCGGTCAATCGGCAATCAGGAGATTGACGTAGATGAACGACAACGATTACGACACCAACAACCCCGTCGACGGTCTGTCGGACGCAGGAACCGCTACGCGGTCGTGTCGGCGATCGATCGCCATTGGGCGCAGCGGGCGCGCGAACGGGAGCGGCAGTCATCGTGACGCCAACTCCTGCCTTCACCACAGGCATTAGTGACGACGAACGCCAGCGGCGGATCGATGCAGCGATTACCGCTGCCCAGCAAAGCGGCTCATATACTCGCGCGGCCAAGCTGCTGGGTGTCAGCCAGTCCACAATCACACGGTGGATGCAGAGGGCTGCCGAGACGGTTAAGACCGGGACGGCAATGCGATGATCTTCGCTGGCGTGTATCTGTCGATCAGCCCAAGAAGGGGTGTCGCAACCACGGCGCTACCTTCCGCCGCCACCCCCTCAACGCTAGCGAGGTTAATGTTTCGGTGCGCCGGGTTCGTCAGCGGATCAGCGGTGCTGACAGGCAGGGCATTCTGGCGTTCGCAGAACGCATTTTGCCGCGGGCTTCAGACCTGTGGGTGCAGGCTTCGCTCGACTACAGGCAACGGCTGCAGGCGCTGTTCTTCCCGGAAGGAATCGCGTACGACCGAAATCGATTCAATCGAACTGCGATAACGGCACCACTTTTCAACTGCTTGGTGTGGGAACGGAGTGCGAAGAAGGGTGAGGTCCGCCTTCGCTCGCTGCGCGAGCTACGGCGCGACAGACTCCGCGTGTCAGCGTGCTCGCCTGCCTGGACGAAGCTCGCCCGAAGGGCGAGCGAAGTCTGGTGAGCCGGGGGGGAATCGAACCCCCAACCCGCAGATTAAGAGTCTGCTGCTCTGCCAATTGAGCTACCGGCCCAGGAACTTCTGATTGTAGTGCATCGCCGCACTCACACACCAGTGCTCGACGCGCTCGGCTGCTGGCCGGCGAGCAGCGACTGAAGCATCCGCGCGTCGACCGGCTTCACGAGGTGATGATCGAATCCCGCCTCGCTCGATCGACGACGATCGATGTCCTGGCCCCAGCCGGTGACGGCGATCAGCAGCATCTGCCGGCCCCAGCGCTGCTCGCGAATGCGGCGGCACGCATCGAGGCCGTCGATGTACGGCAGGCCGAGATCCAGCATCACGATATCCGGCTTCAGGCGCTCGGCGGCCTGCAGGCCGGTGATGCCGTTGTGCTCGACGAAGATTTCATGGCCCTCGGTGGAGAGCAGCGTCGCCAGCGACTCGGCGTGATCGACGTTGTCGTCGACGATGAGAATGCGGCGCGTGGCGGATATGGTGTCGGCCGTCGCGTGCACCGTGAGGTCAGGTGGTGTCGGTGCGGGCAGCTGCGACATCACCGGTAGACGAACCGTGAACCGGCTGCCGAGCCCGGGCCCCTCGCTCTGCACGTCCACGCGGCCGCCGTGCATCTCGACGAGACGTTTCACGAGATGCAGACCGATTCCGAGCCCGCCATGTGGCCGGTTCGCCGCGCGATCGACCTGCGAGAACATCTCGAAGATGCTCGACTGCTGGTCCTGGGGAAGGCCGATGCCGTTGTCGGTGACGGTGACCATGACGTCACCCGCGAGGCGTTCGGCCGTGATCGAGATGTGGCCCCCCCGCTCGGTGTACTTGCACGCGTTGTTCAGCAGGTTGCCGAACACCTGACCGAGACGGGCCGGGTCGGCGTCGAGATAGATCGGGTCGGGCGGCGTGACGACGGTGACGTCGTGATCGTGCTGCTGAATCAACGGCCGGCACATCTCGACGGCATCACGGATGACCGTGGCGAGGTCGACCCGCTCGCGCCGCAGCTCCAGCTTGTCGCTGGTGATCCGGCCGACGTCGAGCAGATCGTCGAGCAGACGCGCCATCAGCACGACCTGCCGTTCGATCACATCCGAGGCTTTCGCGAGCGAGGCATCGTGCTTCGTCCTGAGCTTGAGCAGGGCGACGGCGTTGCGGATCGGCGCCAGCGGGTTGCGCAGCTCGTGGGCGAGCGTCGCGATGAACTCATTCTTGCGGCGATCGGCGTCGCGCAGCGAGTTGACCAGCTGCTTCTCGGCCTCGTGTCGCGCCTCCGTCTGCCGGCCGATGGTGTTGGCGGCCCACCAGAGCAGGGCCGAGAGCGCCGCGATCTCGGCGATCGTTCTCAGCGCGGTGCCGACCGCGAGATCGAAGAATCCCGCCTGCTGGCCAAACAGGCGTACGAGGCCGAGGCCCACTGGCACGAGGACGACCGCCGGCAGCATCCGGCGCGCGAGCGCGCCGGCAGGGGTCGAGTCGTCGAGCAGCCGCATCGGCGCGCGTTCGGGCAGGGCGATCAGCAGCCCGATCGAGACGGCAAGGATGAAAGTGGACGTCTGGAGCGCGATCGCGGTCGCGGTCGGCACGGTATAGAGCAGGCTGACGCCATACAAGTAGCCGATCATCGAGAGGGCGCCGATGGTCATCCCGACCAGGGCCAGCGGCGGCGCGAAGCCGCGTGGCAGGCGGCGATCGGGCTCGAACGCAGCGAAGAAGAAACCCAGACCGAGAACGGTCCACGAGATGGCACCCGGCGGTCCCATCCGCCCGGGAAAAACCACGGCCGAGCGTCCCCAGGTGCGCCCGAACGTCAGCGCATCGTCGATGCCCAGATTGATCGCGGTGAGGTACTCGACGAGGACTGTGCCGCCGATCGCCGCGACGAACAACCCGAATGCGCCCGCCAGACGCCGGTAGCCGCCGCGGAGCAGCAGCAGCGCGAGACCAGCGCACGTCACCGCGATCGTGGCGTTGGGTTGAATCGAGATACCGCTATTGGGCCAGTCGGTCAGCCGCGGGATGTCCGCGTACCAACCGACGAAGGAGACAAGACCTCCGACGATCGCGTAAACGGCGAGAAGCACCTGCGTTGTGCTCGGCCGTCGATATCTGGCGACCAACTCAACCATCGAGGAAAATCCGCGCGCCTATTGTGTTCCAGCAATGATGCTGAGAAGTGATGGAAAGGAAACGATGTCGTCGCGCTCGCGTGACGGCCACGACGAAGGCTGGCCTAGCCGAAGCTCTCGGATCGATCGAAGCGGCAAGAGGTCCGACTTCGCCCCCGCCCGGGGGCTACGTCGAGGCAGCCTTCGCCTGCAATCGTGAGCGGAAGGCTGGCGCGCCCGGCAGGGCTCGAACCTGCAACCCCCGGCTCCGGAGGCCGGTACTCTATCCAATTGAGCTACGGGCGCTTAAGGGAGCTTCGCGCGTAATGCAGAATTCAAAATGCAGAATTCAGAAAACAAAACGCCCACTCTGGGCGTTTCTGAATTCCGCATTCTGAATTCTGAATTACATCGAAGACCGTAAGTGCGCCCGGAGGGACTCGAACCCCCGGCCTACTGGTTCGAAGCCAGTCGCTCTATCCAGCTGAGCTACGGGCGCGAAAGCGTTCATCATATCATCTGGCCCGTAGCCTTCTTTCCCGCGAAGGAGAACTCGATGCGTTCACGCGCCTTCCTGGCCGTCCTGGCGTTGGCCTGTACCACCCGGGCTTTCGCTCAGGCGACGTCTCAGCCCCCACAGCAGAAGCCGCCCGACGAAGACCAGCCGATCAAAATCGAGGAGCAGGTCATCGTCACCGCATCGCGTACGGAAGAGGCGCTCATCAACGCGCCCGCGGCGGTCAGCGTGATTTCGACGGCCACCATCGAAGCCTCTCCGGCGACCAACGTCGGCGAGCTGCTGCGGGCCGTGCCCGGCATCAACATCACGCAGGTGTCGGCGCGCGACGTGAACATCACCACGCGGGGCGCGACGTCGACGCTGGCCACGTCGCAGCTGGCGCTGGTCGACGGCCGGAGCGTCTATCTGGATTTCTTCGGCATGGTCATGTGGGACCTCGTGCCGAGCAATCCGCACGAGATCAAGCAGATCGAGGTCGTGCGCGGCCCGGCATCCGCCGTCTGGGGCGCCAACGCGATGACCGGCGTCGTCAACGTGATCACCAAAACGCCGCGCGAGCTGGCCGCCGACGGTGGCAATGCGGTGACGATCGGTGTCGGTGCGTTCGGGCGGTCCGTGACCGGCCGCGATGAAGACGCCGGCTCACTGTTCTACGTGAACGGTTCGCGCGCGATGGCGGTCAACGATCGCTGGTCGTACAAATTCTCAGCCGGATACTTCACGCAGGATGCGCTGCCGAGGCCCGCCGGCACGATCAACAACACGTTCAACACCCCGTACCCAACGTTCACGAACACCGGCACCTCGCAGCCGAAGTTCGATACCCGTGTCGACTACGATCTGTCGGACGGCGCACGCCTGACGTTTTCCGGCGGCGTGAACTGGACCGAGGGGTTGATCTACACGGGCATCGGACCGTTCGACGTGGACAGTTCGTCACGCCTCGGCTACGCCTCCGCGCGCTATATCAAGGGTGGGCGCCACATCGGCTTCTTCACCAATCTGCTGAACGGCGACGCCGCCAACCTGCTCACCGTCGGCATCAACCGTCAGCCAATCGGGCTCACGTTCGACACGAAGACATTCGATGTCGAAGCGGGCGACATTCGCGCCATCGGCACGCGTCACGCCTTGTCCTTTGGGGGCAACTACCGGCACAACGCTTTCGCTATCACGCTGGCGCCCCTGGCCGAGGACCGCAACGAAGGCGGCGCGTTCATCCAGGACGAGATCTTCCTCTCGAATCGCTTCCGCTGGGTCGTCGGCGGCCGTATCGACAAGTTCAGCTCGATCGACAACGCCGTGTTCTCGCCGCGGACGACGTTCATGTACAAGCCGGCGACGAATCAGACGGTCAGGGTGTCGTTCAACCGCGCGTTCCGGGCGCCGTCGCTGATCAACAACCATCTCGATGTGACGATTCTCACGCCGGTGACGCTGCCGACCGGAGCCCTGTTCGCGTTCCCGACCCGCGCCGTCGGCAATCCCGGTCTCGAGGAAGAGACACTGACGGCCTTCGAGCTCGGCTACACGGGGGTTGTCGGGCGGCGCACCACCGTGACGGCGTCGGTCTACTGGAACAGCACCGACGGGTCGATCGGCTTCACGCCGGTGACGTTCTACGGCCCGACCGCGCCACCACCTGGGTGGCCGCTCCCGGCCGCGTTCGTTCCGCTGAACACATTTCCCTCTTCCTACACCTACCTGAATCTCGGGACCGTCAAGGACAAAGGGGTCGAACTCGGCGCGGATACCGCGGTGAACCGCTTTCTCAATGTCTTCGCGAACTACTCGTACCAGTGGAAGCCGGAGATTGAGGACTTCCCGGCGGGCGTGACGATCAACGACGTCAACTGGCCGGCGAAGAACCGGTTCAACGCGGGGTTCAACGTCAACTACCAGCGTTATCTCGGCAACTTCTCGGTCAACTACACTGACGAAGCCTATTGGCAGGACGTGCTCGACGTGCGATTCGCCGGAACGACCGATGCGTTCACGCTGGTCAACGGCGCCTTCGGCGTGCGCTGGCTCGGCGAGCGGATTGTCACCAGCGTGAAGGTGACGAACATCGGCGATCAGGAGGTGCAGCAGCACATCTTCGGCGATATCCTGAGGCGTCAGGTCGTGGGCGAAGTGAGGCTCGCGTTCTGACGCAGAACGAAGAACTGTGAGCGCTGAACGGTGAACGGCGCGCGCTAAATTCACGCGCGCCCATGCCGATTACCTCTGGGTGGAAAACGAGGCCCGGCGGATCGGTGGGGCGGCGTAAACACTCACTTTGATTTGCCCGGTGATCGCGTAAACGTGGACGGATCCTTCAGCAGCTTCTCGTAGACACCCGGATCCAAGTTGTTCTCCGCGCACGAGTACTCACGCAGCCGCGCGCCTTCACGCAGCATCAGCGTCGTCCGCTGCGCGAACGGCTTCGTCAGCACCTTGGGATCATCGATGGTGACTTCGTAATTGAGCTGATCCCGATCGACGCGCGTGTAGCGCTCGGTGAGATGGAGCGCATCGCTCGTCACCAGCCCGCCGGTGAGCCAGCCACCCGGCTTGAAGCCGATGACGTCGACGACGAAGGTGTCGCCTTCCCAGCGGCCAACCGAATCGCCCATGAAGCTGGGCGACAGGTCGTCCGGGTGCTTGCCGTTGATCGGGACAACGCGGTGCACCGTCATGTATTCGTAGAGGATGATCATCTGCGTCGGCGTCTGCACGAACTGGATCGGGAACAGCCCGACACCAGTAATGCGCGGTGACGCGGCATAGATGCAGTGCCCGGTCGGATCGTCGATGCTGCGGCGGTTGAGGATCTCCTGCGCGCGGGCGCGCGCCTCGGGGCGGAAGGGAATCGGCTCGGTTGTGGTGACGGCGATGGGCCTGCGCTCGGCGGGCACGCCTGGCTCATCTCCGGGTGCTTCGGCGTCCCACCCGCCCCGGCGCGAGCTCGCCTGATAGATGCCGGTGAAATCGGGCTTGCCATCCGAAGTGCGCGGCGCAGGCTGCGGCTTCGTCTGAGCGAGCGCGGTGGCGGC
>Ga0207428_10005859_pt1 | contig 11389 bp, 7 predicted proteins | sample RhiMethybrSRZTD1_FD_187600 | JGI IMG/M metagenome (GOLD analysis project Ga0207428, IMG submission 187600) | Populus rhizosphere microbial communities from Tennessee, USA - Rhizosphere MetaG P. TD hybrid SRZTD1 (SPAdes) (version 3) | ecosystem: Host-associated > Plants > Roots > Rhizosphere >... | reverse complement strand
GCTTCTGCTGCCTCTCTTAGTTAATCGCGCACAGCCATTTCCGGCACGAGTATTGTGTACTCGTTTTTTCGTTTAATTGACTACTGGTCCGCGCAGGCGGCCCTGCTGAGGCCGGGACGGCGCTGATATCGGGCAGGTCGGCGCGGGTTCGCGGCAGGGGGTGCGGCAGCGCAGATAGCAGGCGGGTGCGGGCAGCGCAGATAGCAGGCGGGTGCGGGCAGCGCAGATAGCAGGCGGCTACTTCTTGGTCAGGCTATTTCTTGGGGAGGGCCAGGGCGAGCTCATCCCGCCGGCGGACGCCGAGTTTGACGTAGCTCCTGTACAGATGGCCTTCGACGGTCCTGACCGACACCATGAGCTGCTGGGCGATCTCACGGTCGGACAGCCCCTGCACCGCCAGCTCCACGATGTCCCGCTCGCGGCGGGTGAGGTGGACACTGGGGACCGAGGCGATGAACGGGCTCTCCCTGAACCGCTCGCCCAGCTCCTCGTCGCACTTCTCCCGGTGGGCCACTGCCTGGCGGGCGCGACGCCGCTCGCCGGCTCCGTCCAGCAGGGCACCTGCCCGGGCGTACCCCTCACGGGCCAGGTTGATCAGTCCCGCTTCTTCCAGTCCCGCGGCGGTCTCCATGAGGACGTCAGCGTCCTCCGAGGCCCACGCCTGGGCCAGCTCCCTCCACCCGGCCGCCCACCGGCCTTCAACGGCACCGGCCAGCGAAGCAATCTCCGCGATGACCGAACGGTCCCCAAGATCGGAACAGAGGATCAGGCATTCCATCCTGATGCCCGGCTGGGCGGCGACACGGTCAGACGCCGCCAGCTCCCGGAGTTTGTCCAGCCCGCTGCCCTTCCGGTCCAGATACTCGGCCGCCGCGGCCGCATACGCCTCCGCCAGCAGATCGCACCCCGGTCCGCTCGCGTGCCTCGCGGCGATGAAGTCTTGTTCGAGCCGCTTGGCCTGGGCGGTATCGCCCAGCCGCGCTGCCGCGTAGAACGCCAGCGAGGAGCCGAACCTGAACTCCTGCAGCGGATCGTTGACGCGAAGGGCCTCGACTGCAGGCAGGAGAACCTGATAGCCGCGTTCCAGCTGCCCCTGCCGCAGGAACCCCAGGCCGCGCATCACCTGGATGCCGCCGCCGAACGTGGCGGCCCCCTCGGCCCGCTCCGGCGGGTAGGTCGACAGCTCATGCTCCGCCGATTCCCAGTTGCCGGCCGCAAGCGACGCCTCGACAAGACGGGTCAGGACAAACTCATCGAAGAAGTACAGGCCTCCGTGCAGTACCGGCAACGACGGCGCCGCTGCCAGGGCGGCAGCGTGCCCCTGGTGGGCCAGCCCGGCCGACACCAGGGTCTGGGCGAGCAGGGCCTCAGCCACAACGTGGGTGGTCTCGCTGACCGACGCGGCGCGAAGGTCAGCCCTGGACCGTGCGCTGCCCGGCCCTCCCGTGGACTCCGCGCCTGTGCCCGCCGACCCGGGATCCCGCGCATCGGCGACACCGGCATACCCGAGTGCGGAAATGACCTTGCATATCCCCTCGTGGTCGCCGGCGTCAGCCAACTCCAGCAGCCCGTGGATCCGGTCCTGCCAGGAGTCCGCCACCTCAAGTCCGGCGGCTTCGAGCTGGTGCCGGGATTCGGCGCGAAGGAGCTGGGCGGACTTGCCCAGCGCCAAATGGGCCGACGCCCTCAGCATGAGAATGTGCGGCGCTTCCGGATCTTCTGCCAGCTCAAGCCAGCACCCGTCCAGAAGGGACGCGGCTTCCCGGTATTTGCCTTCGTTGAAAAGTGCCCTCGCCGTGATGGACTGGGCGTGCGCCTGCAGCTCCGGGGCACGGACATGTGCCGTCATCAGGCGGGCACCGGCGTTGTTGAACATGGTCACGGCCAGCAGCGCGGCGTCGAGCAGGTCCGGATCAGGCACGTCCATGCCGCATTCGAGGGACCACTCGACCATCCGCAGCCTGCCTTCGGCTCCGGCATTCCGGGTATCAAGGTACTCGTCCAGTTTTTGTCGCAGCTGCAGGCTCCTGGAGACTGACACCTGGTGCCGCATCGACTGGCCCAGAATGGGATGCCACAGCCGCAGTTCGCTTTGCCGGCCGGTGGATTCGCTCACGATCTGGTTATCCAGGAGGGACCGCACAACGGCGGCCCCGCACACGTCTTCGATCAGGCTGCGCTGCACGGGTTCGGCAAGGGCGATGACCCGCAGCGCATCCTGTTCGTCGGGGGTCCTGCGCAGGAGATCCTTGACCACGACGTCAGAGAGCCTGGGCCCGTCCGCCGGCAGAGGTCCCAGGAGCAGCCAGATCCCGTTCCGCTTGACCAGCGTCCCGTCCGCGACCGCATCGCTGAGCAGGCAGTTCAGGAGCAGGGGGTTGCCGCCCGAGGCAGACCACAGCGATTGCACGGTGCTGGCCGGGACAGTCCCTTGGAGGGTGTGTTCCACCACCTCTGTCACCTGGTCCCCGGTGAGGGGCCTGAGGTCCACGCGCTCAGCGAGGCCGTCGTACCAAAGCTGGTTCAGTGCCTGCGGCAGCCCGGGACGCGGACGGCCGGCGGCCAGCACGCTGGCCCACCCCGCCGACATCATGTCCACCACGAGGCTTGCGGTGGCGTCGTCAAGGTGGTGGGCGTCGTCCACGACAAGGAGCAGGGGGACGTCGTTGACGCCCTTAAGCTGCTGAAAATAGGTCCAGACCGCCCTGAGGACGGCCACCGGGGAGTCCGCCTCTTCTGCGGGGAGCTCGGCCGTGTACGGAGCCAGCACGCCGTACGGGACCTTGGCGAGCGACGAGCTGCCATGGATGCGCAGAATGGTCATTTCCGCGGCCATCTTCTCGCTGACGGCGTCCGTGACCGAAGACTTCCCGATGCCGGGCCCCGCCATAAGGTAAACAGCCTGAGTCGCCCGGCTGCGGATGATGCTGCAGACGTGCTCGATCGCTTCCCGGCGGCCCGTGAGCTGCCTCTGGTCGGATCCCGCTTTCACGCGGCCGTTAGACGAGTCCAGGCAGATCACCCCTGGAAGTCACGCCGAGCTTCGTGAAGACCTGATACAGGTGGCCTTCCACGGTGCGGACGGAGACGCCCATCTCCAAGGCGATGTCCCGGTTGGAGACGCCCTTCCCTGCCAGCCGGGAAATCTGCCGCTCGCGGGCGGTGAGGAGGGGGCTGCCGCTGCTCGGAACGATCGGCAGGCTGGGCACAGTGGCGGTGAGGTTGTCCAGCCGGGCCTGGGCTATGCGTGCGGAGGCTGAATCGCCGGAATGCCGCGCAAAGTCCACGGCGAGCGCGACGCACCGCGCTTCCACCGCATCCAGTTCCAGCTCCGCAGCGAGATGGGCTCCCTCCAGGAGCACTTTGGCATCCTTGGTGCGGCTGCCCACGGCGATTAGGCGCGAGATCTCGGCCAGCTTTCCCTGCCGGTGGCCGGCGACCTCCTCCAGCAGGCGGAAGTCATCGTCGGTACCGTTGACGGTGGCACCCAGCAGGCTGATCCCCGCGAGGGTGTACCGGCCCGCGGCGATGTCGCGGCGGGCTGTCTCCAGCAGGCGCTTGACGGCGTCGGTGTCTCCGAGCCACCTCCCGGCCATGTCGGCGCAGAAATCGGTGATGGTCTGGGTGCCGAAGTTGCACTGGCCCCTGGCGCCGCGCAGTTTGTCGAGGTATTTGCGGGACTGCCCGGCGTTGCCGATCTGTGCGTATGCGAAGGCCGTGGCTGCGTAGGCTGCCTGGAGCATGTTCAGGACCGGGCGCAGTTCCAGCTGGGCCACCGCGGACAGAAGCGAATCAAGCGCAACGGCGCCGCGGCCGGAATATACGTAGGCGATTCCGGTCGCCAGCTCGGTGGCTGACGTCCGGTGGGCAAGGCGGCGCTCCGCCTGGCCTTTCGGCGGACCGACCAGGTCCAGGCACCGCTGCCACTGGCCGGCCTGCAACAGCACTCCGAAGGCCGTCATCGAGAACTTCTCGCGCAGGCCGGTCATGGGGCCGGCGTCGGAAAGCTGGCCGCCAATGCGCCTCATCAGCTGGAGGGCGTCCATTTCCCTGCCGACGGCGGAGAGGGCCTGCATGAGGATCATGGAGGCCTGGATGCGGAACCCCGTGTCCTTGTTGGTTGCCGGATCCGCGGCTTCCTCAAGCGCCTCGATCATGGGGGCATAGTCGCCAATGAAGGTCTTGTATTCGAACTCGGTCAGCGTCAGGCGGTTCATGGCGGCACCCAGCGGCTCGGGCCATGTGGTTGCCATGCCGGGAGACACGCCCAGGCGCGCGCGCGCCTTTTCCAGTTCCGCCGGGACTTTGTCGGTCAGTTCGGGCAGCCAGACCATGACCCGGCACTTGTGTGCCACAGCGTTGGCGAAATCCTCCACTCCAAGCTGGTCCAGTTGCGCCAGTGAAATGTCGTCGAGGGCGGCCATGGCCTGCAGCGGCAGATCGAGCAGCAGGTAGGCGGAGGCCTTGTGCTGCTGCCCCACGACCCATTCCGCGTCGGTCCTCTTGAGGCCCTCGAGGCAGCTGAGCGCAAACCGCGGGTCGAACAGCTGCACGGCCGCCTCGGCCGCGGCCACGGCCAGCGCCGGGCTGAGCTCTGCCTGGCATTCGCGCGTCCAGGCGGCGAATTCGATGCGCTCTTCCATGGACATGTTGGACAGCTCGGGCTCCGCCCCGTTCAGCAGCTGGTTCCGGAGCTCCCGCCGCCGTGAAATGCTCAGCCAGGAACGGACGACGTCCCCGAGGTACTGTTCCCGCAGGGATACCCAGCGGGCCTCGGTGTCCCCCACGGTGAGCAGGCCGGCATCCTCCATGTCGGCCACGGTGGCGGTGCCATAGATTTCGGTCAGCCGGGCCAGGGCCACCCTGCGGGCGCAGGACAGCATTTCGATGACCTCGCGGGTTTCCGGGGTTTCACGGGACCAGCGGGAGCGGACAATGTCATCGAGACCGGTTGCGCCGTCGAGCACCACCTTGTCCCGCAGAGTCCACACGGAATCGGACAGGACCAGGTTTCCGGACTGCTGCTGCTCCGTAACGAGTGCTTTGAGGAGCAGCGGGTTGCCGCCGACAATGGCGTGATACGTGCTTACGAGTGAGGCTGACACGCGGTGGCCGAGCAGGGTCAGCAGCACCTGCCGGGTCTGCAGTTCGTTGAGGTTCTCCAGCCGCACTTCGGTGAGCCGGCGGTCGGTGAGCAGCCAGTGGAAATCTGCGGGAAGGTCGCTGGTACCGGGGGCAATGGCGATCACCCTGGCGGTGCGCGTGAGCATGATGTTCAGCAGGACCCCGGCACTCATGTCGTCGATCATGCCGGTGGTGTCAAGGGTGATGACGCAATCCCGGCCCGCGGCATCGCTGCGGATGAGGGACGTGATCCCCTGGAGAATGGCCGTGGGTGAACCCATCGCCGATTGCGGAAGCCTGGCGAGCAGGAAGGCGAGGCAGCCGTAGGACGTCTGTGAGCCGGTCAGGGGGCTGCGGAGCTGAATCGCCCAAACATCAGGTCCGAGTTCGGCCACTGCGGTGCGTGCGAGTGAGGATTTGCCCACGCCCCGGGCACCCGTGATTACTACCCCCAGGGACTCGGGATCCGTCAGCGCATTGCGGATGGCTTCAAGGTCTGCACTGCGCGCCGGAACCGACCATCGTTGAAGGTCCGTTCCGCCAGCAGCCGCTGGCCCGGCCAGCACGCCCGCCGTAGACCCACGTCCCCAGCTCAGTGGCTCAATTGACATGAACTTTTCCTTACATCCCGCTTGGCAGGATTAAGGCCCCATCGCCTCCCCCGCTTAGAAGAAGACTACCCCGTTACCCCTGCAGTAAAACAGGGCATTGAATCACATTTCGCAGACCTTGAGGCGACCTTGATATTCGGCTGGCGGAATATGAATTCGCAGGTCTGCTGCGCGGCAAAGGGCAGTGCGGGAGCAGGCTCAGACTTTCGCGGGATGAAACCTCTGTTGTGCAGCGGTCAGGCCCTCGCTGATCAGGAGTTCGACGGCGTCTGAGGCATCGTCCAACAGGAACGGCAGCTCCTTTTTCTCCGCGGGCGCGAAGTCCCGCAGCACATAATCTGCTGTGTCCATCCGGCCCGGCGGCCGGCCGACGCCCACCCGGACGCGAAGGTAGTCCTTGGTGGCAAGCGCCTTGGAAATGTCGCGGAGGCCGTTGTGGCCCCCTTCGCCGCCGCCGATCTTGAGCTTCACCGTATTAAAGGGGATGTCGATTTCGTCATGGACCGCCACCACCCGTGACGGTTCAACGTCGTAGAACCTGGCGAGGCCGGACACGGGGCCGCCGGAGACGTTCATGTACGTGCTGGGTTTCGCCAGCACCAGGCGCGGGCCTCCGATTCCGAGCCGGCCTTCGAGGACCTGCGCCCTGGCCTTATGGGCCTTGAAGTTCCCGCCGATGCGCGCGGCCAGTTCGTCGAGGACCATCTGGCCCACGTTGTGCCGGTTGCGGCTGTACTCGGGTCCGGGGTTTCCGAGGCCTACGATCAGCCAGGTGTCAGTCATGCATCAATCCTAAATTGGTCGCCCGGCGGACCGGCAACAGAAGCGGGCGGGAGGGTTTCAAAGCCGGGCGGTCCACCGCCGGTACGGCAGTGGCCGGGCCCGAAAGGGACCCGGCCACTGCTGCGCGGCGCGTGACCGCACCGCGTGTTGAAGCGCGGTACTTACTCGGCGGAAGCTTCAGCCGGGGCTGCCACGGTGGCTGCAGCTTCTTCGCCTTCTTCTTCGGCAGCCTCAATGGCCTCGGAGATGTTGACGACCAGGGCCTCGGGGTCGGTCAGCAGCACGGAGCCCTTCGGGAGGACGAGGTCGGAGGCGTGGATGTGCTCGCCGGCCGTGCGGCCTTCGATGTCGACCTCGACGGCGGTGGGCAGGTGGGTTGCCTCGGCCTCGAGGGAGACAACGGTGAGCTCCAAGTTGTGGGCGGTGCCCGGGGCGGTTTCGCCGGACAGGTGAACGGCAACATCCACGGTGACCTTCTCGCCCTGGCGGACGGTCAGGAGGTCGATGTGCTCGATGATCTGCTTGATCGGGTTGCGCTGGATGTCCTTGACGAGGGCAAGGTGTGCCTCGCCGTCGATGTCCAGGGACAGCAGGGCGTTGGCGGTGCGCACGGCCAGCGTGGTGGCCTTGGCCGGGAGCGTGATGTGGATGGGCTCTGCACCGTGGCCGTAGATGACAGCCGGGATCTTGCCGGCCATGCGGGCGCGGCGGGCGAAGCCCTTGCCGAATTCGGCGCGTACTTCTGCTGCGAGCTTCTGCTCAGACATGTGATTCTCCTGGTGGCTTTACTGGTGTTGATCACGACTGTGGTCAACAAAACTGTGTTCAGCAAGGGCGGAGGTCCGTAGCGACCTTCAACGCCGGGCGGCCGGGAGGGCAGCCCTTCCAGAAGGGAGTTTCAGACCCAGTCGATAACGGAGACCAGCAGTCCGGTTTTCCGGAGGTGCTCTCCCTCGCCAAGGTATCGGGAAAAATCCTACCAGCGTTGTGCCCGATTGTTGAAAACGGGCACAACGCCGGCCGGGAATGCTCAGTCAGATATGTCAGGCGTTGCCGTCGAACAGGCTGGTGACCGAACCGTCGTCGAACACTTCACGGATAGCCCGTGCAATGAGCGGTGCGATGGAGAGGACCGTAAGTTCGGGGAAGCGCTTGTCCGCCGTGATGGGCAGCGTGTTAGTGACCACCACTTCCCGGGCACCGGACTCGGACAGCCGGCGCGCAGCGGGATCGGAGAAGACCGCGTGCGTGGCAGCGATGATGACATCCTTGGCGCCGGCGTTCTTCAGCACCTGGACGGCACCGGAGATGGTTCCGCCGGTGTCGATCATGTCGTCGATGAGGACGCAGGTCCGTCCCTCGATCTGGCCAACGACGGTCTTGGAGACGGCCTGGTTGGGCACCGTGAGGTCGCGGCTCTTGTGCACGAAGGCCAGCGGCGCGCCGCCGAGGCGTTCCGCCCACTGCTCCGCCACACGGACGCGTCCGGTGTCCGGGGAGACCACGGTAATGTTTTCGGCTTCGACCCTGGTGCGGATGTAGTCCGCCAGCAGCGGGATGGCCATGAGGTGGTCCACCGGGCCGTCGAAGAAGCCTTGGATCTGGGAGGTGTGCAGGTCCACGCTCATGATGCGGTCGGCGCCGGCTGTCTTGTACATGTCCGCCACGAGGCGGGCCGAGATGGGCTCGCGGCCGCGGCCCTTCTTGTCCTGGCGCGCGTAGGGGTAGAACGGCGAGACGACGGTGATCCGCTTGGCGGAGGCCCGCTTCAGCGAATCGATCATGATCAGCTGTTCCATGAGCCAGTTGTTCAGCGGTGCCGGGTGGGCCTGGATGACGAAGGCGTCGGTGCCGCGGACGCTCTCGCCGGCGCGGACGTAGATCTCGCCGTTGGCGAAGTCATAGGCGTCGACGGGCAGCAGCTCCGTGCCCAGCTCCTTGGCGATTTCCCGGGCAAGCTCCGGGTGGGCACGCCCTGCGGCGAGCACCAGCTTCTTCTCGCCGCGAGCCGTAATTTCGGTCATGGTTGCATGCCCTCTTCTGTAGATACCGGGGAATTTGGGGAATCTTTGCGGGCTTCGCGGGCCGCTGCGGCTTCTGCCAGCTCCGCGGACAGCGTGCCGGGGCGGTTGGCCTTGACCCAGCCCTCGGCATTGCGCTGCGCGGCCATGGAGAGCGCCAGGGCTCCTGCGGGTACGTCCTTGCGGATCACGGCTCCGGCGCCGCTGTAGGCACCGTCCCCCACCGTGACTGGTGCGACGAATACTGTGTTGGAACCGGTGCGGACGCCCGAGCCGATCACCGTGCGGTGCTTCTTCTCGCCGTCGTAATTGGCCGTGATGTTGCCGCAGCCGATGTTGGTGTCCTCGCCGATTTCGGCGTCCCCGGCGTAGCCCAGGTGGGACAGCTTGGAGCCGCGTCCGATTTTCACGTTCTTGGTTTCGTAGAAGGCGCCGATCTTGCCGGTTTCCCCCAGGACTGTGCCCGGGCGCAGGTAGGTGAACGGTCCGACGCTCGCGCCCGCGCCGATCTCCGCCCCCGAACCGTGGGTGCGCGTCACTTTGGCGCCTTCGCCGATGCGGACGTCGGTCAGGGTGGAGTCGGGGCCGACGACGGCGTCCCTCGCCACTGTGGTGCCGCCGTGCAGTTGGGTGTTGGGCAGGATCCGGACGTCCTCCGCCAGCGTGACGGTGGAGTCGATCCAGGTGGTGGCGGGATCCACCACGGTGACTCCTGCGCGCATCCACGACTCCACGATCCGGCGGTTGTGCTCGGCGCCGAGGGCGGCGAGCTGCACGCGGTCATTGGCACCTTCGACCTGCCAGCGGTCAGCGGTGACGACGGCGGCGACCCGGCCGCCGGCTTCGCGGGCCAGCCCCAAGACGTCGGTCAGGTACTTCTCGCCCTGCGAATTGTCCGTGGTGACGTGCCGGAGGGCGTCCCTCAGCACGGAAGCGTCGAACGCGTAGATTCCTGAGTTGATTTCCCGGATCTCGCGTTCGGCGTCGGTGGCATCCTTGTGCTCGCGGATGCCTGTGACTGTTCCGTCTCCCCCGCGGAGGATGCGGCCGTAGCCCGCGGCGTCCTCGAGGAGCGCGGTCAGGACCGTGACGGCGTTGCCCTCGAATTCGTGGGTGTTGACGAGTTCGGCGAGCATCTCGCCGGTGAGCAGCGGGACATCGCCGTAGGTGACCACCACGGTGCCGGCCACCGGGGCGTCGGCGTCGAGTGCCTCGAGCGCCACTTCAACAGCCCTTCCGGTGCCGGGAACCTCGTCCTGGTCCACGATCAGGGCCTCGGGATCGAGCTCCTTGAGGTGGGCTGCGACGCGGTCCCGTTCGTGGCGGACCACGAGGGCGAGCCGCTGGGGGTTGATGCTGCGCGCGGCCAACAGGGCGTGGCCGACCATGGAGCGGCCGCCGATTTCGTGGAGAATCTTGGGGGTACGGGACTTCATCCGGGTACCGGCACCTGCAGCTAGGACGATTACGGCGGCTGGGCCGGACTTCTCGGGGCTCACGTACGGGCTCTCCTTGCTCGGTTGCGCGGTACTACATGCGCGGCGTCCGAGCGTGTGCCCGGAACCGGCAACAGGCTTATCCTACTGGACACCTCTGATGCAGCAGTTCCGCCCATAGGATTCGAACCTATACTCCACGGCTCCAAAGGCCGGGGTGCTGCCATTACACCAGGGCGGACCATGCCAAGGCCCAAGGCCGAGGCACGAGAACCAATTCTGCCACGAACGTCGATGCTCGTGCGACCTCGGCCCGCGGGCCTGCCGGTCGGGTCCGGGCAGCGCGCCCGGACCGGCCGCGGACCGCTGGGCGGCGGTGGACATAAGGCATGATGGGACGGTGAGCAACAGCACAGGGACTACTGACGGTGCGGGGAACCGGACAGCAATGCCGGAGGCGGTCCCCGCGCGCATCCCGCGCTCCCGGATGACCGGGCCCCAGCGGCGTTCCCAGCTGGTGGAAGTGGGGCGGGGCCTGTTCGCGATGCGCGGCCTGGACGGCACCACCATCGAGGAGATCGCTGCCGCGGCCGGCGTCTCAAAGCCCGTGATCTACGAACACTTTGGCTCGAAAGAGGGCCTCTACACCCAGGTGGTGGAATTTGAGTTCAAGATCCTGCTGGCCTCCATCAACGACGCCCTCGCCGACGAAGCCAAACCGAGGGTCCTCGTCGAACGAGCTGCCCTGGCCCTGCTGACATACATCGAGGACCGCACCGACGGCTTCCGGATCCTCATGCGTGACGCTCCCCCGTCCCAGCCCGAAGGCGCCTTTTCCACGCTGCTCTCGCACGTCACGGCCCGGGTGGAACACATACTGTCCGACGAATTCGCCCGCCGCGGCTTCAGCGCGGCCGACGGCGCCATGTACGCCCAGATGCTCGTGGGGATGGTGGCGATGACCGGCCAGTGGTGGCAGGACAGCCGCCAGCCCGACAAACGCGCCGTCGCCGCCCACCTCGTCAATCTCGCCTGGAACGGCCTGACCGGGCTCCAGAAGGAACCTGAGCTCCGCAGCGAGCTCTAGCGCTTCGCCGCCGGCCGTGGTCACCTTCGCGGTGCAGCGGCCCTTCGCCGTCTTCTTTGGTCACATCCGCGCTGCCGCAGCCCCCTTTCGCCGTCGTCCGTGGTCACCTACGCGGTGCAACGGCCCTTCGCCGTCGCTTAGACACGAGCCATAAGGGCCCAACGGTCGCTGAGCGACCTTGAGGGCCCGATGGCTCGCGATGCTCTCCTACGCGAAGGTCCCCCGCACCGCTATTGCGATAGTTCCGTTCCGGGATGCCCACTGTTCCACAGTGATGAGGTGACTCACCGCGCCGGAGGCGGTTCTTCCGAAAGGAGCGCATCGCAG
>Ga0207428_10005855_pt1 | contig 11396 bp, 11 predicted proteins | sample RhiMethybrSRZTD1_FD_187600 | JGI IMG/M metagenome (GOLD analysis project Ga0207428, IMG submission 187600) | Populus rhizosphere microbial communities from Tennessee, USA - Rhizosphere MetaG P. TD hybrid SRZTD1 (SPAdes) (version 3) | ecosystem: Host-associated > Plants > Roots > Rhizosphere >... | reverse complement strand
TCGGTATTTGATAGGCGCCGGTCTGTTTACGGGGCTGGTATTTCGCGGCCATAAGCTTCCGCCCCATGTCCGCTTTTGCGGTCGCTATTGGGGGTAAAGTGACATGACTTATTGCGGCGCACATGTCTGCTTTTGACCCAAAGCGGACATCAGTCCGACCCTCAACGACAGTCGCCGACAAATAAAGACCCCGGCAATGTCCCGGGGTTTTTCGTTCGGTAAGAGGCGACGTGTCGATGTCCGCTATTGGCCTTTAGCCGACATCAATCGACGCCTTATGTTTTGTGTAAGCTAGAATTTGTAACTCAGGGCCGTGCGAACGACGTTGACTTTGAGATCGTCCCAAGTGAAGGCGGACGTGGCTCCGGCAAAACTTCTGAATGTTCCGTCAACCGACTTTCCCGAATCAAGATGATAAAAAAGATACTCGCCTCGCAACATCCAGTGATTCGCGAACATCCATTCGACACCACCACCCAGCACATATCCGACTGACGTATCTGAAAACGAAGTCGCGGCATTATACTCTGGCGAAGTCGCTTGCGCCGAGTAATCGATATGGCCCCAGGCAACGCCACCGGTGAAATAGGCCAGTGCCTGCGGCGTAAACAGATAACCAATTCGGCCCCGCACCGTTGCAAGCCAATTCAGGCTCATATTCAAGTTTGTCAAGCTGTTCGGGATCGGAGCACCGTTGAAAGCCTGCCTCCAACCTTCGCCAAAGCCTCCTTTTGCGTTAGTCCAAGACCAATCAGCTTCGATGCCAGCTACCCAAGTCGGAGCAAACTGCCAGTTGTAGCCCGCTTGTGCGCCGCCGATAAAAGCTGTGTCATTGAAATCGCCTTGTTGTCCAAACGCGTTAAAAAACTGCTGCGATGGCAGCGGGTCCCAACGACCATCTGCACTCGTCCAACCTAACCCCCCATGCCCACCGATGTAGAAGCCGGTCCACGTCGGGAGCGGCGCCACCGGCGCTGGCGGTGCCTTTGTCGGCAAATCCGCAGCGGCTGCAAATTGTGTGACCGTTACACTGGAGATAAAAGCAGCCGCAATCAAAAGCCGATTCATGAAAAAGCTCCCGTTTGAATTATTTTAGGCAGGTTAGGGCCTACCAACAATCATGGTGCCGTAAAATGTCGAGGTTCGTGGTTATTTAGTCACAGTAAGCTGGACGTATTTCCTGCCCCAGCATTGCCGTGGCTTGCAGCAAGTTCACCGCTTTTGAACCTCCTTGTCTTTTGGGGCTTATGTCGTTTGGTTAGACCGCGATAATTCGCAGTCGTCTGATGTCCGCTTTTGGCCCTTAGCAGACATCTGCTAATGCACTGCACATGTCCGCTTTGAGGGGGCAGGACCCTTTGCGAGAGTCCGCTTTTGCGGTCGCTATTGGGGGTAAAGCGGACATCGCTTGTTGCGACGCATCTGTCCGCTTCTGACCCAAAGCGGACATCAGCGCGCTCGTCAGCAGACAGTCCGGCATCAACTTCTAAGCCTGATCAGACTGCGCGGAACGAACTCCCACTGTGATCGTTGCCACTCTGAACCCAAAATTGGAGTGTGGAGGAATGTTAATGCTGAAAATTTCTGGTACTGTCTGTGCGGCGCTGGTTTTGGCGACCGCCGGTTTTTCCGTCAACGCGCAGGCGCGTGACGGTGGTCACTCCAGCGGTGCTCGCGGCGGCGGCGCTCACTTCAGTGGTGCTCGTGCGGGCGGTGCCCAGTTCAGTGGTGCTCGTGCGGGCGGTGCCCAGTTCAGTGGTGCTCGCGCGGGCGGTGCTCAGTTCAGTGGTGCTCGCGCCGGCGGAGCCCGCTTCAGTGGTGCTGGTGTTGGCGGGGCTCGGGTTGCCGGTACTGGCCACTATTATGGCGGCGGTGCCCATCGCGGCGGCTACTATGGCAGCGGCTATCGCGGCAACTACTATGGTGGCGGGTGGGGCTATGGGTTAGCCGCGGGCGCGATCGCCGGCGGATTGCTCGCCGCGCCCTACTATGGTGGCTACTATGGTGATTCTTATGCCTACGATGATGGCTCCTATGCCTATGACAATGGTTCTTATGGTTACGGGGGCGATTGCTACATCGGGCGGCAGTGGGTCATCGACGGTTATGGTCGCCGCGTATTGAGGAACGTGCAGGTCTGCAACTGAACCGGTCGAGCACCGGGCAAATCACACCTGATCGGATTTCGGAGAGGCCGCCCCGCGAGGCGGCCTTTCTTTTTGCCGTAGAGCCTGTCGCGATGTCCGCTCTTCGAAAGCGCCTAACGGCAACAATCAAGCCTGCGGAGCGGCTGCAGCTATTGAGGCTATTGCAAGAGGAAGAAGCGAAGGGCCAATTAACCCCAAAAGTTGCACTGCAACTGTTCCGATAAGGGGAACTGTGGCCATCTTCTCCAATGTCGTGGAACCATAACCGTGGGGGCAGCCTTATGTCCAAGGCTGGTTTTCTGCGGGCTGTCACCCTATGGGGGCGCTTCGTTCGCGAAGAAATGGACGAGCGTCGTGCCGAAAGAGCAAATGTTTGAACCACAGTCTGTCGACGACCGCTATAATTTTGGCGGCGCTTCTCTAAACAATTGCGAACAGCAAACCGTAATGAACAGCATTCTCGCGCTTCGGCGAGGCCCTATCCGTTACCGACGCAACGCGATGATTGTCTGTGAAGGGGACCCTACCGATTACATCTTGTTAATCGTCAAGGGTGTTATCCGAAGTTGCAAGACCTATCGGAACGGCAGCCGCGGCATCGTCGCTTTTCATTTCTCGGGGGAGCTTTTTGGCTGGAGCAACGATCCAATACATTCGCTTTCGGCAGAAGCCGCAGCAGAGACGCTAGTGTTGTTTTTCAAACGCAGCGCTTTGCTTGCCGCCGCCCTGCGAGACGGCAGAATTGCAACGTATCTGTTGGCCACTACAACAAATGAGCTTCGACGCGCCCAAGAGCATTCACTTTTGCTGAGCAGGCTTGCCGAATGCCGCGTGGCAACATTCTTGACGGACCTATCAACGCGGATGGGAGACACAAACTATCTCGATCTACCGATGGCTCACTACGATATTGCTTCTCATCTTGGACTTGAAATCGAGACTCTTAGTCGGTCCATCACTGCGCTTGAGAAATCAGGGTCAATTGCGCGTGTTGGCGGTCGTCGAGCATTATTTCTACGAGACCGCGCGTCGTTGGAACGGATGTCAGACTAATCTTCGTTTTTTGCGCAGGCATCTTGATCTGTCCACCTCTTACATCCAATGGAGAGTGAGAATGTCAAACTTGGGTGCTCGAATGCTCTTTTGTGACGTTTGTACAATGTCGCCCCGGGGCGGTCTTTCTCTATGCCGAGTCAGGTATGCCTTTTGACCTATGTCAAACCTAATTTTTAAAGATCGGGATACACGTAATTTTTCTAGAAGCTTCAACAGATTCGGAGAATAGAACATGCGTTTTTCTATCGGAGTATTTGCTATCGCAATTGCGTGTTCATCCGCAGCGGCACAAACTCCACTAACCGCATATACCGATGCCAACGGATTTCTCGACGTCCAACGGCTGACCTGTGCCCAACTCGCAGGCACGTTTCAAGAGGACGCCGATATGCTCACAACTTGGTACAGCGGCTGGTACAATGGCTTGGCCAAAAAACATTTATTCAATCCGACCAGGGCAAAAAGTCTTGAGCACGAGATAATTGTTCACTGCAAAGCAAACCCAAGCATTCGGATCATCGACGCGATTGCCGTAGTATTTAAGGATGAGAGAGCCCGGTTGGGCATTAAAATGAAGTAGTAGGACGCCGCCGTGGGCTGCGCAATGTCCGCTATTGGCCCAAAGCAAACATTCGTCGTTGCACCGCACATGTCTGCTTTCGGGCCTAAAGCGGACATCACCATTGCGGCATGTCTGCTTTCGCGGTCGCTATTGGGGGTAAAGCGGACATGAGCTTGTGCGCTGCACATATCTGCTTCTGACCCAAAGCGGACATCAACCTATTCCGGATTTCGGGCTTTATCCTCCGCCGTACGCAATTTTCGGCGTAGGAGCTGGGGTAGCAACGCCACGGATGTATATCGCCTTAGGAACTCGCTACTCTCAACCAACGCATAAGAGTGATTGTCAAGCACGATCCATTGTTCGCCGCTCCGTACCGCGACCACGGCATGCGACGAGCGCATCATCCTGCCTTCGACAACGATGATCCGCAGGCGGTCCACATCATAACCAGCTTCATTGAGAGCTACGTATTTCAAGACCGCGTATTGCTTGCAATCGCCAATGCCCTTGGCGAGCGTTTCCAGCGGTGGGGTCCATTTTTCCAAGTATTTTTTTGTTGCGCGAATTGAAAGATTGGCTGCGCGATTAATGTGTCCAATCCTGGCTCTGCCCTCGTATCTCGTTCCCTCATTCACAAGTGCAACAAACCGGAGCGCTGCAGAAGATGGACAAGTTGTCGGATCGGAACGGCACTTCGTGATGATTTTTTGCTCTTCTTCGATTCCAGATTTCAACTCCCTCCACATGGCCAAATTTGCCCCGTTCGGGGTTTCGAGCGCAGCAAAGTCAAGCGACTTATCAGCTTCTGCCTGTGCCGTAAGGGCTAACAGCAGAAGTGCAATCAAACAGCGCCAAGCTCTGCTTTTCCACGAAGGCGGCGGAGGTAATTCGGTCACGAAATATTCTTTGGTATGAACCTGCTGATCTCGAAGAAAGTCCGCAACTAGGGACTTTGTTCCAATTGGATGTGCTGGACTGCTCTTTTGCTCGCAGCGTTTCGCGGAAGTCCGCTTTTGGCGCTTAGAGGACATCGCTAGTGCACCGCACATGTCCGCTATTGTGGGTAAAGCGGACCTAGGTTGGTGCATTGCACATGTCCGCTTATGACCCAAAGCAGACATCCCTTGTTGCGCCGCAAAGCTATTTTTATTTGATGAGTTTGAGCAGCGACGCGGTCGCCGCGCGGTAGCCCTCGGCACCAAGGCCGGCGATCACCGCTGTCGCGACCTTCGAAATGTATGAGTGGTGGTAATACGGCTCGCGCTTGTGAATGTTCGTGATGTGCAGCTCGATGATCGGGCCTTCGAACATCTTCAGGGCGTCAAGAATCGCCAGCGAAGTGAAGGTGAATGCGGCTGGATTGATGACGATGCCGGCCGCGCTGTCGATCGCCTCATGGATCCACCCGATGATCTCGGCCTCGCTGTTCGACTGCCGGAATTCGAGCGGGTAGGTGCCCGCCGCCTCACGGCAATAGCGCTCGACATCAGCCAAGGTCGCCTTGCCGTAGATCTCCGGCTCGCGCTTGCCCAGGCGATTGAGGTTCGGGCCGTTCAGAACGTAAATCGGTTTCATTTTCACCCCCTCAGCCTTTGTATCCCCACAGCCTTGGTAGCCACAGGATCGAATCCGGAACGACCGTGATGATGGCGAGGACGAGGATCGACATCAGGATAAACGGCAGGGCTTCGCGGACGATCGCGCCGAGCGGCTGTTTGGTCATATTGGCGAGCACGAACAGCAGCAGGCCGTAAGGCGGCGTCAGCAGGCCGATCATGATATTGACGACGACGACGACGCCGAAGTGAACGAGGTCGATGCCGAGCGCCTTCGCGGTCGGGATGAAGATCGGCACTACGACGAGCAGGATCGTGCTGCCTTCGAGCAGGCAGCCGAGCACCAGAAGAATGACGTTGACGGCGAGCAGGAACATCAGTGGCGAAAAGGCCTGGCCGGACATCATGCTTGCGAGCGAGGCGGGAATGTTCTCAATCGTCACGACATAGTTGAACACCATCGCGCCGGCGATCAGCATGCCGATCGACGTGGTTGCCTTTCCGCTGGTGAGCAGCGCGTCGTAGAGCTGCCGCCACGTCACCGCGCGGTAGAGCACGGTCGAAGCGAACAGCGCGTAGAATGCCGCCGCGGCGGCGCCCTCGGTTGGCGTCATCACGCCGCCGTAGATGCCGAACAACAGGATCACCGGCAGCATCAGTGCCGGGAAGGCGCGCATGGTGATGCGCGGGATTTCACGCGCCGGGATCGGCGGCTCGACCGGGTAGTTGCGGCGGCGCGCGATCGTTGCGTTCGTCACCATGAAAGCAATGCCAAGCATGATGCCGGGGACGAAGCCGCCAAGGAACAGGTAACCGATCGAGGTATCGGAAATAAGCGCGTAGAGCACCATCGGGATGGACGGCGGGATGATCGGGCCGATGATCGCGGCGGAGGCGGTGATCGCACCGGCATAGGCGACCGGATAGCGGCCGTCTTTCGTCATCATGCCGATGATGATGCGGCCGATTCCGACCGCGTCGGCGATCGCCGAGCCGGACATGCCTGCGAAAATCATATTGGCAACGACGTTGACGTGGCCGAGGCCGCCGCGGAAACGACCGACGAGGACAAGGCAGAATTGGAGCAGGCGGTCGGTCAGGCTGCCGACGTTCATCAGATCGGCGGCAAGGATAAACAGCGGAATCGCGAGCAGGACATATGAATTGAACAAGCCGTTGAGGATCTGCTCGGCAGCGGTGCCGAGGTCGAGGCCCGACAAAAGCAAGTACAGGATCGAAGCGGCGATCATCGAATGGCCGATTGGCAGGCCAAGCGCGCCGAGAGCGACGATGGCGACGATGCACAGTGTGAAGGGGGACGGCATCGTCATTCCGGAAGCCGGGCGGGGTCGGTTTCGGGCGGCTTTGCGCCCTTGATGGCGCGATAGCTCAGCCAGCAGTAGCGGCAAATGCACGCGACGCTGAAAATGATGAAGACGCAGTAGAGCCAGTTGATCGGAATCCGCAGATAAGCTGACCGCTCGACCTTCATGAAGCTGACGTACTGGTAGGCCGCCGGCAGCGATATTCCGTAGAGCACGACAAGCGCGATGCCGGTCAGCACCGTGAAGACGCGCCGCGTTCGCTCCGACACCGCCGAGTAGATGATGTCGAAGCGGATTTCCTCGGATTCGCGCAGGATGAAGGCGGCGCCCCACAGCACCGTCCACAGCCAGGTCGTGATGATGACTTCTTCCGACCAGCCGACCGGTTTGTTCAGGACATAGCGTGCGAAAATCTGGACGATAAAGGTCGCGAACATCACGCAGAGCAGCGTGACTGCCACGTTCTCGGCGCGGCGCTGAAGCCAATGCCCCAACCTCGTCAATTTCGACTGCATCCGATTGGAACCGCGTAGTGAGGGGAGCGGTCGGTTCAAACTGGATGAACCGGCCGAGCCCCGAAGCCCTGGACACGAGCGCGACTACTTGACTGCGTTGATGCGTTCGAGCGCACCTTTTGGCCAGTCCTTGCCGTATTTCTCGACGTACTTCTTTTGCGCGAAGGCGCGGAAGGCAGCGACGTCCGGCGTGTAGACCTTCTTACCTTCCTTCTTGAAGTACTCGAGTGTCTCAGCTTCCTGCGCGTCGAACCGCTTGATGTTTTCGTCCGACATTTTGTCGGCGGCGGCCTGGAATTTTACCTGCTGCTCCGGCTTCATCGCGTCCCAGATCTTTGAGCGGATCGACATGACGTCGTAAGCAATGACGTGCTTGGTGAGCACGAACTGCGTCGTCACTTCGTCAAATTTCATGAGCTTGCTGGCGACGACAGGGTTGTCCTGGCCGTCGACGGTGCCGGTTTGCAACGCAGTGTAGAGCTCGGCATAGGCGATGGGCGTTGGGTTCGCGCCCAGCGACTCGCCGAGGAATTGCCAGAATTCGCCGGGCGGCATCCGCAGTTTGATGCCGGCCATATCAGCCGGCGTCTTGATTTGCTTGTCGGGCTTGAGGTTGACACTGCGCGAGCCGAAGTAGACCGGCGTGATGATCTGGATGCCAAGCTGATCCTTGGCCATCTTGATGAACTCTTTGCCGACGTCGTTCTTGAATGTCTTCTTCATATGATCGGCGTCACGGAACAGGAACGCCGACGTCAGCAGCGACCAGGCCGGAATCTGCTTGGAGATGTCTGCCGGCGCGAGATTGCACAGGTCGAGGTTGTCGCGCTGAAGCGCTACCAGCTCGGCGCCTTGCTTGAAGAGCGTGTTGCCCCAATAAGGCTCGAATTCGAAATCGTCCTTGATCGCAGCGGCGAACGACTTGTAGGCCTCGGCGCGCAGGTCGGTCTCGGTGAAGGCGCTGCTGAAGCGCAGCTTTTGTTTGGTCTGTGCGCCGGCGCTCCCGGCGGCGGCGAGCGCAAGAATGGTGGCGCCACCGGCGACCACGGAACGGCGCGTAAGGTTGGTCATAGGCTTCCTCCAGAGTGTTGTTGTTGCCGTGGTTTATTGGCCCTTGCCTGAACCCTCTCAATAGTCGAGACTACGATCATCATATGATCTAAGGATCGTCTGAGGAGTAGTGCGTTGGGTGGCATAAACGTCAATGTCGAGACGGCGGGCGAAAAGGCCTACCGCCGCTTGCGCAACGACATCATCTTCGGTCGCCTGGCCCCCTCACAGAAGCTCCGGCTCGAAGCGCTCAAGGATGCCTACGGCATCAGCGTCAGCACGCTGCGGGAACTGTTGAATCGCCTGACATCGGAAGGCCTCGTCATCGCCGAAAACGCGCGCGGCTTTGAAGTAGCGCCGGTATCAGCTGACAACTTCAAGGAACTCGCGAACCTGCGGCTTCTGCTCGAATGCCACGCCTTACAGCGCTCATTTGCGCTCGGTGACATCGATTGGGAAGGGCGCGTGGTCGCCGCGCACCACAAGCTGGCGACGATGGAGAAACGGACGTTGGCCGGCGACAAGCGCGGGCTTGAGCCGCTGAAACGATATGACTCCGAATTTCATCAGGCGTTATTGTCCGCGTGCGGCTCCCGCGTACTGCTTGATGCGCACGCCGCGGTTTTCGACAAATATGTCCGCTATCTGATGATTGCCGTGATCTTCCGCGAGGCGGCGTCACCGGAGCATCAGAAGCTGCTTGAATGCGCCTTGCGACGTGACGCGAAAGCCGCGCAGGCCATCCTCGCAACGCACATCATGGACTGTGTCGCCTACACGCTGACCAACACGCCGGCGAACTTGCTCGGGCTTCATCGCCCGTCCGGCAAGCTGCAATCCACCGAGCTCGCGGCGACACCCATCTGAGGCTGCGCTTGGGTACAATTCGCCTCGGATTGATTGGCGACAATATCGTCGCCTCACGCGCACCCGACCTGCATCATGCGGCCGCGCGGATTTGTGGTATCGATGTTTCCTATGAACGGCTGGCGCCGCGCGACCTCGGCCTAGACTTCGACGGTGTTTTCGCGCGGGCGAGAGCGGAGGGCTTGCGCGGCCTCAATATCACGCATCCGTACAAGGAGCGCGTTCTGCGCTTCGTCACTACCGAGCATCCGACCGTCGCGGCGATCGGCGCCTGCAACACGGTTCTTTTCGGAGAGCCTGCCATCGGGCTCAACACCGACTACACCGGTTACGTTGCAGCGTTCCGCGGCCGCTTCGGTGCCACGCCGCCTGGCGCTGTAGCGATGGCGGGTAGCGGAGGGGCGGGCAAAGCGGTTGCTTTTGCTCTTGCCGAGCTCGGTACAAAGGCGCTGACCTTGTTCGACGTCGACGCGCGCAAATCTCAGGCGCTCGCCGCCGCGCTCAAGCAACATCAAGGCGGCATGACAATCTCGGTAGCGCCATCGCTGGAAACCGCTTGCGAAGGAGCCGATGCTCTCATCAACTGCACGCCATGTGGGATGAGCGGATATGGCGGCGACGCATTTGCAGGCATTCAACTGCGCGGTCGGCTGTGGATTTGCGATATCGTTTACACACCGATCTGGACCGACTTTCTTAAGCGCGCCAAGGCCCGGGGCGCCGACATACTAGACGGCTATGAACTGTTTCTTTATCAAGGCATCCATGCCTTTAAGCACTTTACCGGTTACGACGTCGACGCATCGACACTACGTCACGAGCTTTGCTAAAGTCCTCAAAAGCATAGTGCCGTTTTAAGTCCGCTTCTGGCCCTTAGCGGACATGCCCTTTTGCACCGCACATGTCCGCTAATGACCCAAAGCGGACATGCTCCCATAGCGCGAATGCCAGCATTTGCATAAGATTGAGTATCGTCGTGAACCGCCGGAGGCGGGGCGACATGCAGCGACGCGGTGAAAGCAAACAGCCAACCAAGGGGCAGCGCACGAGCGGGCCCGAGGCTCGCAAAGCATCGACCGCACGTGTATCCACCGCCGATCTCCAACAGCAAGTCGCCGCTCTCACACGCGAACTGAAAGAGGCGCGTGAGCAGCAAACAGCGACCTCGAAGGTTCTGAAGGTTATTTCAAGTTCGCCCGGCAAACTTGAGCCGGTCTTCAACGCGATGTTGGAAGACGCGACGCGGATCTGCGAGGCCAAGATCGGTGTGTTGTACCTTCGCGATGGAGACGGCGTGCGCGCAGTTGCCGCTACTCACGACGCGCCACCTGCCTATGTTGAGGCGCGTAAGCAGATGGGGTGGGAGAAAAATTTGCCGCCGGATGGGGTGATTCGACGCGCTGCGACGACGAAACAGGTCGCGCACGTAACTGACATCAGGGAGCTTCAGTCCTACCGTGAACGCCATCCGTTGACCGTTGTCTCTGTTGAGCTCGGAGAATTCCGAACTGTACTTGCTGTACCGATGCTGAAAGATGACGAGCTGATTGGGGTGATCACACTCAATCGCCAAGAGGTCCGTCCGTTCACCGACAAGCAGATCGAGCTGGTGAAAAACTTCGCCGCGCAGGCCGTTATCGCCATCGAGAACACGCGGCTGCTCAACGAGCTGCGCCAGCGCACGGATGACCTCACCGAGGCGCTGGACCAGCAGACTGCGACTTCGGAGGTCCTAAAGGTTATCAGCTCATCGCCTAGTGATCTGCGACCCGTATTCCAATCGATGCTCGAGAATTCAGTCAGAATTTGCGAGGCGAAATTTGGCCAGATGTTTTTGTGCGAGGGCGACAAGGTTCGCCCCGTCGCCTATTTCAACGTGCCAGCGGCACTGGTTCGGTGGGATGAAGAGCGCGGTGCGTTCCAGCCATCGGCTAAAGGTGGTCTCATGCGGGCCATACTTAGCAAAAATGTATTACGCATCGATGATTTCATGTCCGAACAGCCTTCAAATCCAGTGGTTAAATTGGGCGGTGCGCGATCATACATCGCCGTACCTATGTTGAAGGAGAACGAACTCGTCGGTGTAATCGCAATTTATCGCCAAGAAGTACGCCCATTTACTGAAAAGCAGATTGATCTTGTTCAAAATTTCGCCACTCAAGCTGTCATCGCCATAGAGAATGCGCGGCTGCTCAACGATCTCAACAAGCTGAACCAACAGCTTGAACAGCGTGTCGCCGACCAAGTGGGCGAAATCGAGCGCATGGGTAAGCTGCGCCGCTTTCTTCCTCCGCAAGTAGCCGATCTGATCGTCG
>Ga0207428_10005854_pt1 | contig 11396 bp, 6 predicted proteins | sample RhiMethybrSRZTD1_FD_187600 | JGI IMG/M metagenome (GOLD analysis project Ga0207428, IMG submission 187600) | Populus rhizosphere microbial communities from Tennessee, USA - Rhizosphere MetaG P. TD hybrid SRZTD1 (SPAdes) (version 3) | ecosystem: Host-associated > Plants > Roots > Rhizosphere >... | reverse complement strand
TGTCGGGACCGAAGAGGCGCACGGCGACGTCGGCCGGCGTGCCGCCCAGTCCCTCGTCGATGCGCATGCCCAGCGGCGTCGTGATCAGGCTGGCGACGCCCGGCACGCCCTCGAGCGCCTCGCGCAGCGCGTCCTCGAGCTCCTCGCCGCTGCGCTCGCGTCCGGGCCGCAGCACGACGAGCACGTCCGAGAGCGTGTGCGGCATCGGATCCTCGGTGACCTCGGAGCGCCCGGTGCGCCGCACGACGTCCTCGACCTCGGGCAGCGCACGCAGCGCGTCCTCGATGCGGTGGTTGGCGCGGTCGACCTCGTCGAGCGAGGCCTCGGGCGGCAGCAGGGTCTGCACGAGGAAGGCGCCCTCGTCGAGCGCCGGCATGAAGTCCGCGCCGATGCGCGTGGCCGCCCAGCCCGCGGCGCCGGTGAGCAGCAGCACCACGGCGAGCAGGCGGATCGGGTGTCGCAGCGCCGAGTCGAGGGCCGGCGCGTAGGCGGCCTTGGCGCGCCGCACGATCCAGGTGTCCGGCGCCCGCCCCGGTGCGGCCGGGCGCAGCATCCAGCCGGCGAGCAGCGGCACGAGCGTGAGCGCCAGCGCGAGCGAAGCCGCGAGCGCGGCGACCACCGCCGCGGCGAGCGGCTGGTACATGCGGCCCTCGAGCCCCGACATCGCGAAGAGCGGCGCGAAGACCGCGACGAGGATGAGCGTGGCGAAGGCGATCGGCCGCGCGACCTCGAGCGCGGCGGCCAGCGCCTGCTCGCGCCGCGCCGGGCCGTTCGCCGCGCGCAGCCGGTGGACGGTGTTCTCGACCACGATGATCGCCGCGTCGACGAGCAGGCCGACCGCGATCGCCAGGCCGCCCAGCGTCATCGTGTTCAGCCCGATGCCGAAGGGCTGCAGCAGCGCGCCGGCGAGCAGCACCGAGAGCGGCAGCGTGAGCGTCACGACGAGCGCCGCGCGCAGGTCGCCGAGCAGCGCGATGAGCACGGCCACGACGAGCGCGGCGCCGAGCAGGATGGCCCGCTCGACGCCGCCCAGCGACTGCTCGATGAGGTCGGCCTGGTCGTAGACGACGTCGAGCCGCACGCCCGAGGGCAGGCTGCCGCGCAGGCTCTCGACCGCCGCGCGCACCGCGCGCGAGACGGCCACCGTGTCCGCGCCGAACTGCTTGACCACCCGGCAGCTCACGACCTCGCCGGCCAGCCGGTGCGCGATGCCGCGCCGCACCGCGGGGGCCTCGACGACGTCGGCCACGTCGCGCAGCAGCACGGGCGTGTCCTCGCGCACGGCGACGACCGTGGCGCGCACGTCCTCCACGCCGCTCGCGCGGCCGAGCAGGCGGACGTTCCACTCCGACGACCCCTGCACGACGAGGCCGCCCGAGGCCGCGGCGTTGGCGCCCTCGACCGCGTGGAGCACGTCGTCGAGCGTCACGCCGCGCGCCGACATGCGCTCGGGGTCGATCTGCACCTGGACCTGCCGCTGCCAACCGCCCAGCGCCTCGACCGCCGCGACGCCCGGCACCGCGAGCAGGCGGGCGCGCACGTCGAACTCGGCCAGCTCGCGCAGGGTCATGAGGTCGGCCACGCCCGCCTCGGCCTGCAGCGTGAGCTCCATGATCTCGTTGAGGCGGCCGGTCAGGCTCGAGAGGAAGGGCGGCTCGGTGCCGGGCGGGAGGCGTGAGGCCACCTGGCCGACGCGCTCGGCCACGAACTGCCGCGAGCGCACCGCGTCGGCGTCCGCGTCGAACTCGACCGTGACCTGCGTGACGCCGAGCTGGTTCACCGAGCGGATGCGCTGCACGCCGGGCAGGCCGGCGAGCGCCGACTCGAGCGGCACCGCGATGCCGAGCTCGAGCTCCTCGGCCGACATCGCGGCGTTCTGCACGATGACGTTGAAGATCGGCGCCGCGAGGTCGGGGAAGACGTCGCGGCGCAGGCCGCCGAGCGAGACCGCGCCCACGGCGCAGGCGGCCCCGACGACGACGAGCGTCAGGCCCGGACGACGGAAGGAGCCGCGGAGCAGGGCGTCGATCATCTCAGTGGTCGTGGTGGCCGCCGCCGCCCTGCTCGCGGTCGGCCTGCGCACGGAGGAGGAAGGCGCCCTCGACGACGACGGTCTCGCCGGCCGCCAGCCCCGAGAGCACCTCGACCTCGCCGCCCAGGTCGCGGCCGCGCCCGACGTGGCGCACCTCGAACAGCCCCTCGTCTGCGCCCGGAAGGAAGACGCACCAGCCCGTGCCGAGCGGCTGCAGCGCGGCCGCGGGCAGGGCGAGCAGGTGGTCGTCCTCCTCGCCGAGCGGCAGCCACGCGGTGGCCGACAGGCCGGGCAGCAGCCGGCCATCGGCGTTGTCGAGCTCGACGCGCACCTCGATGGTGCGCGAGGCCTGCTCGACCTCGCTGCCCACGCGCACGACGACGCCCGACAGCGTCTCGCCGGGCAGCGCCGGCAGCAGCACGCGCACCGGCGCGCCGGCGCGCACGCGCAGCGCGTCGCGCTCGTAGGCGTGCGCGACGAGCCACAGCCGCGAGGTGTCGGCGACGCGGAACAGCGTCTGGCCCGCCTCGACGCCGCGGCCGAGCACGGCCGCGCTGTCGAGCACGATGCCGGCCAGGGGCGCGACGAGCTTGACGCGGTCGAGGCCGTCGGCCGGCGCGGCTCCGGGGTCCGCACCGCTGTCGAGACCGAGCGCCGAGAGCGCGGCCCGCGCGGCGGTGGCCTCGGCCTCGGCTGTCGCCGCCTCCGCCTCCGCCTGCTGGAGCTGCTGCGCCGACGCGACGCGCTCGTGGGCCAGGCCGCGCGTGCGCTCGAGCTCGGAGCGGGCCAGCGCCAGGCGGGCCTCGGCCGCGATCGCGGACGCGCGCGTCCGCCCGAGCTCGACGCTCTCGAGCTCGGCCAGCGCCTGGCCGGCCTGCACGTGGTCGCCCGGGGCGGCGTCGATCCGCGCGACGCGCGCGGCGATGAGCGGGCCGACCTCGGCGTAGCGGCTCGGCACGACGACCAGCTCGCCGAGCGCCGGAGTCGACTCCCAGGCCGGTCGCGATTCCACGGCCGCCGTCGTGAGGTGCAGGTCGCGCAGCATCGTCGCGTCGACGCGGAGCTGGCCCGGACCGGCGTCCGGCCGCGCGGCGTCACCGTGCTCGTCGTGCCCGGCCGGTGCGTCCTCCTCGTGCGGGGCGGGGGGCGCGCCGGACGAGCTGCCGCCGCAGCCGGCCAGGAGGGCGACGACGGCCAGCGCGCCGAGACGTCTCGCGGTTCTCGTGGCAGCGCTCCTCATGGCAGCGCTCCCGCGGCCGCCTGCAGCCGGACGCGCGCGGCCGCCGCGTCGAGCTGCAGCTCGAGCCAGGCGTCGCGCGTCTCGAGCAGCTCGCGGCGCACGGCGAGCAGCTCGAGCAGGTCGATCGCGCCGGCCTCCCACGAGCGGCGGGCGAGCTCGTCGTTCTCGTCGAGGCCGGCCAGCGCCGTGCCCTCGAAGAGCTGCGCGGCCGAAAGCAGCAGCGCGTGCGCCTCGAAAGCGGCGCGCACCTCCGACTCGACCGCCGCGCGCCGCGCCGCGAGCTGCGCGGTCTGCGCGCTCAGGCGCGCTGCCGCCGCACCACGAGCGCCGCGACCGCGGCCCCAGAGCGGGAGCCCGATGTCGAGGCCCAGCGCGGTGATCTCGTCGTGATCGTCCTGCCCGACTCCGACGCGCAGGCCGAAGGCGGGCCGGCCCAGGCTCTCCGCCAGCCCGAGCTCGGATTCCGCTGCGGAGAGCTCGGCCTGTAGCGCGGCCAGGTCGGGCCGGGCCCGCGCCGTCGCGAGCAGCTCGTCCAGGGTGGCCGGCCAGGGCGCCAGGAGCTCGCCCTGCACGGCGAGCGGCTCGTCGGGCGGCAGTCCCAGCTCCGCGCGCAGGGAGGCCGCGAGCTCGGCGCGGAGCGCGCTCGCGCGGGCCGCGTCGGCGGCGGCGCGCGCTGCCGCCGCGCGCGCGAGATTCAGCTCGAGCTGGCCGCCGCTGCCCGCCGAGTGGCGCGCCTCGGCGGCGCGGCGGATGTCGTCGGCCACGGCCTGCGCCTGGCGCTTCAGCGCGATGCGCTCGTCGGCGACGAGCAGCCGGTCGAACGTCGTCGCCACCTCGGCGAGCAGCCGCCGCTCGGCCTCGTCACGTCCTGCCCGGGCGCCGGCCAGCTCGGCCTCGGCCTGGCCGATGCGAGCCGTGCGCGCGCCCCAGGGCTCGAAGCGCTGGCTGAGCGCGATCGACCAGTCGGTCGCCTCGCCGTCGTCGCGCTCGCGCCGCCCGACCTCGGTCTCGAGCACGGGGTCGTCGGCCAGCCCGATCGAGGCCTCGTCCAGCGAGCCGGCCGCCGCCTCGAGGCGTCCGCGCGCGGCGATGAGCTCGGGCGCGCGCTCGCGGGCGAGTGCGAGCGCCTGCTCGCGAGTGAGCGGGGAATCCTGCGGGGCCGGCGCGCAGGCACAGAGCGCGGCCAGGATGAGCGGGGACATGTCACGGCTCCAGGTGCGGCGAGGTGCCGGCGCGCTGGGGGCGGGCCGGCTCGACGCGGGTCTTCAGCGACCGCGCGTGGGGGGATGCGTCGACGGCGCCGGCGGTTGCCGGCGTCGACTCAGGCGCGCGCGAGCTTGGGAGGCTGGCGCGGCGGCGCGCTGTGGTGGCTGGCGGGCACCTTGTGCGCGTCGACGCTCACGAAGGCGGTCGCATCCGGCTGGCCCGCGTTGCGTGCGGCCGGTTGGCCGGCGATCGCGTGCGCCGCGCAGCACGAGCAGAGCACGCAGGCCGGGCAGCTCGCATCGCACGGCGCGGAGCTCGTGCCGCAGTCGTCGCCGAGGACGAACTCGATCGAGCCCGTCGCCTCGCCGACGACGAAGAGCAGCAGCACGAGGGCGAGCACTCTGGCCATGCGGGCCGGTTTAACAGCGCCCGACTGCAGCGTCAACGACGGGTGGTGCGTATCCGCCCGGACGATCTGGACTATGGTGTGCTCCCCAACCCCGCCGCGAACGCTCGTTGGCCGAGGGCACTCCCATGACGACACTGAAGCATGCCGGCATTCTGGCGACGCTCCTGCTCGGTTCTGCGCCGCTGTTCTCGCAGGTCTCGTCGGATGGATCGCTGCCGCCCGACCTGCGGCTCGCGATGCGGAGGGCCACGGCGCCCTCCGACTATGCGGCGGTCGCGGGGAGCGACGGGCTGCGCTGGTCGGCCTCCAACGGCGCTCACGGCATGCGCGCCGACTTCTCCGGCGAGGCCGTGACCGTCGAGCCGATCGACGCCAGCGCCCAGCCCTGGCAATTGAGCCTGCAGCTCGTGGGCTTCGGTCGGAGCGGGCAACTGTCGGCTCCCCAGGCGGCGCAAGCGAGCGCCGACGGCGTGCGCATCGAGCACCGGCGCGGCTCGCTCGTCGAGTGGTACCTCAACCTGCCGCAGGGGCTCGAGCAAGGGTTCACCATCGAGCAGCCTCCGGAGGGCGATGCGTCGGCGCCGATCGAGCTGCGCCTCGGCGTCAGTGGCACGCTGGCGGCGCGGCCTCTGGCTGGCCGCACCGGCGTGTCGCTGTGCGCTGTCGATGGCACCGAGCGACTCTCGTATTCGGGCCTCGCCGCCTGGGACGCCGCGGGTCAGCCGCTCGCCTGCTGGATGGAGCCGGCGGAGGGCGCGATCGTGATCGGCGTCGACGACCGCGGTGCCAGCTATCCCGTGACCGTCGATCCCTTCCTGAGCACCGGGCTCAGGGTGCTCGTGAGCTCCGACTCGTCGGCCTACGACGAGCTGGGGTATGCGGTGGCGGTCTCCGGCGACACGGCGGTGATCGGCGCGCCGTTCGAGGACAATTCGGGAGGCGGGCAGGCGGGCTCGGCCTACGTCTTCACGCGCAGCGCCACGGGATGGACGCAGCAGGCCAAGCTGATCGCCTCCGACGCCTCGCTCCAGTCATTGTTCGGCTTCGCCGTGGCTCTGTCGGGCGATACGGCTGTCGTGGGCGCGCGCGGAGGCACCCCGTCAACCGCGAACCTGGCGGGCCTCGCGTACGTGTTCGTGCGCACGGGGACGACCTGGAGCGAGCAGGCTCGGTTGACGGCGTCCGACGCCGCGACGAACGACGGATTCGGCGCCGCCGTGGCGCTGTCCGGTGAGCGGGCCGTGATCGGTGCGCCCTACGACGACGACGCGGTCGGGTTCTTCACCGGCTCGGCCTACGTGTTCGTGCGCAGTGGGGGCACCTGGTCCGAGGAGGCCAAGCTGACGGCGTCCGACGCGTCGGCGGACGCGTATCTCGGCAGCAGCGTCGCGTTGTCCGGCGACACGGCCCTCGTCGGTGCGATCCTGGCCGACGCCCCTGGAAAGCTCAACACCGGCGCGGCCTACGTCTACGTCCGCAGTGGATCGACGTGGAGCGAGCAGGCCCGGCTCCTCGCTTCGGATGGATCTCCGTACGACAAGTTCGGTTCCGCTGTTGCCCTCGCGGACGGGACGGCGCTGGTCGGCGCGCCGCAAGACGAGCACGTCGGCCTGCTGAGCTCGGGCTCCGTCTACGTGTTCGTGGGCGGCGGCGCGCTCTGGAGCGAGCAGGCGCGATTGGAGGCGACCGATGCCGGGGCGGGCAGCTTCGGAGACGCCGTCGCGCTCGCGGGCGAAGTGGCCCTTGTCGGCGCGACCTACGGCTTTCCGAATACCGGGGTCGAGAGCGGCTCGGCGTACTTGTTCGAGCGCAGCGGGACGACGTGGGCGCCGCAGGCCAAGCTGGTCCCGCCCGATGCGCAGTCCGACGCGCAGTTCGGCTGGGCCGTCGCCCTCTCGGGCCATACCGCGCTGCTGGGCGCCAGGTTCGACGACCACGGCAGCGTGTTCCACGCCGGAACGGCCTACGTGTTCGACTGGGCCGATGGCTCGCGCTTGACGGCGTCCGACGCGGGTTCGGGCGACTCGTTCGGCTTCTCGGTGGCGCTCTCGGGTGACAGCGCGATCGTGGGAGCGCCGTTCGAAACTGCAGATTACGCGGGCTCGGCCTACGTGTTCGTGCGCAACGGCGACACCTGGTCCGAGCAGGCCAAGCTGACGGCCTCGGACGCGGGAGTCGGCGACACGTTCGGCAGCGCCGTCGCTCTGTCCGGCGACACGGCGGTGATCGGCGCCGTCCAGGACGACCACGCCGCGGGAGCCGAAGCCGGGTCGGCGTACGTCTTCGTGCGCACCGGCACGACCTGGACCGAGCAGGCCAAGCTCATCGCGTCCGATGCAGCGCAGTTCGGATTGTTCGGCAGGTCGGTCGCCGTATCGGGCGACACGGCGGTCATCGGTGCGCTTCGCAACGACCTCTTGGGCACGGGGATGGGCTACGTCTTCGTGCGCGCGGGCACGACCTGGACCGAGCAGGCCAAGCTCACGCAGTCCGACACCGGCTCCAGCGACTGGCTCGGGTACTCCACTTCGATCTCGGGCGAGACGGTCGTCCTCGGGGCGCCGCAGGCCGGCCTGCCCGGGGCGAGCTTCGCCGGGGCTGCCTATGTGTTCGTGCGCCAAGGAACGAGTTGGAGCCAACAAGCCAAGCTCGTCGCGGCGGACGCGTCCTCTGGCGACTTCCTCGGCTACTCGGTGTCGGTCTCGGGCGACACGGTGTTCGCCGGGGCTTGGCAGGACGACCACTTCAGCGTCGCCGACGCGGGTTCGGTCTACGTCTTCGACCGCACGGGGACGAGCTGGACGCAGACGGCGCAGCTCGCGGCGTCCGAGCCGATCACCGAAGACGGGTTCGGCAACTCGGTGAGCCTCTCGGGCGGCACGGCGATCGTCGGTTCGCACCGGCATGCGACCGCCGGCCTGGCCGAGGCCGGCTCGGCCCATGTGTTCGTGCGCGGAGCGAGCGGCTGGGGCGAGTGGCTCGGCGCGGGCTGGTCGTCGCCCGCGACGTTCGAGCAGTTCGGCTGGAGCGTGGCCGTCGATGGCGACACGATCCTCGCCGGTGCGCCCGGCAGCGAAGCGGCCGGCCCGATCGGCGCGGGGGCGGCCTACGTCGGCCGCGTGAGCGGCGACTGGATCGACCTCGGCGACGGTCTGCCCGGGACGACCGGCACGCCGAGCCTGAGCGGCAGCGGCATCCTCGCCGGCGGCTCGAAGGCCGCGCTGACGCTCGCGAACGCGAAGCCGTCGGCGCTCGGCATGCTCTTCGTCTCGCAGGTCTCGGCACCCGTGCCCTTCAAGGGCGGCACCCTGATCCCGTTCCCGCCGTTGCTGAGCTTCGCGCTCTTCACCCAGCCGGATGGCTCGCTGCCGATCGCGTTCACGTGGCCGGGCGGCGTGCCCGCGAGCACGGCGATCTGGTTCCAGTATGCGATCGCCGATCCGGCGGCCGTCCAGCACGTGGCGTTGAGCAACGCGCTCAAGGCGACGACGCCGTGAGCAGGGACGCGCCGCCGCGCCCGGAGTGATCCGTCATCGACCGGTGGTCGGATGACGATCGATCACGACGACGAGCTGGCCGGCCAGCGGGTCGCCGACGAAGACGCGGCCCGCGCCGTCGGTCGCGACGCCCTGCGCGCCCGTCGCGACCTGGGCGGTGCCGAGCACCGAGAGCTCGCCCGCCGCAGAGACGCCCAGGATCGTCAGCGTCGCGCTCTGCGAGGCCGGCACGTAGAGGTGCCCGCGCGCGGGGTCGTAGTCGATGATGTCCACGCCCGCGCCAGTCGGCGCGCTCGAGAGCAGCCGGCCGTCCGCCACGTCGAGCACCGTCGCGCGGCCCTCGCGGCAGCCGGTGAAGAGCCAGCCGCGCGTCTCGTCGAGCGCGATGCCGCGGCTGCCCTCGCAGCCGTTGCTCCAGGTGGCCACGATCGCGCGCGTCGCGAGATCGATCGCCACCGTGCCGCCCTTCCACAGGTGGGTGTAGGCGCGCCCGCGCCGTGCGTCGATGACCAGCGACTCGGGCCCGCCGGCCACCGCGATGACGCCGCGCTTCTCCGGCGCGGGACGCGCGCCCTCGGGGAGCGCGAAGATCTCGATCTGCTCGGCGTCCGGCTCGGTGACCCACAGCTCGCGCCTGCTGGCGACGAAGCGCACGTAGTCGGGCTCGGCCGCGAGGCCCGCCGAGCCCACGATCGCGCGCGCGGCCGGGTCGATCACGTCGACGGTCGTGCGCGTGCGGTCGATCGCGAAGAGCAGGCCCGCGCCCTCGTCGGCCGAGGTCGTGCCCTCGCCGTGGCCGCTGCGGCCCGGGCTCGACTCCGCGAAGCCGGCGATGGCCTCGACCGCGCCGGTCGCGGGATCGACGAGGTCGAGGCTGCCCGTGCGGCCGGCGGGCACGAGGAGCTGGCCCAGCGCGCGGGCGTAGCGCAGCTCGTCGAAGCCGACGCCGCCCGCGCCGCCCGGCAGCGCGATCGTCGCGGGAGTCGCGACGGTGTTGGGCGCGTCCGCCGGGGCCGCAGGCGAGTCGACCGAGCACGCCGCCGCCGCGACGATCAGCGCCGCGGCGAGCAGCCGGCGCGTGTTCCGATCGGCTCTGCTCATCGTCTCAGCTCGCCTCCAGCGCCAGCTCGGCCATGACCGTCGCGATGCGTTCGGCCTGCGCCTCGGTCGTGCAGGCCGGCGGCATCGCGTACAGCGTGTCGCCGAGAGGGCGCAGGAGCACGCCGCGCTCGACGGCGCGCCGGCGCACCGCCAGCGCGCGCCGCGAGAGGTAGCCCGCGCCGCCGCCCGTGCCGCTCGCCGGCAGCTCGAAGGCCACGATGCCGCCGCGCCGCCGCACGCTCGCGAGCGCGGCGGCCGCCGCGGCGCCGGGCGCGGTGCGCAGCCGCGCGCGCAGCGAGAGCTCGAGCTTGCGTCCGAGCGACTCCAGCCGCGCGGGTGTGTCCTCGGCGCGGCACAGCGCCAGCGACGCGCGAGCGACCGCGCAGCCGATGGGGTGCCCGGTGAACGAGTGCCCGTGGAAGAACATCCGCTCGCGGTCCTCCGAGAGGAACGACTCGTAGAGCCGCTCGGTCGCGAGCGTCGCGGCGAGCGGCAGCAGCCCGCCGGTCAGTCCCTTGGCGAGGCACAGCAGGTCGGGCGTGACGCCGGCCTGGGCGCAGGCGAAGAGCGTCCCCGTGCGCCCGAAGCCGGTCATGACCTCGTCGGCGATGAGCGGCACGCCGGCCTCGTCGCACAGCGCGCGCACGCCGGCCACGAGCTCCGGGCCGTGCATGCGCATGCCGCCCGCGCCCTGCACGAGCGGCTCGACGATCACGCCCGCCGCGCGCGGCCCCAGCTCGGCCAGCGCCGCGCGCACCGCGTCGAGCGCGACGGCTGCGCGCCGCACCGCGAAGAGCAGCGGCCGGTACGCCGCGAAGAAGGGCTCGGGGTCGCCCGCCGCCATCGCGCCGAAGGTGTCGCCGTGGTAGCCGCCCTGCAGCGCGACGAAGACCGTGCGCTGCGGCTGGCCCTGCTGCACCCAGCCCTGGTAGGCGATCTTGAGCGCGACCTCGACCGCGGTGCTGCCGTCGTCGGAGTAGAAGACGCGCGAGAGCCCGGGCGGCGCGGCCGCGAGCAGCTCCTCGGCCAGCGCGACCGCCGGCTCGTGCGTGGCGCCGGCGAAGAGCACGTGGTCGAGCGTCTCGGCCTGCACGCTCATCGCCGTGAGCAGCTCGGGCCGGCCGTGCCCGTGCAGGCAGGTCCACCAGGACGAGATCGCGTCGATCAGCTCGCGGCCGTCGGCGAGCGTCAGGGTGGCGTCGCGCGCGGCGACGACGGACAGCGGCGGCGGCTCGAGGCCGTGCTGCGTGTAGGGATGCCAGAGGTGCCGCGCATCGCGGCGCGTCAGGTCGTCCGGCTGCGTCACGCCTCGCCGAAGACCGGGGCGAGCGAGTAGCGCTCGAGCCAGCCGTCGAGCGTGCGGGGCGTCAGCGGCTCGAGCGGCGGCAGCTCGTAGACCGCCGGCACGCTGCTGCGCGCCGCCAGCGTGTCGCGGTTGCTGCGGTGCGGCTCGCCGACCAGGAACAGCGCCAGCGGGCGCAGGCCGCGCGACTCGAGGGCCTCGAGCGTGAGCAGCGTGTGATTGAGCGTGCCCAGCCCCGAGCGCGCGACGACGACCACTCCCGGGCGCTCCGAGGCGAGCAGGTCGGCCTGCGTGTGGAGCGCGTCGAGCGGCACGAGCAGCCCGCCGGCGGGCTCGATGATCAGCGTGCCGCCCGCGGCCTGCGTGCGCAGCGTCGAATAACGCCGGCGCAGCAGGCCGACGTCGATCGCGCCGCCCGCCGCGGCGGCGGCCTCGTGCGGCGAGGCCGGCAGCGGGAAGCACAGCGCCGGCGCCTCGCACTGCACGCCGAGGCCGTGGGAGAGGCGCAGCACCGTGTCGGTGTCGCTCTCCTCGCCGGTCTGCACGGGCTTCCAGTACACGACCGGGCCGCTGCGCGGGGCGGTCCGTCCGCCGGCGCCGGCGGACGC
>Ga0207428_10005853_pt1 | contig 11402 bp, 11 predicted proteins | sample RhiMethybrSRZTD1_FD_187600 | JGI IMG/M metagenome (GOLD analysis project Ga0207428, IMG submission 187600) | Populus rhizosphere microbial communities from Tennessee, USA - Rhizosphere MetaG P. TD hybrid SRZTD1 (SPAdes) (version 3) | ecosystem: Host-associated > Plants > Roots > Rhizosphere >... | reverse complement strand
GACGCGGGTGACGGCAAGGGACCCGCCGCCGCCGGCCTGCGCCCGCCGCCGCGCGATCTCCGCCTCGGCATCTACAAGTTCGCCGCGGTGCCGGCCGGTCAGCTCCCGCGCGACGAGGATTTCGTGCGCACGCTGCGCCGCGGCCTGCACGGGACCGCGATGTTCTCGTGGGATGTCCCCGCCGCCGAGCTCGACGACCTCATCCAGTACGTGAAGGTATTCGCGCCGCGCTGGCGAACCGAACAGCCGGGCGAGGCGATCGTGCCGACCCCCGATCCATGGCCGGGACGCGACTACGACGCGATCGAACGCGGCCGCCGCGTCTATCACGGCCTCGCCCAGTGCGCGACCGCCTGCCACCCCGCGTACACGACGAAGCCCGAGATCTACATGGTCACCAAGGAGCTGACCAAGATGGACCTCCGCGAGATGCGCGGCGATCTGTATTTCCCCGTCCCGAAGGACAGCGACTACGGCGTCAAGATCCTCCCCCCCGACTTCACCTTCAACGAGCTGCGCGGCGGCGAGACGCTGGACGACATCTATCGCGCCGTCGCCGCCGGCATCGGCGGCACCGCGATGCCGACCTGGAAGAATGTGCTGCCCGATCCCGACCTGTGGGCGATGGCGTATTACGTGCGCTGGCTGGTCGCGCTGCGCGGCACCCCCGAGGCCGCGGCGATGCAACACCGTCTGCTGGATCAGCCGCCCTGGGAACCGCCCCCGCTGCCGCAGCCCGACGGGGGCGCGGACGGCGGCGCCGGCGGATAGACCGATCGTCAGCCGTCGCGCAGGATCCGGCGCACCGCGATCGCCACCGCGAAGAACACCGCGGGCGGCACCAGCAGGAACAGGCCGACCAGGCGCAGTGTCGATGACGGCGACTGGGCGATGCAGTTGGGGCAGAGCGCCCAGGCGTGCGTCGTCCACAGCAGCACGATCGCGATGACGGCGACGCGCGGCATCAGAGCACGTTCACCCGAAACACCATCTCCAGCATCAACACGACCCCGGCCGCCGCCGCCACGCCGATCGCGAGCAGGGTCAGACGCGCCGCGCGGCGGTTCGCGCGCGCCCGCATGAAGAACGACAGCACCAGGCCGACCTTCGCCATCAGCAGACCGGCCAGCGCTGTGATGCGGGCGGCCCGTCCGGCGTCCATCCCGGCCACGAACAGCTCGCAGGCCGTCAGCGCCGCCAGCAGCGCGAACACCGCCAGCAACGGAAACGTTTTCGGCCGCGAGGCCGTGCCCGATGATCCCTCGCCCGCGAGAGCGGGAGAGGGGCTGGGAGAGGGTTCCATGGCGTCGTCCGTCATCGCGCCGGCCACAGGTAGATGATGGAGAAGATCGGCATCCAGGCCACATCCACGAAGTGCCAATATAGCGCCGTTGTTTCCAGTGCTTGCGCGCCGATCTTCGCGCGCAGCATGAAACTGACCGCCAGCACGCCAGCCAGCACGTGCAGCGCGTGGAAGCCGGTCACCACGTAGAACGTCGACGCGAACAGATCCGCCGTCAGCCCCATCGCGGGCGCGCCGCCCAGCAGGTGGGCGTACTCGAAGGCCCCGCCCCCCAGGAACGCGACGCCGAGCGCCAGCGTCGCGAGCACCCAGGCCCGCCGCCGCCCCACCGTCGGCGCGCGCGTCGCCAGCGTCATGGTCAGGCTGGAGAGCAGCAGCGCGAAGGTCATCGCCGCCGCGGGCGCCAGCGCCAGCCGGGCGCGCGGATCGGGCCAAGTATCGACGCCGGCCCGCACCCGCAGCACGCCGTATGCGATGAGCAGTCCGCCAAAGCCCATCGCGTCGGTGGCCAGAAACGTCCACATCCCGGTGGCCCCGACGCCCCCGGTCCCGCGGACGGTCTCCGGGCCGCCATCGCCTACCGCCATGTTCGCGATGTGGCTCACCAACTATCGATACCATGGGTCCCGTACCTGATTGCGCAAATGGGTGAACGCGCGCTAGATCATGTGGTCTTCATGACCCCCAAGATCCCCGTCACCGTTCTCGCCGGGGCGATGGGTGCGGGCAAGACGACGCTGATCAACCGCATCATCAACGAGAGCGGCCAGCGCATCCTCGTCATCGAGAACGAGCTGGGCGAGGTGACCGTCGAGGGCGCGCCCATCATCTCGACCGACGAAGAGATCTTCGACATGGACGACGGGCTCGTCTCCGGGACCGTTCGCGGCGATCTGATCCGCGCGCTGATCAGCGTGACGCGCCGGCGCGAACAATACGATCGCATCCTCATCGAGGCGACCGGGCCGGCGGACCCGGGTCCGATCGTGCGCACCTTCCTGATGGACCAGGAGATCCAGCGCAGCTTCCGGCTCGACGGCCTGGCGATGCTCGTCGACGGGCGGCTGCTCAAGCTCTACACCGAGGGGAAGACCGGCGGTCACGAACAGATCATGTTCGCGAACGTGCTGATCGTGAACAAGACCGATCTGGTGGCGCCGGAAGAGGTCGCCGCGATGGAACGCTGGCTCCGCTCGGTGAACGGAACCGCGCGCGTCCGCAGCACCAGCTACGGCAACTTGCCGCTGGAGCAGCTGCTGGACATCAACCGTCACGCGATCGATCGCGCGCTCGGGCGCGGCACGCGGCCGTCCGACGTCCGCATCCCCGCCCAGCAGCGGCCGAGCGCGCCGCGCATGACGACGACGACGGGCACCGCGCTGCCGACCGCGAAGGCGAAGGGCTGGCGTGTCGACGTCGGCGAATTTCCGCGCGCGATCGCGTGGGGCAACGGCTCCGCCGAGCTGGCGGTCGCGACCGCGGCCGGCGTCGTGGAGGTGCGGCGCGCGAGCGACGGACACCCGATCCTGCGGCGGGAGGTGCACGAGGGCGCGATCAGCTCGATCTCGTGGCAGCCGGGCCAGGCGCGCATCGCCACCGCCGGTGAGGACGGGGCGGTGCGCATCCTGCAGCTCGGCGCCGACGAGCCGGTGACGGTCCTCCGTCCCGGGCGAAAGCCGATCGACGCCGTCGCCTGGAGCCCGAAGGGCGACATGCTGGCGGTCGCGAAGGGCGACGCGGGCTTCATCTACGGCGCCGACGGCAAGCAGATCAAGCGGATCCCCGCCGTCGACAGCACGATCACCGGCCTCACCTGGTCGCCGGACGGCGGCGCGATCGCGTGCTCGTGCTACGGCGGCGTGCACGTGATCGATCCGAAGACGGGCGCGCGCCTGCGGCACCTGGCGGGCAAGGGATCGATGCTGAGCCTCGCCTGGAGCCCCGACGGCAGCGTCGTCGCGTCGGGCTGCCAGGACAACAACATTCACGTCTGGCGCTTCCCGCAGGGCAAGGACATGGTGTTGCCGGGAACGCCGCTGAAGCCGCGCGCGCTGAGCTGGAGCAGCGACAGCCAGCTGCTGGCCACCACCGACGGTCCCGACGTCATGGTCTGGTCGTTCGCGGGGGAGGCGTCTGCGCCGCCGCTGCCGGTGCGGCTGGTCGGTCCCCCGAGCCTGACCACCGCGGTCGCGTTCGGCCCGGCGGCGCCGTTGCTGGCCACCGGCTATCGCAACGGCATGGTTCACATCTGGACGCCGCGCGAACACGATCAGACCGTCGGCGTGCAGCCACTCGACGGGCAGATCGAGGCGCTGGCGTGGGGCCCGCCGACCGATGACGGGCCGTTGCTGCTCGCCGCCGCCACCGCGGCCGGCTCGCTGGCGGCGTGGGTGATCGAACATCGGCCCCCCGCCCGGACCGCCAGCCCAGCGGCCCAGGCCAGGCGCGATCCGTCGGGTAACTTGCCGACGCTGTACCTGCACAAGCTGCGCTAGAACTGGTTCGTGGACGGCACGTCCACGTCCAACATGTCCTCGCCCTCGCCGCCGCCCCGCCCTTCGTTCACCGCGCGTCTGGTCCAGAACCCGTTTGTGTGGACGGTGCTGATGGCGGTGCTGTTCGGGGTGCCGATCTACCGCTCGATGACGCGACGGCTGACCGCGTCGCCGATGGTGCTGGGCGGCCTGCCCGCCTTCACGCTCACCGACCAGCGCGGCCAGCCGTTCGGCAGCCGCGAGCTGGCGGGCAAGATCTGGGTCGCCGACTTCATGTTCACCTCATGCCAGGGTGTCTGCCCGGTGCTCACCCAGCGAATGGCCGAGGTCGGAAAGCGCGCGCGCCATCTCGGCCCCGACTTTCACCTGGTGTCGATCTCGGTCGACCCCGAACGCGACACGCCCGCGCGGCTGGCTGAATATGCGGCGCGCTACGGCGCCAATCCGATCTCGTGGTCGTTCCTGACCGGGTCGGAGCAGGCGCTCCAGGCCACCGTGGTCGAGGGGTTCAAGGTCGGAGCGGGCAAGGAGCGAAACCCGACGGCGGGCGCCGACGCGGGCGTGTGGGAGATCTTCCACGGCGAAAATTTCGTGCTCGTCGACCGGCAGATGCGGATTCGCGGCTATTTCCCGGCGACGCCCGAGGGCCTCGACAAGCTGCTGGAGGCGGTCGGGCGAGTGGCCAACTGAACGGTTCATCGCGGCGCAAGCCGCGATCCCGGAAGTCGCCGTCGTCGGCAACGGTGCTTGACGGGTGCGAAGACGCCTGTTAGCAAACTGCGCATGCTGCGACGTCGCGCCTTCCTGCCGCTCGCGATCCTCACCTTGGCCGCTTGCCCGAAAAAGGAGAGCGCGCCCGAGCCTTCGGCGGCGCCGGCGGCGCCCGGGGCCGCTGCGCCCGCCGCCGCCGGGCGCGGGGCGATGGGAAGCGCGACGATCACCGGGACCGTCAAGCTGATCGGGACGCCGCCCGAGATGGCGATGACGAAGCGGCAGGCGGATCCCTACTGCGCGAAGACGCCGACGAAGGAGGAGGAAGTGATCGTCGGCGCCGGCGGCGGGCTGAAGAACGTCGTCGTCCGCATCACCAAGGGCCTCTCCGGCCGCTATGACCCGCCCCTCTCGCCCGCGCTGGTGGACCAGAGCGCGTGCATGTACCGGCCGCGCGTTCAGGGAATCGTGGTCGGGCAGGCGGTGCACATCAAGAACAGCGACATGACCCTGCACAACGTGCACGGCTACAAGGGCGCGTCGACGCTGTTCAACCAGGCGGAGATCCCGGGCCAGCCGCCGATGATCAAGCTGTTCCCCGACGCCGACCAGATGGTCAAGCTGAAGTGCGACGTTCACCCCTGGATGACGGGGTGGGTGCTGGTGTCGAGCCACCCGTTCTTCGCGGTCACGGGCGACGACGGCACCTTCAAGATCAGCGGGGTCCCGCCGGGCAGCTACACGGTCGAGGCCTGGCACGAGCGCTATGGCACGAAGACCGCGGAGCTGACTGTCACCGACAAGCCCGCCGAGACGGCCTTTCAGTTCGCTTCGGCGCCCTGAAAAGGGACCGAAAATCGAAGCGCGCTGGCGGGCGTTTTCGGCTATAAACGCGCCCGATGTTGCTTCACGCCGTCAAGGCGGCGACGAGATGGCTGCTGCGCCCGGTCGTCGTTCACCGCTTTGCGGTGACGACCACGGTCGCGACCTTCCTGCTCATCCTGATCGGCGGGCTGGTTCACGGCACGGGATCCAGCCTCGCCTGCCCCGACTGGCCGACCTGCTACGGCTCGCTGATGCCGAAGATGGAGGGCGGCGTGCTGATCGAGCACAGCCACCGCCTGGCCGCGGGCACCGTCACCATCTTGACGCTGGTGCTTGCGGCGCTGCTGACCGCCGCGCGCCACCCGGCGCTCCGGCCGCTGCGCCCCTTCGGATGGCTGGCGGTCGGCCTGGTGGTCGTGCAAGCGCTGCTGGGCGGGATCACCGTCATCCTTCGGCTGCCCACGCCGGTGTCGACCGCGCATACCGGGACGTCGCTGCTGTTCTTCCTGACGCTGCTCTACGTCGCGGTGCGGTCGCGGCCGGCGCCGATGCCGGCGAAGGCTGTCCCGGCCCCGTCGGTGGCGCGGCTGGCGCTGGTGGCGGCCGTCGCGATCTTCTTCCAGATGGTGCTGGGCGGCCTGGTCCGCCATTCGGGCGCGGCGCTCGCGTGCACGGACGTCCCGCTGTGCCGCGGATCGCTGTGGCCCGACGCGCACCCGACCGTGCTGATCCAGGCGCTGCACCGGCTGACCGGCGTCGCGGTGGCGCTGCTGGTGTTCGCGTCGTCGATCATGACCCTGCGCCACGCGGGCCCGCGCCGCGATCTGCGCGCGCTGGCTGTCGTCGCGCCCGTGCTGGTCTGCGTGCAGATCGCGCTCGGCGTCCTCGCCGTGACCAGCTTTCTCGCCCTCGCCACGGTGGAGGCGCACCTGGGCGTCGCGACCGCGCTGCTCGCGACGCAGGTGCTGGTCGCGCTGCGCGCCGATCCGGCCACGGTGCCCGGCCGCGTCAGCGCCACCTGGTTCAAGAGCATGGTCAGCCTGGGCAAGCCGCGCATCACCGGCATGGTGGTGATCACCTTCCTGGGCGGGCTGTGGCTGGCGCCCGGCGACATCGCCCACTGGCGGACGATCATGACCCTGATCGGCACGGCGCTGCTGGTCGCGGCGTCGAACACGCTGAACATGTACCTGGAACGCGACGCCGACGCGCTGATGGAGCGGACGCGCGATCGCCCGTTGCCGCGCGCCGTGGTGTCGCCCGAGGCGGCGCTGGCGTTCGGCACCGGCCTTACCTGCGTCGGCATCGCGCTGGTGTTCCTCGGCAGCAACCTGCTGACCGGTCTGCTCGGCTTGCTCGCGGTCGGCGGCTACGTCGCCATCTATACGCCGCTCAAGCGCACCTCGGCCGCCGCCCTGTTCGTCGGCGCGGTGCCGGGGGCGCTGCCGCCGCTGATGGGCTGGACGGCGGTGACCGGTCACCTGGATGCGCCCGGTCTGGCGCTGTTCGCGGTGCTGTTCCTCTGGCAGATCCCGCACTTCCTGGCGATCGCGACCTATCGTGGCGCCGACTACGCGCGCGCCGGCTTCAAGGTGCTGCCGCTGGCCGTGTCGGTGCGCGCCACCCGCGCCACCATCGTCGTGTTCTCGATCGTCCTGGTGGCGGTGACCATCGTGCTCGAGCCGCTACACGTCGCCGGCCCACGCTACGCGCTGTGCGCGACGCTGCTGGGGGCGGTGTTCATCGGCTGGGCGGCGGCCGGCTTCCGCCGCGCCGCCGAGAACCGGTGGGCGCGCTCGCTGTTCGTATATTCGATCGTCTACCTGACGCTGCTGTTCGTCGCGCTCGCGATTGACCGGACGGTCGCATGACGCCCGCGGCCGCGTCCGCCGCGCCCGTTGCGTCCGATCCACATCGCCCACCCCGCCTGCGCGCCGAGGGACTGTCACGCCGCTTCGGCACGCGCGCCGCGCTCGACGGCGTCAGCTTCGAGGTCGCTCCCGGCGAGCTGTTCGGCCTGCTCGGCCCCAACGGCGCCGGCAAGACGACGGCGTTCCGCCTGCTGGCCGGCCTGCTGCCGGCGCACGCCGGGACGCTGGCGCTCGACGGGCGGCCGGTGTCGACCGCCGACACCGCCTACCGCGCGCACCTGGGCGTGGTCTTCCAGGAGGCGAGCCTGGATCTCAAGCTGACCGCGCGCGAGAACCTGCGGCTCGGCGCCGCGCTGTACGGCGTCCCGCGCGCGCTGGCGACCCGGCGCATCGACGAGGCGCTGGCGTTGATGGCGCTGGGCGATCGCGCCGACGAGCCCGCCTCGACGTATTCGGGCGGGATGCGGCGCCGCATCGAGATCGCGCGCGTCCTGCTCCACGAGCCGACGCTGCTGCTGCTGGACGAGCCCGGGCGCGGCGTCGATCCCGAGGCGCTGCGCCGGATCTGGGACGAGATCGCGGCGCTGGCGGCGGCGCGCGCCACCGCCGTCATCGTGACCACCCACCAGCCCGAGGAGGCCGAGCGCTGCCACCGCATCGCCATCCTCGACGGCGGCCGCGTGGCCGCCACCGGCACGCCCGACGAGCTGCGCGCCCACGTGGCCGGCGACGTCGTGCGCGTGCGCGGCGAGCGCCCCGACGAGCTACGCGCCACCATCACCGCGCGGCTGTCGCTCGCCGGCCGCGTCGTCGACGGCGACGTCGTCGTGGAGGCGCCGCGCGGCCACGAGCTGGTGCCCCGCATCGCCGAGCTGTTCCCGCCTGGCCGGATCGCCGCCATCGCCACCAGCCGGCCGACGCTCGCCGACGTGTTCGCCAAGCTGACCGGCAAGGGGTTGTCGTCGTGATACGGACGATCGCCGCCCTGGCGGGGCGCGACCTGCGCCGGTTCTTTCGGCAGCCGAGCCGCATCGTCGGGTCGGCCGCGCAGCCGCTGATCCTGTGGGCGGTGCTGGGCGCCGGCTTCACCGGCAGCTTCCGCCCCGGGGGCGGCGCCGGCGTCAGCTACCTGCAGTACTTCTATCCGGGCGTGGTCGTGCTGACGCTGCTGTTCACGGCGATCTTCTCCACCATCTCGGTGATCGAGGATCGCCACCACGGCTTCCTGCAGGCCGTGCTGGCGGCGCCGGTGTCGCGCATCGCGCTGGTGCTGGGCAAGAGCCTGGGCGGCGTCGCCATCGCCAGCATCCAGGTCGCGATCCTGCTCTTGCTGGCGCCGCTGGCCGGATTCCCGCTGTCGTCGATGAACTGGCCGCTGCTCGCCCTCGTCATTCCGCTGGCGGCGCTCGGCTTCACCGCGCTGGGATTCGCGATGGCGTGGTGGATCGACTCCACGCAGGGCTACCATGCCGTCATGAGCGTGGCGCTGATCCCCCTCTGGATGCTGTCCGGCGCGATGTTCCCACCCACGGGCAACAGCCGCTGGCTCGCGACGCTGACCGCGCTCGATCCGATGACCTACGCCGTCTCGGCGATCCGCCGCGGCTTCCACGGCACCGCCCTGCCGCTCGACCTGATCCCCGCGCGCTCGTCGCTCCCCGTCGACCTGGCGATGGTCGCCGGCTTCGCCGTCGTCGCCCTCGCCGGCGCGGTTGCCCTCTGCCGCCGCCGCGCCTAGCGCGCTTCCTGGACGATCTCCCGGGGGCCGGCGTACTCTCCCCGACCGGACGTGATGGGGCAGCGGTTGCTACCTGGATGGGTGCGTGGGTGCTTGCCTGCGCTGGCGTGCGCGGCGGGGCTGATCCCCATGGGCTGCGGCTCGGAGCTGTCGTCGACTGACGGCGGTGGCCAGCCGGGGATGTGCAGCGTCGACGTGCCGGCAGGCCAGCCGTGCAACACGCTGGCGAACGTCGCCACCGCGATCACGACGACGTGCGTGACCGGGACCATGCCCACCGGAACGGGTGGCACGATCGTCGACGGGACATACGTGTTGACGGCGCAGACGTATTACAACGCTCCGGGCTGCCCGACGGGTACCCTCTCCGAAACGGTCGTCATCTCGGGCAGCTGTTTCCAGGCGGTCTTCGGCGACTCCCTGACCGGCAACGGATCGGTGAGTGTGGCCGTTCAGGGCAACAGCTACACGCCGACCGCGACCTGTACCTTCTTCTCCTTCGACGCCTCTGGAGCCACGCCGGACGGGCCCGGGAAAACCTACACCGCGACCGCCACGACCTTCACGGTCTTCACGAACAACTCGGCGGTGGGCAACGAGAATCCCGACCGCGTCGAGGTCTTGACCCGAAGGTAGGCGACCCGCGAACGCGATCGCGGCTACAGCAGGCCGGTCAGCGTGCCGGTCTTCCAGCTGGCGGTGCCCTGCGTGCCGAAAGACGTGACGTCGGTCAGGCCGAAGGCCTGCGCGATGGAGACCAGGATGTGGTTGTTCGTGCTCGCCTTGAACTCGGCGTCGGTCGGCGAGCACCAGAGGTTCGTCGTGCAGTCGGCCGCCATCTTGAGGCGGCGGCCCATCCGGAACTTCGTCCCGGCCGCGCCGCCCGCGAGCACAGTGGGCGCGTTACGCGTGCTGTGCAGCGACGGGTTGCCCATGTCGCTGCTCGCGTAGATGAGCACGTTGTCGAGCACGCCCGCCGCCGCGAGCTTCTGCATGAAGAGGGCGATCTTCCCGTACGAGTAGCGGTTGAACTTGGCCAGCGGTATCCACGAAGCGGCGTCACCGGCCCCGACCGGGTGACCGTCGTTCCCGAGCTGCGAGCCGTTGTAGGTGTGCGCGACGGCGCCGTGGTTGTCGGCGTTCAGCCCGAGCGGATTGCCCGAATACGCCAGGTCCGCCATGAAAAACGTCGCGAAGCGCGTGATGTCGCAGGCGAACGCCTGGGTGAGCACGTCGATGAACGCGTTCGTGATCGCGTCGAAATAAGGCTCCCCGCCGTTGTAGCGCTTGAGCTTCAGCTCGGTCCCCGAGGTCCACATGCTCGCGTTCGGCTTGACGGGCATGCAGGTGGCGCCCATCGTCATCCCCGTCGTCGGCTCGGCGAACTGCTTCTCCATGTCGCGGATCGAGTCCAGGTGCTGCTGCAGCTTCTGCTGCTCCACCGCCGCCAGCCGCGGGTTGATGCGGGCGATGTCCTTGACCACGAAGTCGATGATGCTGCGCCCCTTGGCCCGCGTGCGCATCGCCGCCGCCGCCGCCACCGGATCGTTGGTCGGGACGTAGCCGGAGAACAACGTGTTGAACGCCTGCACCGGATCGATGACCTTGGGCAGCGGCGCGCCGCCCGGACCGTACGACAGCGTCAGGCCCGCCTGCGTCCCGTCCTCGCCGACGCCGACCGCGATGCTGGTCACCCGCGTGGCCGCGCCCAGCTTGCGCTCGACCGCCATGTACTGATCCAGCGACGAGTTCTTGGGCTTGCCGCCCTCGATGTAGCTGCCGGTCAGGATCGTGCCGGCCGTGTCGTGCCCGTTGGCGTTCGACATCAGGTCGATCCCCTCGATTGGCAGGATCTTGCTCTTGAAGCTCTGGCCGTACGTGGTGGCGTCGTCGAATGGCTGCAGCACGCACTGCGCGCCGCCGCTGGTGTAGGTGATGTTGAAGGTGGTCTCGGTGTCGCTGCCCAGGCCCGAGAACCGGCCGTTCAGCGAGGCGAAGTACTCCGCGGCGATGCCGTGCGGGTGGTAGATGCCGCAGAAGCGCAGGGGCAGCGGCTGGCCGGCCTGCGCCAGCACGGAGTTCTCCAGCAGGCGGTAGAACGGCAGCGCCGTCGCGCCCGCGCCGACGGCCTTCAGGAATGAACGGCGGGTTGCGTTGCGCTTCTTCACGGGACGCTCCGTTGGTCGAACAGCGGGCTGCGCACGTAGGCGACCAGCACCTCGACGAACTTGCCCTGCTGGTCGGACGACATCTGCTTCCACATGTTCACGAACGACTGCTCGGCGTTGGACACGGAGTCGTCGCTCCGGCCCGAAGACGACCGGAAGAACTGGCGGGCCAGGCATTCGCGCACCTGCGCGCTCTGGCCCAGCGCCGTCGCCAGCGCGTTGCTGTCGGCATAGGTCCCCGCGAAGTCGCTGGGAAACTCCGGGCTGCTGGCGATCGTCGTGTTGCTGGTG
>Ga0207428_10005850_pt1 | contig 11405 bp, 6 predicted proteins | sample RhiMethybrSRZTD1_FD_187600 | JGI IMG/M metagenome (GOLD analysis project Ga0207428, IMG submission 187600) | Populus rhizosphere microbial communities from Tennessee, USA - Rhizosphere MetaG P. TD hybrid SRZTD1 (SPAdes) (version 3) | ecosystem: Host-associated > Plants > Roots > Rhizosphere >... | reverse complement strand
GGTCGTGAGTCTTGGGAAGGAGATCCAAGCCAAGCCATTGATGGTTGGGGGCAATTTCAGTGAGCAGGGACGAAAAACTAAAAAAAACACGGAGGAGGTTACCTCCTAATTCATGCGTAAGCCGAGCCTCCTCTTTGCCAATAATTCTGAGCCTTTCCGCTCTTTCCTGATCAGAAGCCGCGGTGACAAGATCAGTCCACAGCGATTCCACACCGCCAACACTGAAGCCTGTGTACTTCATTGCCTATTCCCCCCGGAAGATTCACCTAAGTTTATTCAATTCTTGACATTTTCAGGTTCTCGATTGATAACCGTCCACCATCTGTGAAGGAGAAAATGTTGCATGTTTCGTTTTTTGGCGACCACGGCTGCAATCAGTGCGCTGACGATTGTGGCATGCGCACCTCAGGCAACCCCACCCAAGGGAGAGGATAGGCCTGCCGTTCAGCGAGAAACTGTGCTTCCCCCAGCGGCCGTACAGGACGGTGGCCCTTCGGCAGTTAAGCCTGTTCAGGAATCAGAGAACAACGCAACCGACAGGAAAGGGGATGCGAAGAAAACTGCTCCGATTGTGAACGCAACTTCGCAGGGTGGACTTGTCGTCGTCGTAGATCCTGTGACTCGCCAAATCCGAGAAGCGACCCCGGCGGAAATCGCCACTCTCGGAAGTCTCACGCCTGCACCGCCTGTTCCCGATGTTGCTAAAGCGCCGGTTTACTTGAGTGGTCCAGGGGGAGCTGTAGGCATTGCCCTGGGTTCGGAGTATGAAAACTACACGATAGTAACGAAAACACCGGATGGAAAGCTGCAGATGGAAGAGGTGACCGGCGAGAGGGCTGCAACGGAGCGGGTTCTTTCAGGCGCAAGGCAGAAATCTGCGAATGAAAAATAGACTGCGTGGCCTCCTGCCGATTGCCTGCATTTTCCTACTCCCGGTCGTTTCGTGGGCCCAGTCAACGGTGACCATTGTCAACGGCGATGCTGCTGGCGTAGGGTTCAATGACCCGACCGTCGCCGTACCCATCGGCGGAAATTCAGGCACCACTCTCGGGGAACAGCGGATGAACGTGGTCACCGCTGCCGCCAACAAATGGGGAACGACGCTAACCAGCGCCGTAACGATCCGGATTAACGCCAGGTGGAATCCCCTGACGTGTACAGAGTCGTCTGCCGTACTGGGCAGCGCGGGCACGACATCTATCTGGCGGAACTTTCCAAACGCACCTTTTGCAAACCACTGGTACGGGAAAGCGCTGGCAAACAAGCTTGCCGGTTTCGATCTCTCACAAGACAACGCAGACATCAACGCCACCTTCAATGTGAATTTGGGGCAGTCGGGTTGTCTGACGGGTGTCTTCTTTTATCTGGGATTGGACAACAATCATGGAAACTCTCCTGACCTCTTTACCGTTGTCCTTCACGAGTTAGCTCACGGTCTCGGCTTCGGGAATTTTACGAATGGTTCGACGGGAAGCTTTGTAGCAGGCTTTCCCAGCATCTGGGATCAGTTTCTGCTCAACAATCTCAGTCTCAAGAACTGGGCCCAAATGACTCCAGAGGAGCGTGTGGCGTCGGCCATCAGTACGGGAACCCTGGTCTGGAATGGTCCCAATACGGCTTTTACCGTCCCTCAGGTGCTACAAGCGAGCGGGGGAACCTTCATCGGCACAGATTCCCAGGGGCGGGCACGAATGCACGCTCCGGCTGTGTATCAAGCGGGCTCCTCAGTTTCGCACTTCGACCCTTTAATGTCGCCGAATCAGGTTATGGAACCGTCATACAGTTCAACTCTGATTCACGAAGTAACTGCACCTACCGATCTCACGTTTGCGCTCTTAAAGGACATCGGGTGGAATGTAGGTGCGGGGCTGTATCCCTACCTCGGCATTTCAAAGGCGCACACTGGAAGCTTTGTACGTGGTCAGACAGGTGTTACCTACAATATTCTCGTCTACAATGTCGGGAACGTCGCAACGAGTGGCACGGTAACAGTCAAAGACTTCGTCCCCGCGGGGTTCTTTCCGACGGGAATATCAGGTTCCGGATGGTCGTGCTCGATCCTAACGATGACATGCACTCGAGGCGAGGCGTTAGCGGCAGCGGCAGCCTATCCGCAAATCGTGGTAACTGGGGACGTAGACTGGAACGCTCCCGCGCAAATAACAAACGAAGCTCAGGTGTGGGGAGGCGGGTCCGTTCCCGCGAGCGCCAGCGACGTTACAACTGTACTACCCGTCACTCAGGTCTCCAGTCTCGGCATTTTCCGCACCACTCTCTGGGCTATCGATCAAAACAAGAATTTCCAGTGGGATGGATCGGATAAGTATTTTTTCCTCGGGCAAGCGGGTGATGTCCCCGTATCGGGCGACTTCAACGGCGATGGATTTGCCGAAATCGGCATCTTTCGCAACGGTTTGTGGGCCATCGATCAAAACGGGAATGGTCAATGGGACGGCTCGGATAAGTATATTGTCCTCGGCCAAGCGGGGGACGTTCCCGTATCGGGCGACTTCAACGGCGATGGATTCGCCGAAATCGGCATCTTTCGCAACGGTTTGTGGGCCATCGATCAAAACAGAAATGGTCAATGGGACGGCTCGGATAAGTATATTGTCCTCGGCCAAGCGGGAGACGTTCCCGTATCGGGCGACTTCAACGGCGATGGATTTGTCGAAATGGGCATCTTTCGCAACGGTTTGTGGGCCATCGATCAAAACAGAAATGGTCAATGGGACGGATCGGATAAATATATATGGTTAGGACAAGCTGGAGATATCCCGGTTTGGGGCCATATTTACGGTAGCGTCGCGAGCGAAATGGGCATTTTTCGGAATGGCCTCTGGGCTATTGACCTGAACCAGAACGGCGTGTGGGATGATACTGACCTGTACACAATTCTAGGCCAGAGCGGCGACGTGCCAGTTATGGGAGCGTTCCCGTAAAGCGCGACTTATTGCTTCTTCAGCCGCAAAATCTCTGACAGTACCGGCCTCACGCCCGGCACTGTCCCCTCCTGTCGGCGACGAAAGCGTTGACAATGAATGCCGCCAACGATAGATTCCATCCAAAATCGAACGCAAAAACCGGGTCCAGGGCATTCGAGTAAACGGAATTCGCCTCAAGGCGTGGTCCGAAGCATTGACTAAGGGGGAGAGTCATGGGAAAGCCTGCCGCCACCGCCACATTTCTTCTGTGTCTGGTTCTAGTCACCAACGCATTCGGTCAAACCAGCAACGCCACGTTGGGGGGAACCGTGTCCGACCCCAGCAAAGCGCTGATGCCTGGGGTCACGATCACGGCAACCAACAACGACACCGGAGTCGTGACGACAGTTCTGTCCAATGAGTCCGGGGCATATCAGTTTCCGAACCTGCAGACGGGAACTTACAAAGTTGGCGCGGCATTGCCCGGTTTTCGAAGCCAGACCTATAGTGATGTTGTGCTGGGTATCGCACAGCAGGTCCGACTGAACTTTACGCTGGAGGTTGGCTCTCTGCAGCAGACGCTTGACGTGAGTGTCGCGGTCGATACGTTGCTGAACACCTCCTCTTCGTCCGTCGGAACCGTGCTACCCGATTCCAAGATACGTGACCTTCCCTTGAGTTCGCGCGATGTGCTGGATCTGGTCGGACTAGCCGCCGGAGTGCAAGGGGACAACTTCGCGGGCCACCGGGTCAACGAGGTGGAGACACTACGGGACGGCATCAGCGTCTCCGACGGACGATACGATCTCGGCGTCTTCTCACAAACCTACGTGAGCCCCGACCTGGTGCAGGAAGTGCGTATCGTCGTTTCCGCATCCGATGCGGAATCCGGAAGGGCGGGAGGCGTCCAGTTGTCGACTCGTTCCGGAACCAACCGGTATTCGGGCAGCCTCTTCTGGACAAACCACAACACGGCGTTGGATGCCAACAGCTGGAACAACAATCGGACCGGCGTGACGCCAAATTACACCAATCGGAACCAGTTCGGCGGACGCATAGGCGGACCGATTATCAGGAACAAAGCTTTCTTTTTCTTTCTCTATGAGGGGCAACGACACATCAGTCGCAGTGTTGTGACTTCGCCCGTGCTGACCGCGACCGCGCGCGAGGGCATCTTTCGTTATTATCCCGGCGTCGTGAACGGAAATGCGGCGTCCAGCGTAACGACGGGGACGAACCCGCAAGCTCCCGTCGTGGACGTTCTCGGAAATCCGGTAAAGCCGGCCGCAGCTACCGGCGACTTGATGGCTCGGAGCCTCTACAACCGTGATCCATTGCGGCCGGGTCTCGATCCGACCGGATTCATCCCTCTGATTCTTTCAAGGTCGCCGCTGCCGAACTGGTTCGAGTCCGGCGACGGCCTCAACACGGCCGGCTACCGTTTTGTCCGACACACGAAGGGAATCGATGGCGCCAGCGGAGACGGTGTGGATGTGCAGCGGGATCAGTTCAATCTCCGCGTCGATTACAATGTCAACCCGAAACATAAGCTTTTCGGGACACTAACCCGCGAGCGTGTTCCAACAGAAGGCAATCCCCCGCCTTTCCCCGACAGCCCCTTCATCGGCCGCGTCCTGCGGGAACCGCAGGTCTACACGGTATCGTTCGTATCCTCACTCTCCGCGACGATCCTCAATGAAGTGCGCGTCGGCTTCAAGAGAGGTAAACACCTCCTCCAGGTGCCCTACACGAATCCCGATAATCCTGTCGATGAACTGTTTCCACTCATCAACAGAGGACGGCGCGCGGATGGTGCTCCGGGCAACTACCCCTGGGTGGGAAATCCCGTCAACTTCAGCAACTTTTGGGCATGGGGCCTGGGAGATCGCGATCAGTGGAGTTCCGACAAAACGTTCGGCGACACATTGAGCCTTACGCGCGGCAAACACGCGTTCAGAATGGGCGCCGAAGGTCATCTCACGTTCAATCACTCCATGCAGGGTGGAAATGTTTTTCCGACCGTCACGATGGGAGCGCCGGCAAGCGCGGCTGTGACGGGAATCACAACCACAACATTCCCTGGCCTTATCGGCGGGAACCAAACGCGCGCTCAAAGCATTCTGGCCGACTTGAGCGGCGGCATTGCTTCGATCACCCAGGCTTTCGAACTTGAAAATGCCAGTGATCCGAACTTCAGAGACTATGAGGAGCAGACCAGAAAGGGAAAGCATCGCCAGATCCATCAGAACGCGTTCAACGCATTTTTCAAGGACGAGTGGAAGATCCTTCCCGATGTCACGGTCAATCTCGGCCTGCGTTGGGACTACTTCGGCACTCCATACGATGCGTACGGTTTGATGGGAACCCCGGTGGGCGGAAAATCCGGCGTTCATGGCCTGACGGGAACGAATTTCAACGGTGCCCTGACGTTCATAGATTTCATTGGAAAAAACTCCACCAACCCGAACACCATTTGGAAAAACGACCTGAACAACTTCGCACCCACGGTCGGGTTCAGTTGGTCGATTCCATTTTTCGGAGCGGGCAAGACGCTTCTCCGTGCAGGGTACGGCGTGAGTTATCAGGGCGGAGGACGGACGTTCTCGAACCTGGATGGAGCGCTCGGCAGCATTCAGGGCCTTCGATGGAGTTCCACCAACACAACGTATGGTCTGGCCTGGACAAATGTCGGGGATCTCGTTCTGCCTTTGCCGCGGGGACAGATCCTCGAGCCGGTCTCGCTGAATGCCCGCAACATCGCCATCAGTTTGTATGAAGACGAGTACGTCAACCCCTACGTGCAAAACTTCAATGTTGAGGTTCAGCGGAGTCTGGCTCGAAATCTCACGCTCGACGTCCGCTATGTCGGCAGCAAGGGCACCAAGCTTTACGATGAAATACCGCTGAACCAATGGCAGGCCCCGAGCAATCCGGCGTTTGTCGATGCGTTCCGGATTACTCAGGCCGGAGGAGACGCGGCGCTGTTCAATCAAATGCTCATGGGCCTTAATGTCACCGGGTTTGGAGTGGTCGATGGTGTCAACCGAACCGGCTCTGCCGCTCTTCGTGCGTTCACGAACACGCGGGCGAGCATCGCGAACGGAGCCGTCGGCACGCTGGCGAACTTCTTCAACACGACGAACGCCTTTACGAATGAAAACGGCGGCATCCTGCGCAACGCGGGGCTGCCGGAAAACTATTTCGTCGAAAATCCTCAGTTCAGTAACGTGACGTTGAACGCGAATGGCGGCAACTCCACGTATCATTCGCTTATCCTGCAGGCTACCCAGCGGCTGTCGCACGGTCTGACGTTCCAGGCTTCTTATACGTGGAGCAAGTCGATCGGAGAGGATTCCACGGACGACGGCAGCAATTTCCGCGATGTCAACAACCGCCGGATGGAGAAAACCCTGCTCGGTTTCGACCGCAGGCACAGTTTTCGGACCAATGGCACATTCGAACTGCCTTTTGGACCAAACAAGCTGTTGTTTACGAATAGCTCAGGCTGGCTGGCGCGCGTGCTCGAGCGGTGGCAATTTGGCGCGATCAGCAACTGGACTTCGGGCTCGCCGTTGAACATTACGGCAATCCCGCGCAGTGGCAACACGGACCTGGCAACGTTCAGTACGTCGACCTCCAACACGCCGAATCTTGTCGGGGCATTTCCCAAAGACCTTGGGAAGGTGGTGCCCGCCACCGACGTCGCGGGAGCACGATACTTTCAGGGACTGGTTCCCGATTCGGATCCAGGTTGCAGCAGAATCACCACGGCTCAGGGCCTGGACCAGTTGTGTACGAACCTGGCCATTCGGGACGCTGGGGGTAATCTGGTTCTCGTGAATCCGGAACCCGGACAACTCGGCACGCTCGGCAAACGCTGGATTACCGGGCCCTCCAGCTTCACTCTGGACATGAATCTGATCAAGCGCTTCAAAATCACCGAGAGCAAAGAATTCGAGTTGCGGGTAGACGCCATCAATGCCTTGAACCACTCGAATTGGGCCAACCCAACCGTGAACATCAATTCCTCAGACTTCGGACGCATCCAGAACAAAACAGGAAATCGCACGTTTACGATCAATACCCGGCTGAACTTTTAGAAAAGCTGTAGGCGCGGTCTATGACCGCGCAACCGTCGCAAGCGACTGGGCAAATGCGCGGTCATAGACCGCGCCTACAGCGGGCCACCACCCCCATTTTGTCCGCCTTCCCCTGACGGTGGTTTCAATCCCTTCCGCTGACCGTCTATAATCGTTGCCCAATGAAACTTGATCCAACTAGCGGTGTCCACGAGGAAACGGAAGTCGGCAGTTACTTCGTTGCCAACTATCCTCCGTTTTCCGTCTGGTCGAAGGAAGACATTGAGCGCGCGGCAGTTCCCGCGATGCACGCAAAACCGGTCCCGGGAGTTCCTCTCGGCATGTACCTTCACATTCCGTTTTGCCGTAAGCGCTGTCACTTTTGTTATTTCCGGGTGTACACCGACAAAAACTCCGACGAGATCAACCTTTATCTCGACACGCTGGTTCGAGAACTGGAGCTCTACACGAATCTCCCGGCATACTCCGGCAGGCCGCTGAATTTCATCTACTTTGGCGGCGGAACTCCTTCGTTCTTATCCACCCAGCAGCTGGAGAGCCTGGTTTCACGCCTTACTCGGTTAATGCCGTGGAAAGATGCTGAGGAAATTACCTTCGAGTGCGAGCCCGGCACCCTGACAGAACACAAACTGTCTGCGATTCATCAAATGGGTGTCACTCGTCTCAGCCTAGGCATCGAAAATTTCGACGACGCGATCCTCGAAGTGAACGGACGAGCCCACCGATCCGCCGAAATTTTTCGCTCCTACGACTTTGCGCGGAAGCTGAATTTCCCACAAATCAACGTCGATCTCATCGCCGGAATGCTCGGAGAATCGGAAGAAAATTGGGCGGCATGCGTTGACAAAGCAGTCGAAATGGAACCGGACAGCATCACCATTTATCAGATGGAGCTGCCCTATAACACGACGATCAGCAAAGACGTTCTCACGGGTTCAGGGCAGTTCAACCAGCCCCTTGCCACGTGGGCAACCAAGCGCCGCTGGGTTCAACAGGCATTCGCGCGTCTGCAGGAGGCTGGATACCATATTGGAAGCGCGTATACCGCGGTCCGGAATCCGGCTAAAACCAGATTTATTTACACGGACCGCCTGTGGCAGGGTTCAGATATGCTCGCGCTCGGCGTCGCTTCCTTCGGTCACATCAGCGGCGTTCATGTCCAGAACCTGGATTCATGGGACGCTTACAATGGCTCGGTTCGCGAAGGCCGTGTACCTCTCAGCCGCGCCTATCGGCCGACGGACGAGGAACGGATGATCCGGGAGTTTATCCTTCAGCTCAAGCGAGGCTCGCTTCATCCCGGATACTTCCGCGACAAGTACGACGCACAGGTTCTGCAGCGGTTCAGCCCTCAACTTCAATCGTTGAATGATGAGGGCTATCTTGACAAAGCGACTGAGGAGATTGTGTCCCTGACTCGCGAAGGGTTGTTGCGCGTCGATTCCCTCCTTCCGCGATTTTTTCTCCCCCAGCATACCGGCATCCGTTACACGTGATATCCGAGGAGCAGTCTTGTCTTTCGAATTCCGTTTGAAGCGGCGAGTTCACTTTTATGAAACCGATGCGGCGGGCATCGTTCATTTCAGTACGTATTTCCGCTATATGGAGGAGGCAGAGCACGCGCTGTGGCGAGACGCGGGATTGACCATCGCCCAGCGCAGTTCCGACATCGGCTGGCCCCGCGTGAACGCTTCCTTCGAATACTTTCGACCGCTGGTCTTCGAACAGGAATTCGAGGCGCACATTCGGATCGTCGAAATTGCCGAAAAGCGAATCCGCTACAGTTGCCTGCTCAGCTCCGATGGAACCAGGGTCGCAGCGGGAACGATGACCATTATCTGCGTCTCACGGAAACCTGACGAGCCCATGAAGGCTGTTCCGATCCCTGCGCAAATTCTGTCGCACTTTCAAGTAGCGCCTGAAGGTGATCAGAATTCATGAAGCAGGACTTCGCGAGTTCTACACTGGAATCCCTTGACCGCCCTGCGCTGGAGGCGCATCAGTCCAGTCGGCTCAAGCAACTGCTTGCGTCGATTGACGGGAAAAATCCTTTCTACACGAGGAAACTTCGAGCAGCCGGCGTTTCTATTGCGTCGATTCGCGTTCCTGAGGATCTTCAAAGCCTGCCTCTTACCGCGAAGGGTGAACTCGTTGCAGATCAGGCGGAGCATCCGCCCTTCGGTTCGAATCTCACGGAGCCGATTGGAAGCTACACCCGCTACTGCCAAACGTCTTCAACCACGGGCTCTCCCTTGCGCTGGCTGGACACGAACGAAAGCTGGGACTGGGTTCAGGAATGCTGGAAAGCGGTTTTCCGGGGAGCACGTGTCGGCGCCGGTGACCGTATCTTCTTTCCGTTCTCTTTCGGGCCTTTTCTTGGGTTCTGGTCGGCATTCGAAGCCGGCGCTCAAATTGGCGCTCATTGTATTCCGGGCGGAGGGATGTCGAGTTCGGTACGGCTCGAACTGATCAGGAACCTCAAGGCAACCGTCATCTGCTGCACTCCCACGTACGCACTCTGGCTGGCAGAAATTGCCGCTAACGATGAAACCGCAGAGGGGCCGCTTTCGGAAACTGATGTTCGTGTGCTGATTGTGGCCGGAGAACCGGGTGGCAGCATTCCTTCAACGCGCGAGCGTATCGAACGGGCCTGGGGAGCTCGAGTCATTGACCATCATGGCCTGACTGAAACCGGCCCGCTCAGTTTCGAATGTTGGGAAAACCCGGGATTCCTTCACCTGAACGAAGCGGAATTCATCTGCGAGGTCCTCGATTCCAGTGGAAGTCGAGTGCCGGATGGGAAGCGGGGAGAACTGGTCGTAACCAACCTTGGCCGCACCTCCAGCCCCGTTGTTCGATACCGCACCGGAGATATTGTTGTGAAACGTGCCGGTACCTGCATCTGCGGCCGGACGTGGGCTCGCCTCGAAGGGGGAATTCTTTCTCGAGCCGACGACATGGTGAATATCCGAGGTGTTAACGTCTATCCGACAAGTGTGGAATCCGTGGTGAGGGCGATTCCCGAAATCATTGAGTTTCGTTCTACCGTTTCACAGTCCGGCGCCATGAGAACCTTGTCGCTTGAAATTGAGGTTGTTGCCGGAGGAGACTCTGGTGCGGCGTCTGCAAAGCTCGTGAAACAACTGCGAAGTGCGCTTGGGCTCACCGTGCCGGTCCGGATCGTCGAGAAGGGGACCCTGCCGCGATTCGAGATGAAGGCGCGGCGCTTTGTTGTCGAAGGAGGAAAGTAGTGATTCCTGTCAGCACTGACGTTGTTGTGATTGGCGGTGGTCCCGCCGGATCAACCGCATCGACGCTTCTCGCCCAGCATGGCTACCAGGTCCAGCTTTTCGAGCGGGAGCATTTTCCCCGGTTTCACATCGGGGAGTCCCTGATCCCGGAAACCTATTGGGTCCTGAAGCGGCTGAACATGCTGCCCAAAATGCAGAATAGCCACTTCACCAGGAAGTACAGTGTCCAATTCGTCAACTCTCGTGGTAAGCAGTCCGCGCCGTTCTACTTCTGGGATAACAAGCCACACGAATGTTCACAAACCTGGCAGGTTGTCCGAAGCGAATTCGATCACATGATGCTGAACAACGCGCGGGAGCACGGCGTCCAGGCCCACGAGGGCGTGCGCGTGATGGACGTGCTCTTCGAAGGAGACCGAGCGGTTGGTGTGACCATCAAGACCGAAGACGGATCGATTCAGGAGGTTCGAGCGAAGGTCGTGGTGGATGCCAGCGGCCAGATCGGGCTTCTGCAGAATCGTTTGCGGCTGCGGGTCTGGGATCCTGTCCTCAACAAAGGCGCAATCTGGACTTATTGGGAAGGCGCTTATCGTGATTCGGGAAAGGACGCGGGCGCGACGATTGTTATTCAGACGGTCAGTAAGAACGGATGGTTCTGGTACATCCCTCTGCACAATAACATCGTCAGTGTTGGCGTCGTTGCGCCCTTCGACTACCTGTTCAAAGGCCGCGGGGAGTACGCCAAAACCTACGACGAGGAGGTCGAACTCTGCCCGAGCGTCAAGGAACGCGTCTCGACAGCCAAACGTGTGGCCGGATACTTTGCGACGAAGGACTATTCCTACAGGGCGACTCGGATCGCAGGAGACGGATGGGTCATGATCGGCGACGCCTTTGGATTCCTCGACCCGCTGTATTCGTCGGGCGTTCTACTGGCATTGAGGTCCGGAGAGTTCGCTGCGGACGCGATCGCAGAAGGCCTGCGTAACGGCGATACTTCCGGATCACAACTTGGCAAGTGGGAGGACCACTTCAATAAGGGAGTGGACCGGATGCGCCGGCTCGTTTGCGAGTACTACGACGGATTCAGCTTTGGTGGATTTGTGAAGAAATTCCCGGACCTTCAAGGC
>Ga0207428_10005848_pt1 | contig 11407 bp, 13 predicted proteins | sample RhiMethybrSRZTD1_FD_187600 | JGI IMG/M metagenome (GOLD analysis project Ga0207428, IMG submission 187600) | Populus rhizosphere microbial communities from Tennessee, USA - Rhizosphere MetaG P. TD hybrid SRZTD1 (SPAdes) (version 3) | ecosystem: Host-associated > Plants > Roots > Rhizosphere >... | reverse complement strand
CCATCCAGTCCACCAGCGCGTCAAAGGGGGGGCCGCCGTTGAAAAACCATCCTCGAGTGAAGGGACTCACGGGCTTGCTCCCCCATGTCCTTGCGATAGCTGTCGGCTTGGCGTGGTCGTGCATGGCGACGGCGCAGCAGGCCTTTCCAACACCAGAAAAAGCCGCTGAAGCGTTCGTAGAAGCACTGGGTACGGAACACTCCGACCAGGCACGCCTGACCGAGCTGCTGGGCAGTGACTGGCACAGTTACATCCCGCGCGAAGGCGTGCAGCGCGAAGATGTGGATGCGTTTTTGCAGCAATACCGCGAGCAACATCACATTGAAAACACCAACGACCGCAAGGCAGTCCTGGCGGTCGGCAGCAAGAACTGGACACTGCCCATCCCCATGACAAAAGCAGCCGACGGTTGGCGCTTCGACATGAAGGCCGGCAGCGCCGAGATCCGTGCGCGTCAGATCGGCCGCAATGAACTCGCCGCGGTGCAATCGGTGCTGGCCTATCACGACGCCCAGATGGACTATGCGTCAGTCGATCGAGACGGTGATGGTGCCCTCGAGTATGCGCAGAAAATCTTCAGCACCCCCGGCAAGCACGATGGACTCTATTGGGCAGAAGACGATAGCGACCAGATCAGCCCGCTAGGGCCTTCGTTCGGCAAAGCCATCGCTGACGAAGACTGGCACGGTTACCGCTTCCGCATCCTTGATGGCCAGGGACCTTCGGCACCGGGCGGCGCCTACAGTTACCTCATCGGTGACAAAATGAGCCGGGGCTTTGCACTGATCGCCTGGCCGGCGAAGTACAACGACACCGGAGTGATGAGTTTCATGATCAGCCATGACGGCCAGGTGTTTGAGAAAGACCTGGGACCCGGTGGTGAAAAACTGGCGAAAGCAATGAAGCGCTTTGATCCGGATGACAGCTGGAAAGAGGTGGATGAAGATCAGGCGCCGCAGGAGTGACCGGGGCTTCGCCGACCTGCTGCCGGCGCTCGGAGTCGCAGGGGGATGTTATCTAGATCAACAGGACGAATCGCTCTTCGTTCCCCGTGTTGTCGTGACAGGAGGGTTGCGCAAGCTTGAAACCGCACCGTTCAAGGACTTTTCTTGAGCCCACATTTTCCTTGTAGGCAAAGGCAACCAGTTGCGTAAGCCCCCAACGCATCTTTGCCTCCTGGATCAGATGCCTCAGCGCCAGTGTTGCCACCCCCTGCCCGCACGCGCGTTGAGCGATCCGATAGCCCACTTCCGCAGAACCTGTCGCCAGGTCGATGCTTTTCAGATTGGCTCGACCAACGATTGTCTGACTGGAATCCAAGATGACAAACGGGTGCCAGGCGCCGATGGCAAAATCGGATAAATAGCTTTCGACATGATCGACGACACCCTGCAACGAGTAAAAAGAAGGGTCGCGTGCGTCAATATGAGATTCAAACCATTCACGGTTATGGACTTCGAATGCCAGCAACGCTTCAGCATCAGTCCTTTTCAGCTCACGAACGCTAAACGATTCCATTCATCACCTCTCCTTTGTCTTGCGCCGAAATGGCTCAAGTTTGTCTCATACCTGAACAACCTTACCGAGCCTGACCTTCCCCTGCCAGAGTCCGGGCTGCTTGAACAGCTTCGCGGATGTGGCCTGCTTCTGGACCGTCGCCAAGGGCAGTGGGTGTATTAACGGCTCAATCCTGACCTGCCGGCGTGGGTGCGTGACGTTCTCGAGACAACGTTGCTGGCAAACGCCGATTGGCTTGAAGGCAACACGTCATGCAAGTCTGCGGCGGTTCCCAGTCCTTTAATGTGGTGAATCAACTTCGTGTGCTGGGGCGCTGGATGCGCATGTTCACAATCCCCAATCCATCATCCGTGCCAAAGGCTTTTCTGGAGTTTGACGACGCCAATCGCATGAAGCCCTCATCGCTGTACGACAGGGTGGTGGACGTTATGGAGGAATTGGTGAAATTTACCCTGCTGCTACGGGATCGCCCCGATCTGGTTGACCGCTACTCGGAAAGAAAAGAGTCAGCACAGGAACTGACTCAGCGCGTGAATCAACGGTCGATCTGAATGTAGAGATCTGCCCCTTGGCTCGATAGCCGAAAAAAAGTCGCAACCCCCAACGCATCAGGGCTTGCGACTCATTGCCGATACGTCCCTCATACTCCCGGGACGTTTTCTGCGGGTATGCCTGCCCAAGGTGCAGGCTTAGTTCTCTACCTCAACCACGTCGATATCCGGCGCGTCTGGGGCGTCCGCCACATCCTCGGCTTCGTTCGCCTCAACCTTGGCAGCCTCTCTGGCTTCCTTCGCATCGACTTTGGCAGCGTTCCGGGCCGCATCTGCAGCAGCCCGGGCAGCGTCCCTGGCCGCATCGGCGTCTGCCTTGGCGGCATCCCTGGCTGCATCTGCCGCGGCGCGGGCAGCATCCCGGGCTGCATCGGCGCCTACTACGCCAGCAGCTTTTGCAGCGTCCCGAGCTGCATCCGCATCAGCTTTTGCGGCGTCCCGGGCTGCATCTGCCGCAGCTCTGGCAGCATCCCGGGCTGCATCCGCATCAGCTCTGGCAGCGTCCCTGGCCGCATCGGCGTCTGCCTTGGCGGCATCCCTGGCTGCATCGGCGGCGTCGTTGTCATTGTCATTGGCGTTGTCATTGTCGTTGTCATGCGCATTGCCCGGGCCTCTGTTCCCGGCCATGCCACCATGATCAGCGTCACCACGCCCTGGACCTCCATGACCGTCAGCGCCATGGCCAGCAGCACCATGATCGCCACCCTCTCCATGGCCGCTGCCACCGTGGTCGCCTCCGCCGTCACCGCCGTGGCCACCGTGACCACCGCCTCCGGAGCCACCGCCACCGTGACCACCACCGCCTCCGCCGCCACCGCTGCCGCCATCTTTGGCGTACACGCTGGAGAAACTACTGATGTAATCGGGCACCAGGATCGTCGATGCCGACAGGACACCGCCAATTGCCAGAGCCAACAAACATTTTTTGAGCAGCATGTTGCACCTCCGCTTGGAGTTGCGTCGTCATTTCCGTATTGAACGCAATATCAAGTGAGTTTCCGGCCGCCCTTTGGAGCGGCCAGCCAACCGGCTCGAACCTGAATCTGCAGCAATAACAAGCAACTGCGGTATCCGCACGATCCCTCAGAGCCAATCAGCACGGTTATGTGGGAAACATTCCCACATTATTTTTAGATAAGTGCTGTCAGCCCGAGTTCAAAAAAAGAATCAGTCCCTGTTCAGCACATCGATGATTGGGCAAGAGGCTCCGCCGTCGCCTGCATCGCATTTCTGCACCAGTTCGCCCAGCACCTGCCGCATTGCGGCAAGGTCGGCCATCTTTTGCTCGATCATGGCCAGTTTGCGCATGGCCAGTGCCCGAGTCTCGCTACAGGCGCAGGCCGCATCAAGTGTCAGCAGCATGCCCACCTCATCCAGCGTGAATCCCAGCGCCTGCGCCCTCTTGATGAAACGCAGGCGCTTGACCTGCTCCGGTAGATAGTGCCGATAACCGCCGAGCGGCTTTGACGGCTCATCCAGCAAGCCGCGTCGCTGGTAATAGCGAATGGTCTCGATGTTCACCCCGGCAGCTTCCGCCAACTTGCCGATACTCAGCCCTGTTGTCATCACATGCCCCTTGATTCTGTACCCGGGTACGGAGTGTAAAGTGACTCTAGGTTAGATCGATTCAATGGAGAAGACGATGGCTCAGGCTCCAGCAGAAACCATCAGGCTCGACATTCAGAATCCCCACCGTGCACAAGTGAGGCAACCATGAGCGCCGTCATCCTCGAATCCATATTGACCTGCCCGCATTGCGGCTTCGCCAAGCAGGAAGCCATGCCCACGGACGCCTGCCAGTTCTTCTACGAGTGTGGCAGTTGCAAAACCCTGCTACGCCCCAATCCTGGTGACTGCTGTGTGTTCTGTTCATTTGGCACGGTGAAATGCCCGCCGATTCAGGAGCAACGCGGATGCTGTGGTACGGGATAGATCCAGGTTTATCCGGTTTATCAGACGCCCCTAACGCGCCTCAAACCGCGATTATGGGAGGTGAGTGTCATGTGGAATTACGCTCTGATGCTCGTGGTGGTCTACCTGATCATCACTCTCTGCATCGGCTGGTTGTATACCATTGCGCTCCTGCATTGGTTTTGATCCGACAGGAGAAGTGCTGCTGCAACCATTCACGGAACTGGACGACAGCTTCACTCCCCCACTCCCGTCGATCCTTTGACAATCACCCCAATGCTCGCCACGCCCCAATAGTGGCAATAGACCACGTCAGTACGATGAGCACCGCAGCAAGCTTGCTCACCGGGCGCTGCAAGTCTCTAGCCTCCCACTCAGCCGCTTTGAGCTGACACTCCTGCAGCACTGCTGATGGCATCAGCCGAAGAGCAAGCAGAATGCCAAGCGGCAAAATAATCACGTCATCCAGGTATCCGAGCACGGGAATGAAATCGGGAATAAGGTCGATCGGGCTCAGCGCATAAGCGACGACAAAAACCGAGACCCACTTGGGTAGCCAGGGCGTTTGCGGATGCTGATAACAAAACCAGAGCACCATGGTTTGCCGTTTCAGCTTGCGGGCCCAGCCACGCAGGCAACAAAGAAGGCGGTTCATGTCGTTGTCATCAGAACGTGAGCGATGCGATCGCAAGCGTAGCGCCATTGGAAAGCGGCTGCCATAGGTTGGTTGCAGCCCTTGGTGACAGGCATCAATCGGCTGAAACGGACAGTCGCTTTGATTCGCCTCCAGCGATGGATAGCCCCGCGGTTAACTCAGTTTGAACGCTGGTTTATCACCGGATTGGCGCACTTCTACATCAACAATATAGCTTCCTGAAATCCATCGAATTCCGGGTGTGTCGGGCTTAACATGGACGTCGGTTCAACAGGAGGGCTGCCATGGATCTGAAGTTCAGTCACGTAGATGTACTGGTTAATAATCTCGACGAAGCCTGTGCTTACTACGCACAGATACTTAATGCCAGGATCTCCAAAACGCTCGTCTGGGAACGAGGTGGTCTGCACGTGCGCTACGCGATTGCGCTGATCGGTCAAGAGCGTTTCATGTTGGTGCAGCCATTGGCAGGGAACCTGAGGGAGCTATTGGACGCCTCGGGAGAAGGGATGATTTATCGCCACTGCTATTCGACGCCGGATATCGAGAAGGCCTATGACGAACTGATGGTCGCCGGTGTTCAGCCAGAAGACGAAAACGGAAAGCCATTGGCACGCGCGAACCTGCAATCCCCGTCCGGGACACGCATTATCTGGTTGCCCAAGCGCTTCGGGCACTTCTCTATCGAAATCCTGGAAGACAAGGCGCTAGAGGCATTTGTAGAAGCTGCATTTTCCTGAGTGTTGCATCGACTGGTTGAATCCACAGTCGTTATGAGCCTCTCAGCTTCGATTAATGGCTGGTCAAATCCCCCGGCAATCGGCAGTCAAGCCCAATGCAATTGACTGGTCTGGTCGATTGCAAACGCGCGGGTCAGTCCCCGCGCAGAATCAGCGCATGCGCACCATCCCACTCGGCGAAGATTTTTTGCCCGCAGTACACGCCAAGCAAGTTGTAATCGGCGTGCCGTTTCTGCACCTGCAACTCAAGCCCGCCGCTGGCTTCGAGATAAATGTTGACCATCGATCCGATGAACTCTTCACCGACGACGGTGCAGTTCAGCCGGTTGCGTCGCATAGGCTGCGCGGTCAGGTCGATATGCTCGGCGCTTACGCAGACCGTAACGCGCTCAGCGGGAACAACCGTTTTACCCTCCGGTAACCGCGCCAGGAATCTACCGTGCTCCGAATCAAGGCAAACCAACCCGCCATCGTCGAAGCCAACGACAGTGCAGTCAAGGATGTTTTTACCGCCAACGAACTCGGCAACAAAGCGGTTGTGAGGTTCAAGGAAAACTTCCTGCGGCGTGCCTATCTGTTCGACCCGGCCTCGACTCATGATCACTACACGATCGGCCATTGCAAAGGCTTCGGATTGGCTGTGAGTGACGTAGACAAAGGTGATACCCAGATCCTTCTGCAGTCCGGTCAGCACGCCTTGCATGCGCACACTCAGATGAGCGTCGAGTGCGCTCAGCGGCTCGTCGAGCAGCAGGATCGGCGGTTCGGTGACCAGCGAGCGCGCCAGCGCCACCCGTTGGCGCTGGCCACCGGAGAGCAGGCTGATATCGCGCGTGGCAAACTCTTGCAATCCCAGTCGCTCAAGCCATTCAAGCGCCTTCTTGCGTCGCTCTGCCTTGGCCATTCCTCTCATGCGCAGGCCGAATTCGACATTCTCCAGCACGTTGAGAAACGGGAACAGTGCCAGGTTTTGCCAGACCAGCGGCGTCTCCCGGTCCCAGGAGTAGAGATCGTTGATGCGCTCACCGTTAAGACGAATTTCCCCTTCACTGGGTTTATCCAGCCCCGCGAGCATGCGCAGTGTCGTGGTCTTGCCGCATCCGCTCGATCCCATGATCGCGACGAACTCGCCTTTATGGATTTCCAGGTTCATGCGCTCGACAGCCTGGTAGCTGCCGAAATGCTTGACCACGTTGTCGAATACCACCAGCGGTTGAGTCATGTCTGAATCCTTCGTGTCCGGATGATTGTCAGGGTGGTATCAGGCACTCGCGGGCTTGCGCCGACGCATCAACAGCAATTGCGCGAGGATCACCAGGGTCATGGTCGTGATGAACACGATCGTGCCGATCGCGTTGATGGTCGGGCTCACCTGCCCTTGCAAGGTGTTGAGGATGCGCACCGGTACCGTCTCGCTGAGTCCCGACACGAACCAGGCGACAGCGAACTCATCAAAAGAAACGGCCATGGTCACGAACAGCGCGGCGAAAATACTCGGCGCCGTGAATGGCAAGATTACATAGCGCATGGCCTTCCACTGATTGGCCCCCAGGTTCCAGGCCGCGGCCTCGATGTTCGGGTCCATCTGCGCCAGACGCATCCGGATGACCGCCATTGCGAATGGGGCACACATCACGATGTGGCTGATCATCACGGCGTAAATCTCGCCGGAAAGTCCGATTCGCGACAGGAACGCCAGCATCGCCAGCCCCATGATCACCACCGGAATGGTGGGCGGCAGTAGCGCGAGCGCCATGTAGATCGACTTGCCGAAGAACTGATAACGAAAGTCCGTGTAAGCCGCAGTGAAGCCGAGCAGGGTCGATACCAGCGACACGACCACACCCACCATGAGGCTGTTACTGAAGGCCTGCCACACCGCCGGGTCGGAGGCGATCGTCTCGTACCAGTGCAGGCTGAAGCCGCCCAGTGGCAAGGAAGGGAAACGGTCGATGTTGAACGAGAATACGAAGCTGCCGGCAATGGGCATGAAGATGAAGATGAGCACCAGTACGACAAAGCTGCGCAGCAAGAAATTGATCAGCCGATGCTCGTTCATGCACGCCTCCGGTAAGCGAAGCGCACCGCGGCAAAAGCCGAGATGAGCAACGTCGCAATCATCATCGTTGCGATCACCGCCGCCCGTGGCCATTGCTGGCCGGACTTGGTGGTGTCAGTGATCAGCGTACTCAGGGTTGGCGGCTGACCACCGCCCAGATAAAGCGGGCTGACAAAGTCGCCGAAGGTCAGTATGAAACAGAACAGCGCCGCGACGACTATGCCGATCCGCGCCGATGGCACTACCACCAGCAACACCGTTCGCCATCGTCCGCAGCCGAGGTTGTGCGCGGCCTCGATCAACGAGCGGTCGATGTACATCAGGCTGAACAATTGCAGCAAGACCACCAATGGCAGACACAGCGTGAAATAGCCGACATAGGTGCCGAACGCCGTGTTCAGCATGGCAAAGGGCTCCAGTCCGACCAGGCCAAGCGCGGCATTGAAGATTCCGTTGTCGCTGAGAAACACCTGCCATGAATAGGTGCGCACCAGGTAGCTCGTGAAGAACGGTGTGACCAGCAGCAAAACCAGCAACTGCTTTGCCGACTCGCGGAACTTGAAGGCGATCGTATAAGCGCAGGGAAAAGCCACCAGGCTGATCAGAACCGTGGCGCCCGCCGCCATTGCAAGGGTGTGGACGTAGGCATCCCAGAAGAAACCACGGCTGAGCATGTAGCTCCAGTTGTGCCACTCGAACGTCGGCACCATCCGGAAATTGCGTACCAGCCAAAAGCTGATGGCCACCAGAAACACCAGCGGCAATACGAAGAAAATCAATTGCCAGATCAGGATCGGCATCGAGACACAAAGGCCAAACCACGGTAAGCGCCACACCCTCTTGTTGGTGGCGCGGCGCGTTTCGGCGTCCGCGTTATCGGAGAGCGCCGACGGCGAAGTCTTCAACTTGTCTGAAATCATGGGGACCACCTCCGCACGGCTCGTCAAGCACCCTTGTATTGCGACCAGAAGTCGTTCCACTCATCCAGGCTCTGCTGGACCGGGAGTTCGCGGTACTTGATGCGACCATCGCGGATGTCGTCCATGACATTGCGCTGACCGAGCACCATGCCTTGGCGCCTGGCTTCGGCGGGATCGGTGCGGTTGAGCAGCTCCCAGCCTTTTTGGCTCGGGATGAGCGCTGGATAGGCGGCCATCTTCGCCGACTTGACCTGGCCTTCCGGCGAGGTGATGTACTGGATGAACTTCTTCGCCAGATCCGGGCTGTGTGCTTTCCTGGCGATGCAGTAAGACTCCGTCCATTGCAACCCGCCCTCCTTCGGCAGCACGGTTTTCACTGGTGCGCCGGCGCGTTGTAAAACGCCGGTGATCCAGTCGCCTATGCCACACATGGCATGGATCTGCCCGTTCTTGAGCGAAGAAAAGGTTCCGCCGTAATCGAAGAAGCCACCGATCTGCGGCCGCAGACTCATCATCTTCTGCTGGACCCTTTGCCAGTGCGCGACATCGATGTCGTACGGGCGCGCATTACCGCCCATCAAACTGATCTGCCCGAGGTTCGGCAGGTGCCAGTCGAAATGGCCGACCTTGCCCTTGAGGCTCTCGTCCCAGAACACGTCATAGCTCTGCACCCTGGCTTCGGGAATCAGTTGGGTGTTGTAGGCGATGCCGAGGAAGCCGAAGCGGATCAGCACCGAGTAGAGTTTGTCCCCCTGCCAGTGGCCAGGGAAATGCTGGAACTCCGGGTAGAAGTCTTCGAAGGGGTAGTCAGCGGGGTCGAGTGGCTCGATGTATTCGGCGGCATTGAGTTGCTGGACATATTCGGCGTCGGACAGGATCAGATCGAAGGTGCCGGGCGGAGATTGCGAGATCAGCCCCAGCATGTTGTCCCCACCGGTGTAGTACTTGGCCCGGACCTTGACCCTGTACTTGCGCTCGAAATCGGCGACTATGTCCGGCTCGGCGTGTCCGGCCCATGCGAGGATGACCAGTTCCTTTTCCGCTGCGGCAAAGCTTCTCAAGGGCAGCAAACCGGACAGCGCCGCAGTGCTTGCCAATATGCTGGTGGTCTTGAGGAATGTACGGCGTGAAAGGTCGATGCGATTTTTCATTATTGTCTCTCCCGGGTGATGGAAAGTGCGCTTGTCGCTTGCCTGCTATCGCTGCCAACCACACTCATCATTCGCTGGCTGGATGCATTGCAGCAGTTCGCCATCACCCATTTTTGTGCACGCCCGACCTGGACTTTGTCAGATCCGACTTTTCGCTCTTCTTGCCCAAAAGCGGCATGCACGTACCTGATTACACGGTCATAAATGCCAAATAAGGTGGTATTTTGTCATTTACGGGTCGGATTTAGACAAATTGCCCCCCCTCACCATCTGATCGAATTGCCCTACGCGCCCTCCTTCGATTCCTGCAATGCGAGGGCTCAGTCACACGATAGGCAAACGCCCCCAACCACCGGTTTAAAACCACCAAGCGGTCAATCACTTTCCAAGGGTATGCAGATGAACAACAGCGTCGTAATTGGAGAACTCACCTGGCCGGAATATGCGGAGAAGGTCGCTACCGGCTGCCCTGTCTTTCTGCCAGTCGGCGCACTGGAGCAGCATGGACATCACATGTGCATGGAGGTCGATGTCCTGCTGCCTACCGCCATTTGCAAGGCGGTAGCGCAAAACGTCAGGGGCCTGGTTTTGCCTGCCCTGGCCTACGGCTACAAGTCCCAGCAGAAATCAGGTGGCGGCAACCACTTTCCTGGAACCACCAGCCTCGATGGCGCCACGCTGACCAGTACCGTGCAGGACATCATCCGGGAACTTGCACGCCATGGCGCCCGCAAACTGGTGATGATGAACGGTCACTTTGAAAACTCGATGTTCATTGTCGAGGGCATAGACCTTGCCCTACGAGAACTTCGCTACGGTGGCATCAGTGACTTCAAGGTGGTCGTACTGTCCTACTGGGACTTCGTCAACGATCCGGCCGTCATCGAAAAGCTGTACCCCGACGGATTCCTCGGCTGGGATATCGAACATGGCGGTGTTTTCGAAACGTCCCTGATGCTGGCCCTTCACCCCGACAAGGTCGATCTGAGCCGCGCGGTTGACCACCCTCCCGCCACCTTCCCGCCTTACGACGTCTTCCCCATCATCCCGGAGCGCACACCGGCCTGCGGAACACTGTCATCTCCTAAAGGCTCCAGTCGCGAGAAAGGCGAACTGATTCTCGAAGTCTGTGTCTCGGGCATCAGCGCCGCTGTGCGCGAGGCTTTTGATTTGGACACCTGACGAACACACGGACGTGCCAAAACGAGTACCCACGGTTAATGCTTCACCCTCCCCAAGTAAAATAAAAAGGGTAAGTCTCATGTCCAGCAGCTCAACCTTGGCCCCAGGCCTCAAGCAGCGTCACGTCACCATGCTGTCCATTGCCGGTGCCATTGGCGCCGGCCTGTTCATCGGTTCAGGACACGCCATCGCCTCGGCGGGGCCCGCCGCCATCCTGGCGTATATTTTTTCCGGCACCTTGGTCGTGCTCGTGATGCGCATGCTGGGCGAGATGGCCGTAGCGTCGCCCGATACAGGATCGTTTTCGACCTACGCCGAGCGGGCGATGGGACGCAGCGCCGGCTTCACCATCGGCTGGCTTTACTGGTGGTTCTGGGTGCTGGTCATTCCGATTGAAGCCATCGCCGCTGCCGCCATCCTGCATGCCTGGTTTCCCGCCATCCAGACCTGGGAGTTCGCGATTGCAGTCACCGGCCTGCTGACATTGACCAACCTGTTCAGCGTCGCCCGGTACGGGGAGTTCGAGTTCTGGTTCGCCATGCTCAAAGTCATCGCGGTGCTGGGGTTTATCGCGCTTGGCGCACTTGCCCTGGTAGGCGGATTGCCGAATACGACGGTGAGTGGCGTCGTTCAATTAAGCCATGAGTTCGGTGGTTTCATGCCCAATGGCATGACCGCTGTCATCGGTGCGATGCTCACCACGGTGTTCAGCTTCATGGG
>Ga0207428_10005847_pt1 | contig 11408 bp, 9 predicted proteins | sample RhiMethybrSRZTD1_FD_187600 | JGI IMG/M metagenome (GOLD analysis project Ga0207428, IMG submission 187600) | Populus rhizosphere microbial communities from Tennessee, USA - Rhizosphere MetaG P. TD hybrid SRZTD1 (SPAdes) (version 3) | ecosystem: Host-associated > Plants > Roots > Rhizosphere >... | reverse complement strand
TTTTCGAAAATATTTTACAGAATATGCAATGAATAAACCCGAACTCATGGAACAGATGAAAAAAGCAGCATTAAAAATCCCAGATAGTGTTGCTAGGTCGGCTATAGGAGTTGGAAAACCAGATGACGTTATAGAAATGTTAGAACGCTTTATAAAAGCTGGAACCAATCATTTTATAATAAGATTCTGGGGAGATGGATATTTTAAAAATATAGAATTATTTGGAAAGAAGGTTATTCCATATTTCCGAGAACAAGAACAAAAATAAAACCACTCTTTCACATTTTTATCAATTTTATAATAGATAGTGAATGCCAGAGTTCTATTTGATAAAATAGTCTAATATTTGCATATCATTAGTTCGAGAAATTCGTCCTGTTTTATCTGTTTTTTTAACCTTACCTTGTTTATTAGAAATAGGACTAGCATTATATCCCATATTGTTGAGGACCCTTGCAAATTCTACTTCAAAACCATGGATGGTAAATATTTTTTTTGGATTGCATTTTTTTACTATTTGAATTAATTCATTAAAATCACAATGGTCACTCAAGGGAAGAGCATAATCTATTCCCATCATGTATTTATATCGGGGACTACAAGCCCACCCACTAAATCCTATGGTTACTGTATTATATTTTTCTTTCATATGTTTTAAAAATCTAGAATTTCCATTCATTAATGGTGCTAACATTACCCACGGATACTTGCTCTCTAATTGTTTATCTTTTTCCGCTTCTGTAAACGAGGTTGTGTTGCGTAATGCTATTCCCATATTTCGGTAAACAGTGTTGATCACTTCTATGCTACCATATGAAAAAAAAGGATCCCAATGACCAAAAAAATTTGTTAATAACTGAGCTTTTCCTAAAGGATATCCCATTAGAATAACAGGATTGCCTTTATCATAAGCATCCGCTATAATCTTATTTGCTTGATGAATTATTTCTCTATGATCTGGAAAGACGTAGTCAAATCTTCCAAATGTAGATTCAATTATCAACGTATCTACTTGAGGTATTTTTTTAGGCAACTTAAGAAATGCTCGCTTCCTGATGGAGATATCCCCGGTATAGAATATCTCGTTGAAAGCGAGTAATCCTTTAGATCCTAATATGTGACCAGAGTCTATTAACTCTAAATCTTTTTCTTCATATATTGCATTTGTAATTTCATAACCTCGTGCATTTGCTATTGCTTCAGTCTCAATGGATGTAATAGTCGTAATTTTTGATTTATTTCTTGGTTTACGATAAACATGATCAGAATGAGCATGAGAAATAAAAACAAAATCATTAGTCTCGACTCTGGAAGGATCTAACAGTATTCGTGTTTCATTATTCTCTAATAATAAACCCTGATCCGATGATCTAACACGAGAGTGCATGACAATCTATTTTTTATCATATATTTTAATTAACTGTTATGATCATTTGTAAGACTGGGTCCTAATTACAATAGCCTTTTCTGTTCACAAACACAAACTTGAAAAGAGATATTTAGTTTAGTTCACCTAGGAAAATACACATGCTTAATATGGCTATATTGATTTCCGGAAGAGGGAGTAATATGCATGCCATCTTATCATCACATGCACAATCAGAATTAAGAAATATACAGCCTTGTGTGGTTATATCAAACAATAAAAATGCACTTGGATTAAAAATTGCGAAAGAACAATTTGGTATAGCAACAGAAGTGATTCTGAGTAATGGAAAAAAAGGCTGGGAATATGATAAAGAAATAGCTTCGGTATTAAAAAATTATTGTATATATCCTTCAAATGGTATTATCTGTCTTGCTGGATATATGAGAATCTTGAGTTCTCAATTCGTGAGACAATACAAACTTAGAATACTCAATATACATCCATCACTGTTACCTTCTTTCAAGGGTTTACATGCTCAGAAGCAGGCGTTTGATTATGGAGTAAAAATTTCTGGATGTACAGTTCATTTTATTGATGATAATGTTGATACTGGGCCTATCATTATTCAAGAAAGTGTTCCTATTTATGATAGCGATACAGAAGAAGATCTATCTAATCGTATATTACAATTAGAACATAAGTTATATCCTCTAGCAATAAAACTTTTTTCTGAGGGAAAATTAAGATTAGAAGGACGCAAAGTATATCTTGTAGAGAAATAATTTAATATATCTAAACGGTTAGTTTATTATTAATGTCTAATTCTTTTGTTCCCAAAGATTTTATAATTAACAATACACTTAAGCTTCATTATTTTGTTCCTAGTGAAAGAAAATTATGGACTATTATTGGCAAAAATAACGAATACTGGTTAGATCCCGAATTAGATTATTGCTCATGTAAACATTATTACTATAAAACACTATCTGGAAAAGAAAAATGTCAACACTTAAAGATATTCAATGAATTGCTAAAGAATAATAATTATGATAAAATTAAGTTCTCAGACGCAGAATATTCTAATTTTATTACTACACTTATAAAAGATATTCTTACTTTAATTTCAAAATAATACGATTTATAATAATTTTAAGAAAATTTTCGCTTATAAGTTTATTTTTAAAAATAGATAGAAATATAGCATTTTGATATCAATTACTAATTGAAAAAAAATATACTTGTTGTAGGGTCTGGAGGAAGAGAACATGCACTAGGTTGGAAATTATCGAAAAGCCAATCAGTAAGTAAGGTTTATTATTGTCCTGGAAATGGAGGCACAATCAATAATCTTTCTTTTTCTATCAATGATTTTTCAAAGATAAAATCATTTGCACTAAAAAATAATTGTATTGTGGTAGTTGGTCCAGAAGAACCATTAACAAAGGGAATAGTTAACGAGTTATCCGATAGCATAAGTATCTTCGGACCTACTAAGGAAGCAGCTCAATTAGAATCCAGTAAATCTTTTGCCAAAAATTTCATGAGACAAAATAATATACCAACGGCTGAGTATAATATTTTTTCAGAACCTGAAAAAGCCAAAGATTTTGTGTACAATACAAATAAGTCTTTAGTTATAAAAGCAGATGGGCTTGCTGGTGGAAAAGGAGTCATTGTGTGCGATCATAAAGAAGATGCTCTCAATGCAATAGATTCGATAATGATAAGGAAGGATTTTGGAAATTCGGGAAATATTATCGTTATAGAGGAACGCCTTTTCGGTAAAGAGGTCTCAGTTATTGTACTAACTGATGGTTATACTATTTTCCCTATGGCTACAGCTCAAGATCATAAACGGATTTATGAGAATGATAAAGGCCCAAATACTGGTGGTATGGGTAGTTTTTCTCCATCCAAAATCATTTCTAATGATATTTTCAACGATGTAATAAATAAAATTGTGAAAAAAACGATACATTCTATGAAAAAAAATGCTAATCCATTTGTGGGATTTCTATATGCTGGTTTGATGATTGAAAATCACACTGGAAAACCCTATGTTTTAGAATATAATGTACGAATGGGTGACCCCGAATGTCAATCTATCATTATGAGAATGAATTCAGATTTGTACGATTATATTAAGTGTTCAATATCTGGAACTTTAGATACTTTACCTCCTATTAGTTGGTCTGAAAAGCCAGCAGTTTGTGTAGTCATGGCAGAAAAAGGATATCCATCTAACCATGCAAAAGGCAATGTTATTTATGGGTTAAACTCTCATTTTGGGCCAAATGTTAAGATTTTTCATGCGAGTACAATACGTAATAATAATAAAATACTTACCGCAGGAGGCAGAGTCTTAGGTGTTACAGCACTAGGATCAGATTTCAATAAAGCCAGATCAGATGCATATGACTCAGTAAGAAAAATACATTGGGGGGCAGATAATCACTATTATCGCAAAGATATAGGTTTGGACACTTAAACAAAAAGCTATATGTAAATAATTCTTTTCTCAGTGATTAATATATTAACAGGGATATCTTCTTGAGTTTTAGGTATTTTATCTATTATCTGATTTTCAAATGCTAATGCCATAATACAGTTTGCCTTTTTTCGAGAAAGAAATCTATCATAATAACCTTTACCAAAACCTATTCTATTTCCTTGTAAATCAAATGCAATACCAGGTATAATTAGTAAATCCATTTTTTCGATGATAAAATCAGACATTGAATTCTCTAAAATTCCGTATTTTCCCTTTGTCATTTTAATATCTTGAAATGAATTTTCGATAATTTTAAAGAATAAAATTCGATTTGAGTCCATTATTCTTGGTAAACCGATAGTTTTTTTTGTGGCTAATGAATATTTAATTAATTCAATGGTATTAACTTCTGATCCTATTGGATAGTATATTCCTATAGATGAAGATTTTCTATATTCTTTTGTAGAACTGACCTTATTACTAATAATATTACTATTCACCACCCTTTCATTTTCAGAAAGTGAATTCCTTATTCTTAAAATTTCTCGCCGGATCTGTTCTTTTGATAAAAGATTATTTGACATTATTTTCAATGAGGTTCTAGTCTGCGAGCTGCAAGAACTGTATTTTTTAAAAGCATAGCTATAGTCATAGGTCCTACACCCCCTGGTACAGGAGTTATCAAAGAAACTTTTTTAGAAACATTTTCATAATCTACATCCCCAATTACTTTTCCGTTTACACGAGATATACCTATATCTATTACTACAGCATCTTCTCTCACAAAGTCAGCTGTAAGTGTGAAAAATTTTCTATTTCCTACCGCAGTAATAATTATATCCGAATTTCGAATTTTGTCATGAAGGTTGTGGGTATTAGAATGGCATATCATCACAGTTGCATCATTATCGAGTAAAAGTAATGATAGAGGCTTTCCTACAAGGATGCTCCGATTTACTATAATGGCATCTTTCCCCCTTAAATCAACATTGTAATATTTGAGTAATTCCATAACTCCTAAGGGTGTACATGGAATAAATGATGGTTGTTTATTAAGTAATAAGCCTGCATTATAGTATGTTAATCCATCTATGTCTTTCTGAGGTGCAATAGCATTAATCACATTAAATTGATTGATATGAGTAGGAAGAGGGAGTTGTAATAAGATCCCATGAACTGATTCATCTTCATTCAATGTTTTTATGAGCTCAATTAACTTTTTTTCTTCGATTGATGAATTTATTGTATTATCTTTTGTTTTGATTCCAACTTCCGAACATGCTCTGTGTTTATTTCTTACATAAATCGCTGAAGCAGGATTATCACCTACTAAAATGGTAGATAGGCAGGGATAAATATTCCGTTTCTTTAAATGTTGGATTTCTATAATAAGCTCTTCTTTTATTTTCGAGGAAACTTCGAGGCCGCTAATTATCAACTTAATTTATATCCAATCAACTAATTTATAAAATCGATCAAGTTAATAAATTACTGATTTAAATAAAAATTATTATAGATTTCTTTGAAAATAAAAGTTAATACAGGAAACATCAAGGATAAAATAATAAATAGATTAGAAAGATAATATTGATGTGACTAAAGCCACTCCCATAAATTCTCATGCAGCTCTTTTATTAGAATATGTTGATAAAGAAGGAGAGAAAAAAAATTTTTTAGTAATTTCTGATCTTCACCTTGGATCCGAAACAGAGTTAATAAAAAAGGGTATAAACATTGATTCTCGTGGTGTTTCTAGAGATTTATTAAGAGAAATTGAGGAATTAAAAGAACAACACTCATTTAATGGCGTTATAATTTTGGGAGATTTAAAAAGCTCTATATTACATATTACAAAAAATGAATGGGAAACAATACCTATTTTTCTTAAAGAGTTATCTTTAGATATGGATATATTTTTAATTCCGGGAAACCATGATGTGAATATAAATTTATTGGTACCAGAGTCAGTAATGATTTGTAAATCCTCAGGATTAGTTATTGATGATATATTATTAATTCATGGACATACAATTCCTGAGAAAACTCAATTTTATATAAACAAAATTATTATGGGTCATATTCATCCTATTTTTATTAATTCCAATAGTGTTGTTCATGGAAAAAGACTATGGATATACTTAAAGGTAAAAAAAGAATCTATTTTTGGATTAAAAGCAAGAGGTATAATTGAAATAATAATCATTCCTACCTTTAATAAATATTTTTATTCTTTACGTTATCATAAAGAATCGAAATCTATATCACCATTAATTAGACAATTAATCAAAAATGACGCTATCATATCAGGTTTATTATTTACTTTAGAAGGATCTCTTATAGGAGAGATTCAAGAAATCAAAAATTTATTCTAATTTTGCTCCCTCATTATTTATTTTTAAATATTTTTTAAGCGGTTCAATAGTAGGCGAATTTGTTTGTAGCCATTGTAGAGTTTTTATAAATGATGAAGCAGCCTCAAATGTAGTCATTACTGGAATGCCCATTTCTACAGCCTTCCTTCTAATATAGTATTCATCATTTAACATATTCAGGTATTTTTCCATGGTAGAAGTAGAGGGAATGTTGATGATAAAATCTATTTTATGTTGGTATAAAAGATCAATAATATTTGGTTTTCTTTCAGGTTCATTAATTTTATAAACTCTTTGAATATCTTTAATCCCATTAATTTCTAAGAAATCAGCAGTATGTTCGGTAGCCATGATTTTATAATCCATTGATGTCATCAAAGATATAACTGGTAGTAATTTTTCCTTATTTTTCTGTCCTCCTATTGTAATTAATGAAGTTCCTTTTTTTGGTAAAGAATAACCTGCAGCTATGTAAGCTTTACTTAGTGCATCGTAAAAACTTGTTCCAAAACATGCAACTTCGCCAGTAGAATGCATTTCAACACCAAGAACTATGTCAGCTCCTTCTAATTGCATAAAGGAAAATTGAGGAACTTTTATAGCAAATCCACTTATGTTTAGCCATAATTGTTCTGGAATATTAGGCAAAGGTTGATTTAACATTGCTTTGGCAGCTAGGTCAATAAGATTTATCCCTACATATTTTGAAACAAAAGGCATTGATCTTGATGCTCTGATATTGGCCTCTATCACCAAAACTTCCTCATTTTTAACCAGAAACTGAATATTAAAAGGTCCTGAAACCTTTAAGGTTCTTGCAATTTTTTTTGAATAATCTGTTATTGTATCCATAATATTTCTTGTTAATCGCCATGGAGGTAGACACATCATTGCATCTCCTGAATGAATACCAGCATTATCTATATGTTCTATTATAGATCCAATAATTATCTTATCATTTGAACCGACACCATCTACCTCTACTTCAGATGCATCTTGGAAAAATTTACTGATTACTATTGGATGATCTGGACTTACAATAGTTGCATTAGCAATAAATTTTTCTAACTGCTTATCATCCCAGACTACTTTCATGGCTGCACCACTAAGAACATAAGAAGGTCTTACCAATACCGGATACTGCACTGATTCAGAAAAAGTCTTTGCCTCATCAAGATTGGTAAATGTTCTCCATGGAGGTTGTGTGATTTTCAAGTAATCTAAAAGTTTGGAAAACTTTTCTCTATCTTCTGCTCTATCAACATCATAACTCGAAGTGCCGATGATTTTTGCACCATTCTTTGCCAAACTCTGTGTTAGATTATTTGCAGTTTGACCTCCTACACATGTTATTATCCCATCAGATTTCTCCTTGTCATAGATATCAAGAACCCTTTCCAAAGTAATTTCTTCGAAGTATAATCGATCTGAAACATCAAAGTCTGTTGAAACGGTCTCAGGATTACAATTAATTATTGAAACTTCACTTATACCATTGTTTTTTAATCCTAGAACCATATTTACTGTTCCCCAATCAAATTCAACACTACTTCCAATTCTATAAGGACCTGCACCCAAAACTATTGCGTTTTTACCCTTGTTTTTAATTCTAACATCATCATACTCTCCACCATATGTAAGATATAGATAATTTGTCTGGGCCGGCCATTCTGCAGCAAGGGTATCAATTTGTTTTATTACTGGTTCAATTCTAAATGTTTTCCGAATATGCCTGACTTGCAGTTCATCTAAATGGAAATAATAACCTAACTGTTTATCGGAAAATCCTAATCTTTTTGCATCTCGGATAATCTTTTCATTAAAATTATTTGATGCAATTTTTAGTTTTTTTTCCATTTCTATGATATTTTTTATTTTATTTAAAAACCATGGATCAATACTAGATAATTCATTTATTCTCTCAATTTTCATTCCAAAATAGATTGCCTTTACCACATCGAATAAAATATTGTCATTAGGATTCAAAAGCGAATATTCTATATTTTCTAATTCTTGTATCGCTTTTTCTTCTAATCTATTATTCCCAACAATTCCAATTTTACCGATATCACACATTCTCACTGCTTTTTGTATAGCTTCCTCAAATGTCCGTCCAATAGCCATCACTTCACCAACGGATTTCATCGTAGTTCCAAGTCTTGAATTCACTTTTTCGAATTTATTAAAGTCCCATCGTGGCATTTTTACTACAACATAATCTAAAGATGGTTCAAACAAAGCGGTAGTTTTTTTCGTAACTTTGTTAATCAATTCATCTAAATTATAACCCAATCCCAATTTGGCAGCCATATATGCTAAAGGATATCCTGTTGCTTTACTGGCTAAAGCAGAGGATCTTGATAGTCTAGCATTGATTTCTATTGCGCAAAATTCTTCGGAAGAGGGTTCTAAACCAAATTGAATGTTACATTCACCTATTATACCACATTCATTTGTAGCCCGCAAAGCGGCTGAACGTAGCAAATGATATTCATAATTATTAAGTGTCTGTGATGGAGCCACTACAAAATTATCACCGGTATGGACTTTCATAGCAAGTATATTTTCCATATTACAAATTATTATATTATTTCCTTTATGATCTCTCATCACTTCGTATTCTATTTGTTTCCAATGACCAACATATTTTTCAATGAGAACTTGTTTTGTCATGCTTAAAGCAATACCCCGATGTACTATTTCTTGAAGCTCATATTCATTATGTGCTACTCCCCCTCCTTTTCCTCCCAATGTGTATGCAACTCTTACAATGACTGGATAACCAATATTTTTTGCAACTCCGATTGCTTCTTCTACAGAATATGACGGCGCACTGGATAATACAGGAACATTACATTTCTGCATCGCTTCTTTAAATAGCTGTCTGTCTTCAGTTCTCTTTATACCGTCGATAGGTGTTCCCAAAACTTTGGTTCCATATTTGTTTAGTATCCCTTCCTTGGATAGAGCAGTTCCACAATTAAGTGCAGTTTGCCCTCCAAATGATAACATAATTGAATCAGGTCTTTCTCTTTCCAATATTTTGGATACGTATTCTTTAGTAATAGGTAATAGATATACTACATCAGCGAATCTAGTATCTGTTTGAATTGTAGCAATATTAGGATTAACTAAAATAGTCTTTACTTCATCTTCTTTCAGAGCTTTGAGACATTGAGAACCAGAGTAGTCAAATAAGCGGTTAGAATCCTAACTTTCGCCTGCTTCTCCGATTTTTATTGCACCACTACCCAGTACTATTACTTTTTTAATATTTTCTTTCCTTGGTATTTTTTTCACCTCTCATCTTGGTCTTGAAGTTTATTTTTAGATAATTTTTCACTCTTATTTAAATTAACAATTTCCTTAAACTTATCAAATACATAATTACAATCATTGGGGCCAGGAGATGCTTCAGGATGAAATTGGACGGCAATGATTGGTTTTTTATTATGGATTATACCTTCGATGGTATTATCATCTGAATTGTAAAACCACGGTTGAAACCCTGTATTAGTTAGAGTTGCTGGATCAATCCCGTATCCATGATTCTGACTGGTTATATATGATAAATTATTTTCTTTATTAATACATGATTTATTTTGTCCTCTGTGCCCATACTTTAGTTTATAGGTATCTGCACCAGCTGACAATGCAAGTATTTGATTTCCTAAACATATACCTAGAGTAGGAATGGATCTATCTATAAGCTTTTTAGCTGTGTTTATTGTAGGCTTACATATTTTTGGATCTCCTGGTCCGTTACTTATTATCACTCCAACAGGATTAAAAGTTAAAATTTTTTCATAAGTTGAATCCCATGGAACCTGAATAACTTTAAAGCCGATTCTTAATAAGTGTCTTATTATACTATATTTAGTTCCAGTGTCTAATAAAACTAGAGCATCGTTATTATTTTTCCCATAAATTTTTACATCGTTAGAGCTTACTAATGACATAAAATTTTTTGTATTATAATTTTCTACATCTATTATTTTCCTATAATCAATTTTATCGATTGGTTCATTTGATACTGTCAAAACTCCCATCATAACGCCTTTTTGACGAATTATTTTTGTTAATTCTCGTGTGTCAATGCTATGAATACCAGGTATTTTTTCTTCGTATAACCATTCATCTAACGTTTTAACACAGCTCCAATGACTCGCAACATCAGATAAAGAATGAATAACAAGACCTTTCGGTTGTATTTTGTCAGATTCAAAAAATTTTGGTAGACCAAATTCATCACGAACATTGTGATCTGGCACACCATAATTGCCAACTAAGGGATATGTCATACTTAATATCTGACCACTATAGGATGGATCTGTTAGGCTTTCTGTATATCCTACCATACCAGTGTTGAATACAATTTCTCCTGCTGTTTGACTAGGATAACCAAATCCAATTCCAGAAAAGGATTTGCCATTTTCTAGTAATAACTTTGCATTGAAACCATTATATTTAGGATATAGTATTGGAATTTTTTATCTATAATACTACAATAAAAACAAAATTTAAGTTTTCCGAAGAGGGTATAGTTATAAAGTATTTAATTAGGTTTATCCTTTTCATCATTCTCGTGATTTATTATGAAATTTATGGTATCTGTATCTATCTGACCTTTTTTATCCGTCACAATTAACTTAAATGCTAATGAGTTTTCTTCTAAACCTTCTGGAATTGGAAATGAATAAATCATGGAATTACTGGTATTTATTTTTTCTTGCGAATTTCCTATTTGTTTCCATAAATAGCTACTTATTTTACCTTCTGGGTCAATACTAGCAGATGCATCCAAAACAATATTTTGATCACTCGTGATTACCTGGTCTAGCCCTGCATTAGCTATTGGTTTTCTATCTTTTGTTTTTGAATCATCAGTCTGTATCTGCAGATTTGGGATAACGGAAGAATTCAATTCAGAAAACTGCGAAATCAATTTATCATTTTCATTGTCGATCGAATCTCCTATTGTTTTAGTGCCAATTACCTCGTTAGTTGGTACACTATTTGGATTCTTATAAATGAATTCTGGTGTAGTTTGCTCGCTAGTGTTTCTATTGCTTTCGTCATCATCCTCTTCCTCGCTAGTGTTTCTATTGCTTTCGTCATCATCCTCTTCCTCGCTAGTGTTTCTATTGCTTTCGTCATCATCCTCTTCCTCGCTAGT
>Ga0207428_10005846_pt1 | contig 11410 bp, 10 predicted proteins | sample RhiMethybrSRZTD1_FD_187600 | JGI IMG/M metagenome (GOLD analysis project Ga0207428, IMG submission 187600) | Populus rhizosphere microbial communities from Tennessee, USA - Rhizosphere MetaG P. TD hybrid SRZTD1 (SPAdes) (version 3) | ecosystem: Host-associated > Plants > Roots > Rhizosphere >... | reverse complement strand
CACTGTCCAGCGCGCGGCCGGGTCCACCAGGATGATGTTGGCGGGTTCGCCTTCCTCCAGGGGGCGGCCCTGGTCCGTGAGGCGGCCGATGCCGGCCGGCGCAATGGACGTGACCCTGGCGAAATCGGCCCAGGTCATGAGGCCGGTCTCGATCATGGCGTGCTGGACAACCGAGAGGGCGGTCTCCAGGCCGGTCATCCCCATCGCCGCCTGCGCCCACTCGCATTCCTTGTGCTCGCTGGGGTGCGGTGCGTGGTCCGTGCCCACCACGTCGATGGTGCCGTCGGCGAGGGCTGCGCGCAGCGCCTGGACGTCGGCGTCGGTGCGCAGCGGCGGGTTGACCTTGTAGACGGGGTCGTAGCTGCGGACCAGTTCATCGGTGAGCAGCAGGTGGTGCGGCGTCACTTCGGCGGTGACGTTGATGCCGCGGGCCTTGGCCCAGCGGATGATCTCCACGGATCCGGCCGTGGACACGTGGCAGACGTGCAGGCGCGATCCGACGTGTTGGGCGAGGAGGACGTCGCGGGCGATGATGCTTTCCTCGGCCACGGCGGGCCAGCCGGTCAGCCCAAGGACGGCGGAGACGTCGCCTTCGTTCATCTGCGCCCCGGCGGTGAGGCGCGGTTCCTGCGCGTGCTGGGCCACCACGCCGTCGAACGCCTTGACGTATTCGAGGGCGCGGCGCATCAGGACCGGGTCATGGACGCAAATGCCGTCGTCCGAGAACATGCGGACCTGGGCGCGCGAGTCGGCCATGGCGCCGAGCTCGGCCAGCTGCTCCCCCGCGAGCCCGACCGTGACGGCGCCGACGGGACGGACGTCGACCCAGCCGGCGGCGCGGCCCAGGCTGTGGACCTGCTCCACGACTCCCGCGGTGTCGGCCACGGGGGTGCTGTTGGCCATCGCGTGCACGGCGGTGAAGCCGCCCAGCGCGGCGGCCCGGGTTCCCGTTTCGACCGTTTCCGCATCTTCGCGGCCCGGTTCCCGCAGGTGGGTGTGGACGTCCACCATGCCCGGCAGGGCGATGAGGCCGTCGGCGTCGATGACGGTGGCGTCTCCGGCGGCGCTGCCGGCGGCTGCACCGCGGGCGGCGATGACGCCGTCGCGGATGAGCAGGTCTTCGGCTCCCGCTCCCAGGATCGCCGCCCCCCGGATGAGGTAGGTGCCGGTGCTCCCGGTTGTGGCGTTATTCTTTGTGCCGTTATCGGCAGATTGTGCAGCCATCAGTTGCTCTCCTTCAGGGTGGCGGCTGGTTCACGGGTGTCCCCGGAGAGCAGCAGGTACAGGGCGGCCATGCGGACGGACACGCCGTTGCGCACCTGTGCAAGCACAGTGGAACGCGGCGAATCGGCAGCGGCCGCGGAAATTTCCAGGCCCCGGTTCATGGGGCCGGGATGCATGATGATGGTGTCCTTCAGCCCCAGGCGGTCCAGCGCCCGGAGCCTGTTGTCGTCAAAGCCCCAGCGGCGTGAATACTCGCGCGTGGAGGGGAAGTAGGAGGCATTCATGCGCTCGCCCTGGACGCGGAGCATCATCACGGCGTCCACACCCTTTTCCAGGGTTTCGTCCATGTTGTAGCTGACGCTGCAGGGCCACTGCTCGACGCCGATCGGCAGCAGCGTGGGTGGCGCCACCAGGGTGACCTCGGCGCCGAGGGTGCGCAGCAGCCAGACGTTGGAGCGTGCCACGCGGGAGTGCAGGACGTCGCCGGCAATCGCAACGCGCATGCCTTTGAGGTCAGCACCGCTGGACGGCAGCCCAGCGAGCTTTGTCCAGTGGCGGCGCATGGTGAACGCATCGAGCAGCGCCTGGGTGGGGTGTTCATGGGTGCCGTCGCCTGCATTGATGACGGCGGCGTCGATCCAGTCGGTGGCGGCGAGCCGGTGCGGAGCGCCGGAGGCCCAGTGGCGGATGACGACGGCGTCCGCCCCCATTGCGGACAGCGTCTGGGCGGTGTCCTTGAGGGACTCACCCTTGGAAACGGACGATCCCTTGGCGGCGAAGTTGATGACGTCGGCGGAGAGCCTCTTGGCGGCCGCCTCAAAGGAGATGCGCGTCCGGGTGGAGTCCTCGAAGAAGAGGTTGACCACGGTGCGGCCGCGGAGCGCCGGGAGCTTCTTGACCTCGCGGTCGCCGACGGCGGCCATTTCCTCCGCGGTGTCGAGGATGCGGACGGCGTTGCTCAGGCTGAGGCCTTCGGTGGACAGCAGGTGCTTCATGCGCCGGCCTCGATAACCACTTCGTTGACAGCCTGGCCGTCAATGACGTCGGTCTCCTCGAGGCGCACCCGGACTTTTTCGGCGGAGGACGTCGGCAGGTTCTTGCCCACGTGGTCGGCGCGGATGGGAAGTTCCCGGTGCCCGCGGTCGATCAGCACGGCCAGCCGGACGATGCGGGGCCGGCCGAGGTCAACGATCGCGTCCAGCGCGGCGCGGATGGTGCGGCCAGAGTACAGGACGTCGTCAATCAGGACCACCACCTTGTTGTCGATTCCGGACAGCGGCAGCTGGGTGCGGTGGGGCGGCCTGGTGGGCTGGTGGGAAAGGTCATCACGGAACATGGTCACATCCAGCTGGCCCACGATGGCGGCCGCATCAACGGCGGGATCGGCGGCTGCGATCTTCTGGGCGAGCCGGACTGCCAGCGGATAGCCGCGGCGCGGAATGCCCAGCAGCACCAGGTCCTTTGAGCCTTTGTTGGCCTCGAGGATCTCATGGGCGATACGAGTGAGTGCACGGTCGATGTCCGCGTGGTTGAGTACAACCCTGGCCGGGACCGGTGCCTGTGTGACATGAGTCAACGCTCGTCTCCCCTTTCCCCGCCTCACTGGACGGAATTAAAAAAGGAACATTTGCCTTCCAAAATTACCACACGGGCGCCCCGGCACAGCCCGGACGGAAGGCGTCGTCGGTCACACCTGCGGCGGCGGGACCGTGCGGCTGAACGGACCTTTGGCGAGGCGCATTCCGCCGCATAGGCTCATTCCTATGTCGATGAACCCGCAGCAGCCTGCGTCCGGACCGTCAGGGAACCGCCCCGGTGATCCGCAGTGGCAGTTCCGTGAGCAGGCCACCAACCCCAGCTGGATGGGTCACGTCCGGCCGCAGAACTACCGGGCCGCGCCCGGGCACAGCGGGGGTTCGGTGGTCCAGGTCATCCCGGCGTCGGCGTCGGCCGCCGGCGCCGCCCGGGCGTCGGGAGGCGCGCTGGGGCTCGTGGTGGGCGGAGGAATCCTCGCAGTCGTCAGCCTGTTCCTGGTGGTGCCCTTCCTGCTGGCGAACACCGGCGCCACCGGCTTCGCCATCGGCTTTGTCGCGTCGCTGATCCCGCTGGGTGCCGTGCTGGGGTCCGTCTACATCATTGACCGCTGGGAGCCTGAGCCGAAGCGGCTGCTGCTTTTTGCGTTCACGTGGGGCGCCGCGGTGTCCATTGCCGTGACCCTGCTCATCCAGCCCGTCTTCGCCCTTGCTGCCCCGTACTCCGATGAGGCCGCCTTCCGCGATTTCATGACCACGGTCCAGGCGCCGGTGGTGGAGGAATTCGCCAAATCGCTGGGCCTGCTCCTGCTGCTCCTGATGGCCCGGAAAAACTTTGACGGCCCCGTGGACGGGGTGGTGTTCGCCTTCACGATCGCGGGCGGCTTCGCCTTCACCGAGAACATCCTCTACTTTGGCCGCGCCATCGCCGAGTCAGGCACGCCCGGCAGCGACCTCGTCCAGATCTTTTTCCTGCGCGGCGTGATGTCACCGTTCGCCCACGCCATCTTCACGGGAACCACCGGCCTGATCATGGGGCTCGCGGCGCGCCGCTGGCACGCGGGCGCATCGGTTGCGGCCTTCGTGGTGGGACTCATTCCCGCCATGATCCTGCACAACCGGTGGAACAGCATGGGCCAGGACTTCCTGGCTCAGTATGTGCTGGTGCAGGTTCCCATTTTCCTGCTGGCGGTGGCCTGCATCGTGGTGCTGCGGGTCGCCGAAACGCGGCTCACCCGCCAGCGCCTGCTCGAGTACGCCGCCGCGGGCTGGTTCACGCCGGCCGAGGTGGACATGCTGGCCACCCCCGGCGGCAGGCGGCAGGCAGTGCGCTGGGCCGGCGCATACGGCCGTGCGCCGCAGATGAAGGAGTTCGTCAGGGCAGCCACAAGGCTGGCGTTCACCCGCCAGCGGATCCTCAGCGGCAGGGACGTCCAGGCACACCAGCAGGACGAGGTGCAGCAGCTGCGCGAACTCGCCGCGCTGCGCGCCGTCGTCGGACAGTAAAGCGCCGGCAGAGAGAAACGCAACCTGCAGCGGACAGCAGAGAACCCCGGCCAGTTCACTGGCCGGGGTTCTCCCGTACTGCTGGTGACCTGCGGAGGCTCAGGCCAGCAGTGAAGGCTTCAGCTGCTGGAGACGCCCGAGCAATCCATTGATGAACGACGGCGACTCATCGGTCGAAAGCACCTTGGCCAGGGCCACGGCTTCGCTGACGGCGACGCCGTCGGGCACGTCGTCGTTGTAGAGCAGTTCCCAGGTGCCGATCCGCAGGATGATGCGGTCCACGGACGGCATGCGCTCCAGGGTCCAGCCCTGTGAGTACGTTTCCAGGAACTCGTCGATGGCGGGCTGCAGTGAGACAACGCCCTCGACGATTTCGAGCGTGTAGGGGTTGACGATCTGGTCGGTCTTCTCCCGCCGCGCGCGCAGCACGTCAAAGGCGGAAACGGAGCGCTGCTCCGCTTCGAAGAGGACGTCAAGAGCCCTGTTACGGGCTTTACCGCGGGCGCTCACTACTCGCTTACCCTGCCCAGGTAGCTGCCGTCACGGGTGTCGACCTTGACCTTGGTGTTGTTCTCGACGAACAGCGGCACCTGGATCTCGTAGCCGGTCTCAAGGGTGGCCGGCTTGGTTCCGGCGGAGGAGCGGTCGCCCTGCAGGCCCGGCTCCGTGTAGGTGATTTCGAGGACAACGCTCGGCGGCAGCTCGATGTACAGCGGCGTGCCTTCGTGGATGGCGATGTTGACCATCTGGTTTTCGAGCATGAAGTTGGTGGCGTCGCCCACCGTGGCACCGGAGACGGTGATCTGGTCGTAGTCCTGGGTGTCCATGAAGACGAAGTCCGCGCCGTCCTGGTACAGGTACTGGTAATCGCGGCGGTCCACGGTGGCGGTTTCGATCTTGAGGCCGGCGTTGAAGGTCTTGTCGACCACCTTGCCGGACATGACGTTGCGCATCTTGGTGCGAACGAACGCGCCGCCCTTGCCCGGCTTGACGTGCTGGAACTCGATGATGTTCCAGAGCTGGCCCTCAAGCTTCAGGACGGTTCCGTTCTTGATGTCGTTTGTGGTTGCCACTGGTTTCCTCTGGTTTGTATCTGACTGCTTCTAGCTGCCAGCCGTATGCCAAGCAGGCATGCCGAACGGCCCGCCAGCGTGTATTTATCAAAAATCCAAGAACCATTCTAGCGGAAATGCGGGCGCCCTCTGTCGGCCCGTTCCGGCGGCCGGTGTCAGGAGGCCAGTTCGAGGACGTCCCGGGCCCTCTGAAGCGCCACGGTCGAGGAATAGATGAGGGCGGCGTCGGCTGACTGCGCGACCCTCAGGTCCAGCGCCCGGGCGAACGACTCCACGGCGGCGCCGATGTGACCGGACACGAAGTGGGTCCTGCCGAGGTATTGGTGCACGAGTGCCTCATTGGGCGTGCCGGGCACCTCCGCGAGCAGTTGCTTGAACAGCTCAACCGCGCGGTCGAAGCGGTGGGACACGCGGAGGACCTCGGCCTCAAAGGTCCGGAGCCGGAACGACTCCGGGTCCTTGTACCGTGCCTCGGCGAGCAGTTCGGCGGCGTCCGATGCGTGCCCCTCAACGAGCAGCACGAACACCCGGTCTGCCGGGTCGGTCGACGACTCCAGGGCCGCGGCGCAGGCGTCGGAGTTGGTGATCTCCGGCAGCAGGGTTTCCGGGTTGATCCTGATTCCCGGGAAGCCGCCGGCGGGCCACTCGATGGTGCTGCCCTCGAACTCCCGCATCAGGAGGCAATCTCCTGGTAGGCGGCGAAAAGCAGGGAGGTGTCGGGGACATCCAGGATGCCGGGCTTCGCGACGCCGTCGAGCACCACGAAACGGAGCAGGTCACCGCGTGACTTCTTGTCGCGGCGCATGCCGTCCAGGAGCCCCTGCCAGCGGTCGCGGCGGTAGGTGACCGGCAGCCCGAGGGATTCGAGGATGCTCCGGTGGCGGTCGGCGTCGGCATCGCTGAGCCGGCCCACGCTGCGGGACAGTTCTGCGGCGAACATCATGCCCACCGAGACGGCCGCACCGTGCCGCCAGGAGTAGCGTTCCACGAGTTCGATGGCATGGCCGAGGGTGTGGCCGTAATTGAGGATTTCGCGCAGTCCGGATTCCTTCAGGTCCTCGGACACCACCCGGGCCTTGACGGCAATGGCACGCTCAATGAGCTCACGCAGCGCGTCCGAGCCGGGGTCGGTGACCGCCACCGGGTCCTTTTCCACGAGTTCGAGGATGGCCGGATCGGCGATGAAGCCGCATTTGATGACCTCGGCCAGGCCGGAGATGATCTCGTTTTTCGGCAGCGTGTTCAGGGTGTCAAGGTCCGCGAGGACGGCTGCGGGAGGGTGGAACGCGCCCACAAGGTTCTTGCCTTCGGCCGTGTTGATGCCCGTCTTGCCGCCCACCGAGGCGTCCACCATGCCCAGGAGGCTGGTGGGCATGTGGATGACTTTGACGCCGCGCAGCCACGTCGCGGCTACGAAGCCGGCGAGGTCCGTGACGGCTCCTCCCCCGACCGAAACGACGGCGTCCGAACGGGTGAAGTCGTTCTGGCCCAGCACCTGCCAGCAGAACGCGGCCACCTGGATGTGCTTGCCTTCTTCGGCGTCCGGGATCTCCGCGGTGAGTGCGGTGAAGCCCGCAGCGGCGAGTTCGTCCCTGACGGTGTCTCCGGTGAGCCGGAGAGCGCGGGGGTGGATGACCAGGACACGCCGGACGCGCTCACCGAGCAGCTCCGGGAGGGTGCCGAGCAGGCCGCGGCCAACGACGACGTCGTAGTTGTCGCCGGCGGACTCGCCCGTGACCTTGATGACGGTTGATTCGCTCACTTCTCAACTTCCTGTTTCGCGGCCGTGCTTTCCCCGGCCGCCGTAGTCGCGGCTAGGGGCTCCGCGTTGATGTTGTCCGCAGCCGGGTTGGCCGCACCTGGGGTCCCGGCGACTGTGCTGTCTCCGGTGCCGGCAACGAACGCACCCAGCGCCGCTTCGAGCCGGCGTCCCAGCTCCGGCACCGTTCCCTGGCGGACGTCGACGACGATGTCGGCGAGGCGTTCGTAGACGGGTTTCCGGGTGGCAAACAGCGTTTTCCAGCGGCGGATCCCGTCACCGGCAAGGAGCGGCCGGCCCGAGTTCCTCGCAATCCGGGCAGCGACGGTCTCCGCATCACATTCGAGGTAGACCACCGTGCACCGGTCCAGCAGCTGCTGGGTTCCGGAGTCCAGGACCGAACCGCCGCCGAGCGAAATCACGGTGGCGGTGCCGGCGGCTTCCTCGACGACGCGTGCAACGGTCCGCGCCTCAATCTCGCGGAAGACCCGCTCGCCGCGCCCCGCGAAGATGTCAGCGATGGAGCCGTGGCTTTCAACGATGACCGCGTCAGTGTCGACGAACGGCGCCCCCAGCTGTTGCGCCAGCTGTTGCCCGATCGCCGACTTGCCAACGGCCATCGGGCCGATCAGCACTATGGGCCGGTTCCCTGCAGCACAGGGCGTATTGCTCGACGGCACTAGTGTCCGATCGTGTCCAGCGACGCCGGAATGCTGTCGAGGTAGCCCTTGATGTTACGGGCGGTCTCGGCCACGGAATCGCCGCCGAACTTTTCGGTGACGGCCTCGGCCAGGACCAGCGCAACCATGGCTTCGGCAACGACGCCGGCCGCCGGAACGGCGCAGACGTCTGAGCGCTGGTGGTGGGCCTTGGCGGCCTCGCCGGTGCTGACGTCGATGGTCTTCAGGGCACGGGGCACGGTGGCGATCGGCTTCATCGCGGCCCGCACGCGCAGGACGTCCCCGATGCTCATGCCGCCTTCGATGCCGCCGGCACGGTTGCTGGTGCGGATGATCTTGCCGGCCGCGTCCTTGACGATTTCGTCGTGGGCCTGGGATCCGCGGCGGGCGGCGGTGAGGAAGCCGTCCCCCACCTCGACGCCCTTGATGGCCTGGATGCCCATGAGGGCGGCCGCCAGGCGGGAATCCAGCCGGCGGTCCCAGTGGACGTAGCTGCCAAGTCCCGGAGGCAGCCCGTAGGCCAGGACCTCCACCACGCCGCCGAGCGTTTCGCCTTCCTTGTGGGCGGCGTCCACCTCGGCGACCATGGCGTCGGACGTTTCACGGTCGAAGCAGCGGAGGGGGTCGGCGTCGAGCGCGATGACGTTGTCGGGGACCGGCAGGGGCCGGCCTTCGGGGACCGTCACGCTGGCGATGGACACCGTATGGCTGACGAGTTCAATGCCGAGGTGCTTCAGGAACTGTGCCGCGACGGTGCCCATGGCGACCCGCGTGGCGGTCTCGCGGGCGCTGGCGCGTTCGAGCACCGGGCGGGCCTCATCAAAGCCGTACTTCTGCATGCCGGTGAAGTCTGCGTGGCCCGGCCGGGGACGGGTGAGCGGGGCATTGCGTGCCTGGTCGGCGAGTTCCTCGGGGTCAACGGGGTCAGCAGACATGATCTGCTCCCACTTTGGCCATTCGGTGTTGCCCACCTGGATGGCGACAGGGCCGCCCTGCGTGATGCCGTGGCGGACTCCGCCAAGGATCGTCACGACGTCCTGCTCGAACTTCATCCGGGCACCGCGGCCATAGCCGAGGCGGCGGCGCGCCAGGGCATCGGCGATCTGCCCGCTGGTGAGTTCAACACCTGCGGGGACGCCTTCGATAATTCCGACCAGTGCCGGACCATGGGATTCACCGGCAGTCAACCAACGCAACATACAATCCATCCTGCCATGTCTGGCGGTCAGTACACGCGCCGGGGAGCCCCGACTGCGTCACACATCACATCTATGACTTCCGCGCTGCCGGCGTCGTCGCGGCCCGTAAAGTAGCGGACCTGCTCAACCGCCTGGTACAGCAGCATCTCCAGGCCGGCAACCACTGTTCCGCCGCGGCTTTCCCAGACGGCGGCGATCCTGCTGGGCCACGGATCGTAGGCGACGTCCAGCAGGACGCCGCCCGTCGTCGCGCCCAGCGCCTCAAGGTCGGCGGCCATGCCGTCCGCCGCCCGGGGCGGCAACGTGGATATTACGACGTCGGCGCCGGCCAATGCGGCGACGGCTTCCGTCATGGGGCGCACGGTGATCTCCATGCCCAGGCCGCTTGCCGCGGCCCTGGCTTCGGCCGCCCGGCCGGTGTCCCGGACGTAGACGGCCACTGACCGTGCACCGAGCTCGCGGAGCGCCGCCACGGCCGCCGCCGCGGTCCCGCCGCCGCCGAGGACCACCGCAGCGGGCGCCTCGACCGCGCCGGCGTTGCGCAGCGCGTTGACGATGCCCGCGACGTCGGTGTTGTAGCCAACCCGGCGTACGGACTCCCCCTCGGCTTCGAAGACGACGGTGTTGATGACGCCGAGCACCTGGGCCACTCCGCGGACTTCATCCACCTCACGGACCATGGCCTTCTTGAGCGGCATGGTCACGGACAGCCCCCGCCACCCCGGTTCGGCGCGGACAGACGCCATGAACGCGGGCAGGGATTCCTCCGTCACATCGATGGCGGTGTAGCCGATGTCCGCGCCGAGCTTCGCATAGGCGGCCAGGTGCAGCGCCGGTGATTTCGAGTGGCTGATCGGGTGCCCCAGGACGGCAGCACGAAGGCTCATACGCAGCGGCCCGGGTTGGCCTCACACCAGGCGTTGTACTGATCAACATAACGCTGGTGCTCCGCCAGCGTCTTGGAGAACTTGGTTTCCTTGGTGTCGAGGTTGATCGTGACCCAGTAGAGGTAGTCATTCTTGTTCGGCTTGGCCGCGGCATCGATGGCGTTCTTGCCCGGCGAACCGATGGGGCCTACGGGCAGTCCCGGGTTCGCATACGTGTTGTACGGATTGGACTTGTTGGCCTTTTCGTCTTCGGTGATGTGGAAGCTTTTCCTGCCCAGGCCGTAGGTGACCGTGGCGTCGGACTGGATCAGCCCGGCCGTTTCAGTGTTGTTGGGCTTGAGCCGGTTGTAGATGGCGCCCGCAACGTCTTTGTACTCGGCCTGGCCGCCCTCTGCCTGCACGATGCTCGCGACCGTAACCACGTCATACTGTTTGGCGGGATCGGTGACGCCCTGTGTCTTGAGCTCGTCGGTGGTGCTCTTGACCAGGGACGTCAGGATCGCCTTGGGCGTGGTTCCGAGCGGGAACCTGTACTCGCCCGGGGCCAGGTAGCCCTCAAGGTTTTTTGCCTTGGCAGGGAGGCCGAACTGTTTGGGGGAATCGTTGAGTGCCTTGAGCTGGGCTACCGGTATCCCGGAGCCCTCGGAGATGGCCTGCAGCGATTCGCCGATCCGGAGTCCGGCGCTGAGGGCGAAGTACATGACCTTGGACTGTTCGGCGTTGAGGAGGACCGCCACGGCGTCGGCGTTCTTCATTTCCTGTTTGAAGTCGTACTCGCCGGGAGCCAGCGTGCCGCCTGACGCGGCCAGTTCGGAGACAAAGGTGTCGGCGTTGGCCACCACCTTCGCTTCCTCAAGTTTCGCGGCAACCGAGACGGGGCCCTCCCCGGGCAGCACGGCCACCTTCACCTGGCCTGTTCCCGGACCGGGATAGTCGCTTGCCTTGTCGGCGCCGAGCAGGGGCTTGAGGAACTGCGCACCCACGACGGCGGCTGTCACGAAAAGTGCGAGGGACAGCAGCAGCGCCACGAGACGGCGTCGTCGGCGGACTTTCTTGGAGGGCCGGGCCACCGTGCTCACGCTGTCCGCGTTGGCCAGCAGCTGGTGCCCGACGGCCTCGGGTTCAAGATCGTCATGGTCCTCGTAGGAGTCGTGGTGCGCATCGTCATGCACGCCGTGGTGCGCGTCATGGTGGTGTTCCAGGTAACCGGCATCAGCAGCCTCGGCGTGGTGCAGGTCTTCGTCCGCGTGGAAGGCTGCCTCCGCGGCGACCGGTTCCTCGACCGCCGGTTCGTGGGCTTCCGGTTCCTGGACCGTGGGCAGGACGGGAGGAACCCGAGGCACGGCGACCGTTGCGGGCACGGGCTCAGGCTCCGTCACCGGCTCGGGTGCGTGCTGCGGTGCCGGCGCCGGAGCAGCGGAGGCGGGCTGGGCCGGCGCCGACCGGGCGGGCTGCGTGGGTGCCGGCCGGGCGGGCGCGGACTGCGTGGGTGCCGGCTCCCCGAACATTTCCGATGCGGTGTCCTCGCCGGACTCGTAGGCGTGCTCGGG
>Ga0207428_10005845_pt1 | contig 11412 bp, 12 predicted proteins | sample RhiMethybrSRZTD1_FD_187600 | JGI IMG/M metagenome (GOLD analysis project Ga0207428, IMG submission 187600) | Populus rhizosphere microbial communities from Tennessee, USA - Rhizosphere MetaG P. TD hybrid SRZTD1 (SPAdes) (version 3) | ecosystem: Host-associated > Plants > Roots > Rhizosphere >... | reverse complement strand
CTCTGGCTGCCCTCGATCAACGCGCTCGTCACCGGCGATTCGCTCTCCGACTTCGGCGACGGACTGGACATCCAGCTCGGCGGTCGGAAGCACGTGACGCGTGACGACGTCGTCCACCGCCTGCGTCCGTTGCTCGACTTGCCGGTCGAGCTCGTACTGTCTGCGCACGGCGAGCCGACGGATCGCGCGGCCCTCGAGCGCGTTCTCAGCTGAGCTCGCCCGGCGAGGTTACGGCGCACGTGTCGTGACGCACGGGTGACCGAGCGCACCCTCACCCGCCGGGAGCTGAACCGGGCGCTGCTGGCACGGCAGCTCCTGCTCGAGCGTGCGAGCCTGCCGCTGCCGCGCGCGGTCGAGCGGATCGCGGGCATCCAGGACCAGTACGCGCCGAACGCGTATCTCCGGCTCTGGACCTGCCTCGAAGGGTTCGAGCGCGACGCGCTCGACGGCGCGCTCGTTCGGCGCTCGGTCGTGCAGGGCACGCTGATGCGCGGGACGATCCACGTGGTGGCGAGAGCCGACTACGCGCTCTTCGCCGCGGGGATCCGTCGGGCGGGCCAGGAGTGGTGGCGGCGCGTGAACAGGATCCCGGCCGATCTGGACATGGAGCCGTTCGCGAGGCGGGCGCGTGCGTTCTTCGCCGGTACGACGAGGACGCGCGCGGAGGTCGAGGAGTTCCTGCGCAGGAACGACTTCCCGCGTGCGAGCCCGTGGGGGTTCTCACACTGGGTCGAGCTCGTGCGCGTGCCTCCCGCGGGAACGTGGGACCGGCGACGTGCGGACGTGTTCGCCCTCGCCGAGGAGTGGGTGGGGCCGCTCGAGGCGACCGAGGAGGGCGGGCTCGAGCATCTCGTTCGCCGCTACCTGGCCGCGTTCGGGCCCGCGCCCCGTGCGGATATCGCCTCGTGGGCAGGCCTCAAGCCGGGGCTTCTCTCCGGCCCGCTCGAGCGGATGACGCTGCGGCGCTTCCGCGGCGAGGATGGGAACGAGCTGCTCGATCTTCCCCGGGCGCCGCTGCCGGATCCGGACACGCCCGCGCCGGTCCGCTTCCTGCCGACCTGGGACGCCACTCTCCTCGTCCACGCGCGGAGAACCGGGATCCTCCCCGAGGAGTACCGGCCGCTGATCTTCTCGACGAAGATCCCGCCCTCGGTTCCGACCTTCCTCGTCGACGGGATGATCGCCGGCAGCTGGCGTCACGAGGGAGGGCGGATCGAGCTGAGCCCGTTCCGGAAGCTCGACGGCGCCGTCCAGCGAGAGCTGCGCGAGGAAAGCGAGCGGCTCGCGGCGTTCCACTCCTGACGGTCAGTCGCCCTCGGCGAAGCGCCGGAGCTCGTCCTCGACGAGCTCGGCCCACCGTCTCGCGCGTGGGAGGGGGACGAGGCCACCCCAGGGAGCCCGCAGCGCGACGCCGTGGACTCCGCCGGGCACGAGCGTGTAGGTGCACTCGGCACCCGCCGTGCGCGCGCGCTCGAGGCCGCGGCGGGAGAGCGCGGGGGGGACGCCCGGGAGGCCGGGCAGCGCCCGGTCGAGGGCGCCGTGCACGACGGCGAGCCGCTTGCCCGCGATCGGCGCGACGTCCAGCTCGTCGGGGAGCCACGGCGCGAGCCCGAGCACGCCGCGGACCGAGGGCGTGTCCGCTACCGAGATCGCGACCGCTCCGCCCATCGAGAAGCCGAGGAGGAGCACTCGCCCGCCGGCAACCTCTCGCAGAGCCGCCCGCGCGTCCTCGACACATGCGTCGAGCCTGCGCCACGAGCGCACGCGGTAGCGCAGCTCGGCGAACGAGAGCCGCGGCAGGCGTGGCGCGAGGCGGCGCACGAGCCACTCGACCGACGCGCTCCAGGTCCCCTCGAGCTCGCGCGCCTGCCCGCCGTTCACGCAGAGGACGAGCCCGTCGCTGCCGTCGCCCGTGGTGCGCAGCTCGGCGCCCGTGGAAACTCGCGTCACGCGCGGCCGGGCAGCTGGTACCGCGCGAACAGGTGCTCCTCGTGGCGGCGAAGGCTGAGAAGCCGGAGCCCGAGCGGCGGCAGGAGGTCTGCGGCCTCGACCAGGCGCAGCCTGCTGTCGGGCCCGGCGTCGCCGGCAAGGAGCGGCGAGTACGTGAGGAAGAGCTCGTCGACGACGCCGCCCTCGAGGAGCGAGCCGAAGGCGTGCGGGCCAGCCTCGGCCAGGATCAGCCGGTGCCCGCGGTCGTGCAGGCCGCCGACGACTGCGTCTGCGGGGATCTGGACATCTTCGCCGAGCGCGACGAGAGTGGACGCGTCGGGCAGGCGATCGCCGAGGTGGGCGGCACCACGGTCGCTCGTAAGCACCACTGCCCCGGAGGAGAGCAGGGGATGGGCGGGGTCGATCGAGCCGCGGCCCGTGAGGACGGCGACCTCCGGCCGCTCCGGCCGACCGCGCCGCCGGCGCAGCTCGGCGAAGATGTGTGCCGCGGGCGGGTACACCTTCTCCGGCAGCCACGTCCCTTGCGGCGAGGACCGCAGCACGCCCGAGCCGATGAGGACGACGTCGGCCAGTGCCCTCAGCAAGCCCATGACGAAGTGATCGGCCTTGCTTCCTCCCGCGACGACGTTGTTCGATTCGGGGATCGAGGGGATCGCGACGACGCCGTCGAGCGTCGCGACGAAGTTCGCGTAGAGCCGCGGCTCCTCGAGGGCCAGCGTGCCGCCGTACAGGCGCTCGAGCTCGGCGGGGAGCTCGCCGGAGGGCAGCCCGTCCGCCTCGTACAGGCGCTCGAGCGGCGTCATGCCGCCACGGCCTCGCGCACCCGGGCCGCGAGCTCGGGCAGGAAGGCGGGGTCGATCCCGTGGCCGAGCACGGGCGTCTCGCGGTAGAGGACGTCCGCTCCGGCACCTTCGAGGAGCGCCCTCGCACGGCGGCCCCACTCGACCGAGATGACCGGGTCGAGCCCGCCGTGGCCGATCGTGATTCGCGGCAGCGGCGGGTCGAGGTCGAGCACGAGCCCGGGCACGGTCGGGACGAACCCGCTGAGCGCGAGGAGCGCCGCCGGGCGGGGACGATCGCGTCCGAGCCCGAGCGCGTAGGTCGTCACGGCGCCCTGCGAGAACCCGCCGAGGACGGTTTGCGCCGCGGGGATCCCGCTTTCGTCGCGGAGCGCGTCGAGCCACTCGCCGACGAGCTCGTACGTCGGCGTGAAGGTTGCCGGGTCCGGGAAGCCGATCTCCTGCACCGCGTACCAGTGGGCGCCGCCGGGGGGAAGTCGCAGCGGCCCGCGCGGCGTCACCCCGAGCAGGCGCCGGTCGGGGTCGAGCAGGTCGAGGAGCGGGAAGAGGTCGTGCTCGTCCGCGCCTCGCCCGTGGAAGAGCACGAGCAGCCCTTCCGGCTCGTCGGCCGGAGGTCGCGTGAGGTGGGCGAGGGCATCGGTGGGCAAGCGCTGGAGACCGTACCTTGAGGCTCGATGCGAGATTCGCGCGGCGTCGGACGACGGCCACGACGCGGCGCCGGATCGACATCGCCGCGCCTCGCACCGCCTCGAGCCTGCACGAGCCGTGCCGGCGTCGCCCGGCCTGGTCGTGACCGCCCCGACGGCGCGCCGACTTCACACGACCCTCTAGGCTTCCGGTCCCGTGGAAGGCCGTCCGCAGAAGCACCTCGCCCTGATCCTCGCGCGCGAGCTCGCCTCCCAGCTCGCGACGGCGACCTTCATCGCCGACGCGACGGGGGGCCTCGTGTTCTTCAACGAGCCCGCCGAGGAGATCCTGGGGAGGACGTTCGCGGAGGCCGGCCCGATGCCGGCCGAGGGGTGGGCGTCGCAGTTCAAGCTCGAGGATCTCGACGGCTCGCCGCTGCCGAGGGAGCGGATGCCGGCCGCCGTGGCCCTCATGGAACAGCGGCCGGCGCACGGACAGCTCTGGATGACGGGCCTCGACGGCCAGCGCCGCCTCGTCTCGATCACAGCCGCGCCGCTGTTCTCGTCGCCGACCGAGTTCGTCGGGATGATCGCGCTCTTCTGGCAGGAACCGACCTCGGGCGACGGCTGAGTGTCCCTGCGGGCAAGGATCTGGGGCTGTCGTGGGTCGCTGCCCACCCCGGGCGAGGCGACCGTGCGCTACGGGGGGAACACGCCCTGCGTCGAGATCCGCACCGACCAGGGCGAGCTCCTCATCCTCGACGCGGGCACCGGGATCAAGCGGCTCGGCGCCGACCTCGAGCCCGACGGGCCGATCCACATCCTGCTGACGCACCTCCACCTCGACCACGTCGAGGGGCTGCGCTTCTTCGCGCCGCTCTGGCGCCCCGGCGCCGAGCTCCACATCTGGGGCCCGCCATCGCCGCTCCACACGCTCGAGGAGCGGATCGCGCGCGCGTTCTCGCCACCGCTCTTCCCGCTCGAGCTCGCGGACACGGCCGCGAGCGTCACCTTCCACGACGTGCCGCACGAGACGTGGGAGATCGGCGGCGTGCGCATCGACGCCCACTCGGTCTCCCACCCCGGGCCGACGCTCGGGTACCGGCTGTCGGCGAACGGGAGCTCGTTCGCGTACATCCCGGACCACGAGCCCGTGCTCGGCGTGGAGATGGCAGACCTGGAGCCCGAGTGGATCTCGGGCCACGGCCTCGCGGCGCACGCCGACGTGCTCTTCCACGACTGCCAGTTCAACGAGGCCGAGTACTCGTCGCGGGTCGGCTGGGGGCACTCGAGCGTCGCGCACGCCGTCGAGTTCGCGCAGCGCTCGGAGGTCGGGCGGCTCGTGCTCTTCCACCACGACCCGGACCGCTCGGACGACGGCGTCGACGGCCTCGTCGAGCGCGCGCAGGAGCTGTGGGACGGGGCCTCGGCCGAGCCGCCGATCGCGGCCTGCGAGGGCATGACGCTTGACCTCGCGTAGCGCGCTCGGGTAGCGCGATGGTTGCGCCGGCGCGCTCGGTGGTACATCCTCGGTACGAGCGTCAGGTCGAGCGCAAGGAGGCGCGATGAGCGAGCTGTCGGAGATCCTCGACGAGAAGGGCGGCGACGTGCTGCAGATCGAGGCCGACGCGTCGGTCTTCGAAGCGGTGCGACGGATGGTGAGTGCGAACGTCGGCTCACTGCTCGTCCTCGAGGACGGAGAGGTCGCGGGGATCGTCACCGAGCGCGACTACCTGCGGCGCTGCGCGCTCGCGGAGCGCACCGACCGGGACACCACCGTGCGCGAGATCATGTCCTCGCCGCTCGTCGTCGCCACGCCCGAGACGACGGTCGACGAGTGCATGGCCCTGATGACCGACCGGCGCATCCGCCACCTGCCCGTGGTGGACGAGGGCGAGATCGTCGGCCTCGTCTCGATCGGCGATCTCGTCAAGTTCAAGTCCGACCGGCAGACCTTCGAGATCCAGTACCTGACGGACTACATCACCGCCCGCTGACGGCGCGGTCGGGCCCTCAGCCCACGCTGAGCAGCCGCCAGTCGGTGGCCAGTATGCGACCGATGAGGCGGAAACGGCTGCTCCCGAGCGGGCGGAGGACGAGGGTCTCGCCCTCCAGGGGATCGAGTTGGGCTGCGTCCACGGCGACGCTTCCGTGCGTTACGAGCACCGTCAGCGTCCCGGGGCGCGGCCTCGTCCCGAAGAGCTCGCGGACCGCGCGCATCTGGCGACGCCAGCGCGCGTCGTGCCGCTTCGCGATCGTGTTGAGGAGCGTCCGGCTCACCCGCGCGCGACCGAAGGCGAGTCGGGCCGTCTGCAGCGTCCGGCAGTAGGGGCTCGCGAGCACCGTGCCGATCCGCAGCCGGAGGCGGCGCGCATGGTGGCCGATCGCCTGCGCCTGCACGCGCCCTCGTGCGGAGAGGTTGCGCTGTGTCGTGCAGTCGCCGAAGACGACGGGGTCCTGGTCCGGCTTTGAGAAGTCCGTCGCGGCGTGGCGAAGCACGAGGACGAGGCCGCCTCGCTTCAGATCCGAGGCCAGGCCCGGACGGGAGCTCGAGCCGCCTGCCGCCACCGATGTCGTGCAGAGCGCGGCCGCGACGACGGCGAGCGCGAAGCGGCCGAGCGGCGGTGTAGCGGTGTAGCCGATGCTTCCTCCCGCGTTGACGCGTCAACGCTACCGCCTGAGCAGGGTGGGTGGCACCGGGGCGGCGCGACCGGCCTCGTCGACCGCGGACACCGCGGCGGCGAAGCCGACGCCTTCAGGGGTTACGCGGTCGAGAATCCGCTCATGGGGATTGTCGACCGCGGAGGAGTGGAGCTAGCCGGACTCGAACCGGCGACCTCCTGGGTGCGATCTCCTCTGAGGTCGATCGCTTTGATCCTGCGTGGTGTCGCTACATGACCTCAGGTGATTCCCATTCGCCCCCGATTCGCTCCGTTCGGTAGCACGTGTGGTAGCACAGTCTACGCCTGATCAGGCAACACGTCTCTTCGCAAAGGCGTTCACTGCCGGCGTTAGGTGCAGCCAGGGGCGGCTCCTCGCCCGTCTTTCAGGCACCCCGTTCGGAGAGAGGCGGTTACCCCGGAAGGAGCGGGGTCTCGCGTGGATTTCACCTTTCGAGGGGAGGCCGGGCGAGCGGGCGTACCCTCATTCCAGGGATTGATCTCCACTCAAGGGGTCATTACCTGAGTCGTAGACGCAATCCCACTCCGGCTACCGAGGGGACGGAGTCATGGGCGAGCGACTAGTCCCCCAACGAGAGGGAAAGAACGTGAAAACCATCTTGAGACGTGCCGCGCCCTTGGTGACTATCGTGGCACTCGGGCTGTTCTCGGCTGCAACCGTCGTAGCTGCAAATCCGCATCAGGGCAGCCAGGGCCAGGGCAGCCAGGGCCAGGAGAACCAGGGCCAGGAGAACCAGGGCCAGGAGAACCAGGGCCAGGGGAACCAGGGTCAGGGCCAGGGCAACGATGGCGAAGGTCCTGGCAACCAAGGCCAGGGGAACGACGATCAGGGCCAGGGCAACCAGGGCCAGGGCAACCAGGGCCAGGGCAACCAGGGCCAGGGCCAGGGCAACGATGGCGAAGGTCCTGGCAACCAAGGCCAGGGGAACGACGATCAGGGCCAGGGCGACCAGGGCGACCAGGGCGACCAGGGCGGCCAAGACGACCAGGACGACCAGGACGACCAGGGCGACCAGGGCGACCAGGGCCATCAGGGTGGTGCGAGCGACCCGAGCATGCAGTCGGACATCGCGCCAGAGTCGCGGACGCTCTTCTGCTCGACGAATGGAGACGTCTATCGCGCCAATGGCGACGGCATGGGTATCGCGCTCAACCTGCCCGACTCCGTCGGCGCTCTGATGGTTCAGCTCGGTCTCGTGAAGCCTGCGATCTTCTACCAGGGGATCGGCGCATCCTGCGATCAGCTGCCCGGGTTCAACGACTCCGGTCTATGGGTTGATCACGTGGGCGACGTCGTACCCGGCGTCGCTGTCTACCCACTGTTCGTTCCTGCATAGCCGGAGGGTTGGGGGAGAGGCGGGCGGGCCGACTACGTCGGGTCGCCCGCCTCAGGCTCGTTGGCGCCGCTCCAGCGCGTCAACAACCCCTTGGGACATGCAGCTGGGTCGACTTGCGAGAGGGCAGTGGAGTTGGCCGGACTCGAACCGGCGACGTCCGGGGTGCGATTGCTCTGTGACGAGTTCGCGGTACCGATTTTCGACTTAGTTGAGCGAAACCGGGTGCTGTGAATTCTTGCTCCAGACAAAGCAGAGGCCCCTGCGAGAGGGGCCCATTTCCGCGTGTCTGAGCCATGGAGCTAGCCGGACTCGAACCGGCGACCTCCTGGGTGCGATCCAGGCGCTCTCCCAGCTGAGCTATAGCCCCGCGCGAAGGAGTGTAGCCACCCCTAGGGGCCCGGACGGAGCGGCGAGCCGAGGCCCGGGATCGTCGGAGTCTTCTCCGGCGCGCTCTTCGGGACCTTGCAGGGCGTCGGGGGGTCCTCGCTCGCAGGCACGACGCGCGGCCGGTCCTGCGCATGCGGGATCGCGGCGCCGCCGATGAGGATCCCGAGCACGAGGAGCCAGAGCGCGGCGGTCATCCGGGCCCAGACCGGGTACGGCCGGTGGCCCTCGTGCGCCGGGGCGTGGGCCTCCTGCGCGACCGGCCGCGAGGCGCGGCTCGGGGGGAGGTGGGTCGCCGGGCGGTCGGGCAGCGCCGCTCGCGCCCGGGCACCGAGCTCGGGATCGACGAGGGCGAGCTCGGGGCTGAGCGGCTCGCTCGGCATACGTTCGGATTCTGGCTGATCGGTCGGTTCCCTCGCCGAACGAGGCGCCGGACCCGTGTCGCATGCGTGCCGACTCGTCCACAGGAGCGCTCAACCATGCGGCCTCGCGCAGTACCTGTCGCATCGGGACGTCTGGCTCGCGGGCGTCGTGGCGGATACGAGAGCCGTGACAGCGACCGAAGGGAGGATGCGTGCGCGCACGCACGATCGGACTCGGGGCGGCGGCGCTCGTCGCCCTCGGCACGGCGGCTCTTGCTCCTGGTGCAACCGGCGTTCACCAGCAGGAGGGAGACGTGATCGTCGCCTGCCAGAAGCGGAAGACCGGGCTCCTGCGCGTCGTTCGGGACGCCTCGGCCTGCAGGTTCGCCGAGCAGGTCCTCAGGTGGAACGTCCGCGGGCCTGCCGGTCCGGCTGGGCCTGCGGGACCACAAGGTCCAGCAGGCCCGGCCGGGCCCCCCGGGCCTCCGGGCACGCAGGGGCCTGCCGGGCCGGCTGGGCCGCCGGGGCCGGCGGGTGCGATGGGGCCGGCCGGGCCGGCCGGCGCCACGGGCCCCGCAGGACCGGCAGGACCTGCAGGACCGGCGGGGCCTGCTGGACCGCAGGGGCCACCCGGCCCCGCGTCGCTCGCCGCGCTCGACGGGACGACCTGTACGCGGTCCGACGGCTCGACCGGCACGCTCGACGTCGTGACCACGACGACCAACGTCGTCGAGCTCCACTGCACGGGCGGTGGTGGGCCTCCGCCTCCGCCGCCGGCCGTCGGTCTCGTCATCAACGAGGTGGACTACGACCAGGTCGGGACGGACGGCGACGGCTTCGTCGAGCTGAAGAACGTCGGCTCGACTGCCGCGGCGCTGGACGGGATCGCGCTCGTGCTCGTGAACGGCGGTGACAGCGCCGAGTACGAGCGCGTCGCGTTGACCGGCTCGCTCGCTGCGGGTGCCCATCTCGTCGTGCCGGCGGAGATGCAGAACGGGGCGCCGGACGGCCTCGCTCTGGTCGACACGGCGACGAAGGCGCTGCTCGACGCCCTCTCGTACGAGGGCGAGATCCACGCCGCGACGGTCGACGGGCAGGTGTACGACCTCGTCGAGGGGACGCCGCTCCCCGCGAGTGTCGCGGACTCCAACACCGTGGACGGGTCCCTGTCCCGGCTCCCGGACGGCGCGGACACGAACGACGCCGCCACGGACTGGGCGTTCACGACGACGAAGACGCCGGGGACGGCGAACGTCGCCTCGTCGTAGGGCTATGAGCTCCCCGCGCCCGGCCCTGTGCGCCGGGCGCGGGAGCGCTCGCGCCGCTCGAGCCTCGCCTCGAGCTCCGCCAGCTCGCGGTGGAGGTCGCGGTAGCTCTCCCAGCGCTCGGGGGCGAGCCTGCCGTCCGCGAGCGCCGACTCGATCGCGCAGCCGGGCTCACCGTCGTGGCGGCAGTCGGAGAACCTGCACTGGGCCGCAAGCTCGGCGATGTCCTCGAACGCGTCCTCGAGGCCTTCGTCGGCGACCCAGAGGTGGAGCTCGCGCATGCCGGGGTTGTCGACCACGATCCCGCCGCCGGGCAGGACCACGAGCGCCCGGCGCGTCGTCGTGTGTCGACCGGAGCCATCTGCGGCGACGGAGCCCGTAGCGAGTCGTTCCTCGCCGACGAGCGCGTTGACGAGCGTCGACTTGCCGACGCCGGAGGGACCGAGAAGCGCGCCGGTGACGCCCGCAGGCACCTCGGCTCGAACGGCGTCGAGGCCGAGCCCGGTTCGGGCGGAGACGGCGTGAACCGGCACGGTTCCGCCGATCTCTTCGACCTCCGCGGCGACGGCGTCGGGGTCGGGCTCGAGGTCGGCCTTCGTCAACAGGATCACGGGGCGCGCGCCGCTCTCCCACGCGAGCGTCAGGTACCGCTCGAGCACCCGTGGGTTCACGTCGTCGGCCAGCGACGCGGTCACGAAGACGACGTCCACGTTGGCAGCGACGACCTGCTCGCGGGTCGCCTGCGAGCCGGGGTCGTGCGCTGCCCGCCGGGAGAAACGCGTCCTGCGGGGCAGGACCGCCTCGATCGTCGCGCGTCCACGCGTCGGCTGCCTCAGCGCGACCCAGTCTCCGACGACGGGCAGGTCGGCCGAGGATTCGGCCTCGTGGCGAAGCCGACCCGGGACTCGCGCGCGGAGCTCTCCGTCCGCGGTCACCACGTCCCACTCCCCGCGGTGCTGGACCGACACGCGCCCGGGCGCGAGGCCCTGCTCGCGATATGCCTCGAACGCTCGGGCCCACGATTCGTCCCAACCGAACTGCTCGAGTGCGTCCACGGCCCCATTGTCACGAACCCCGTGCCGCGTCGTTTCGAACGCTGGAAGTGGGGGAGCATGGAGAGCTGTGGGTGGAGTAGAGTCGGCGCGTTCCGTCAAGGGAGAGGGGAGAGAGATGCCACGTCGTCTGACCCACGCCCGCGTCCTCGCGGTCGCCTCGCTGCTGTTCGTGCTCGCCGCGTTCGTCGTCGGAGGCGGCGCCGTGGCGGCGCAACCGGCCGCCGACGGCCCGCTCGCCGAGAAAATGGTCTTCTTCGCCTCCGACGGGATGAGGCCGGACCTCGTCGACAAGTACGCGTCGCAGGGCCAGATGCCGACGATGGCGGAGCTCATGGCAGACGGCGTCAAAGGGCAGAACGGCCTCACTCAGGCCTTCCCGCCGAACACCGGCGTCGGCTGGCACACGCTGGCCACGGGGGCCTATCCCGGCGAGCACGGCTCGACGAACAACACGTACCACCGCACCGGGGAGACCAACTTCAACAACCGGACGGCCTTCGCCACCGACGGCGTGCTCCAGGCGGACGCCATCCACCAGGCCGCCGAGCGTGCGGGCAAGAGCATCGTGTCGGTCGAGTGGGTCGGTGCCCGGAACCTCCGGCCGGCGCTGCAGGGGCCGGTCGTGGACTTCCGCACCTTCTTCTCGAACCGGGGCGTTCTCCTGAACTACGACCTGCCGGGCCAGCCCGCGCTGTCCAACGCGTTCGGTGTCTCCTACCAGCGCGTCGACCTGGACGCCGCGGCCGGGTGGACGAACGTCCCGGCGTCCTTCAGCCCCGCCAGGCAGGAGCAGCTGAAGCTCACGAACACCGCGTTCCCGGCGGCCGACAACATCGATCGCTTCTTCGACCTCTACATCTTCGACTCGACGAACAACGGCACGACGAGCTACGACAAGGTGCTCGTCGTCCCCTCGACCGCGAACAAGAACGGCTCGCAGGCAGTCGCCAAC
>Ga0207428_10005836_pt1 | contig 11420 bp, 9 predicted proteins | sample RhiMethybrSRZTD1_FD_187600 | JGI IMG/M metagenome (GOLD analysis project Ga0207428, IMG submission 187600) | Populus rhizosphere microbial communities from Tennessee, USA - Rhizosphere MetaG P. TD hybrid SRZTD1 (SPAdes) (version 3) | ecosystem: Host-associated > Plants > Roots > Rhizosphere >... | reverse complement strand
CAGCAGGCCGCGCAGCCGCTCGTGGGCGCCGCCGACAGCCTGCAGCTCTTCCTCGCCGACATCGGTCGGCACAAGCTGCTGACCGCAGCCGAGGAGGTCATGCTCGCCAAGGCGATCGAGCGCGGCGACCTCACTGCCAAGCGCCGGATGATCGAGTCGAACCTGCGACTCGTGGTCTCGATCGCGAAGGGCTACCGCGGCCTCGGCGTCCCGTTCCTGGATTTGATCCAGGAGGGCACGCTCGGCCTCAACCGCGCGGTCGAAAAGTTCGATTGGCGACGCGGCTACAAGTTCTCCACGTACGCGACCTGGTGGATCCGTCAGTCGGTGCAGCGCGCTGTCGCAAACCACGCGCGCACGATCCGCGTGCCTGTCCACGTCGTCGAGCGGCAGCAGAAGCTCGGCCGTGCCGCGCGCCGGCTCGAGGTCGAGCTCGGCCGCGAGGCGACGAAGGAGGAGCTCGCCGAGGCGACCGGTCTTCCGATCCAGCACGTCGACGAAGCGCTCGGCGCCGCACAGGCCTCGGTCTCGCTGAACCAGACCGTCGGCGCGGACGACGAGGGGGAGCTCGGCGACCTCTTCGCCGACCGCGAGGCGGCCGACCCGTTCGAGGAGGCCGAGGAGGCGCTCCGCCGCCAGGGTGTGAGGCGAGCCCTCGACGCGCTGCCCGAGCGGGAACGGCGCATTCTCGAGCTCCGCTTCGGCTTCGAAGGCGAGCCCTGGACGCTCGAGGCGATCGGACATGAGCTCGACCTGACGCGGGAGCGCGTCCGGCAGCTCGAGGGCCAGGCGCTGGCCCGGCTCGCCGCACTCCGCGAGCTTCAGACAGTCGCCGCCTGACCCCCGCTCGACGGCACCCGCGACTCAGCGCCAGGGCACTCCACTAACATCCGGACCTCGCCCAGCGTCCGTACTTAAACGGGCAGGGAACACCGACCGGGAGGAGTGATCCTGGTGAAGCGCTGGTACGTCGGTTTCTCCTTCGCGTTGCTTGGCCTCGCGCTCGTTGCGGCGGGTTGCGGGGGCGGCGGCTCGAACAAGAACTCCACCACGACTGCGGCGTCTAGCGGTGGCGCGAAGGGAGGGATCCTCGAGACCGTCGCAGCAGCGGCGCCATCCGGGTCACCCGACCCTCAGGTCAACTACACGCTGCAGGAGTGGCAGTGGCTCATCTTCACGCACGACGGCCTGATCGCCTTCAAGCGAACGGGTGGGTCCGAGGGCACGAAGAAGGTGCCCGACCTCGTAACGTCGATCCCGAAGCCGACGAACGACGGCAAGACGTGGACGTTCACGCTTCGCAAGGGGATCAAGTTCTCGAACGGGGAGACGCTGACGGGAGCGGACGTGAAGGCGACTTTCGAGCGCCTGTTCAAGATCGGCAACAGCCCGAACGCGGGCACCTGGTACAACGTCATCGAGGGGGCAGACGCGTGCATCAAGACGCCGAAGACCTGCACCCTCAACAAGGGAGTCGTGGTCAACGGCAACAAGGTGACCTTCAACCTGACCACGGCCGACCCCGAGTGGCTGGACAAACTCGCGGTGCCGTTCGCGTTCATCCTCCCGAAGGACACCCCGGACACGAACGTGAACATCCCGCCGCCGGGCACGGGCCCGTACAAGTGGGTCCAGTACTCGCCGACCAAGCAGATGAAGGTCGTGCGCAACACCTTCTTCAAGGAATGGTCGAAGGACGCGCAGCCGGCCGGGAATCCCGACGAGATCGTGCAGAAGTTCGGCCTGCAGCCGGAGGCGCAGGTGACGGCGGTCGAGCAGAACCAGGCCGACTGGATGTTCGACCAGCCGCCTGCCGACCGGCTGGGCGAGCTCAGCACGAAGTACGCCGACCGTGTGCACGTCAATCCGCTGACCGCGGTCTGGTACTTCGCCTTCAACACGCGCATCCCGCCGTTCAACAACTTGAAGGCACGGCAGGGCGTGAACTATGCGACCGACCGCAACGCGCTCGTGAAGATCTACGGTGGCCCGAAGCTGGCCGTGCCGACGTGCCAGATCCTCCCGCCGAACTTCCCGGGGTACGTGGCGTACTGCCCCTACACAAAGAACCCGGGCAGCGGCAAGTGGACCGCGCCCGACCTGCAGAAGGCCAAGCAGCTCATCGAGCAGTCGGGCACCAAGGGAGCGTCGGTAAAGGTCAACACGACGACGAACACGGTCGACAAGAACCTCGGCCTGTACTTCGTCGGGCTGCTGAAGAGCCTCGGGTACAAGGCGACGCTGCAGGCGCTGTCCCCGGACATCCAGTACCCGTACGCGCAGAACTCGAACAACAAGCCGCAGTTCGCATACTCGAGCTGGTACCAGGACTACCCGGCGGCCTCGGACTTCCTGAACATCCTGCTCGGCTGCGGCTCGTTCCACCCGGGCAGCAACTCGAGCCCGAACATCGCCGAGTTCTGCAACCAGAACCTCCAGGCGAAGATGGATCAGGCCGGAGCGACGGGCATCACGGACCCCGCAGCAGCCAACAAGCTGTGGGCCAGCGTCGACAAGGGTGTGACTGACCAGGCGCCGTGGGTCTCGATGTTCAACCCGAAGTACATCGACGTGCTCTCGAGCCGCGTCAAGGGCTACCAGTTCAGCCCGCAGTGGTACTTCCTGCTCGCCCAGGCATCGGTGAAATAAGGAACGGCCTCATCAGCAATGGCTGAGTTCGCGTACGAGCCGGAGCCCGAACTCAGGCTCGCGCCCGGCGAAAGCATCAGGGAGATCTCTGGAAGGAGTCCCTGGGCGATCGCCGGGCGCCGGCTCGTCCGGAACCGGATCGCCATGGCGGCGCTCGCCCTGTTTGTGGTGATCGTCGTGCTCAGCTTCCTGGCGCCGGTGTACGCGCACCACATCGCGCATACGGATCCGTTCGTCTCGAACCTCTCCGGCACGACGGAGGTCGACGGCAAGCAGGTCGAGGTGATCCAGCAGGGGGGCGCAGGCCTCGGCCTCGGCGAGACGCCGATCGGCCCGACCTGGCACGCGAACTACTTCCTCGGTGCCGACCAGCAGGGGCGCGACGTGATGGCGCGCTTGTTCTATGGAGGCCGCGCGTCGCTCATCGTGGGCGTCGGCTCGGCAGTAATCTGCTCGCTCGCCGCGCTCCTGTTGGCGCTGATCGCGGGGTTCTTCCGCGGCTGGTCCGACACCGTCCTCTCGCGGATCATGGACCTGATCTGGGCGTTCCCCGTCTACCTGCTCGCGATCTCGCTCTCGACCGTGCTGCTGACGACGCCGGGCGGCGTGAAGCTCGGCCCCATCACGCTCAACGCCTCGAGCCTGTGGACACCGACGCTGATCATCGCGCTGATCTACATCCCGTACGTCTTTCGGCCGGTCCGCGGCCAGGTGCTGTCGGTGCGCGAGAAGGAGTACGTGGAGGCCGGCGTGTCGCAGGGCGCGTCGAGCCTGCGGCTGATGATCAGCGAGATCCTCCCGAACGTCGTCTCGACCGTGATCGTGCTGCTGCCCCTGATGATCGCGACCACGGTCCTGACCGAGGCGGCGCTCTCGTTCCTCTCGATCGGCGTGCAGCCGCCGAACGCCAGCTGGGGCACCATCATCGGGGACGGTCAGGAGCTGCTCTACACGCGACCGTGGGTCGCGATCGCTCCGGGGATCATGATCGTGCTGACCGTCCTCTCGCTGAACGTTCTCGGCGACGGCGTGCGTGACGCACTCGACCCGCGCGCCAAGGTACGGGTCAGGGAGTAGGTAGGCCGTGCTCGCCTTCGTCGTCCGGAGGATCATCGGGCTGGTGGTCGTCCTCTTCGCGATCACGGTGCTCGTCTTCCTGATCTTCTTCAGCACCCCGGGGATCGATCCCAGCGCCCGCCTCGCCGGCCGCAACCCGTCACCCGCGACGGTGGCTGCCGTCAAGCACGAGTTCGGGCTCGACCGCCCTCTTCCGGTGCGCTACGCCCTGATGATGAAGCGGCTCTTCATCTCACGCGACCTGGTCTCGTACGGAAACCAGGCACTTCTGGTCGTCCCCGCGATCTGGGCAGCAGCGCCCGTCACCTTCTCCCTCGTGATCGGAGCGGCGGTGCTCTGGTTTGTGATGAGCATCCTCTTAGGACTGATAGCCGTCACCTTCAAGGGGACGGTCGCCGACCCGATCATCATGATCCTGGCGCTGATCGGGATCTCCATGCCCGTTTTCTGGCTCGGTGAGGTGGTGAACCTGATCACGCAGGACCGCCTGCACGACACCTTCCTCTTTAGCTGGGTGCCTCCGCTCGGCTACACGCCGTTGACCGAGGACCCGTGGCAGTGGTTCCTCCACCTGATCTTCCCCTGGATCACGCTGTCGATCCTCTACATCGGCTTCTACGCGCGCGTGCTGCGGGCGGACCTGCTCGAGAACGAAAGCGCGGATTACGTGCGCACGGCCCGGGCCAAGGGCCTCAGCCCCAAGCGTGTCCTCTTGAAGCACATGCTGCGGAACTCGCTGATCACGTTCGTGTCGCTCGCCGGCCTCGACCTCGGCGTCCTGATCGGCGGCGGCGCGTTGCTGACGGAGGTCGTCTTCGGCCTGCCGGGGGTCGGCCGGCTCACCTACAACGCGCTCCTCTCGCTCGACCTGCCGGTGATTATGGCGACCGTGATCTACGGCGCCTTCTTCATTACGATCATGAGCGCGGTCATCGACATCGTCTACGCGCGTCTCGACCCGCGGATCCGCCCGACGTGATGGACGTGCGTGCCTGCGCCGCGGACGTTGCTCCCGTCCGCGCAGAGCCCGACGACGCGGCCGAGCAGGTCACGCAGGCACTCCACGGCGAGCCGCTCGCGGTCGTCGAGGTTGTTGGCGACTGGGCGCGGATCAGTACGGCCTACGGCTATCCGGGCTGGATCCGCGCAGAGGCCCTCGGCGGCGAGGCCGACGGCGAGTGGCCGGGCCTTCCACGAGCGGGCGATCACGTCCGGGAGGCGCAGGCGTATCTCGGGACGCCGTACGAGTGGGGCGGCCTGACCGAGCGCGGGATCGACTGCTCGGGGCTCGTGCACATGGCCTACAGGCGCCTCGGCCGGATCGTCCCGCGCGATGCGCACGAGCAGGAGGCCGCGGCGACGCCGATGGAGGAGAGGCAGCTCCAGGCCGGCGACCTCGTCTGCTTCGGGCCGGTGGAGCGGGCGCACCACATCGCTTTCTGGCTCGGCGAGGGCCGCATTCTGCATGCCACGGGGCGAGACGGCGTCGGCGCCGTCCTCGAGGAGCCGCTCGCCGACGCCCGAGCCGAGGACGAGATTCGTTACGTCCGGCTCTAAGGCGTCGACCTGGCCCGTGCGGCCGTCCTAACAGATAGCTAGCCACGACGTCTCCTCTTTGCGAAGATTGCCCCAGCACAATGGGGTCTTAACCGGGAGGTGGAATTGAGTGGCAAGCGCCGGTGGACCTGGCTCCTAGGAGTTGTCGCCCTAGCAGCCGGGTTCTCCATGATGGTCGCGGCGTATGGCGTCGCGGCGAACAAGTCGAGCTCGGCACCGAACAAGGCGTACAAGAAGGTGGGCACGCTACGCGCGGTGCTGGACACGATCGACTTCCTCGACCCGCAGCAGGCCTATACGGGTCAGAGCTGGTGGGCGATGTGGAACGTCTACGAGACGCTCCTCACGTACAAGCACGTCGATGGTCCGGCCGGTTACCAGCTCGTCCCCGGCCTCGCCCAGTCGATGCCGAAGATCTCGAGCAACGGCCGGGTGTACAAGTTCACGCTCCGCCCTGGCCTGAAGTACTCGAACGGCAAGAAGGTCCAGGCGTCGGACTTCAAGTGGGCGATCAAGCGCGGCTTCCTCGCCACGGGGCAGGGTGTCGGGTTCTACACCGACATCGCAGGCGCCAAGGCGTTCGCAGCGCATCCGACGAAGGGCGGAAACATCTCGGGCATCGTCGTCAACAACAAGAAGCGCACGATCACCGTCAAGCTGACCAAGCCGCGCGGTGACTTCCTGACGATCCTCGCGCTTCTGTTCGCGGCCCCGGTCCCGGGCAGCACGTCGACGCAGATCCTGAACGGGAAGATTCCGGGCACCGGCCCGTACCGCTTCTCGAGCTTCGACGCGAACCGCGGCTTCACGATGGTCCGCAACAAGTACTTCAAGCCCACGAAGTACATCCCGCGGGGCAACCCGGACAAGGTCGACGTGAGCTTCGTCAGCGACGCGAACTCGGCGACCCAGCGGGTGATCAACGGGCAGGCCGACTACTCGAACGGGGCCATCCCGCCGGACCGCATCGCGAACGCCAAGAGCAAGGGCCACCTGGTCCTTCGCGACGCTGCGAACACGTACTACTTCTGGATGAACACGCGTGAGGCGCCCTTCAACAAGCTGAAGGTCCGCCAGGCGGTCAACTACGCGATCGACCGCAGCGCGCTCAACCGGATCGTGTGGGGCGGTCTCGGCCGGGCAACGCAGAACGTGCTCCCGCCGACCTACCCGTCGTACACGAAGCTGAAGCTGTACAGCCACAACGTCTCGAAGGCAAAGCAGCTGATCAACCAGGCCGGCGCCAAGGGCGCGAAGGTCACGGTCTGGACGCGTCAGGTCAGCGACGCGATCGACGCTGCGCAGTACTACACCAGCGTCCTGAACAACATCGGCCTCGACGCGAAGCTCAACATCCTGCCGAGGGCGACGTACTACTCGACGATCGGCAACGTTGCCACCCACGCCCAGACGGGCTGGGCCCGCTGGCTGGAGGACTACCCGCACCCGCTCGACTGGTTCGACGTCCTCCTGAACGGCAACCGCATCACCAACACGGACAACAACAACTACGCGTGGTACAGCAGCGCCAAGACGAACAAGGAGATCGAAGGCCTGAAGAAGGCTCAGGTGCTGACGCCGGCCGTGAACAAGCGGTGGGCGACGGTCGAGAAGCAGATCATGCAGCAGGCTCCGTGGGCACCGTGGTCGAACCGCGTGTTCCCGGAGTTCTTCTCGAAGAAGATGGGGTGCATTCACATCCAGCGCCTCTACGGAGTCGACCTGATGCGGCTCTGCAGGAAGTAAGGGCAGCACATGTAGGACGAGTCAGTGAGGGCGCCCACGGGCGCCCTCACTGACTACACTCGCCGCCCTAGGACCTATGGCCGAGCCCGCCACCGATCTCACCTTCGACAGCGCCGCGCTGCTGGCCTCCGAGGAGCACGAGGTCACGATCGTCGGGCGCAGCCCGTGGTACCTCGCCTGGCGGAGACTGCGCCGAAACTACCTGGCGCTTGCCTCACTGGGACTCTTCTTCGTGATCGTCATCGCCTGCGCGCTTGCGCCGGTGTACGCGCACCACGTGGCGCACACGGGCCCGAACGACGTGCACGTCGGCGAGAAGGTGCGCGTCGACGGCAAGCTCAAGGACGTGATCGGCGGCGGGTCGTTCTACGACGTCAACACGGGCAAGTTCGTTGTGAAAGCCCCGACGTACCTCGGGCCGACGTGGTGGCACGCCCACGGCCGGTTCGTCCTCGGGACGGACAACCTCGGCCGGGACGTCGCGGTGCGGGTCCTCTACGGTGGGCGCAACTCGCTGATGATCGGGATCGGGTCGGCGCTGATCTGCACATTCGTCGCACTCACGCTCGCGCTCCTGGCCGGGTACTACCGGGGCGGGTGCGACTGGTTGATCTCACGCTTCTTCGACATCATCTGGGCGTTCCCGGTGCTGCTGCTCGCAATCGCGATCAGCAGCGCGCTCGCGATCAACGGCTTCCACCACTTCGGGATCAACATCGAGCCGGGGAGCCTCTGGCTCCCGACACTCGTGATCTCGTACGTCCTGATCCCGTACATCGGGCGGCCGATTCGCGGTCAGATCCTCTCGCTGCGGGAGAAGGAGTTCATCGAGGCCGCCATCGGCCAGGGCGCCGGACCGCTGCGGGTGATGTTCTCCGACCTGCTCCCGAACGTCGTTTCGACGGTCCTCGTCTTCTTCACGCTGATCATCGCGGCCAACATCCTCACGGAGGCGGGACTCTCGTACCTCGGCGCAGGCGTCCGGCTCCCCGACCCGTCGTGGGGGAACCTGATCGCGAGCGGCCAGGATCAGATCGAGACGGCGCCGTGGCTCTCGCTCATCCCCGGGATCGCGATCGTGCTGACCGTGCTCTCGCTGAACATCTTCGGCGACGGCCTTCGTGACGCGCTCGACCCCCGCGCCAAGGTGAGAATCGAGCGCTGATGACGGCTTTCATCATGAGGCGGCTGATCGGGATGGTGGCTGTGCTGTTCGCGGTCAGCGTGCTCGTCTTCATCGTCTTCATCCTCCTCCCGGGAGGGGATCCTGCCGAACGGATGGCCGGCAAGAACCCCACGCCGGAGAACATCCACAACATCCGCGAGAAGTGGGGCTTCGACAAGCCGTTCTACGTGCAGTACGCGAGGATGATGCAGAAGGCCTTGAACGGCCTCACGCCCGGGCCGCACAGCGAGTACGACATCCTCCGCTCGTTCGACACGCGGCAGGACGTCGTGCACGAGATCGTGAAGGGCATCCCGGCCACGATGTCGCTCTGCATCGGCGCCGCCATCATCTGGCTCTTCTTCGGCATCGTCGTGGGCGTGGTCTCTGCGGTGACGGCCGGCACGGTTTCTGACCGGCTGATAACGATCCTCGCGTTAGTCGGGATCTCGATGCCGGTGTTCTGGCTCGGCATCGTGCTGCGCTTCTTCTTCGCCGAGACGAACACGTGGTTCCCCGACGGCGGGTACGTGCCGCTGACGTCGGACCCGACGCAGTGGTTCTACCACCTGCTCTTGCCGTGGTTCTGCCTCGCGGTGCTGTTCATCGGCTTCTACGGCCGCGTGCTGCGCTCGAACATGCTCGACTCGATGGGCGAGGACTACGTGCGGACCGCGCGGGCGAAGGGGCTCCCGCCGCGCGCCGTGCTCCAGCGCCACGTGCTGCGGAACTCGCTGATCCCGATCGTGACCCTCTTCGGCCTGGACTTCGCCGCGGTGCTGGGCGGCGGTGCAATCCTGACGGAGACGGTGTTCGACCTGAAGGGTGTCGGCTGGTACGCGGCGCAGTCGGTCGGCGGGCTCGACCTGCCGCCGATCATGGGCGTGACGCTCTACGGCGCCTTCTTCATCGTCTTCTTCAGCGCCGTCGTCGACTTCCTCTACGCATACCTCGACCCGAGAGTCAGGCCGGCCTGATGGCAGAGCGCCTGCTCGAGGTCAAAGGCCTGAAGGTCCGGTTCACGACCGAGGACGGCGTCGTCCGCGCTGTGGACGACGTCAGCTTCGAGCTCGACCGTGGGAAAGTGCTGGGCGTCGTCGGCGAGTCCGGCTCCGGCAAGAGTGTCACCGCAATGACGATCCTCGGGCTCACGCGCGACAAGAACACGGCCTTCGAGGGCGAGGTCCTCTACCGTGGCGAGAACCTGCTGGCTCTCCCCGAGGCGCGCCTGCGCGAGGTGCGCGGCAACGAGATCGCGATGATCTTCCAGGACCCGATGACGTCGCTGAACCCGGTCTACACGGTCGGCGACCAGATCGTCGAGGCGATAACTACGCACGAGCAGGCCTCCAAGCAGGAGGCGAAGCGGCGTGCCGTCGAGTTGCTGCGCCAGGTCGGGATCCCGAACCCGCAGGAGCGCGTCGACGACTACCCCCACCAGTTCTCGGGAGGGATGCGCCAGCGCGCGATGATCGCGATGGCACTCTCGTGCAACCCGGACGTTCTGATCGCCGACGAGCCCACGACGGCGCTCGATGTCACGATCCAGGCCCAGATCCTCGAGCTGCTCGACCGCCTGCGCGCCGACTTCGACTCCGCGGTGATCCTGATCACGCACGACCTCGGCGTCGTGGCGGAGGTGGCAGACGAGATCGCCGTCATGTACGCCGGCCGGATCGTCGAGCGCGCCTCGAAGCGCCAGCTCTTCTACGACCCGCAACACCCGTATACGTGGGGCCTGCTGGGCTCGATCCCACGGCTCGACCGGCCGAAGCCGAAGAAGCTGGCCTCGATCGAGGGCATGCCTCCGTCGCTGATCAACCTGCCGCAGGGCTGCAGGTTCCGGCCACGGTGCCCGCACAGCTTCGAGAAGTGCTTCGAGGAGCCCGACCTGACGAACCGCGTCGAGGAGCGCGGCCACCTCGACCGCTGCTGGCTCTCGGTCGAGGAGAAGCGAATGCGGCGGACGCAGACGATCGCAGGGGAGGCGCGGGTCGCGTGACCGAGCCGCAGACCCAGAACGGCGCGCTCGTCGAGGTACGCAGCCTGAAGAAGTATTTCCCGATCCGGAAGGGCGTGCTGGCGCGCGAGGTCGAACGCGTGCACGCGGTCGACGACGTTACGCTCAGCGTCGCCGAAGGCGAGACGCTGGGGCTCGTCGGCGAGTCCGGCTGCGGCAAGTCCACGCTCGGGCGCTGCATCGTCCGGCTGCTCGACCCGACCGCCGGCGACGTCGTCTTCGACGGCCGCTCGATCGGGAAGCTCAAGGCCCGCGCGCTCCGGCCGCTGCGCCGGGAGATGCAGATGATCTTCCAGGACCCGTACGCCTCGCTGAACCCCCGGAAGCGGGTCGGCACCATCATCGGCGACCCGCTGCGGATCCACGACATCGGCGACCGGAAGGAACGCAAGCAGCGGGTCGAGGCGCTGCTCGAGACGGTCGGGCTTTCGCCAGAGCACTACAACCGCTTCCCGCATGAGTTCTCCGGCGGCCAGCGCCAGCGCATCGGCGTCGCGCGCGCCCTCGCGCTGCGGCCGAAGCTGATCGTCGCCGACGAGCCCGTCTCAGCACTCGACGTCTCGATCCAGGCCCAGATGGTCAACCTGCTCGAGGAGCTCCAGGACGACTTCCGGCTGACGTACATCTTCATCGCGCACGACCTCGGCGTCGTGCGGCACGTGTCCGACCGGATCGCGGTGATGTACCTGGGGAAGCTGGTCGAGCTCTCGCCGGCCGAGGAGCTCTACACGCGCCCGATCATGCCGTACACCGAGGCGCTGCTCTCTGCCGTACCGGTGCCGGATCCCGACCTCGCCGAGGCGCGGGAGCGCATCGTGCTCGAGGGCGACGTCCCCAGTCCGATCCACCCGCCCTCGGGGTGCCGCTTCCACCCACGTTGCCGGTACGCGACCGACATCTGCTCGCAGGTCGAGCCGCCGCTAGTGGATTACGGCAACGGCCACCTCGCCGCCTGCCACCACCCCCTGAACGTCGACAAGGAGACGCTGGCGCAGGTGACGGCCTCGCACACGCACACGCCTGAGACCGCGGACGAGTCCGCGGTGCCGCGGGAACCCGGGAAGGAAGAGGCAAAGCCGGTCACCGGCCTCGGCGATCCCTGAAAAGGGGTAGGACCTCGAACTAAAGAGCGGCCCGTACGCGGCCGATACGGCTCAGTACCGTGGACGCTGCCGAGCGCAAGGAGATCCTGTCCCGTTACGTCGA
>Ga0207428_10005835_pt1 | contig 11421 bp, 10 predicted proteins | sample RhiMethybrSRZTD1_FD_187600 | JGI IMG/M metagenome (GOLD analysis project Ga0207428, IMG submission 187600) | Populus rhizosphere microbial communities from Tennessee, USA - Rhizosphere MetaG P. TD hybrid SRZTD1 (SPAdes) (version 3) | ecosystem: Host-associated > Plants > Roots > Rhizosphere >... | reverse complement strand
GCACCGGTGGGCGCCGACCCCGAACGCCAGGTGGGGGTTCACCGGCCGGTCGAGCACCACCTCGTTCGGACGCTCGAACACCGCCGGGTCGCGGTTGGCCGCCAGCCAGCTCAGCATGAGGTGGTCGCCGCGACCGAGGCGCTGGCCGCCGAGGTCGGCGTCGCGGGTGACGGTGCGGGTGAGGGTCTCGTTGACCGAGAAGTAGCGCAGGAACTCCTCTGTGGCCGGCGCGAGGAGGCCGGGCTCGCCGGCGAGGCGGTCGCGCTGGTCGGGGTGGGCGTCGAGGTGGTGGAGCGCCAGCGCGGTCAGGGACGTCGTCGTGTCGAGCCCGCCGCCGATCAGGTTCCACAGCACCGCCACCAGCTCGTCGTCGGTCAGGCGGCGGGTGCCGCCGGACCGGCCGCCGGGTCCGACCTCGTCGGCGTCGTCGACCGGCACGTCGAGCTCGACGAGCGCGGTCAGCAGGTCGTCGCGCGGCTCCGCCCGCCGGTCGGCGACCTCGGCGGCCAGCTCGGCCAGCATCGCCGGGATGTTGGCGATCGCCGCGGCGAACTCGGGGCTGCGGGGCGCGTGCGAGATGGTGCCGTGGAAGAGGTCGGCGTAGCGGCGCCAGTTGCCGGCCGGCAGCCCGACCAGCTCCATCGTGAAGACGGCGGGCACGGGGTTGGCGTAGTCGAGCACGAGGTCGATGCGCCCCTCCTCGATGTGGCGGTCGAGGAACCAGTCGGCGGTGGCCGCCATCCGCGGCGCCAGCCGGGCCATCGCCGCCGGCACCAGGAACGGGTTGAGCACCCGGCGGAGGGCCCCGTGCAGCGGCCCCTCGACCTCGGCGATGCCGGCGGTGGGGATGCCCGGCTTGCGGGGGATGCCGGCGATGCCCAGGTAGTCGACGCCGTCGTCGGCGTCGCGGTCGTGCCGGCTCGAGTAGGTCTCGGCGTCGCGGGCCACCTCGGCGACCTCGGCGTACCCGCTGACGACCCAGAACCCGCCGAAGCGGGGGTTGTGGGCGACGGGGCAGGCGCGCATCTCGGCCCAGCGGGCGTGCCGCTCGGCGTGGAACTCGGCGCTGTGGTGGTTGAAGTCGACCGTCGGCCGCTCGACGGTCCCCCCGTCGGCCATGCCCGTTTGTTACCACGCCGGCGCCCGGGTTTCTGACGTCGGCGTCATTCCTGCGGTATGAATGGCGGACACGCCGCAGCCGCTGCGAGAGGAGCGTCGGCGATGGGGGCAGACGTGCTGCCGGACACCGCGCTGGGCCGCCTCCTGGCGGGCCGGCGGCTGCCCGCCACCCCCGTGGACGCCGCCCGGATGCGGGCCGAGCGCCACGCGCGCCTGCAGGCCGAGATGGCCCGCCAGGAGGTGTCGGCGGCGGTGCTGCTCCACGCCCCCCACGTCGGCTACGCCACGGGCCAGCCGGCGCGCGGCGTCGACGTGACGGTGGCGGCGTTCGAGCGGCCGGTGGCGGTCGTGGTGGCGGGCGAGCCCCGGCCCCACTTGTTCGGCGGCTCGCCGGACGGCCTCGACGTCGTGGCGCACCCGGCCCTGTGGCCCGAGCTCGACGAGGGGGCTGCGGCCGTGTCGGCCGCGCTGGCCGACGTGGTCGGGCCGCGGGCCGGGCGTCGCCTCGCCGTGGACGAGCAGACCGGCGCCATGGTGCGCGCCGGCGTCGTCGGCGGGGCCGACGTGGTCGACGCCGGCCCCGTCGTCGGCGCGGCCAAGCTCACCAAGACGGCCGACGAGCTCGCCTGCATCGCCGAGGCCCAGCGCCGCAACGAGCGGGCGATGGAGGCCGTGCGGCGCAGGTTGCGGCCCGGCGTGACCCGGTCGGAGCTGGCGGGGACGTTCCTCGCCGAGCTGGCGGGGCCGGGTGCGGGCGACGGTGCGGGCGAGGGTGCGCCCGGTGGGGCGTCCGGCGGCCCGTCCGGCGGCCCGTCCGGCAGAGCGGCCGCCAACATGATCGACCCGATCTTCGAGCGCATGCCCCGACGCGTGGCCGACGGGCCGCGGACGACCACGGGCGGCGTGGCCTTCCCCACCGGGACCGCCGACGTCACGTTCGCCGAGGGCGACCTGGTGTGGGTCGACGCGGGGGTCGACCACCTCGGCTACGCCTCCGACTTCGGGCGCACGTGGGTGGTCGGCCGCGACCCGACGACCGACGAGCAGGAGCTGTTCGCCGCCTGGTGCGCGGTGGTCGACGCCGCGCTCGCTGCCCTGCGCCCCGGCGCCACGGCCGGCGACCTGTGCCGGGCGGCGGTGGCGGTCGGTGCCGACGCCGGACCGGGGTCGGGTGGGCGGCCGTGGCTGGCGCACTTCTACCTGGCCCACGGCGTGGGCATCGAGAGCGCGGAGATGCCGCTCGTCGGCACCGACCTCGGCCCGGAGTTCGACGACGCCCTCGTGCTGGCGCCCGGGATGGTGCTGGTGCTCGAGCCCGTCGTGTGGCGCGACGGCGTGGGCGGCTACCGGTCGGAGGAGATCGTGGCCGTGACCGCCGACGGCTGGTGCCACCTCGGCGGCGGGCACCCGTACGCCCCGTTCGGCGGATCCGGCGGGTGAGGGGTGGCGGTGACGGGCGCCCCGGCCGGGCCGGCGTCGCGGGGCCCCGGGGCGCGGTCCGCCCGGGGTGCGCCCGTGGGTGAGGCTGCGCCCGCGGGTGGCGCGGCGGGCGACGACGCCGACCTGCGCGCCGCTCGCCGGGCCCGGGTGTTCGAGGCCATGGGCGACGCCGGCCTCGACGTGCTCGTGCTCGGCCGGCGGGACGACGTGGCGTACGCCACCGGGGCCCGCAGCCTGTGGACCGCCGGCACCCGGCCCTTCGGCGCCGCCTGCGTGCTCGTGGGCGGGGGCGAGGCGACGCACCTGCTGTCGACGTGGGACGCGGGCGTGCCGCCCGAGATCCCGTTCGAGCACCTCTACGGCGTGACGTGGAACCCGGTCGTGATGGCCCGGGCGCTCGGGGCGATCCCGGGCCTGGCCGGCGCCCGGCGGGTCGGGGTCGACGCCTGGTCGCCGGGGTTCGCCCGCGCCCTCGGGCGGCTGGCGCCGGATGCCGACCTGGTCCCCGCGGACGACCTCGTCCGCTCGGTGCGCACCGTGAAGCTGCCGGTCGAGGTCGAGCGCATCGCGGCGGCCTGCGCCGTGGCCCGGGCCGCCGTGGCGGCGGCGGTGGCGGCGCTCGGCGACGGCGCTGGCCCGGGCGCCGACCGCCCCGACGTCGGCGCGGCCCGGGCGGCGGCGCTGCGGGCGCTGGCCGGGGGTGGGGGCCTCGTCCCGACCACGGGCCTGGTGGTCGACGCCGCCGACGGCCCTCGCGGCCCCGGACCGATCCACGTGGACGCCGGGGTGCTGGTCGACGGGTACGAGGGCGGGGCCGGCCGCACGGTGGAGGTCGGGTCGGCGGCCCCCGCGTCGGGCGACGACGGACCGGCCGCCGACGCCCAGCGGCGGGTCCGCGAGGCGTGCGTCGCGGGCGCCGCCGGCGCCGACTTGGCAAGCGCGGCGGCGGGGGTCGACGCCTGGCACGTGCGGGGGAGCGGGATGGGGTACGAGCCGCCCGTGGTGGCCCCCGGGCTGGGGGCCGCCGCTGTGCTGGCTCCGGGCACGGTGCTGTCGGTGGCGGTCGAGGTGGCCGGTGATCGCCGGCGCCAGCTCGTCCTGGTCGGCGCCGCGGGCCCGGCTCGGCCTCTGTGAGCGTTTCTGACACCCACGTCAGGTCGGGTGCCTATCATCCCGGCATGGCCGCGCTGGGCTTCCGGGCGTTCGACGCCGACAACCACTACTACGAGGCCACCGACGCCTTCACCCGCCACATCGACCCGGCGATGCGCAAGCGGTGCATGCAGTGGGCCGACGTCGACGGCAAGCGGCGGCTGCTGGTCGGGGGGAGGGTCGACAGGTTCATCCCCAACCCGACCTTCGACCCCATCGCCCGGCCGGGCAGCCTCGAGGACTACTTCCGCGGCCGCAACGCCGAGGGCCTCGACCTGAAGACCATGTTCGGCGAGCTCGACCCGCTCTCCGACCACCCCGCCTACCAGGACCGGGCCGCACGCGTGCGCCTGCTCGACGAACAGGGCCTCGAGGGCGCCCTGCTGTTCCCCACGCTCGGCGTCGGCATGCAGGAGGCGCTCAGGCGCGACGTCCCGGCCCTCCATGCCGCGTTCGAGGCGTTCAACCGCTGGCTCGACGACGACTGGGGCTTCGACCGCGGCGACGGCCGCCTGTACGCGGCGCCGATGATCACGTTCGCGGATCCGGACCTGGCCGAGGCCGAGGTGGCCCGCGTGCTCGCCGCCGGGGCCCGCATCGTGGTCGCCGTGCCCGGGCCGGTCCCCGACGTGCACGGCGACGGCTACGTGTCTCCCGGCCACCCGCGCTTCGACCCGGTCTGGTGCCTGCTCGACGAGGCGGGCGTGCCGCTGGCCCTCCACGCCGGGCTGAGCGGCGTGCAGCGCTACGGCGCGCTGTGGCGCACCGGCGGCGGGGGCGGCGGCGGGTTCGAGGGGTTCAGGCACGCCGTGTTCCCGCTGGTGGCGTTCCAGGACCGGGGCATCTCCGACACCCTCGCCGCCCTGATCTGCCACGGGGTGCTCGAGCGCTTCCCGAACCTGCGGCTGGCGTCGATCGAGAACGGCGCGATGTGGGTGCCCGACCTCCTGCGCAACCTGCGCGACGGCCACGGCAAGATGCCGTTCTCGTTCGCCGAGCACCCGGTCGACCAGCTCCGGCGGGCGGTGTGGGTGGCGCCGTACTACGAGGACGACATGGCCGCGCTGCGCGACCTGCTGGGCGTCGAGCGGCTGCTGTTCGGGTCGGACTTCCCGCACGCCGAGGGGCTGCCGGAGCCCACCGACTTCGTGAAGGACATCCCCACCTTCACCGACGACGAGGTGCGCACCGTGATGCGCGACAACGTCCTCGAGCTGATCACGCCCCGGCCGCGGTAGGAAGGCGGGATGGAACACGAGGGGATCCGCCACGCCCTGGCGGCGTACTGCCAGCTGCTCGACGACGGGCGCTTCGACGAGTGGGTCGACATGTTCACCGACGACGTCGCCTTCGCGGTGATGGGCCGCACGTTCCGTGGCCGGGACGCGGTCCGCGGGTTCGTCGAGCCCACCCAGGGGCCCGACGCCCGGGGTCGGCACGTGCTCAGCGAGCCCCTCATCGACGTCGACCCCGCCGGCGGTCGGGCCACGGCGTCGACCGACTACTGCTTCGTCTCCCGCGACCTCGCGGTCCTGTCGGCGGGCCGGTACCACGACGTGCTCGTCCTCGGCGCCGACGGCCGGTGGCGGATCGAGGCGCGCGAGATCGTGTTCGTCGGCGACCAGCCCCGGGGCATCGCGCCGGCCCCCGCCAGCGAGGAGGGCCCGAGGTGACGGCCGGCACCGCGCCCGGGCTGCCCGACGACGTCGCCGACGACCTCGTCGCCACCGTGCGCCGGTGGGTCGACGCCGAGGTGATCCCCCACGCGTCCGAGCTCGAGCACGCCGACGAGTTCCCGCAGGCGATGTTCGAGCAGATGGACGCGTTCGGGCTGTTCGGCGCCACGATCCCCCCCGAGTACGGCGGGCTGGGCCTGTCGGCCACCGTGTACGCCCGCATCATCGAGCAGCTGGCGCGGGGGTGGATGACCCTGTCGGGCATCCTCAACACCCACAAGGTCGTCGCCACCATGATCGCCCGGTTCGGCACCGACGAGCAGCGGCAGCGGTTCCTGCCGCGGATGGTCGAGGGGACCTTCCGGGGCGCCTTCAGCCTGTCCGAACCCGACAGCGGCAGCGACGCCGCCGCGCTGCGCAGCCGCGCCGCCCGCGACGGCGACGAGTGGATCGTCAACGGCACGAAGATGTGGGTGACCAACGGGGTGCGGGCGTCGGTGGTGATGCTGCTGGCCCGCACGCCCGACGACCGCATCACCGCGTTCATCGTCGAGAAGGACCCGGGCCCGGTGTTCGAGGGCATCACCGCCTCGCGCACGATCCCGAAGCTCGGCTACAAGGGCATCGAGACCGTCGAGATGTCGTACGTCGACCACCGGGTGCCCCACGCCAACGTGCTGGGCGGCGACGACGGCATCGGCCACGGGCTGCGGTACGCGCTGTCGGCCCTCGAGCTCGGGCGCATCAACATCGCCGCCCGCGCCGTCGGCGTCGGCCAGGCCGCCCTCGAGCGGGCCATGCGCTACAGCCTCGAGCGCGAGACGTTCGGCAAGCCGATCTTCGAGCACCAGGCGATCCAGTTCCAGCTGGCCGAGATGGCGACCAAGCTGCAGGCGGCCCGGCTGCTCACCTACGACGCCGCCCGCCGCTACGACGCCGGCGAGCGCATCGACCTCGAGGCCGGCATGGCCAAGCTGTTCGCCTCCGAGGCCGCGTTCGAGATCGCGACGGCCGCCCTGCGCATCCACGGGGGGAACGGGTACACGCAGGAGTACGACGTCGAGCGCTACTTCCGCGACACGCCGCTGATGATCATCGGCGAGGGCACGAGCGAGATCCAGAAGCTGGTGATCGCGCGCCGGCTGCGCGACCGCTTCGCCGACGAGGGGTGAGGCGTTCGGGCGGCCCGGGCCCGGACCGCCGGACCGCCCGGGCGCCCGGCCCCCCGGTTCAGCGGGCCAGCCAGCCGACCGCGACCAGCACGATGACCGCGGCGCCCAGGATGCGGCGCCACGGGTTCACGCCCCGCACGACCTCGTCGACCGCCCACCACGTCAGCGCCAGGGCCGCGACCACGTCGAGTGCCGTGCGCGCCGCGCCCGAGGGGTCGGCGACCGCCCGCACCGCGGCGGCCGCCAGGAAGATCCAGAGCGGGACGTTCGGGAGCTGGGCGACGGTCACCCCGCCGGTCACCCGATCGCGCAGGAGCCACTCGAACGGCTGCGGCAGCGGGCGCCCCGGCGGCGTCGGTGACCGGGGTTCGCCGTCGTCCACGGCGGTCATCTTGCCCGCTCGCCGCGGCGCCGACCGCACCGGCGGCCCGCTCGCCGCCGTCGCCCGGTCGCAGGGCGTCGCACCGCGGACTCGGTAGCCTCGCGCCGTGGTCGACGGGATCGAGGCAGCGCGCCGGTCGCCGTTCGGCGACAACCCCGTGGTGGGCGTCCGCGGGGCCCGCACGCAGCGCCGCATCCTGGTCGCGGCGCTCGACGTCTTCGCCGAGCGTGGCTACCACGACAGCCGCATCGAGCAGATCACCGCGGCCGCCGGCTGCTCGCGCCCGACCTTCTACCAGTACTTCTCCAGCAAGGAGGACGTGTTCCGGGCGCTGGCGTCGCACGTGGGCCGCGAGGTCGTGCGCATGACCGAGCAGCTCGGGCCCATCACCGCCGACGACGCCGGTCGGGCCGCGGTGGTGGCGTGGATGCGCGAGTTCTCCGACTTCTACGACGGCTTCGCCCCGGTGTTCACGGGGTTCTCGATGGCGGTGCGATCCGACCGGGCGCTGGCGGGGGCGTCGGCTCCGGTGAGCGCCGGCTTCGGCCGGGCGCTGCGGCCCCACCTCGTGCTCGAGAACGGTGCCGTGCGGCCCGAGGTCATGGCCAGCACGGTGGTCACGATGATCGTGCGGGCGAACCTGCTGCGCATCGGCAGCGCCGGGCTGGTGGCCCGCAAGCGGTTCGTCGAGGCGCTGGGCGCCACGGTCCACCGCGCGCTGGTGGGTCCCGTTCCCGGGCTCGACGCGCCGTCGGGCACGCCGCCGGCGCGACCCGCACGCCTGCGGCGCGCCATCCCCGACCTCTCGCCCCCCGCCGGCGACCGGGCGCTCAGCCCGCAGGGCGAGCGCATGCGCGCCCGCATCGTCGAGGCGGGGGTGGCGACGTTCCCCGTGCTCGGGTTCCACGAGACGCGCGTCGACGACGTCGTCGCCGCGGCCGGGGCGTCGCACGGCAGCTTCTACCGCTACTTCGAGTCGAAGGACGACCTGTTCCGGGTCATCGCCACCGAGGCCGCCGAGCGGCTGATCGCGTGCATCGACGCCCTCCCCGGCGGTGACGACCCCCTGGCGCTGCACGCCTGGCTCGACACGTGGTTCGGCCTCTACGCCGAGCACGGCGGCATCATCGCCCTCTGGCGCGAGACGCAGTTCCCCCACCCCGCGCTCGAGGACCTGACCCAGCGGGTGGCCGACGTGGCCCTCGGGCGGCTGCTGCAGGCGCTCGGCGAGCGGGCGGTCGGCGATCCCCTGGTCGACGCCATGGCGTTCCTCGGCCTCGTCGAGACCGTGCCGCACCACGTCCACGCCTTCGGCTACTTCACGCAGGCCGAGGCCGTCGACGCCCTGGTGGCGATCATCCGCAGGGGCTTCCTGGGGCTCGACGCCGCCTGACGCCGAGGGCGGACGGGCATGACGCGACTGTTAGATATTCGCCCCGATCTGCGCTAGACACGGGACATGCGGATCGCGCTCGACCGGACGCGGTGCACGGGCCACGGGCGGTGCTACACCGTGGCGCCGGCCGTGTTCGACGCCGACGACGACGGCTACGGCGTGGTCCGCGACGCCGACGTCCCGCCCGGCGACGAGCCGGCGGCCCGGCGGGGGGCGGCGAACTGTCCCGAGGACGCCATCTCGCTCGAGGAGTGAGCGTGGCGGCCGACGACGCACGTGGGGGGAGCGCGGTGGACGGCAGCGCGGTGGACGGCACGGACGCGACGGTCGACGGCCCTCCCGCCGAGGGCGCGCTGTTCGACCCCGAGGTCGCCCGCAACCCCCAGCCCGCCTACAAGGCGATGCGCGACGTGGCCCCCGTGCTCCAGGTGGCCGACTCCGGGCCCCTCGGCGGCGTGATCGTCGGCAAGCACGACGACGTCGTCGCCGGCCTGCGCACGCCCGACGTGTTCTCGTCGGGCTTCGAGGCGGTGCGCATCGGCCAGGTCCGGCCGCTCATCCCCCTGCAGATCGACCCGCCCGACCACCACGCCTACCGGAAGCTGCTCGACCCGCTGTTCTCGCCCCGGCGGGTGGCCGCGCTCGAGCCGCGGGTCCGCGAGCTCGCCCGGACGCTCGTCGACGCCGTGGTCGACGACGGCGCCTGCAACTTCAACGCCGCCTTCGCCGACCCCTACCCGTCGACCGTGTTCCTCGAGCTGCTCGGCCTGCCGGTGTCGCGGGCGCGCGAGTTCGTCGGCTTCAAGGACGGCATCATCCGCCCGCCGGCGACCACCGCCGAGCAGCGTGAGGCCATGGTCAACGAGACGGGACGGCAGATCTACGCCGTGCTCGAGGAGGTGGTCGACGCCCGGGCCCGCGAGCCGCGGGACGACTTCATCTCCGGCTTCCTCACCTCCGAGATCGACGGCCGCCGGCTCAGCCGCGAGGACGTCATCGACATCTGCTACCTGTTCTTCCTCGCCGGGCTCGACACGGTCGCCGCCTCGCTCGACTGCATGCTGGCGTTCCTCGCCCGGAACCCCGGCCACCGGCGCCAGATCGTCGACGACCCGGGGCTCATCCCCAACGCGGTCGAGGAGATGCTGCGGTGGGAGACCCCGGTCCCCGGCGTCGTGCGGCGGGCCACGCGGGACACGGTGGTGTCGGGGTGCCCCGTCCGGGCCGGGAAGCAGGTCGTGATGCTGCTCGCCTCGGCCAACACCGACGAGGCGTTCTGGGAGCGGGCCCACGAGGTCGACTTCACCCGCGAGGTGGTGAAGCACCTGGCGTTCGGCGGCGGGGTCCACCGCTGCCTGGGGTCGCACCTGGCCCGGCTCGAGCTGCGGGTCGCGCTGGAGGAGTGGCACGCCCGCATCCCCGACTACGCCCTGGCCCCCGGCACCGTGCTCGAGTACTCGCCGGGCCTGCGCCAGATCGAGCACCTGCCGCTGGTCTGGTCGCCGGGAACCGAGGGGGAGATGTCGGAGACCGAGACGACGACCGAGACGACGACCGAGACGACGACCGGGGCGGGCACGGCGTGACGAAGCCGCTCGACGGCATCCGCGTCCTCGAGGTCGCGAGCTGGATGTTCGTCCCCTCGGGCGGATCGGTGCTGGCCGACTGGGGGGCCGAGGTCATCAAGGTCGAGCCGCCCACCGGCGATCCCCAGCGGGGGCTGGTCTCGTCGGGGCTGCTGCCCGGAGGCGCCGGCGGCGTGAACTTCATGGTCGAGCAACCCAACCGGTCGAAGAGGTCGGTGGCGCTCGACCTGTCCCGACCAGAGGGCGTCGAGGCGCTGATGCGCCTCGTCGAGACGGCCGACGTCTTCCTGACCAGCTACCTGCCGCACGTCCGCCGGAAGCTCGGCATCGACGTCGAGCACGTGCAGGCCCGCAGGCCCGACATCGTCTACGCCCGCGGCAGCGGCCAGGGCCCCAAGGGGCCGGACGCCGGCAAGGGCGGGTACGACGGCGCCTCGTACTGGGCGCGCGGCGGGGTCGGGTCGGTCATGCCCGAGAAGGAGGGCGGCTGGCCGCCCGGCCAGGTGTCGCCTGCGTTCGGTGACGTCATGGGCGGCATGGCCACGGCCGGCGGTGTCGCCGCCGCGCTGGTGCGGCGCGAGCGCACGGGCGAGGGAGCCGTCGTCGACTGCTCGTTGCTGGCGACGGCCATGTGGCAGGTGTCGCCGCTCGTGGTGGCGTCGAAGCTGTTCGGGTTCTCGAAGATCCCCCAGGGCGACCGGGCGTTCAGCCCCAACCCCCTCGTCAACGTGTACCGCACGGCCGACGACCGCTTCATCAGCCTGATCCTGCTCCAGTCCGACCGGTTCTTCCCCGAGCTGTGCGCCCGGCTGGGGCGCCCCGCGCTGGCGGACGACCCCCGCTTCGCCGACGCCGACGCCCGGGCCGAGAACAAGGTCGCCTGCGTCGCCGCCCTCGACGAGGTGTTCGGCGGGCAGCCCCTCACCCACTGGGTCGACGCCCTCGCCGACTTCTCGGGCGTGTGGAGCGTGTTCCAGACCCTCGACGAGCTCTACGACGATCCCCAGGTCGTGGCCAACGGGTACCTGCCGGCCATGCAGGCCGCCGACGGTCGGTCGGTGCAGCTCGTGGCCAGCCCGGTCCAGTTCGACGAGCAGGCCGTCGTGGTGACCCGGGCCCCCGAGCACGGCGAGCACACCGAGGCGGTGCTGCTCGACGTGGGGCTGACCTGGGACGAGGTCGCCGCGCTGAAGGACGCCGGCGCCATCCCCTGACCAGGGCCTTCGACCTCGACCCTCACCCTCGGGTCGAGGTCGAGGGTGAGGTGCCGTGGCGGTACGGCGCTCGGGCGACGCCAGATTCCGCCCACGGCCGGGCGCGGATCGGGCATCCTCGTCGCGTGCCCTCCGTCCCGGCCGTCGGCGGCCGCCGCAACGACGACGTCCGGGACCCCGGCCGGGGCGTGACGGGTGTGCAAAGATGCCGATCTAACACCGGCGTCAGGCGAGCTCCGCTCCGGCGGGACACGACGGCGGATCCGGTGTGCACATGAGGAGGG
>Ga0207428_10005831_pt1 | contig 11423 bp, 5 predicted proteins | sample RhiMethybrSRZTD1_FD_187600 | JGI IMG/M metagenome (GOLD analysis project Ga0207428, IMG submission 187600) | Populus rhizosphere microbial communities from Tennessee, USA - Rhizosphere MetaG P. TD hybrid SRZTD1 (SPAdes) (version 3) | ecosystem: Host-associated > Plants > Roots > Rhizosphere >... | reverse complement strand
GGGCTGATTCACCCGGAACCAGTAGTTATTGTCGGAAGCGCCCAATGAGAACTTCTTCTCGTTGTCGCTCAGCTTCGGATCACCGCTGATGATCCAGAGCTGGCTGCCGCTGCCAGGGCCGACTCCAGCGAAATCGTCACCCGACGCGATCGTGACGGGCTGGCCCGTCTGGAACTGCGAAATGGCGCTGATAGTCCAGCCGCCGAGCAGTTTGCCTGACAAGCTCGACCTGTCCTTGAAAAAGGGCAATTGGTAGACGGCGTTGAGCACCAGCACGTGGCGGCGGTCATAGGTTGACGGCCCCCAGAGGTTGCTCACGTCGAACGCGTTCGGCACCACGTCGCGTTGCGCCGAGCCGTCGTCCGAGGACTTCGAGAGCGTGTAGGCCGCGCCGAACAGGAAGCCGTCGCTGAAGCGGCGGTTGGCGCTCACCTGCAAACCGTTGTAAAGCGAGTTGGCGTCGTTATTGGTCAGGCGGATGATGCCGAAGCCTTTGAACGGACGCAGCGCGTCGGCATTGAAGCGGGTTGTGCTACCGGCGCTGATAAACGGACAACCGCCTGTGAAGCCAGGCTGATTGCCCGGGCAGGCGCCGACCGGAAGCTGGTTGATGTTACGCTCACGCTGGGCGTGCAGACCGCGCCGTCCGACGTAACCGACTTCGACCAGCGTGTTCCAGGCGATCTCACGCTCGAAGGTCGCGTTCCAGGTCCAAGCCTCCGGATTTTTGAAGATCTTGTCCTGAGTGGTAATGACCAACGGGAAGGCGTTGCCACCCGTGCCGCCGGGATTGTCAACGCTGCCACGCGTGATGGAGACGGTCGGTTGCAGCGGAGGATTGCCGCCAAGAAACACCGAATCGCTTACGCCCAGGCGCGTGTAGAAACGCCCCGCGCCCGCGCGGATCACGTTCTTATCGTTGATTGCAAAAGCAATGCCCAGGCGGGGCTGGAAATTGTTCTTGTGAATCTTCGAGAACTCTTTCGACGCGCCCCGGAACAGGAAGTCGAACTGGCCTGTGTTGGCGATGCCGACGCGCCCCGGCCCCAAAGCCGCATCTGGCCAGTCTTCGCCAGGGATCACCAGGCCGTTATAACGCGAGCGCAGGCTGCCCCCCGTGATGAAACCGTTGGCGGGGTTCTGCGTCACTGCGATGCTGGGATCATAGAGACTCTCATCAAAGACGACCATGTTCCTCCACAGGCTGTAATAGGGCTGGACGATGGTGTGGCGCAGCCCATATTCCAAGCGTAGCCTCGGCGTGGCCTTCCACGAATCCTGCGCGAACCACTCGAACATGTGGCCTCGATAAGGCGTGAAAGACCGCTGGCCGATCTCGGCGTAGGTGTCGAACAAGCCGGTCGCCACATTGCCGATGGCCACGCCCGTGCCGCCCGTCGTGCCGTTGGCGAAGACGAAGCGTCCGTTCTGGTTGTTAGTTCCGCCTGGTGTGCCGGCGACGTTGATCTGGTCGAAGTCGTTCTGCCCGGAGCGCTCAAAGTAGCCGCCGAACTTGATCGTGTGGTTGCCACGGATGTTTGTCCAGTTGTTGCTGAACTGGTAGATCGGCCCGGTCGAACTGGATGGGTAAGGGCCGCCATCGAGGCTGACAAATTGATCCACCCCATCAATAGTCGGAATTTTGTCTTGAATCTCTTTCGGGTCGGAGAAGATGTACGGATAGTTAATTCCGTATTTGCTCCGCTGAAAAGTGTTGCCGCGCGTATCCACGGCGATATAGACCTGGTCGCGGCTGCCCGCGATCAGCGTCTCGCTGATCCAATTCGGCGACAGCGTCCACGTCCAGTTGATTGAAGTCGTCTGGTTCGGGCGGTCGATGATCTGCGGTGCGCGATCAGTGCCGGTGCGGAATGCGCTCGTGTCAATGAAGTTGTAGAACGAGAGGCGGTACTTGATCGCGTGCTTCTCGGTCGGGTAGTAGTCAATCGAGAGCGTGTCCTTGCGCTGGTTGGTTTCGGTCGGGCGATCTTGGAAGAAGTTCTGCCCTGTCGAGGTGAAGAATCCAGGGACCGGTTCCGGCTGTGCGCGCAGAAATGCCAGGCCGTTCGGGCTCAGGCGATTGGCGGGAATCTTGTTAATGATGCCCCCGTCTCTGAAACACGCAGTCTGATCGGTCGCACTGCAAGCGCCGGAAAGAAGCGGGTCTTTGATGTATCGCTCGACTTTGAGCGGGTTGTTCGCGAGAGGAACAGCCAGTTCGCTGAAGTCTCCCTGGCGCATCTTCAGAGTCGCCACGCGTTGCGTGGTGTTGTCCGTGCGGCGCTGACGCACCCACTCCTGCCCCCACAGCCAGAAGAGCTTGTTGCGATCCTTGTTGAAGTTGAGGCCGGGCAGGATGACCGGGCCGCTCAAGGAATAGCCGAACTGGTTATAGCGGAACGGATTCGGGCGGCAGTGCGAGGCCTTCTTGAATCTGTCATCGTCGCACGGCTGGTTGGCCGGCGTGTTGTTGTTGCGCCCCCACTCGTTGGCGTTGAACGCCGCGTTGCGCAGATATTCGTAAAAAACGCCGTGGAATTGCTGGCCGCCGCTCTTGGTGACGATGCGGACCTGTCCGCCAGAGGCGCGCCCATATTCCGCGTTGTAGTTCGCCGACAGAATCTGAACTTCCTGCGTGGCCTCAACGTCGGCCGCGCCGATGCTGGTGCCGTTCGAGCGCGTGCGCACGCCGACTGCGCCGTCGAAAGTGAGCAGAAAATCCTGGGTGCGCCCGCCGTTGATGTTCAGTCCACCGGTTCCCAAAGCGAAACTGTTGCCGCCGAGCGCGCCGCCAATCACGCCTGGTCTGACTTGGGCCAGGAAGAGCGGATTACGTCCGTTGAGCTGCAGGTATTCGACCTGTTTGGTTTCGACCAGACGCCCCACAGTCGCCGTCTCCGACTGGACCTGCGCCACCGATGCCGTGACTGTCACGGTCTCGGTCACCTGCCCCGGTTGCAGCGACACATCAAGGCTGGCGGGGAGGTTTGGATCGAGCTTACGGCTGTTCTCCTGGTATTGTTTGAAGCCGCTGGCCTCGACTTTGACCGTGTAAAGGCCCGGCGGTAATTGCGTGATGACGAAGTAGCCTTCGGCGTTCGTAGTGGCGCTACGTTCAAAGGCCCTGGTGTCGCTCTTGACCGTGACTTTTGCGCCGGAGATGATCCCGCCGGCCTGGTCCTTAACGAACCCGGAGATTTGCGTGTTGTCCGATTGCGCGAAGCTCGTGATCGAAATTGCGAGCGACAATGCCGCCAGCATTCCCAATTCAAGGCTCTTCGCGACCACTCTTCTCATTCTGGTACTCATGTGATCCTTCCTTATGCGAGAGGGGCGAAAGGGGGGACCTCCTTCGCCTACTTCACTTCACGATTGCCGCCCGGGGCAGACAATCAGAAAATCCGATTTGTTCATTCGCCGAAAGTGTCAGCCAATGAAAAACCGCCTAACTGGTTTTATCAGGATATTGTGGTAAGCCTTCGTCCCAGCAATGAAATGATCAATCCTGCCAACAAATACGCCTATCCCGGCGCGGGGTTTGCTTGAATATTTGATGGAATCAATTTCGTTGGCTATGGGGGATTATCAGGATGGTTATACCAAGTGTCAAGACCTGGACGGTCAAGAAGGAATCATTCCGGCTATGATTTACAATGATTTATATCGTAACAAAGGCGCGCTTAACTTTCCCGCTCTCGAAATGTATCATCGGCGCTCTTCTTCCCCTATTCGCCTCGATGATGAAGTGAGGCGCGGATTGAAACATCACGGAGAAATGAAATGGCCGAAGTCACCGAGCGCAGATTAGTCCAGCAGTTCCCGCTCTACTACGACCTCTACGTTCCCGAAGGCGAGAAACCGAAGCCGCTCGTCATCGCTCTGCACGGTTACGGCGGCGACAAGGCTTCGATGATGCGCCTGATGCGCCGCGTCCTCGGAGGCGGGGAAGACGGCGCCGGCGATTACGTCATCGCCTGCCCGCAAGGCCCGCATCAGCACCTGGTCATGCCGACCGAAGAATCGCCGACCTTAGGTTACGGATTCGGCTGGCTGTCGAATTTCAAGCCGGAAGAATCGGTGGCGATGCATCATCAATTGATCCGCGAGATCGTCGAAACGCTCGCGTCCGCGGGCATGGCCGACGCGAGCCGGATTTTTCTGCTCGGATTTTCGCAGGCCTCCGGCGCCAACTTTCGATTCGCATTCACGCACGGCGACCTTGTTCGCGGCGTGGTCGCGGTCTGCGGTGGCATTCCCGGCGATTGGGAGACCGAAGGCAAATACCAATCGGGCGTAGTCGACGTGTTGTGCGTCGCCGGCGAGCGCGACCAGTATTACACGCCGGACCGGATGCGGCGGAACGCCGATGCGCTTCGCCGCCGCGCCAGATCGGTCGAATTAAGGTTCTTCGACGCAGCGCACGAGGTCCCGCGCGAATCTTACGCTGTGATTGAGGAATGGCTGAAGCAACAAGTTAATCAGTACCGCGAGCGGTAGCGAGCGTGACTCCCACGGCACGCCGATTGATGGGGACCCGCTCCCTACCGCTCGCGGTACAGATCCGGAGGAACTTTGTCCGAATTACTGCAATACATCGCAAGCATCGCGCTGCTCATAGCGATCTTGTTGGCCTTCAGTGTCGCGGTCTATCTGGTCGGCAAGCTCCGTGGGAAGAAGTAGACCGAATATGCAAATCTCGAATCTCGAATCTCAAATCGAATCTTTCTTCGCCATTCCCGCTCCCGAGATGACGCACGAGCGCAGGCAGGAAGCCCTGAACGTTTTCGCCGAATTCAAATCCGCGCTCGACCGCGGCGAGATACGCGCCGCGAGCCGGGGCGCCGGCGGCGACTGGGTCGTCAATAAATGGGTCAAGCGCGGCATCCTGCTCGGCTTTCGCCTGGGCGCGATGGTCGATTATTCGATCGACGATAACTTCCGCTTCTTCGACAAAGACACCTACCCGACCAAGCGCATCACGATCAACGACGGCGTGCGAATCGTGCCGGGCGGCACGACGGCGCGCGAAGGCGCATATCTTGGGCAGGGCGTGACGATCATGCCTCCGGCTTTCGTCAACGTCGGCGCCTATGTTGACGACGGGACTATGATCGATTCGCATGCGCTCGTCGGGTCCTGCGCCCAGGTAGGCAAACGGTGCCACATCAGCGCGGCGGCCCAGATCGGCGGCGTGCTCGAGCCCGTGGGCGCAATGCCCGTGATAATCGAAGACGAAGTCTTGGTCGGCGGCAACTGCGGCGTCTACGAAGGCGCGCTCGTCCGCGAGCGAGTGATCCTGGCCTCCGGCGTCGTGCTGACAGGCTCGACGCCGATCTTCGACGCTGCGCGCGGCGAGATTTACAGGCGCGAAGGCGACAAGCCGCTCGAGGTCCCCGCCGGCGCCGTCGTCGTGCCCGGCTCGCGCGCGATCGGCGTCGGCCCGGCGAAAGACTGGGGCTTGTCTGTCTATGCTCCCATCATCATCAAGTACCGCGACGAAAAAACCGAAGCTTCCGTGAAGCTCGAAGATTTCTTACGTTAAATCAAAAATGAACCGCCACAGAGCCACAGAGCCACAGAGCTTTAGAGAGAAAGAGCGGCGCCGCAGTCCCTCTCTCCCTCTCTCTGTGTCTCCGTGTCTCTGTGGCAAAGCAAGGAGGAATCCGCGATGTGTCGTGTCTCCAGACGTGAGCTTTTATTGGGCGGCGCAGCGCTGCTCGGCGCCGCCGCCACTGAATCAAAAGCCAACGCAAAAACATCCCCCGCGAAACCCGGCGCCGTCGAAGTCGGCAAGGTCGATCAGGTTTCCGACGGCGTCTATTTCCATCAGGGCAATCTGATGGTCGGCCATTGCAACAACGGCTGGATAATTTTTGAAGACTATGTGCTGGTGATCGATGCGAACTTCCCGTCGGGCGCTCAGGAAATCATCCCGAAGATCAAAGCGCTTACCGACAAACCGATTCGCTTCGCCTTCGACACGCACCACCACGGCGATCACGCCTACGGCAATCAGGTCTGGGTCGAGAACGGCGCCGTGCCTGTGGCGCACACCGGCGTGATTGACGAGATGAAGAAATACGAAACCGGCTATTACGGCGGCGCGCCCGGGCGGTGGGAGGATGCGGCCAAAGAACGACCGGACGTTCGCGGCAGCAAGCTCAAACCGCCTTCGGTGCTCTTCCCGCGCGAAATGATCTTCGACGACGGCAAACATCGCGTGGAATTGATCCACCTGGGCGTCGCCCACACTCACGGCGACGCGCTCGCGTGGCTCCCGAAAGAGAAGATCCTCTTCACCGGCGACGCCTGCGTGAACGGCCCGTACAATTTCGTCGGCGACGGCAACATCGAAAAATGGATCGCCACGCTTGAAGCGGCCAAGGAACTGGGCGCAAAGGTCGTCTGCCCCGGTCATGGCGCTCGTGGTACTGATACAGTGCTAGACGACCAGCAGAAATATTTCCGCTCGCTGCGCGAAGAGGTTGGCAAGCTGGTCGAGGCCAAAAAGACGCCCGAGCAGGTTCGCGATTCGGTCGAGCAGGTCAAGACCGCGCTCAAAGCCGACGCGAGCATCGCCCGCTACGCCGAACGCTCGACGCTCGCGCACGTCGAGAAGGTTTACGAAGAGATTACCGGCAAGAAACTGCCCTCGGCGCAGAAGGCCTCGCGCCAGGCTCATGACCTGCATGCCGTGGCGCACGGCCATCAAGGCGATTTCGTAATGCGGCGGGGCCCCCATCACGGCCACTCTTGATTCTTTCGTTAAATCGGAACAAGCGGCGTTGACGCGCCCGATTAAACCTCAGCCATTGGAAGAGAGCGTTTAGACTGGACTTTATCCATTTGCTCGTCTCTCCCCGCCGCGTCAGCGGCGCCTGACTTTAGCCGTGGGTTTATTGTCTTTGAGAAATAAATGCTACAACCGTCTTCCCGGTCGCGGAGCGACCACGTGATCCTAGCCCGGCTTTTCAAAGCCGGGGCGACTAACGCATATCCGTTTTCAGTCGCGGAGCGACGGTTGATACCGATCATCTGTATCAATCGTCGCTCCGCGACTCAAACAACTACGTAACGACTCTCCCCGGCTTTGAAAAGCCGGGCTAGGATCAAATGCCGCTCCGCGGCAGGGGAATTTCGATGCGGCGGGGAGAGACGGGAAAATGGATAAAGTCGAATCTAAACGCTCTCTTCCAATGATTGCGCCAGACGCCAAGGGTACATTATGCTACGCGCACTTTTGTCGTAAGCGGCCTTCGCCGCGGTTAGCGTTAACAATCCGGAGGAACGATGGAACAACAGGCTACTGCGCGCGTCGCGGCTGCGAGCGCCGTATCGAAGTTCAAACACCTGCGCTGGTACATTTGCGGGCTGCTCTTTTTCGTCACCGTCGTCAATTACGTTGACCGGCAGGTGCTCGGCGCGCTAGCGCCGGAGCTGAAGCGCACGCTGGGCTGGACCGAATCGGAGTACAGCCAGATAGTCATATGGTTCCAGGTCGCCTACGGAGCGATGTTCATCGTCTGGGGCGGCGTCATTGATCGCATCGGCGTTAAACTCGCTTTCGCCATGGCAATCGTTATTTGGTCGCTGGCGGGAATGGGGACTGCGTTCGCGGTCACAGCGTTGGGGTTCAGCGCCATGCGATTTATTCTCGGAGCCGGCGAGGCGGCCAATTTCCCTGGCGCGCTCAAGACTGTGGCCGAATGGTTCCCCAAGCGCGAGCGGGCGCTGGCGACGGGTGTTTTCAACGCAGGCACCAATGTGGGCGCGATCATCGCGACACCCACAGCGCTGCTGCTCTCGGCCCATTATGGATGGCGCAGCGCTTTCTTTTTCACCGGCGCGATCGGCCTGCTCTGGCTCATTTTCTGGTGGATTTTCTATCAGCGCCCGGAAGAGCATAAGCGCCTGTCGGACGAAGAGTTCAAACTGATCCGCGACGGCGAGCAACAAGAAGTCAAGGAGAAGACTCCCTGGCTGTCGCTGCTCGGATACCGCCAGCTCTGGGCCTTCGCCTTTGGAAAAATGCTGACCGATCCGGTCTGGTGGTTCTACCTCTTCTGGCTGGCCAAGTTCCTTGATCAAAATTACGGCGTGAAAGGGACGGCGCTCATTCCCTATGTAACGACGGTCTATCTGATCGCCGATGTAGGTTCGGTAGGCGGCGGCTGGATTTCTGGCGCTCTCATCAAGCGCGGTTGGACGGTCAACTGGGCGCGCAAAACCGCCATGGGTCTTTTTGCCTTTACAATTCCAGTGGTGATTCTGTCTTACTACTCGCCAAACGCCTGGACTGCGGCGCTGCTGATAGGATATGCGGCGGGCGCGCACCAGGGATGGTCGGCCAACCTGTTCACTCTGACGACGGACATGTTCCCGCGCAAGGCGGTCGGCTCGGTCGTCGGCATCGGCAGTTGCGCGGGATCCATCGGCGGCGCGCTGTTACCATATTACGCGGGTAAGGTGCTGGACGCGAATCCGAGTTACTACCTGCCGATGTTCATCATCGCGGGCGTAGCCTATATTGTGGCATGGGGGGGCATTCACCTGCTCGCGCCGAAGCTTGAACCGGCGAAGGTGGAATAATGAATGAAGCCGGGCAGGCAAAATTTTACCGGCCCGGCTTTTGCTTGCGCGATGGGGCAAGAACAACGCTAATTGCTAATGGCCAACATGCGCTTTCAGTGACGGCGCACAGAGCATATTTTTGCGCCGCCAGACAGTCAGACGCTGCTCCTTCCCGAACTGGTTCGAGACGATTACCTCGCGCAGCTGAAATTGCGGCGTGCCTTCAGCGTCGGCCGTCTCGTAACAGACCAGATGGGCGTCAGGATTTAAGATCGGCGTACAGTCTTGGCCAATGCATTTGACCGCCGGATTGCAGAGCGTCGTCGGTCGTAACACTCTCACATCCTGTTCCTCGAACTGATCGCGGACCTTGACATCGAAAGGTTGGAATTGTTGCTGCAACCGGACGTCGTAGCATTTGAAGTGATCCAGCCCATCTGACAGCTTCGTGACGAAACCGTCGCTCGGCGGCGCGCCGCCTCCTGCGAAGACAGGCTGAAGCGGATTGACCAATGGGAAGTTGGCCGATTCGCTCCAGCCCGTCACATAAGCGCTGCCCGCCGGATCAACCGCAACGTCCAGACCGGTGTCCTGCCCCGCGCCGCTGAGGCAGGCCGCATACTTGATTGAGCCCGCCGCGTTCAGCTTCGCCACAAACGCGCCGGGATCGCTGCAGGTCGGCATTCCCGGCGTCGACGGAAACGTGCCGCCGCTGGCGCCCGCCACGTAAGCATTGCCGTTGATGTCCACCGCAATGCCCGCGCCGAACTCGCCGCCGCCGCCACCCAGGTAGGTCGAATAGACGATCTGAGGCTGATCCTTCGTCGACAGCGCGGGGTCGTATGGCTTTGTCGTGTCGAGCTTCGTGATGAAAGCGTCATATGGACCGTTGAGCATGGGCTGATCGCCGTTCTTGATGGGGAAATCCGCCGAGGGAGTTAGTCCCGTCAAGTAAATGAATCGCCCAGTAGGGTCAACTGCAATGCCGCCGGAGTAGCCCACACGCTCCTCGCCATTGCCGCCGAGGAAGGTCGAATAACTTAGCGATAACGGCCCCGCGATGGTCGTGTTCATCTTGGTGATGAAGATGTCGGAGACGCCGTTGAAAGTTGGATCGACGGCGTTCGCCGTGACCGGAAAGTTCGGTGTCACTGTTTCACCCATCACGTAAGCATTCTGGGCCGAGTCGACCGCGATGCCCCAGCCCAGGTTACATGCGGAGCCGCCGAGGTAACTGGAATAGACAAGCGAGCTGCCCGTAATATTCAGCTTGGCAACAAAGCCGTCTTTGTAGCCGCTGGAACAACCGGCAGAGTGAATCGGCTGGAAGCCGTTCACCGGCAGATCTCCGGATTCATCCTGCCCGGTCACGTAAGCCTGTCCGAATTGGTCAACGGCGATACCCTGCCCTCCGTCGAACCCCTTGCCGCCGAGAAATGTCGAGTAGACGAGCGCGTTGCCGGCGGCGTTCAGCTTGCTGACATAAGCGTCAGAGTAACCGTTGAGGCCCGTACTATACACGTTTGCCGTCGTCGGGAAGTCTTTCGATTTGGTCAACCCGGTGACATACGCCTGGTCGTTTTCATCAATGGCGATGCCGCCGTAGCTTACGCCGCCGTGATAATTCTCGTCATCGCTGCCGCCGAGATAAGTCGAATAGACGAACGCGCTGCCCGCCGCGTTCAACTTCACGACGAAAGCGTCGTAGCCGCCGCCAGAGCCCAGCCTGGGCGCGGCGGGCGCGGGCGGGAAATCGAGCGATGTGGTAAGCCCCGTCACGAAAGCGCTGCCGTGCGCGTTGACTGCGATCTCCAGCCCGGCGTCCTGCCCCGATCCGCCCAGGTAGGTGGAATAGGCCAGCACCGGATCAATCACGAGAGGCCGTGAAGCGTCGTAGGCCGCGATGTCAATGCCGACCTCGCGGGCGCCGGCAGGCGCGTAGTTGCTGGCAATCTCTTGCCTGACGCCGTTCTTCTCCTGATAGACGACCGGCTTGCGCAGGTGAATCGGTTTGCCCGCCAATCGCAGAACGAGATCGCCTTGCTCGTTCATTTCCAGTTTGTCCGCGCCTTCAAAGCTCAGCTTGATCGCCTTCGGATCGGCGCCGGGCGCGACTATGAAGTCGTATTCCAACTCTCGTCCTTGCGCGCCGTAGTAGACCACGTCCACGCCAGGATAGACTGCTTCGTATTTGACTTTGGCGTAAGTGGGAACGTCCTTGCGCCACTTCCCGGGATCGTTCCCGATGAAGTAGTTGGTTTTGCCCGGCAATTGATCTACTCCGGCTACTTGGGGACGCGGATTCGCGCCAAGGAACTTCATCCGCAATACTGAAGATTCGCTCCGCAATTTGAGCACGGTCTCGGTCGCGGTCAGGTATAGGCCGTAGCCGTGGCCGCGAGAGAGGAATTTGACCTGGTCATCTGTCTGGCCGCGGTTGGCCTCGAAGCTCAAAGGCAGTTTGCCGTAAGCCGCTTCCACTTCGGCCTCGGATGCCGGGACAGGCTTCGCCGCCGTGGACGTGGGTTCTGAAACCGCATGGAATGGCTTGAAGAAATAGAAGGCGCCCAGCAGAGAGAAAGCCAGGGCGCTGGCCGTGGTTATGGCTGCATAGATCTTGCGATTGTTCATTCTCTTTCCTTTCCCGAAGACGCGCGCCTCCGACGCAACCGGCGCGCGCATTGATACTGAGGAGAGCGCCGAACCGCCGCTGGGGGAGATAGTTTCGGCGGTGGCGCTCCGCTGATATGAGGGCGCGTCTGCCCTCGTCCTTTTATGCGGGAATGGCAGGCGGAAACTTGAACGACAGATTTATTAATTTTTGGCGCGAGTGGGGCGATGGGGGGGTACAC
>Ga0207428_10005825_pt1 | contig 11426 bp, 6 predicted proteins | sample RhiMethybrSRZTD1_FD_187600 | JGI IMG/M metagenome (GOLD analysis project Ga0207428, IMG submission 187600) | Populus rhizosphere microbial communities from Tennessee, USA - Rhizosphere MetaG P. TD hybrid SRZTD1 (SPAdes) (version 3) | ecosystem: Host-associated > Plants > Roots > Rhizosphere >... | reverse complement strand
CGTCGCGAGGGCGGCCGAGAAACTCGAGCAACAGCGGTTGCTGTTACGCGCGGACGTCCAGGCGTACATTGATCAAGCACGCGCCAGCCAGGTGCTGCGGTGAGACTGCAAGCACGCAGAATGCGTCCTTCACCATACGGCGTTGACACCTGAAAGAGCGGGTGCGTCCGGAGGCGCGGCACGTCGCGAAAGGGCGCGTCGAATGCCACGCCTTCGGCTTCCAGCTTCTTGCAGAACGCCTCGAGCCCGCGCACCTCGAAACCGATGTGATCGAGCGAGCGGCCCTTGGTGGCTGACTGCGGCGCGTCGGTCTTGCGAAAACTGAAGTCCATGCCGGGCACGTTGGTGATCGTCGCGTTGCCTTGAGTCGTCACGGTCGCGCCGCCAAAGTGCTTGACGTACCAGCCCCGCAGCCCCTCGGGATCAGTGGTGAAAAGGTCGATCCCTCCGAGCCTTCGGTCTCGGCCTTGCCAATCACGAGAAAGATTCCAGGCAACTTCAACAGCTCGAGCGCGCCCACGAATCGAGGTGTCGCAGTATAGTCCCGCGCGGAGGGATGGCATGAGCAGAACAGCGACAGCGGTATTGGCGGTCCTCGTGGGTCTAGCCGCAGGCATCCCACTTGGTGGGCGGCTGATGGCGCCGGCCGCGGCTGCTCCACCAGGAGCGACGTTCTCCGCGGTGCCGGACGCCATCGGCGCGCAGGACGTCTCGGGGCCGTACGAGGTGGTCCAGGGGTGGCCACAGGATCTCAGCACGCTCCCCGGACACGAGAAGTGGACCTATGGCGGCGCGCGCGGAATCTTCGCCGAGAGTCCGAATCGCGTCTTCCTGCTCGGCGGCGGCGAGCTGCCCAAGATCGCCCGTCCACAGACGCGCCTGTTTCCCGAGATCGGTCCGAACGTGCAGTTTCCGCTGGCTGGATTGCCGTGGCGGAACGCGAACACGGCGTCGCCGCCTGGTGCCGGCGGATCGGGTCAGGACCCGGCGAAGGGAATGGAGATCTGGCGAGGCGCATCGCCCCCGTACCGCGAGCTCGGTGTCGACTCGCGATGGGAGCACTCGATTGTGGTCGTCAACGCCGAGGGAAAAATCATCGAGGAGTGGACGCAGTGGGACAAGTTGTTCAAGCGTCCGCACGCGGTCTACATCAGTCCCTACGACGCGGAGAAACACGTGTGGGTCGTCGACGACCACACCCACGCGATCTACAAGTTCACCAACGATGGTAAGCAACTGGTGCAGACGATCGGCACACCGAACGTGCCAGGCGCCGACGGCACTCACTTCAACCGTCCGACGTTCATGGCGTGGTTGCCTGATGGAAGCTTCTACGTGTCGGATGGTTACAACGGCACGCGCGTCGCGAAGTTCGACGCCAACGGCACGTTTCAGTTCGACTTCGGCAAGGCCGGCGAATCCGGGAAGGAGACGCGTCCCGGGTACATGAACAACGTGCACGGCGTGGCGGTCGATCTCGAAACGAGACGCGTCTTCGTGAACGATCGCGACAACCACCGGATCCAGATCTTCGACGAGAAAGGCACCTATCTCTCCGAGTGGAGGATCGCCGTGAGCCCTTCGAGCCTGCATTTCGTGCAGATCGGAGACGACCGCGCCGTGGTGACGTTCGACCGCAATACGCACAAGATGCTGAAGTACGACCTCGATGGCCATCTGTTGTACGGGTGGGGCACCGTCGCGGATTTCCCCGGCACCTTGTGGGGCGTGCACGGCATGAGCACGGACCAGGAAGGGAACCTCTATGTTGCGGAGGTCGACGCGGGGCGATTCCAGAAATTCCGCCCGCGGGCCGGCGCGAACCCTGCCTACCTGATCGGCAAGCCGGTCTACTCAGCATGGAAGTAATGCCTGTCATGACGATCACGCGACTGCGCAGCGATCAGGCGGTCATCGGGGCACACGATTCCGCTTCTCTCGCCGTGCCTGACGTGGGTGCGCCGGCGGCACCCGGTCGATGAAACGTCTTCAGCGCATTGTCGTCGTCGACGACGAACCCAATATCGGCCAGTCGCTGCGCCTGATCCTGGAAGGGGAAGGCTACGCTGTCACGATCTGCGCATCGGCGGCCGAGTTCCAGGCGCAGCGCGGTGCTGGACGGGCTGACCTGTATCTACTGGACGTACGGCTGCCCGACGGCAACGGCATCGACGTGCTGCGCGCGTTGAAACAGACCGACGATCCGACGCCGACGGTCATGATCTCCGGCCACGCCACCATCAGCGATGCGGTCGAAGCAACCCGGCACGGTGCGTTCGACTTCCTCGAGAAGCCGCTGGCGCGCGACCGCGTGCTGCTCGTGGTCGGGCACGCGCTCGAGCGCTCGGATCTGCAGCGCGAGAACCAGCGCTTCCGCGAGCTGGTCGGCGACGGCCCCAGGATGATCGGCACCAGCGAGGCGTTCCGGCGCGCGCTCGACGAGGCGACGCGCGTGGCGCGCTCGGACGTCGCCGTGCTGCTGACCGGCGAGTCGGGCACGGGCAAAGAGCTGCTGGCGGCGCACATTCACCGCGAGAGTCCGTTCGCCGCACGATCTTTTGTGAAGGTCAATTGCGCCGCGATTCCAACGGAGCTGCTCGAAAGCGAGTTGTTCGGCCACGAGCGCGGCGCGTTCACCGGCGCGGCCGCGATGCGCCGGGGCAAGTTCGAGCTGGCCGACGGCGGCAGCATCTTCCTCGACGAAGTGGGCGACCTGCACGAGGCGTCGCAGGCCAAGCTGCTGCGCGTGCTGCAAGACGGCGAGGTGCAGCGGCTCGGCAGCGAACAGGCGATCCGAGTGAACGTCCGAGTCATCTCGGCGACCAACCGTCGACTCGACGAGCGCATCGCGGACGGCAAGTTCCGCGAGGACCTGTACTACCGGCTCGCGGTCGTCCCCATCCGCGTGCCGGCGCTGCGCGAGCGGCTGCAGGACGTGCGCGAGCTGGCGATCTACTTCCTCTCGGAGTTCTGTGCCCGCAATAACTTCCGGCCCAAGTCGCTCGACGAGAGCGTCTTCGCGGCCCTCGAGCAGTACGAGTGGCCAGGGAACATCCGCGAGCTGCGCAACGCAGTCGAGCGGATGGCCATTCTCACACCGGAGGATCGCATCACGTCCGAATCGATCCCATTCGAAATCCGCAGCCGGCGCGCAGCGCGGCCCTCAGGTCTGCATGAGGTGCGCGATTCGGCGGAACGCGATCGCATTCGCCAGGCGCTCGACCAGACCGACTGGAACGTCTCCAGCGCGGCGCGTCTGCTCGGCATCGAACGGACGAACCTGCACAAGCGGATGAAGTCGCTCGGATTGAATCGAGAGGGATAGAACGCGTTAGTCCTTGGTCCTTGGTACTTCGTTCCTGGTCCGTCCGTAGTCCGCGGTCCGTCCCTGGTCCTGAGTCCTGAGTCCACAGGGGATCGCATGGCGACGCATTAAGGACGAAGGACCAAGAACGGACGAAGAACCAAGCACCAAGTACTAAGGACCAAACGGCGCGATGCCCACAAGCAACACCAACCGGGCATTCCCGTTGTTCGTCACCCCGTGTTTCACACCGGCAGGCGCCCACACGACCATCCCCTCGCCCGCCGAGCGCGACTGGTCCCCGACTTCGAAATCACCGGCGCCCTCGACGACGAAGTAGAACTTGTCCTGATTGCCGTGCACGTGCGCGTGCTGGGATTGCCCGGGCTCGAGGCAGTTGAGACCCAGCATCAGGCGCCCGCTCTCGAACAGCGTCGCCTTGAACTGCTTGTCCGGGTTCGAGCCGACGCGGTCGCGGTACTCAACGAAATTCGACATCGGCAGTCCGGCCTCGTGAGCGGCTCGGGCCTGGCGCCTCAAGGCTGGCCTGAGCCTGCATCCTGATTCCCGATTCCTGATTCCTTCTGGATTCGTATCGCATAGTCCAACCAGCAACCGGTCTCCCCATCGGCACCGATGATGATCGGCAGCGCGAGGGTTGGTGTTGCGGGTGGCGCGAACTTCGGATCGAGGATGCGGCCGATCTGATCGCGGACGTCCTGCAGGTGCGCCCGCGTCACGCGATCGGTCGTGCGCGGCATCGCGGCGCGGACGGCCGTGTCGAGCGCGCGAATCTCGAGCCGCGCGAGCGGACGCGATTCGCCGGACGAAGCCAATCGTCCATTGATCTTCTCGTTCATCAGATCGAGATACGCCCGCTGGAGATTGCGGCGATACGGATCGACCCGCACTGCCGTCGCCTCGATCTCGCTCCAGATGGCGCGACGCACGTCGGTGAAGAACTCGGACGGCTTGTACGCGGCCGCCCCGTCGATCGCCTCCTGTTCCGCCAGCCGATTGATCCGGGCATCCGTCATCACCGTCGTCAACACACGCAACTGGCTGGTCCGGATGCGCTCGAGCGTGCCGGCCGGCTCGATGCGCCGCAGAATCTCCGGTTTGACCACGAACATCGGTGCCGTGAACGCATGGGCGCTGAGGAACTCCACCGCCGCCCGCTGACGTTCGCGCGGAATCGGCACGAAGCGCAAGCCGTCCTGCCCATACACCTTCTGCTGCGACGCGACACCGCCGACGACGGCGGCCACATGGTTCATCTCGAGCACCCACTGGCCGAGCAGACGTCCGTACATCTCCTCGAGATCGTCGTACGGCTCGCCCGACTTGGTCGTGGCCGTGAGCAGCATGTTCGCCACGCGCTCGAGGTTCTTCAGACCCATGGCGGTCGAGCGCACCGCGTCGGCATCGCCGACCGCTTCGGTCAGCTCACCAGGATCGGCGCCGCCAGAATCGACGGTCGAGAAGCGCAGCCACGGCGTGGCGTCCTGCGCGCGCGCCCACTCGTCGAGCGTTTTCTTTTCGTCGTCCGCTGTTTTGGCTCCGGGGATCGGTTTGTAGCCCCACATCGTCGCCCACTTGTCGTAGGGCCCGATGCGTGGAATCAGGTCTTCCGGATCGATGCGATCCTCTGGCTGCGCGACGTAGTTGAAGCGCGAGTAGTCCATCAACGTCGGGGTGTGTCCCATCTTCTTCACCCACGCCGCGTCGCGGATCTTCTCGGGCGCATACATCGAGCTCGCCTTCATGTTGTGCTGGAAGCCGAGCGTGTGTCCGACTTCGTGCGCGGCGACGTACTCGATCAGACGGCCCATCAGGTCGTCGGGCAGCGGCAGCTTCGCCGCGCGCGGATCGAGCGGACCGACCTGCACGAAGTACCAGTCGCGCACCAGGTTCATCACGTTGTGATGGAACTGGATGTCCGACTCGAGGATCTCGCCCGTGCGCGGATCCGACACGTGCGGGCCTGAGGCGTTCTCCGTCGTCGAGGGCAGCCACCGGATCACCGAGTAGCGCGCATCCTCGGGGCTCCAGTCGGGGTCCTGCTCTTTGGTCGGCGCGTCTTTGGCGAGAATGGCATTCTTGAATCCGGCCTCTTCGAATGCGGGCTGCCAGCTCTCGATACCGCGCTTGATGAACGGCACCCACTTGGCGGGCGTTGCGGGATCGACGTAATAGACGATCGGCTTGATCGGCTCGGAGAGGGCTGCCGCCGGATCTTTCTTCTCGAGCCGCCAGCGCGCAATGTATCGCCGGCGCTGCGCGCGATGTTCGTCGCGACCGTAGTCGTACTGCTGCACCGTGAAGTAGCCGACGCGCTCGTCGAACAGCCGCGGCATCATCGGGTTCTCGGGCAGCTTCACCATGCTGTAGTGCATCACCACAGAGGCGCTGCCCGGACGGGCCGCGGCCGCGGGGTTCGGTACCGGTTGGGGCCCCTGCAACTCCACGCCGGTCGAATACGTGTGCGTCGCTTCCACTTCGATGTTCTCGGGGAATGAGACGGCACGCTCGATGAACGATCGCGCGCCATCGAACTGACGCGACCGGACGCGGCTGCGGCCGCTGAACTCGGGCACTTCGGTCGTGAACAGCCGGGTCACGTCGATGACCGGTGCATCGTCCTTGCCCACGGCCTCGACGTTGAACGCCATCAGAATCGCATCGTTGTTCGCCGCCTCCACCGCTTGTGCGATCGGCGTTTTGCGATCGGCGACGAGGTCGTAGGAGATGCTGCGGAGGAACACCCGGTTGTTGCGGCGCTCCCATTTGACGACCCGGTTGCCGACCGCCTGGCCGCCCTGGCCGGCCCCGACCGTCGTCCGCGCGATCTGGCTGACCCAGAGGAATTCCTTGTTCAACTGGTTCACCGGGATCTCGTAGTAGAAGCGTTCGCCGACCCGGTGCACGGTGAAGATCCCGGGGTCGGACTTCGCTTCCTTCGTGATCACCCGGTCGTAGGGCCGCGGCGTGCCCGGCGTCGGCGCCGCGCGGTCCGCTTGTGGCGGCGCCGCCGGCGGCTGTTCCGCTGGCGGCGTCGGCGGCGTCTCCTGGGCGGCGGCGATCGACGTCGCGAGGGTCACGGCCAGAAGAACGCGGATCACGCACAGGCGATCAAAACGAGACGTCATGGTTGCTTCTCCATCGCTACCGTGAGCCGGATTATACGAAGAACCCCGGCTATTCGACTTTTCGGAGTATGAAGCACTTCAAATAGTGCGTTTCCGGTACGCCGACCAGCACCGGATGATCGCGTCCCTGCATGCGCTTTTCGACAATGGCGACCGGTGTGTGGCTGTCGATCGAGGCCTCGTGCAGCGTCTGGCCGAACATCTCCTCGTTGACGTTGTACGAACAGCTGCACGTGATCAGATGGCCGCCCGGCTCGAGCAGGCGCATCGCCCGAAGATTGATCTCCTTGTAGCCGGATAACGCATTGGGCACCGAGGCCTTGTTCTTCGCGAACGCCGGTGGATCGAGCACGATGGTATCGAAGCGCGCGCCCAGGCGCTCGTAGTGCCGGAGTTCATCGAAGACGTTCGCCTCGCGCGCCTGGACGTTGGTGACGCCATTGCGCGCGGCGTTTCGCTGAAGGTGCGCGACCGCATCGCCCGAGATGTCGAGCGCTTCGACCGCGGTGCACTGCGGCGCCAGCCGCAGCGCGAAGCCGCCGTGATAGCTGAACCCGTCGAGCAGTCGTCCCCGCGCGTAGCGCGATGCTGCCTCCCGATTCTCCCGCTGATCGAGGAACAGACCGGTCTTCTGCCCTTTGCGAAGATCGACGTCGTAGTGGATCGGACCTTCGCGGACGACGACGGTCTCGGGGATCGACCCGGCCACGACCTCGACGGTCTGTTCGAGCCCTTCGAGCGTGCGGACGCGAGGATCGTTGCGCGCGAGGATCCCTTTCGGCGAGAGCAGTGCCTCGAGCAGCCGCACCACGGCGGGCAGCAGTCGATCCATGCCTTGCGACAGCGTCTGGATCACGAGGTAATCACCGTACTTGTCGACGACGAGCGAGGGCAGCAGATCGGCCTCGCCGTGCACCAGGCGGTAGGCGGTGGCGTCGAGGTGGAAGCTCTCGCGCACGGCGATGGCGCGGGCCAGCCGCGATCGCAACAGCCCATCGTCGGCAGCCGCCTCGCCCTGTGTCAGCATCCGCAGCGGGATCTGCGATCGATCGCTGAACAGCGCGTGGCCAATCGTGCGACGACGGGGCCCAACCACGGCGACGATGTCGCCACCGGCCGCGTCGACGTCGACGACGTCGGCGCGATAGATCCACGGGTGACCCTCGCGGATGCGATGCTCACCTCGAGCAGAAATGACAACGGTCGGCATAAGAAGCAGGCCTCAGGGCCCAGGCCTCAGGCCTCAGGCGCGCCCGCACTCCCAGTCAGCGGGCCTTCGAGAAGATATCCAGCTTATAGCCGGCGCTCTTGAACAGGTAGGCGCGCGATTCATCCGCCATCTGGCGAAACTTGTCCATGTTGACGCCGGCCATCCGGCCTCGGAGTTTCCGGATCCGGCCGCCGATGATCACCGTGTCGATGTTGCGAACATCCGCGGCCGCGACCACGGTACCGAGGGCGTGATTGGACGGATACACGTTGATGTCGTCGGCGCGGATCATGACGATGTCCGCCTCTTTGCCAGGCGTCAGCGTGCCGCACTTGTCGAGCAGGCCCGCGCAGGCGGCGCCGCCAACCGTCGCGCATTCGAGCACCTCGCGCACGCCGACGAGCACCGGTGCCTTGGCGTCGCCATTGGTCCTGCGATACGTGGCCATCGCACGCTGCACGTTGAAGGCCACTCGCATCTCGGTGAACATGTCGGTGCCGTACGACACCTCGTTGTCGATGCTGAAGCCGGGACGCATGCCGTGGTCGAGCGCCTTCTGGAAGGCCGAGACGCCTTCTCCAAGCCCGTACTGCGCGTCGGACCTGGGACAGACGTTCACCGAGGCGCCGGCGTCCTTGACGCGCTGCCACACCTGATCGGGCCAGCCCTGGCAATGGTTGAAGGTGTTGTCGGCGCGGAGCAGCTTCTCGTTCCAGAATTCCTCGAACTCCCGTCCCGCGGCGTTCGATTCGGTGGTGATCCTGAGACCGAGCTTGCGCGCGAGCGCCCAATTCTCACGGCTCATCCCGGAGAACATTCGCAGCGTGACGAGCTGGTCGGTCGACGAAAAGAACCGCTTCTGCAACCGCTCGAGATCCTGCGGCCACTGCTTGTCCCACTCGCCGGTCTGCGGGGCGCCGGACGCGTGAACGCCGCGGATGCCCGAGTCGATGAGCGCCTGCACGGCGGCATCGGAGTGCGCCGCCGATCGCGAGTTGTGCGAGTTGTCGATCATGCAGGTGATGCCGGCGTCGATGCATCCGAGGGCGGTGATCAGGTTGCCGACGTAGATATCGTGCGGCCGATAGTAGCGAGCGAATCCGTTGTGCGTCGTCGCCATGTATTCGGCGATCGCCCCGTCCGGGATGATGCGGCGGAGCTGACCCTCCCATGAGTGGCGGTGCGCATCGACGAACCCGGGAATGATGATCGTATTGGTCGCGTCGATCACCTGTGCCTGTGGCGGCGCTTTCACCGCGCCGGACGGTCCCACGCCGACGATCTTCTTGCCGTCGATGAGCACGTCTCCCGTCGCGAAGTCGCCGACCTTCGGATCCATGCTCACGATCGTTCCGCCTCTCAGCACGATCGGTTGACGGTTCGTCGGCGGCTGGCGCCACGCGCTCTCCAGCGTCCCGGCATCCTCGGCGGCCGGCGTGCGCTGTTGAGCGTTGGCGGCCGATTGGAGCAGCGGGGCTGCGGCGGCGACTGCCGCCGCCTTGAACACGTCGCGTCGCGACATCTGGCCCGCGCACGGTTCGTTGTGATTGTCTCGCTTCATGATCGACCTCCCTTCGACTCGGCCTGAGAGAAGTCGAAGGCCTCGCTCAGGGCACGCCGCCGTCACCACTCGTCGAGAAGTCAGAAGCCTACTGCGTCCCTCGCGTCTTGGCGAGGGGCGCGAAACCTTTCTTGTAGAATTCAGGCGCGTCCACTCCCATGCCATTTACACGCTGCGCAGAGTGCGGCACCGACGTTGCCGTCGAGAGCCGCTTCTGCGGGCACTGTGGTGCCAATCTCGCCGCCAGCGCGCTGGTGACTGCACCGCCCGCGGCAAGCGCGAACCTCGGAGGTCCGGCTGCCTTCGACTTCGCTCGGACGAGCACGTCCCATGCACCCAGTGACGGCCGCTTTCCCGTCGGCATCATCGTCGGTGAGCGCTATCGCATCCTCGGCCTCCTCGGCCGCGGCGGCATGGGCGAGGTCTACCGTGCACACGACTTGAAGCTGGAGCAGCAGGTCGCGCTGAAATTCCTGCCTGAAGCCGCGGCCTTCAATCCGAGCCTGCTGGAGCGCTTCCGCGGCGAAGTCCGTATCGCGCGGCAGATCTCTCATCGCAACGTCTGCCGCGTCTACGACCTCGGCGAGGTCAACGGCGCGGCATTCATCTCCATGGAATACGTCGACGGCGAAGACCTCGCGTCGCTACTCCGCCGCATCGGGCGGCTGCCAGGAGACAAGGCGCTCGAGTTCGCACGACGGCTCTGTGCCGGACTGGCGGCTGCGCACGAGAAGGGCGTACTGCATCGCGACTTGAAGCCGGCGAACATCATGATCGACGGCCGCGGGCAGCTGCTGATCATGGACTTCGGGCTGGCGGCGGTTGCCGACGCGATTGCCGACAACGACATCCGCAGCGGGACGCCGGCCTACATGGCGCCGGAACAGCGGGACGGGCGCGAGGTCACGGTGCGGAGCGACATCTATGCGCTGGGCGTGGTGCTGGCGGAGATGTTCACGGGCAGCCGGCCCGCCAGGGACGGCACGCTCGCCTCGACGACAAAGGACGTCGATCCGGCGATCGAGCGAGTCATTCAGCGCTGCGTCGATCCGAATCCGGCGAGGCGGTTCGCGTCAGCGCTCGATGTCGCCCGCGCCCTGCCGGGTGGTGATCCGCTTGCGGAAGCGCTCGCCGCTGGCGAGACGCCGTCACCGGCCATGGTCGCAGCATCGGATGACACCGGAGTGCTGTCGGTTCGCGCCGCCGTGGCGTGCCTCGCCGCGATCGTGATTGGGCTGGCCGCTCTGGTCTTCTGGGGCAGCCGAAACCACCAGGTCAACCTGACGCCCCTGCCGTACCCCCGCCAGGTCCTGGAACAGAAGGCTCGCGAGATGATTGCCAGCTTCGGCTACACGCGGGCGCCCCGTGATACCTACAGCCGATTCGACATCTCGAACGAGTACTCGGAGTGGGCCGCTCGAAATCTGTCCCCTGCTCAACGCCGAGATCAACTTGCCAAGGGTGAACCGCCGGAGCTGGTCTTCTTCTTCGTGCAGAGCCCCACAGAGTTGCTGCCTGAAACCCCTTCCTCATGGATCACCAGCACCGATCCCGTACGCCCACCCGGAGCCGTGGATCTGTGGCTGGACCCGCAGGGACGACTGCGATCGTTTCGGGCTGTTCCGCGCAAGGACGATCCTCCCGCAGCCACGGCGCCGTCCGATTGGAGTCACACGTTCGCGGCGGCGGGACTGGATGTCTCACGCTGGTCACCAGTCGATCCGCAGGAGATCCCGAGCGTGGCCTTCGACACGCGGGCCGCCTGGACGGGAGCCTATCCGGGCGCGCCCCAGCTTCCGCTGCGCATTGAAGCGGCCGCGTGGAAGGGCAGGCTGGTGTCCTTCGCGATTGTTGGACCGTGGCCGCGCGCAGACGGACCGGCCCCTTCGCTACCCATCGAACTGGCTTTGCCGATCACGTTCATCGTCTGCGTCGGACTCGCGATCGCGTTGCGGAATCTTCGTTTGCGCCGGAGCGATCTCGGCGGCGCGGTACGATGGGCGGTCTTCGCCCTGATCGGCGGCGTGATCAGCTTCGCCAACGTCGCCCACCGCCCGGCGGTGCTGTCGCAGGCGTCAAACCTGATCGCCATTGCGTTTTTTCCAATCGCCGCTCTGGCGTGGATCCTCTACATGGCGATCGAGCCATATGTCCGCCGCCACTGGCCACAGGCGTTGATCGGGTGGTCGCGCGCGCTGGCGG
>Ga0207428_10005823_pt1 | contig 11427 bp, 12 predicted proteins | sample RhiMethybrSRZTD1_FD_187600 | JGI IMG/M metagenome (GOLD analysis project Ga0207428, IMG submission 187600) | Populus rhizosphere microbial communities from Tennessee, USA - Rhizosphere MetaG P. TD hybrid SRZTD1 (SPAdes) (version 3) | ecosystem: Host-associated > Plants > Roots > Rhizosphere >... | reverse complement strand
GAGCAATTTGGGCACGCTGCGGCTTAAGACGCCGCTGTATATTCGTGGCTGTGCAGCGCATCTACCTTGTAGGTTTCATGGGCGCAGGAAAAAGTACGGTGGGACGCGAACTGTCGCTCAAGCTTCAGTGTCCGTTCCTCGATCTGGACAGGGAAATCGAGGAAGCCGAAGGCCTGCCCGTGCGCGAAATCTTCCGGCGCTTTGGTGAGCCCCGTTTCCGACAGCTTGAAAAGGAGCATTTGAGACGGGTTTCGAAGACACCGCACGCTGTCATTGCCCTTGGTGGCGGCGCCTATGTCGATTCGGAGAACCGGAGGATTGTTGACGAGACCGGTGTTGCCGTCTGGCTGGATGCTTCGTTCTCGGGCATTCACGAACGTGTGCGTCACGATGGCACGCGACCGCTGCTGGAGAATGCCGAACAGGCGCAACGGCTCTATGCGGAGCGCCTTCCCGCCTACAAGCTGGCGCGAATTCATGTCCTGACCGATAATCGACTGCCGGACGAGATTGCAGAAGAAATCGTACAGAGGGTAATAACGCCATGACAACTGCCATTATCGCCAGCTTATTGCTGCTGGTTCCTGCTCCGGTCGTTACCGAAAGCGGTCGATTTACAATCAAGCAGGACGGGCGAATCGTCGGAACCGAAGAGTTCAGCGTTCGCACTCGAGAGAAGGGATATACCGTCGAGGGACGGACCAGGTTGAATGCGGATCCCAATACGTTAACCAGCCGGATGGAACTGGATGAGAATCTTCTTCCCATTTCCTACGAATATTCGAACGGCAAGGGCACAATCCGGATCAAAGTGGATAAGCAAAGGACCAGTGAACTGACCGTCATTGAGGGCAAGGAAGAGTCGTCCACAGATTTCCGGTTTCCTCCCGAAGGCTCGATCGTCGATAACAATTTTTTCCACCATTATCTGATTCTTCTTTACAGGGTTAAGGCGGCCGATCAGATCCTGCCGATATTCGTTCCCCAGGATATGCAGGTAGGGATAGCGCGGGTTAAGGCCGGAGCAAATCGCACTTATTCCATCGAGGTAGGATCCGTGAAGCTCGACGCCACAGTTGACGAGAGCGGCCGTCTCCTCCGTTTGGCGGTTCCTGCGTCCAAGGTTGTTGTGGAACGGTGAAGGCCGAACTAGACTGATGGGCGTATGGATGGTTCGATAGGGTTTTCGATTGTCACGGCCTTTGTTGCCGGTATTCTTTCTTTTCTTTCGCCTTGTGTCCTTCCGCTTGTCCCTGGATACATCTCGATCATTTCCGGTTTCTCTCTGGACCAGCTGAAGGGGAGCGCGGCAAGTGCTTCGCTGAAGCGTGCTGTGATCCTCAGCTCCGTCATGTTCGTTATCGGTTTCTCGATCACCTTTGTCGTGGTTGGAGCAACCGCGACGGCCGTGGGCCAGTTCGTTCTGACGAGGATGCCGCAACTGAGAATGGTCGCCGGCATCATCATGGTCGTGTTTGGACTACACGTTCTGGGTGTATTTCGAATCAATGCGCTATATCAGGACAAACGCATGCACGGTGTTCAGACGTCGAGCGGGTTGCTGGGCGCGCTGGTGCTGGGCCTCGTTTTTGCGCTCGGGTGGTCGCCCTGCCTCGGTCCCATCCTTTCCGGTGTTCTGGGCCTGGCGAGCGAGCAGGACACCGTTGTCAAGGGGATGTTCCTGCTTCTCGTCTATTCAGCCGGACTTGGAATTCCTTTTTTGATGACCAGCTTCGGCATTAACCAATTTCTGGCCTTCTATAACCGTTTCAAGAAACATTTTCGCGCCCTCGAAATCGTGAGCGGCATTTTGATATTGGGTGTTGGCATCCTGATTTTCACGGATCGGATGACAACGCTGAACAGTTACTTCCAATTTCTCAGCGACTTTGAAATCCGCCTGGAAAACGCCTTCATGAAACTGATCGGCGGCTGAAGCGGGTGACAGAGAGCAACGACAAAGCTTTTTACGCCGGGCCGAACTCTCGCATACGTGAATTCAAATTCGTCTGTCGCGTGATGGTGGAATTCATTCGAGGGTTCCGCGCCCTGCATTTTAGCGGTCCCTGTGTGACGGTGTTCGGCAGTGCGCGGTTTCCAGAAGGACATCCCTACTATGTTCGCGCGCATCAGGTCGGCGAGGCCGTTGCGCGTCTCGGCTTCACTGTCATGACGGGTGGCGGGCCGGGGATTATGGAAGCCGCCAATCGCGGAGCAAAGGAAGCCGGTGGCGTCTCCATAGGCTGCAACATCCAGCTGCCGGCGGAACAAGAGCCCAATGCATATCTGGACCGATACGTCACCCTGGAGCATTTCTTTGTCCGGAAAGTGCTTCTCTTCAAATACTCCTACGCCTTTGTCATCCTGCCGGGAGGTTTTGGAACGATGGATGAGTTTTTTGAAGTGCTCACTCTTGTGCAGACGGGGAAGATTCAAGATTTCCCTCTTATCGTTATGGGGAAGGATTACTACGCGAAGCTGCGGGAACTTCTGGACGAAATGCTCAAGGCCGGCACGATCAATGCGGCAGACATGAAGTATCTTCACTTCACGGATTCCGTCGAGGACATGTCGGACTATATTGCGCACACCGTCCAAAAGTTTGGTGTCACCCCGAGACCGTCACGAATTCTCGGGGAGTCCGGAATTCGATCAACTTCCATGCCGGAGCCGAAAATTACTCCGCGTTGAGGCCCATTCGATGTCATGAAGATAGAACTTCAGGCAGCCAAAGACGTTGCCCTTCGAGCCGGCGCGATTCTTCTCAAGCACTACGCGGAAGGCTTCTCCGTCGAATGGAAGGGCAAGAACGATCCCGTAACAGACGCGGATCGCGCGTCAAGCCGGGTCCTTGTGGAAGAACTCCACAAACACTTTCCGAACGACGCCATTCTCAGTGAGGAAGAGAAGGACGATTCGATGCGTCTCTCAAACCGGAGGGTTTGGATTATCGATCCCATGGATGGCACAAAGGAATTCGTAGCCCGTCGGGGCGAGTTCGCCGTAATGATTGGCCTTGCTGTAAAAGGCGAGCCCCGACTGGGCGTCGTCTACCAGCCCACACAGGACAAGCTGTATCACGCAGCGGCCGGTGAAGGGGCGTATCTGACTCTTGCTGGAGTGACGCAGCAGCTTCAAGTTTCCTCCGAGCATGATCCCTCCAACGCCACGATGGCGATAAGCCGATCTCATCTTTCCAGGACGACGGAGGCAATTCGTCAGGAGCTTGGGATTGAAAAGACGACTCAAACGGGCAGCCTCGGAGTGAAGGTCGGCCTCATCTGCGAGGCGCAGGCAGACGTTTACGTTCAGGGGCGAGGCACCAGCGTGTGGGATACCTGCGGTCCCGAGGCGATCCTTCGTGAAGCGGGTGGGACGATGACCGATTGGCTCGGCAACCCTCTTCGCTATGACGTTGCCGAAGTTCGGAATCTGAACGGTGTGATTGCGACGAACGGATTGCTCCACGACAGCGTTCTCAAGACCGTGCGTGAAGTCACTCGACGAACAAGCAAAGAGTAGACTGGCGTTTCTGAATCGTTTTGAGCCATGTGTTTCTTCGCCAAACGATTCGCATCCCACCGGCAATTTCAAAATCAGTCACTTGATTTGGACCAGAACTTGCGGTCAATGACTAAAGGCTTCTTGAAAGGAGGATGCCATGGCATTGATGAGAACAAACCCCTTGTTTGCGGAACTTGGGGGAGTGACGAACCGCTTGAACCGTCTATTCAGCCGTGATGATTTTGGAGACGGCGATGGCCCCCGGGCTCCCGTGGACTGGGCTCCTGCCGTCGATATCGTAGAGAATGACAACGATATTTTGATCAAGGCGGAATTGCCGGGAGTTGAAGCCAAGGACGTGCAGATATCGTTGGACAACAACGTCCTCACCCTGAAGGGCGAGCATCGCATCGAGAGGGAAGTCAACCGAGAGAATTACCATCGCATGGAACGTTCCTTCGGCTCGTTCAGTCGTTCATTCGCAATTCCCGCGTCTATCGATGGCGACAGGGTCACGGCGGACTTCAAGAACGGTTTGTTGACGATTACGCTCCCTAAGAAGGAAGGCTCCAGGGGTCGAACGATACAAGTAAACGCAACGTAAGAGCGAAGCCTTGCTCTACCGAAGCGACTTGATGGCTTCCGTTTCGCTGTCGTAGGCATCGAAGACCGTAAGCAGCTTGGTGATCTGCAGAAGGTCGTGGATGCGGTGTGTAAGCTTGAGGAGCTTCAAGTGCCCCCCGTGTGCCCGCACGATTGTGAATGCTGTGACAAGCTCGCCGAGCCCCGCGCTGTCGACGTAATCCACATTTTCGAGGTTCATCACAACCTTACGGTCGCCTCCATTCAGCAGCTTCTGCAGTGCGTCGCGGAGCGTCACGGCGCCTTCACCCAGAGTGATACGACCGCTGATGTCGAGGATCACCACATCGTCCAGACGTCGTGACTTGATAACCGCGCTCACGGAAGATCCGCAAGCCGCTTGAGCATATGGAGTCTCATGCCCCCGCCTTCTTTCGGTGACAGTGTCACTTCGTCCATGAAAGAACGAATGATGAGGATGCCACGCCCGCAGGGTTTGAGGAGATTCTCCCCTCTGGTGGGGTCCGCGAGTTCTTCGAGATTGAATCCTTCGCCCTGGTCTTCGACGATGACTTCGACGTTCTCCCCATCGAACGAAATTGCGAGGCGGGCTTTCTTGGCAGGATCGAACTGGTTGCCGTGGCGAATGGCGTTAATGACGGATTCGCTTACGGTAAGTTCCATCCAATAGGCTATATCTTCACCCAACCCAAAGGCGGCTGTTGCCTCCCCGATGAGTTTCTGAACCGACTCCAATTCCTCGAGCCTGCTGGGTATCGTAAGCTCGAAGGTCCTGAGTGGCCGCAAAGTCATTGACTCTAGGTAACATGAGGTTTTTTCAATTGTCAATCGCATGCTACGCTTCAGGGCGTGATCCTACCCCGGATTCTTGAAATTGTTCCGCCATCCGGCCCCGTAGAAGCGCTCGTAACCGTTCCCGGATCCAAGAGCATCACCAATAGGGCATTGGTTTTGGCTGCGTTGGCTCCCGGCGCCACGACTCTCCAGGGTGCCCTGTGGAGTGAAGACACAGAAATCATGGTGAATTGTCTCCAGGCTCTGAAAATCGAGGTGTCGGTGGCTGCCGACCCGAACGAATCCGGAAACCGCACCATGACAGTCAGGGGAACCGGCGGGCGCATTGGCCATGGTGGGTCCCGGGAGGCGCCCCTCGAACTCTTCGTCGGTAATGCTGGTACGGCGGCGCGTTTCATTGCGGCGCTCGTGTGTCTGGGTGAAGGCTGCTACCGTTTGTCGGGAACACCGCGAATGCACGAACGCCCGCAGGGCGCCCTGTTCGAGGCCCTGCGTCAACTGGGCTATTCGATCGATTCGTCGGGAAACCACCTTCCCGCGATCATCCAGGGGGCGGGCCCGCGCCCCGGCGCCAGGTGTCGAGTTCGTATCGATGCCAGTTCTCAGTTCGCATCTGCTCTGCTGCTGGCTGCGACGCGCGGCCAGTGGGAAGTGACCGTTGAGGGTGAGAATGCGGAGGAGTCTTCATACGTGCGGCTTACATCCGAAATGATTGCGTCATTTCCACAGCAGGCTGGAACCTTTGCAGTCGAACCTGATGCCTCCAGTGCGAGCTATTTCTGGGGAGCCGGCTGGGCGCTCGGGAAGCAGGCAGCCACGCGTCCTTCCAGGATTCTAGTCGCGGACTGGATGCAGCACTCCTGGCAGATCGACGCGCGGTTTCCAAACATCCTGCAGTCTTTCCCCAGAACGATCTCTCGCCAGAGGGACCTCGGGGACAGCATCATGACGGCGATCGTACTTGCGCCTTTTGCGGACGAACCGAAAACGTTCGTAGAACTTGGACGGCTGCGGGTTCAGGAATCCGAGCGCGTGCAGGCGCTGCACACCGAATTGAAGAAGTGCGGTGCGAGCATTACCGAAGAAGGCGATACGCTTCGAATAGTGCCCGGTCCCCTGCAAGGGGCCGAAATCGAAACATATGGGGATCACCGCATGGCGATGTGTTTTGCGATGCTTGGTCTGGTGGTGCCGGGTATTCGCATACGAAATCCGGAATGCGTCACGAAGACTTTTCCAGATTTCTTTCTGAAGCTTTCTCACCCTCCACCGTCTGGCCTTGGGGTGCTGGTACGAAGTGAACTTTCATGATGCGCCGGCCCATCACCTGTTCGATTCGGAAGGTGTGGCCATTCCAGACAACCTCGTCACCCTCTTTTAGAAGCTTTCCGGACTGACGTAACAGGAAACCCGCGAGCGTGATGTATTGACTGGACTCCGGAATTTCCAGCGACAGGCGCTCGTTCAGTTCCCGTACGGAAATGCTTGCATCAATCAGGCTGCTGCCGTCGACGTGTGATACGACTGCATCGACCTCAACGTCATGCTCGTCCTGAATCTCGCCGACGATTTGCTCGATCAGGTCCTCCACGGTAACAATGCCCTGAACGCCGCCGTGTTCGTCGACAACGATGCCCATGTGCGTCTGCGCGTTTTGCAGCATTCGGATGGCGTTGTCCATCTTCGCCGTGTCGGGAATGAAGACGGGTCTTCGCAGGAGTTGAGAAAGCCGGAAAGCCCTGGGGGAGTGAATGTACGGCATCAGGTCCTTGCCGTGCAGAATACCCGCGACGTTGTCCAGCGTGCCGCGGAAGACGGGGAACCGGGTGTATCGCGTCGTTTCGACGGTGTGAAGAATGTCTTCCAGTGGCGTGGCCATATCCAGTGCCACGACTTCCGGCCTGGGAACGGTCAGGTCTTTGACCTGACGCTCGGAAAAATCCAGCACTCTCGCGAGAATCTTGGTTCTTTCTTCCTTATCGCCGCCTGTCGCGATAACAGCCCGGATCTCATCAACTAAACCTTGGGCCGACGCCGTGGGCCCCCGCTCTTTCACTCTCCTGAAAAACACATCGCTCACTTTGATTCCGGCCTTCGCCAGCGGCGAAAGTACCTTCATGCACAACTCAACTGGAATCACAACCTTCAGGGCGATTTGCTCGGAGTAACGCGCGGCCAGCGCCTTTGGCCCGAGTTCACAGAAGAGGAGGATGAACAGCGTCAGAAAAACGGCTTCGATAATGAGCGCGATTTCGAGGCGGTCTTTGTCGGCAATCCATTGAGAGACGAGCGTTGCGGACAATGTTGCGGCGCCAATGCTGGAAAAATTGCTTCCCAGAAGGATCGTCGCCAGCAGGGGTTCAGGTTCATCGAGCCACTGCGTAAGCTGCGCGGCCCGCCGATTACCCTCGGATGCCAGATGACGGAGTTTGTAACGGTTGGTCGAAAAGATCGCGGTCTCCGCCAGGGAAAAAAAGGCGCAGGAGATGAAGAAAATAAAAAGAACGACGATCAAAAGAAAAGTCGACATTGAGTTTAGGTGGAAACTAGGCTTCCGCGGCAGGAGCCGGGCCCTTGCCACAGGCTTTTGTTACGGCCTTTTCGATTCTTGCCTCGATTTCAACTTCACGAAGGTTCATCACGGTCGAAAGTTCAGAAATCAGAAGGAATCGTGCCCGGTCGAGCATCCGTTTTTCACGGAAAGACAGTGGCTTCACTCGACTTAGGTGCACAAGGTTCTTGAAGACCTCGGCGACGTGGAAGATGGATCCGGACCGCATTCTCTCGGAATTTTCCTTGAATCGGTCTTTCCAGTCCCGTTGAGTGAAGAACTTGTCGCTGCCGAGGTAGGTGAGCAGTTGATTGACGTCTTTTCGGTCGATGATCTTGCGCAGCCCGACATCGCCTGCATTTGCGGTCGGTACCATCACCAGGATGTCGTTGGAGCAGATTCTGAGGAGGTAGAACCTTTCAAACTTGCCCGCCACCAAACGATTGGAAATTTTTTCAATTATTCCAACCCCATGATTCGGGTAGACAACCTTGTCGCCAATCTCAAACTGATTCATATTGCCGTGAAAAGCAGCGCCTATTGTAGTGGTCGGACGCTCGCAAGGTCAACACAGTACTGCGACACGCGGCGCTGCGCTTCATTCGCAATTGGCCAATGATTATCGTCACTTAGGGACCAGCAGGGTGAAATTTGGGGTGGGCAAGAAATGAGGGGCCCACTCAATAATCATTAATCACTAATCAATTTTCATTTCTCAGCGTTGGGATCACCGCTTGTTGAGAAATGAAAATTGATTAGTGATTAATGATTATTGAGTGGGCCCCCCATTTCTTGCCCACCCCAAATTTCACCCGACCTCTAGTATTCTCCCATCATGCGGGTCCTGGTTGTCCGGGTGTGTGCTATTGGCGATTTTGTTCTGCATTTGCCGGCATTGAGGGCGCTGAGTTTGGCGTTGCCTAACGCAAGATTTACGCTGGTTGGCTACCCGGGCACGCTTGCTCTGGCGCGAACATTTCTGCCAATCGACGCGATCTATTCTATCGAGACGCAGCCCTGGGCAAGCCTGTTTAACGGTCCGCTTTCCAACGCTCGGTTCGAGACCGGGTTTGATGCTGCCTGGGTCTGGATGAAGGATTCCTTGATTGCTGACAATCTCAGGAGGTCCGGCATCCCTGAGGTTTTTCATGGAGATCCGTTTCCTTCCCCAGGGCATGCTGCAGATCACCTGCTGCGCACGCTCAACCTGCCTGCTCCTGATCTCCCCGACCTCTGGGAGGGCCCTGCCGGGGGCAGGGTCATCCTTCACCCCGGAAGCGGGAGTCCGTCTAAGGTCTGGCCACGATTTGATGAACTGGCGCGAATCCTGCCCGAAGCTGTGATTCTTCTTGGACCGTGCGAAACGCCACTGGGAACCTCGAATCCCTCTCTGAGGAATTTGTCTCTGGTTGATGTCGCAGATGAATTGCGTCGCTGCAGGCTCTTCATTGGAAATGATTCCGGAATCACCCACGTTGCGGCATACTGGGGCGCTCCAACCATCGCTTTGTTTGGCCCGACTGATCCAGCAGTCTGGGGACCGTTGGGGCGGCGCGTAAAGGTTTTGAAAAGGCCCTCGCTTGATGACATCTCCGTCGACGATGTAAAGAAGCTGTTATGACGCCCGAGGAATTCAAGAAATGGGGATATCGATACGTGGACTGGATAGCAGACTACCTATCGCATCCCGAACGACACGCTGTCCTTTCGAGAGTGAAGCCCGGCGATATCCGGAAGCAGCTTTCGCAGGCGCCACCGGAGGCTCCAGAATCCTTCGACTCGATTCTCCAGGATCTCGACCGCATTATCGTTCCCGGCCTGACGCATTGGAATCATCCGTCGTTCCTCGCGTATTTTCCGACTACAGGTTCAGAACCCGGCATTTTGGGCGAAATGGTCACGGCTGCGCTCAATGTCAACGCGATGCTATGGCGGACGGCGCCGGCAGCAACGGAACTTGAGGAGCACGTTCTGAACTGGCTGCGTCAGATGATCGGACTGTCGGATTCCTTCAATGGGATGATTTGCGACACAGCTTCAATGTCCACATTCCACGCACTCGCGGCTGCGCGCGAAAGTGTCGCTGGCATTTCCGGACACAGCGTCAGGGACGACGGTATCTGCGGTCCTGGTTCACCGGTGCTGAGAATCTATGCTTCGGAGCAGGCGCACTCGTCGGTGGAGAAGAGCGCCATGGCGCTCGGTATCGGCCGTCGAGGGCTGGCAAAGATCGGAACGGACTCAGAATTCAGGATGGATGTTGATGCGTTGGAATCCGCAATTGCGGCGGACCTGCTCAAAGGTGTGAGGCCTTTTGCGGTTGTGGCAACTGTGGGCACCACGTCCACGACGAGCATCGATCCAGTCGCACGGATAGCGGAAGTGTGCGAGAAATATCAGTTGTGGCTGCATGTCGATGCGGCATACGCCGGCGCCGCGGCGATTCTGCCGGAGCAGAGGCACATCCTGGAGGGATGCGATCGCGCGGATTCCTTTGTGGTCAATCCGCATAAGTGGCTGCTTACACCAATGGACTTGAGCGCTTTCTACTGCCGCCGTCCGGAAATGTTGCGGCGTGCGTTCAGTCTGACCCCGGAATACCTGAAAACTGCTGAAGGAGATTCGGTCAACAATGGGATGGACTATACGCTTCAGCTCGGACGCCGCTTTCGAGCACTGAAGTTCTGGATGATTGTCCGGCATTACGGTGTTGAGGGACTGAGGGCCATTATTCGAGAGCACATCCGGTTGGCACGGATGTTCGTATCACTGGTGGAGAAGGACTCGCGATTTGAAGTCGTCGCACCCTCACCATTCAGCACGGTATGCTTTCGGCTAAAAGCCGGCGACGCCGAAAATCAGGCGATGATAGATCGGGTGAATGCGACGGGGAAGACATTCATTTCTCACACCAACCTGAACGGAAAACTAACTGCGCGGCTGGCAATTGGAAATAGCCGCACGAGCGAAGAACATGTGCGCGCCGCGTGGACAGTGATTGCAGGCTGAACGGAGATCCATGGAACTACTCGACTACATTCCGCGATCCGAACTTGAAGTCCGATGGGCCCGCGTCCGGCGTCATATGGAGTGCGATGCTCTTATCGTTCTACAGAACGTCGGCATCTTCTATCTCACCGGGACCACGCAAACAGGTGTTCTGTGGTTCCCGCGCGAAGGAGAGCCCGTTCTCGCCGTCCGAAAGAGTCATGAACGCGCGAAGGTGGAGTCGGCACTCAAGAACATCGTGCCACTCAAAAGCTATTCCGAGCTGCCGTCAATCCTGCCGAATCCTGGAAAGACGCTGGGGTTTGAATTCGATGTCGTCCCGGTATCCACCTACGAACAAATCGTAAAGCATTTCAAAACTTCTACACCCGTCGATGGCTCGCTTGTTCTGCGAAAGGCTCGAGGAGTGAAGACTCCCTACGAAATAGACTGCATTCGACAGGCCGCGCAACAACTTGACCGCGCTTTTCTGGATATCCCATCACAGCTCCGCGAAGGCATGGCGGAAATCGACCTGGGAGCGCGAATCGAGTTTGTAATGCGTACAGCCGGGCACCAGGGGCTCACACGTGTTCGGCGCTTCAATATGGAGATGCACTATGGGGCCGTCTCGTTCGGAGACACGGCGGCCTATCCGCACAGCTTCGACGGGCCGGTCGGTGTTCGCGGGCTGTATACGGCTGTGCCGGCAATGGGCGGAAGAAAGAAGCTTCGGCAGGGTGAGCCCGCTATCGTCGACATCGTGGGCGGTTGTGCCGGATACATCGCAGACGGGACGCGTGTGTACTCCCTGGGCCCGCTACCGCGGGAGTTGCAGGATGCTCATGCGTACATTCTCGAGCTCAATGCCTGGATCGAGGAACAACTCAGGCCCGGCGCAATTCCGGGTGAAATCTATACGCGGATTCTGGAACGTGTCGGCAAAAGTCCCTACGGCTCTAAGTTCATGGGCGCCGGCGAAAACC
>Ga0207428_10005822_pt1 | contig 11427 bp, 8 predicted proteins | sample RhiMethybrSRZTD1_FD_187600 | JGI IMG/M metagenome (GOLD analysis project Ga0207428, IMG submission 187600) | Populus rhizosphere microbial communities from Tennessee, USA - Rhizosphere MetaG P. TD hybrid SRZTD1 (SPAdes) (version 3) | ecosystem: Host-associated > Plants > Roots > Rhizosphere >... | reverse complement strand
CGATGCGGATCACCTCGTCCAGGTTCAGGAAAGCGATCAGGAGGCCGTCCAGGATGTGCAGGCGCGCGGTCACCTTCTCGAGGCGATAGCGCAAGCGGCGCCTGACGGTCTCCTTGCGATAGGAGATCCACTCCGTCAGGAGCTCCCGGAGTCCGAGCACCTTCGGCCGGCCGTCGAGCGCGATGACATTGAGGTTCACGCGGTAGCTGCGCTCGAGGTCCGTCGTCACGAACAGGTGCGCCATCAGTTGTTCGATGTCCACGCGATTCGAGCGCGGCGTGATGACGAGGCGCGTCGGATGCTCGTGGTCGCTCTCGTCGCGCAGGTCCTCGACCATGGGGAGCTTCTTCGCGCGCATCTGCCCCGCAATCTGCTCGAGCACCTTGGCCCCGGACGCCTGGTAGGGCAGCGCCGTCACCACGACCTCGCCATCCTCGACCTCGTAGACGGCCCGCGCGCGGTACGTGCCGTTGCCGCTCTTGTAAATCGCGCGCAGCTCCGACTTCGGCGTGACGATCTCGCCGCCGGTCGGGAAGTCCGGACCCTGGATGTGCTTCGCGAGCTCCGCAGGCGTTGCATCGGGCTCGTCGAGCAGATGCACGCACGCCGCCGTCAGCTCGCGCAGGTTGTGAGGCGGAATGTCCGTCGCCATGCCGACGGCGATACCCTGGGTGCCGTTCAGCAGCACGTTCGGCAGCCGCGCCGGCAGGAGCTTCGGCTCCTCGAGTGTTCCGTCGAAGTTCGGCTGCCAGTCGGCCGTGCCCTGCCCGAGCTCCGCGAGCAGCACCTGCGCATACGGCCGCAGTCGCGATTCGGTATAGCGCATCGCCGCGAAAGACTTGGGGTCGTCGGTCGAGCCCCAGTTGCCCTGCCCATCCACGATCGGGTAGCGATAGGAAAAATCCTGCGCCATCAGCACCATCGCCTCGTAGCAGGCGGAGTCGCCGTGCGGGTGGTACTTGCCGATCACATCGCCGACCGTGCGCGCGGACTTCTTGTGCTTGGAGCCGGCCGAGAGTCCGAGCTCGCTCATGGCAAAGATGATCCGGCGCTGCACGGGCTTCAGCCCGTCCGCGAGCTGCGGCAGCGCGCGGTCGAGGATCACGTACATCGAATAGTCGAGATAGGCCTTCTCCGTGAATGCGCGGAGCGGCTGCTTCTCGATTCCTTCGAAGTCGAGCTTGGGCTGGCCCTTCATTCGACGGTCGCCAGGTTGCCCTTGGTCTCGAGCCATTCGCGCCGGTCGGCCGCGCGCTTCTTGGCGAGCAGCATGTCGAGTACCTGGTCCGCGCCGTCCTTCGCGTCCACGGTGAGCTGGACGAGGCGACGCGTCTCCGGCGCCATCGTGGTTTCGCGAAGCTGCATCGGGCTCATCTCGCCGAGGCCCTTGAAGCGCGTGATGACCGGCTTGCCGCGGATGCCCTCGGCCTGGATGCGGTCGAGGACGCCCGACTTGTCGTGCTCGCCGAGCGCGTAGTAGACGTTCTTGCCGACATCGATGCGAAACAGCGGCGGCATCGCGACGAAAACGTGACCCGCGAGCACGAGCGGGCGGAAGTGCCTCAGGAACAGCGCGCACAGCAGCGTCGCGATGTGGGCGCCGTCCGAGTCGGCGTCGGCGAGGATGCAGACCTTGTGGTAGCGCAGGCCCGAGAGGTCCGACGAGCCCGCGTCCACGCCGAGCGCCGTCGTGATGTCATGCACTTCTTGCGAGGCGAGCACGTCCGCGGCCTCCACCTCCCAGGTGTTCAGGATCTTGCCGCGCAGCGGCATGACCGCCTGGAATGCGCGGTCGCGCGCCTGCTTCGCCGACCCGCCCGCAGAGTCGCCCTCGACCAGGAACAGCTCGCAGCGCTCCGGCTCCTGCAGCGTGCAGTCGGCGAGCTTGCCGGGCAACGCCGGGCCGCTCGTGATGCGCTTGCGCGTGACGCGGGCCGCGGCCTTGGTTCGCTCCTGCGCATTGCCGATCGCATACTGCGCGATCTTCTCGCCGGCTTCGGGGTGCTGGTTGAGCCAGAGCGCGAACGCATCCTTGACGACGCCCGACACGAAGGCGGCGGATTCGCGCGACGACAGCTTCTCCTTCGTCTGGCCGGCGAACTGCGGATTCTGCATACGCACGGAGAGCACGAAGGCGACTCCGTTCCAGACGTCCTCGGGCGCGAGCTTCAGGCCGCGCGGTACCAGGTTCCGGAACTCGCAGAATTCGCGCACGGCGTCGGTCGCTCCCGAGCGCAGCCCATTGACGTGCGTGCCGCCCTCCGGCGTCGGGATCAGGTTGACGTAGCTTTCGGCGATCGGCGACTCCGCGCCCGGCGCCCAGCAGAACGCCCAGTCCGCGCTCTCGTTACCGCCCTTGACTTGCCCGGCATAGGGCTCCTCCGGAAGGCGCTCGGACTGTCCGAGCTGCTCGACGAGGTAGGCACCGAGGTCGCCGGTGAAGTACCACTCCTCCTTTTCTCCCGTCGCCGCCACGACGAGTGCCACGCGAAGGCCGGGGCACAGCACCGCCTTCGCCTTGAGGACGTGCTTGAGTCGCGGTACCGATATATTCGGCGAGTCGAAGAATGCGGGGTCCGGCCAGAAATGGACCGTGGTCCCGGTGCGCCCTCGCTTGGCGGTGCCGACCGCCTCGAGCTTTGAGAACACCTTGCCGTTCTTGAAGCCGATGTTCCATTCCTTGCCGTCGCGCAGCACGTTGCACTCGAGATGCTTGGATAGCCCATTCACCACCGAGACTCCGACGCCGTGCAGGCCTCCCGCGCTCTCGTAGTTCTTGTCGGAGAACTTCCCGCCCGCATGCAGCCGCGTGAGGATCAGCTCGACGCCGCTCACCTTCTCCTTCGGATGGATGTCCACCGGCATGCCACGGCCGTCGTCCTCGACCGAGACCGACCCGTCCTTGTGGATCGTGACCGCGATATGCTCGCAGTGGCCCGAGAGCGCCTCGTCGACGCTGTTGTCGACGACCTCATGCACGAGGTGGTTCGGGCTCCGGGTATCCGTGTACATCCCCGGCCGGCGGCGGACGGGCTCGAGACCCTCGAGTACCTCGATGTCCGATGCGGTGTACGACTGCGCCATGCGGGCCTTCGGTGGGGCGGCGGTGCCGCCGGGCGCGGCGATTCTAGCAGCCGCGCGAGCCTGCGCAATTGAAGTAAACTCCGGGCGGTTGCCCGCCGTCGGACGCATTGCGTGACCCAGAAGAAGCAGGCCATCCCGGATTTCGAGGCGTCGCTCGCCGAGCTCGAGGAAATCGTCCAGCGCCTCGAGCTGGGCGAGTTGCCGCTCGAGGAGTCGCTCCGGCAGTTCGAGCGCGGCGTCGCGCTGACGCGCAGCTGCCAGAAAGCCCTGCGCCATGCCGAGCAGAAGATACGCGTGCTCTCGAAAGGCGCGGATGGCGAGCTCGTCGAGCAGGACTTCGACGCGCCGGACGAGGGCTGACCGGCCCACGATGCAGGCACGTGCCGAGCCCCGCGACTGGCAGGCGGACTGCCGCGAGCGCGTCGAGGCCGTACTACGCCGCGTCTTGCCTGCCGAAAGTCGCGAGCCCGCTCGGCTCTACCAAGCAATGCGCTACGCCGCGCTCAGCGAGGGCAAGCGCGTCCGTCCCCTCCTCGTCTATGCAGCAGGCGCCGCGCTCGGCGTCGCGCGCGAGGCGCTCGACGCGCCGGCCGCCGCCGTCGAACTGATCCACGCCTACTCGCTCGTGCACGATGACCTGCCCGCGATGGACGACGACGACCTGCGCCGCGGCCGCCCGACGACGCATCGCGCCTTCGACGAGGCGACCGCGATCCTCGCGGGCGATGCGCTCCAGGTCCTCGCATTCGATCTCCTCGCGAACGGGGCGATGCCGGGTGTCGACGACGCGGGCCGGATCGCGATGATCCGGCTGCTCGCGCGCGCCAGCGGCACCGCCGGGATGGCCGGCGGCCAGGCGCTGGATCTCGCGGCGACCGGCCGGCGCCTCACGCCCGCCCAGATCGAGGAAATGCATTCCTTGAAAACCGGTGCGCTGATCCATGCGGCCGTGCTGATCGCCTGCGCAGCCTGTCCTTCGCCCTCCACCGCGCAGCACGAGGCACTCGACCGCTACGGCCGAACGATCGGCCTCTCGTTCCAGATCGTGGACGACCTCCTCGACGTACTTGGCGATCCCGCCGTGACCGGCAAGGTCGCTGGCGCCGATGCGCTCCGCGGAAAGCCGACCTACCCGGCGATCGTGGGCGTCGCCGCGGCACGCAGTCGCGCCGCGGAACTTGCCGGCGAGGGCATCGCGGCCCTCGGCGCCTTCGGCCCGGAGGCCGACCAGCTCCGCCAGTTCGCCGGCGAACTCGTGCGGCGCGGCCGTTAGCCATTCGGCAGTCTTTGCATGCCCGGCTTTCGCCGCTCCAGTAGACTGCGGAAATGACTGACAAACGGAAGGGCGGCCTTCTCGAGACGATCGAGGCGCCGGCCGACCTTCGCGCCCTCCAGCGAAGCGAGCTCGGTGCGCTCTCCGAAGAACTGCGGCGCTATCTGATCGAGGCGGTGGGTCAGATGGGCGGCCACCTGGCCGCGGGTCTCGGCGCCGTCGAGCTTGCCGTCGCCCTGCATTATGTCTTCGACACGCCCTATGACCGGCTGATCTGGGACGTCGGCCACCAGGCCTACCCGCACAAGGTGCTGACCGGCCGCCGGCGCCGCCTCTCGAGCATCAAGCAGCGCGGCGGTCTCGCGCCGTTTCCCTCGCGCGCGGAAAGCGTCTACGACAGCTTCGGCGTCGGCCACTCGAGCACCTCGATCAGCGCTGCGCTCGGCATGGCGATCGCGAACCGCCTGAGCGGCAGCGACCGGCGGGTGGTTGCCGTGATCGGCGACGGCGCCATGAGCGCCGGTCTGGCCTGGGAGGCGCTGAACCATGCGGGCAGCATGGACGTGGACCTTCTCGTCGTGCTGAACGACAACGACATGTCGATCTCGAAAAACGTCGGCGCGCTATCCAAGTATTTCGCGCGCGTGCTGTCGGGGCGCACCTATACACACCTGCGCGAGGGCGGCAAGAAGGTGCTGCGCAAGATGCCCGCGGCCTGGGAACTCGCGCGCCGCTCTGAGGTGCACGCGAAGGGCATGGTGCTGCCGGGCACGCTGTTCGAGGAGATGGGATTCAACACGATCGGGCCGATCGACGGCCACGACATCGACGCGCTCGTCACGACGCTCGGCAACATGCGCATGCTCCCGGGCCCGCAGCTCCTGCACATCGTCACGCAGAAAGGCAAGGGCTACGCGCCGGCGGAAGCCGACCCGATCAAGTGGCATGGTCCCGGCCCTTACGACCCGGCGAGCGGCACGATGCTCAAGGACAAGACCGCGGGACCGACTTACTCGCAGGTTTTCGGCGAATGGCTCTGCGACATCGCGGAGCAGGACGCGCGCATTGTCGGTATCACGCCCGCAATGCGCGAAGGCTCCGGGCTGGTCGAGTTCGAGAAGCGCTTCCCGGACCGCTATTTCGACGTCGCGATCGCCGAACAGCACGCCGTCACGCTGGCGGCCGGCCTAGCCTGCGACGGGCAGCGGCCGGTGGTGGCGATCTACTCGACCTTCCTGCAGCGCGCCTACGACCAGCTGATCCATGACGTCGCGCTGCAGCGCCTGCCCGTCGCTTTCGCGATCGACCGCGCAGGGCTTGTCGGCGGCGACGGCGCGACTCACCAGGGCGCATTCGACCTCACTTACCTGCGCTGCGTGCCGAACTTGGTGGTGATGGCGCCGGCGGACGAAAACGAGTGCCGCCAGATGCTCTACACCGCCGTCTCGCTCGACCAGCCCGCTGCGGTGCGCTACCCGCGCGGGCGCGGCCCCGGGGTCGCGGTCGAGAAGACGATGCGGCCGCTGCCTGTCGGCCGCGCCGAGACGCGGCGACGCGGCGGCAGCGGCCTCGCCCTGCTCGCCTTCGGCACGATGGTCGAGCCGGCGGCCGCCGCCGCCGACGCGCTCGACGCGACGCTCGTCAACATGCGCTTCGTGAAGCCGCTCGACGAGGCGGTCGTCGCGGAGATCGCGGCGACGCATCGCGCCATCGTGACGCTCGAGGAGAACGCGGTGGCCGGCGGCGCCGGCTCGGCGGTACTCGAGGTGCTGCAGCGGCTCGGGAGCGGGATCTCCGTCCTGCAGATCGGCGTGCCGGACGGTTTCGTGGATCACGGCACGCGCGAGGACAACCTGGCGGCTGCCGGCCTCGACGCCGCGTCCGTGCGCGCTGCGATCGACCGCTTCTGGAAGGCGGAAATTTCCGCCCGCGCCCGTCCGGCCGGCTAATCAGGACCAATATGGTATGATTTCGCGATGAATGCGAAGCCCGCGGGCGTGACGGTCGCGCCGATCATCGAGGACGTGCAGGGGCGCGCGGACACGCGCCGCATCCCCATCGACCGCGTCGGAATCAAGGACATCTACCACCCGGTGCGCGTCAAGGACCGTTCGGGTGGCGAGCAGCACACGATCGCGAACTTCAACATGTACGTGCACCTGCCCCATAACTTCAAGGGCACGCACATGTCACGTTTCGTCGAGATCCTGAACGAGCACGAGCGCGAGATCTCGGTCGAATCGTTCAACAGCATGCTCGCGGAGATGACGACCAGGCTCAACTCGGAGGCGGGCCACCTCGAGATGACCTTCCCCTACTTCGTCATGAAGAAGGCACCAGTCACCGGCGTTCAGAGCCTGCTCGACTACCGGGCGACGCTCGCCGCCGAGCTGAAGGCCGGCAGGGTCGAGACGTGGCTCAAGGTCCTCGTGCCGGTGACGAGCCTCTGTCCCTGTTCCAAGCAGATCTCGGACTACGGTGCGCACAACCAGCGCTCGCACCTCACGATCTCGGCGAAGATCGCGGAGCACGTCTGGCTCGAGGAGCTGATCGACGTCGCCGAGGACGAGGGCAGCTGCGAGCTGTACGGGATCCTGAAGCGCCCGGACGAGAAGTTCGTGACCGAGCGCGCCTACGACAACCCGAAGTTCGTCGAGGACATCGTCCGCGACATCGCGACGCGCCTCAACCGGGACGATCGGGTCCGCGCCTACGTCATCGAGGCGGAGAACTTCGAGTCCATCCACAATCACTCGGCGTACGCGCGCATCGAGCGCGACAAGGACGCGAAGCCAGCCTGATCCCGGCGGTCATCCCGATCAGCTGACTCCGCGGGATTCGCCGTTTTGCAGGCGCGAGATGAGCGCCTTCAGGAAGACCTTGTTGAAGCGCAGCTGGCAAGCTGACGAGGCCTGCTCGAGCAGCGTCGAGCTGACCCGCAGGATCGTGACGTCGTCGCCCGCGAGCACCGCGGCCTGCCGCTTGGCGCCGCGCAGGTAGCTCGACTCGCCGAAGCAGTCGCCCGCCTCCAGCCGCCCGACCGCGCGCCCGTCGCGCTCGACGGTGCACTTGCCGGTCACGATCACGTAGAAGCGGTCGTCGATGCCGCCCGCCCGGACGATCTCATCGCCCGGAGCGTGCGCCTGCCAGGTCCCCGCGCGCAGGACCTCCCAGATCTCGCCCGACGAGAAGTCGTGGAAGAACTTGAGGCGCCGCAGCAGGTTGAAGTGCTCCTGGCGGTCGCTGCGGTCGGTGCCCTTGCGCTGCTGCGCGTGCACGCGCGCGATCGCATTCGCGAACTCGTTGCCGTTCGGGTAGCGCTTGTCGGGCTCCTTGTGCATCGCCATGGCGACCACGGTCTCGAGCTCGGCCGGGAGGTCCGAGCGGATCGAGAGCAGCGGCGCCGGCGTCGCGTAGACGATCTGGTGCAGGAGCTTGGCGAGCGCTCCGGCGCGGAACGGCCGGTGGCCGGTCAGCAGCTCGTACATGACCGCGCCAAGCGAGTAGATGTCAGAGTGGTTGGTGAGCTCGATCGACTGCACCTGCTCGGGCGACATGTAGCTCGGGCTGCCGGCGATGCCTTCGATGCGCGAGAAGTCGGCGTCGTTGTGCAGCGCGATGCCGAAGTCGATGAGCCTGAGGTCGCTGTCGGTCGTCAGCATCAGGTTACTCGGCTTGATGTCGCGGTGGATCACGCCGCGCGAGTGCGCGTAGTGCAGCGCCTTCGCGCACTTGAACATCAGCGTCAGGACGTCGTCGAGCGGCAGGAGGTTGTCGGGCCGGGTATAGGCGGCGAGCGTGCGGGCTCCGTGGATGAACTCGGTGACGACGTAATAGTGGCCGTTCTCCTCGCCGGCGTCGTAGATCGGCATGATGTTCGGGTGCTGCAGCATCCCGACCATGTGCGCCTCGGAAAGGAACATCTTGCGCGCCACTTTGGCGCGCGCGGGATCGTCGTCGCCCGCGATCCGATAGGCCTTGATCGCGACATCGCGTCCGTAGTACTGGTCGTGCGAGAGGTACACGGTGCCGGTCGAGCCGCGGCCGACTTCGCGGATTACCTCGTACTTGCCGATGCGCTCGCCGATGCCGGCGCCGCCTTCGGCAGGCCGAACGATGGTCGGCACGGTTGCGGTAGCGATGGCCGGCTCCTATCGGGACTTTCCGGCGCGCAGGGATCACCGGATACCGCGAGAGGATATTTCGTCAAAACCGGCGGAACCGTGAACCGTATCGCGCTTCACCGGGGGTCCGGCGCGACCCCTCCGAAGTGGTCGAAACCGTGACCCGTATCTCGCCCGGGCGGCTTGCCGTCGATGCGCACTCCATCGGCTTCGGCGATCGTGCCGATGCGTCGCAGCACCACGCCTGCGTCGAGCGCCGCGATCCGCGCCCGCTCGGCCGGGCCGGCCGTGAAAAGGAGCTCGTAATCGTCGCCGCCGCCGAGCGCGTAGGCGAGCCGCGCATGCGGCGGCGCTACCGAGCACAGGCCCGCAGACAGCGGCAGCTCGCGGCCCTCGACGTCGGCGCCGACGCCGCTTGCGGTGCAGAGCTTGGCGAGGTCGCCCGCCACGCCGTCCGAGACGTCGATGCACGCAGTCGCGATGCCACGCAGCGCAAGCCCAAGCGTCACGCGCGGCTGCGGCAGCTGGAAGCGCGCCAGCAGTGCGTCGCGCGCGCGGCCCTGGGCCGGCAGTCGTCCCTCGAGGATCGCGAGCCCTGCCGCGGCGTCACCCGGCGTGCCGCTGACCCAGACGTCGTCGCCGGGCCGCGCGCCCTCGCGCATGAGCGCTCTCCCCGGGGGCACCAAGCCGGCGGCCGTCACCGTGACCGTCAGCGGCCCGCGGGTCGTGTCGCCGCCGACGAGCGCGACGCCGTGACGGCGCGCGAGCGTGTCGAGTCCCGCGGCAAAGCCCGACAGCCAGTGCTCGTCCGCCGCGGGCAGCGTGACGGCGAGCAGCGCCCAGGCAGGCTCGGCCCCCATCGCCGCGAGGTCCGAGAGGTTGACCGCGAGCGCCCGGTGGCCGACGAAGCGGGCATCGAACCCCGCCGGAAAATGCGCACCTTCGACGATCGAGTCGGCCGCGAGCACGAGCGTCGCGCCGGCCGGCACCGCGACGAGTGCGCCGTCATCGCCGACGCCCGCGAGGACGTCCTCGCGGTGCGCGCCGCGCCGCGTGAAATAGCGCTCGATGAGCTCGAACTCGCTTGGCGGCATCAGGCGACCTCGCCGCGCTCCGCGCCGCGGTGCGCGCGCGAGGCGCGGTCGAGCACCGCGTTCACGTAGCGGTGCCCGTCGGTCGCGCCGAAGCGCTTGGCGAGCTCGATGCCCTCGTTGATCACCACGCGGTATGGAATGTCGGGTCGCGCCATGAGTTCCCAGAGCCCGAGCGCGAGGATGGCGTGCTCGACCGGGTCGAGGCGCGCCGGCGCAATTTCCGAGTGGCGCGCCAGCTCCTCGTCGATACCAGAACCTTCGCCGCAGATCGCGCCGATCGCGGCATGGAAGTAGTCACGGTCGGCCCGGGCGAACTCGGGGCTCGCCGCGTACTGCTCGAGGATCTCGGTGGCTGGCGGCTTCGCCAGCTCCCACTGGTAGAGCGCCTGCACCAGGAGCCTGCGCGCCGCAGCGCGCGCCTGCACCCGCTCGCGATCGCGGGCGGCCACCGTCAGGCACCCAGCTTGCGCATCAGGCTTGCGAGCTCGATCGCCGCGCGTGCGGCGTCGGCACCCTTGTTGCCCTCGGCTCCACCGGCGCGCTCGAACGCCTGTTCCTCGGTGTCGGTCGTGAGAACGCCGAAAGCGACCGGCACGCCGGTCTCGTAGGAGACCCGCGCGAGGCCGGACGCGCATTCGGCCGCGACGAATTCGAAATGCGGCGTGTCGCCGCGGATCACCGCGCCGAGCGCGACGATTGCGTCGAAGCGGCGCGAAAGCGCCATCCGCCGCACGACGGGGGGGAGATCGAAGGCGCCCGGAACGCGGACCAACTCGAGCCCGGCGGGATTCGCGCCGTGCGAGGCGAGCGCTTCCGCCGCGCCCGTGACGAGACGCTCGACGACGCTCGCATTGAAGCGCGAGGCGGCGAGCGCAATGCGCAGGTCACCGACGCTGAGATCGCCCTCGAGGATCTTCATCGCGCTCACGGCGCGAGTATATCAGGCGCTCGCGCGCTCACTCCTCGTAGCCGATGACCTCGAGGCCGAACGCTGAGATTCCGAGGAGCTGCCGCGGCGCGGACAGCACGCGCATGCGCGTGACGCCGAGGTCGCGCAGGATTTGCGCGCCGATTCCGTAGGTGCGCAGCACGGCGCCGCCCTCGCCCGTCTCCTGCGCGGCCTCGCGTGCGCCCGCGGCGAGGATGTCGGACGCCGCTTCTTCCGGGCGCAACACGACCACGACGCCGTGCGGCTCGCGCGATATGCGCTCGAGGGCGCCGCGCAGCGTCCATCCGCCGTGCTCACCGCGGATCCCCAACAGGTCGCGGGACGTGTCGCGCAGGTGCACGCGCACGAGCGGCGGTTGGCCATCCGGCTCACCGCGCACCAGCGCGACGTGCAGCCGCCCGTGAACGCGGTCTTCGTACCAGCGCGCGCGGAACGTGCCCGCATCCGTCTCGACCATGCGGTCGGCCACGCACTCGATCGAACTTTCCTTTGCGAGGCGGTGGCGGATGAGGTCGGCGATCGTGCCGATCGCAAGCCGGTGCTCCGCCGCGAAGCGCTCGAGGTCTGGCCGGCGCGCCATCGTGCCGTCGTCGTTCAGCACCTCGACGATGACGGCAGCGGGCTCGAAACCCGCGAGGCGCGCGAGGTCGCAGCCCGCTTCCGTGTGCCCCGCACGAGTCAGCACGCCGCCGCGGCGCGCCATCAGCGGGAAAACGTGCCCGGGCTGCCGCAGGTCCTCGGGACGCGCGCCGGCCGCTACCGCGGTGCGCACCGTGTGCGCACGGTCTTGTGCCGAGATCCCGGTCGTGACGCCCCTCGCCGCCTCGATGCTGACCGTGAAGTTGGTGCCGTGCTGGTCGTCCGGCACCTTCACCATCGGCGGAAGCCGGAGCAGCCGGCAGC
>Ga0207428_10005820_pt1 | contig 11428 bp, 4 predicted proteins | sample RhiMethybrSRZTD1_FD_187600 | JGI IMG/M metagenome (GOLD analysis project Ga0207428, IMG submission 187600) | Populus rhizosphere microbial communities from Tennessee, USA - Rhizosphere MetaG P. TD hybrid SRZTD1 (SPAdes) (version 3) | ecosystem: Host-associated > Plants > Roots > Rhizosphere >... | reverse complement strand
TATCTGCCCGAACCGCATCAGCCCGATTGCGCAGAAGATGCTCGCTTTCATCCCCGCGCCGAACATCGCCGGCGCCGCGCTCGGACAGAACAACTTCGTCGTCAACACCGTTCGCGAGCGGAAGACGCCTTCCATGGACGTGAAAGTGAATTACAACCTGAACGACAAAAACGCCTTCGCCATCCGCTTCAGCTATCAGCGCCCGAAGATTTTTGATCCCGGCGCTTATGGGATCTTTGGCGGGCCGATTGGCGACGGTTTTGCGGGGAGTGGAACGCAGAACGTAATCAGCTCGGCGATCAATTACACCCGCACCTTCAGCCCGAGCCTGATTCTGGAAGCGCGCTTCGGAGTGAGCTGGTATCACAACGTCGCCATCACGCAAGCCGACGGGTTGAAGACTTCGGAAGAAGTCGGCATCAAAGGCGTCAACGTTGATAATTCTTCGGACGGTTTGACGCGCATAGAAATTAACCGGTTCACGTCGCCGGTCGTGGGCTTTTCACCAAGCTTGCCCTGGGATCGCGGCGAGACCACGGCGAATTACAACGGCACGCTCACCAAGCTGTTTGGCAATCACACCTTGAAAGTCGGCGGCGAATTCCGCAATAACCGTGACTTCCTGCTCCAGGTGCAGGACAACGGCGGAACGCGCGGTCGCTATATCTTCGGCCCCAATCAAACCGCCATCCCGTCCGACGCCGCCGCGATCACCGGCATCGCTAACGCCTTCGCCTCTTTCCTGCTGGACGCGCCGAACAGCGTCGGGCGTGATTTGACTGTGATTGAAGAGCCGGGGACGCGACACAAGGCCATCTTCTCGTTCATTAACGATAAGTGGCAGGTCTCGAAACGGCTGACTATTGACCTGGGTTTGCGCCACGAATTTTACACGCCGCACACGGGCATCGTGAAAAAGGGCGGCTTGTCCAATTACGATATCACCAACAACACACTGCAGGTCTCCGGGTTCGGCGGCATTCCGTTCAACGTGGGGGTGAAGAATTACTACAAAAACTTCGCGCCGCGTTTGGGCGCGGCCTTCCGCTTCAACGACAAAACAGTGCTGCGCGCCGGCTTCGGAACGAGCATTATTCCGTTCCCTGACAATCGCTACGCCTTCAACTTCCCGGTGAAGCAGAATAACCAATTCAACCCGCCCAACAACTTTGCAGTAGCCGGTTCAATGGCGGCGGGATTGCCTGCGCCGCAGGTCTTCAGCGTGCCTGACAACGGAATCATCCAGGCGAATACCTCCCTCTTACTCAACGCGGGACTCTTTTACGTGCCGCCTGATCTTAAGGAGGGAAAGATCCACTCGTACAACGTGGCGTTCCAGCGCGAGCTGTGGTTCGGCTTTTCGGGCGAGGTGGCTTATGTGGGCAACCACGCTAGCGGAATCCTCACCGATTTCGATTTGAACGCCGCCACAACATTGGGGCAAGGCAACGCCGGCCGGCCTTTCAATCAGAAGTTCGGCAAGAATGCCTCCGTCAGGACGTGGTTCCCCACTGATTCCCACTACAACTCATTGCAGGTTAAGGTTGACCGCCGCTTCAAGCAGAGCTGGTTGGTGACCACCAGCTACACGGTGGGGCGCGCGATCAACTTCTCTGACGATAATGGAGGCTTCGCCACGCCGGCGGATCTGTCACTGAGCGAAGGCCGGGCGGGCTTTGATCGCAAACATATGTTCACCGGCAGTTTCGTGTGGGACATTCCGTTTGCGAACAAGAGCAACGGATTTATCAGAGCGATCTTCGGCGGTTGGCAGGTCTCCGGCATCTTCGTCGCGCAATCGGGCACGCCAATCAACTTCACCGCCAATGGAACTTCACTCAACGCTCCCGGCAACACCCAGCGACCGAATCTAAATGGCGAGCCGAATGTTATTGGTAAGATCGGGCCCGGCTCGCTTTACTTCGACACGTCGGTCTTTTCCGCGCCGGTCGGCGCCACATTCGGAAACATGAAGCGCAATGACTCAATCACCGGGCCCGGCTACTTGAATCTGGACGGCACGCTGATCAAGCGGTTCAAATTCACCGAGCGTATCGGTGGAGAGTTGCGGGCGGACGCCCTCAACGTTTCCAACAGCCCGCACTTCAACAACCCTGACGGTAACTTCGCAAATTTGACGACGACCTTCGGGCAAGTCGGCAGCGGCGGCGCCTTCGGCCAGCGCTCAATCCGCTTCGGAGCGAGAGTCACGTTCTGATCGGGGCCGAATAAGGCCAACTTCGAGAAGGGCGCTAGCTCAGTCCAAGGCTGGCGCTCTTTTCGGTTACAATAGCGCTCTCGCAGTTCGATTCCATTTGGTTGGCTGTAAGAGCTGCGCGCTATCGTCGTAATTCGCTCCTGAATACAACACCGCAAACTCGCAAAAATACAAAAGACACAAAAAGGAGAACATCATGAGTCGGCAATCAGTCACTCGCAGGGATTTCGTCAAACGGGCGTCGGCGACGGCCGCCGCCGGGCTGAGTTTGTCCGCAGCTTCTTACGGCAAGATACTCGGCGCTAACGACCGCGTGCGTTTGGGCATTATCGGCCCCGGCGCGCGCGGGCAGGATTTGATGAAGGATTTCGTCAAAGTCCCGAACGCCGAATTCGTCGCCGCCGCCGACATCTACGGGCGCCGCCACGACGAGGCGAAAAAGATCGCGCCGGAAATCAAAGCCTTCAACGACCATCGAAAGATGCTAGAACTGAAGGACCTCGACGCGGTGATCGTCGCCACGCCGCTCCACTGCCACGCGCGACATTTCATCGACACTCTGGCCGCGGGCAAAGATTTGTATTGCGAAAAGACCATGACCTGGTCGGTCGAAGAGGCCGAAAACTGTCTGGCCGCGGCGAAGAAGGCTTCCAGTCGCGTCATAGGCGTCGGCCAGCAGCACCAGAGCGCGGGCTATTTTCTCGACGCGCGGAAATGGATCAAGGACGGGCTCGTGGGCAGGGTCACGAGCGTCGAGTCGTGGATGAGCCGCAACTCGCCGCGCGGCAAGGGGCAATGGGTTCGCCCGATCCCTGAAGACTGCAACGCTCAAAACGTCGATTGGAAAGCGTTTTTGAACGGCCGCCCGAACCGTCCCTTCGACGCGCACAAATTCATCAACTGGCGCCTCTACTGGGAATTTTCGGGCGGCAACGTGACGGAGAACATGGTCCACCAGATCGGCTGGATCATCGGAGCGTTGGATCTGGGGCTGCCCACGGCGGCCTATATGTCGGGCGGAGTCTTTTCCGAAAAAGACGGGCGCGAAGTCCCCGACACGATCTCGGTGACACTCGATTATCCGAACGACCTGGTCGTTTCCTGGCAATCGACCTTCAGCAACAGCCGCTTCGGCCTCGGCGTCAGGATTCTAGGTTCGGACGGGACCGTCGAATGGCTGGCCGGAACGACCGACATGGTCTCGGGCCGGTCGCTCAGCGGATGGTCTTACTCACCCGAAAAGGCTAACCGCCCGGACGGTGGGGCGATCAAGGGCGAAACGAAGGACGAGAACCATTACGCCAACTTCGTCGAATGCGTCCGCTCGCGCAAAGAGCCGAACGCCTCGGTCGAACTCGGCTACCGCTCGGCCGTCGCCGCCCACATGGCCAACCTCTCCTACCGCCGCAGACAGCGCGTGACGCTCGAAACGGCGCGTCAGGTGGCTAAACAGTAAGACAGACACAAGGATAGAGAGATAGGGAGGTATAGGGACTAGGAGACCTTACCATCATCTATCTCTCTGTCTCCCCACCTCTCCGCCACTCCATCTCTTCCTCTATCATTTACCGTCCTGAAATCCCTTCTTACTTGAGCCAGTCGGAACTGAATTCGATAGTCGCTCAAACAGTCTCGGCTGAAAAATCCCATTTCAAGACAAAATTAGGAGGGCGAGTTCAACGCAACGATTGCAAAACGGGATAAACTCTGTATTCCCAATACTATCCGGCTAAAAACAGGTGATTCTACTCATAAGAGCGTTAAGTCCATGACTTTATCCTGAGTTGTTGCATTGAATTGATCGGAATACAGTAAGTGGAAAAATATTCTGAAGGCTTCTCCAAAATCACCAATAAAATCCGAAATCTCGGATAAGACTGCGCTGTAGTTGTCATTGGCTATAAAATCAACTCTTTCTTTGTGATGCGTTTAGCTTACTTTCCAAATATCTTTCCACTTGGCATAAATGTTGCTCCGTTCTGGTCTGGAGTACCAGCACTATTCAAATGGTTTTGAATTGTCAGCATTTCTAGGAACCACAGATTTTCGAGATACAACAGTTTTAGGTTGAATAAGAAACGGCCCATGCGCTTCTCTAATGTTTTCAGGATTTGGAAAGCCTCGATCACTTCCTAACTCTGCTAGTAGCCGCTATAGACCGACAAACAAGAAACTTGGCTGTTGTCAGCTGTATTTTTTCCGGACATTGATGTCAATCAGTTTTTGAATTGGACCCATGGCGAACTAATGTTCGCTGATGCTTTTGCCCCGGAACCGCCTACAGCGAATTTAGCAGTTCACATACACAGACATGAAAATCGATCTAGGAGGTAGTTTATGAAGTTCTTCCTGAAGACGGGAGTGTTGAGCGCGTTGGCAGTATTGACGCTTGTCCTCTTAGCGCCCGCGATAGGCAATGCGCAAACAATCAATGGCTCCATTTCTGGCGCAGTCACTGATCAGAATGGATCCGCTATTTCGGGAGCCACAATCAAGGTGACCAAAGTCGGAACGGGTGCGATGCGCGAGGCCACAACCAACAGTGAAGGTATATATCGCATCGTTGGCTTGCCGGTCGGCGTTTATGCTGTGCGCGTCGAGCAGAGCGGGTTTCAACCGCAGGTGAACGAGCGCGTTGATGTAAACGTGGCGATTGACGCTACAGCGAACTTCACGCTCAGCACGGCGTCCGTGCAGGAGGTGGTAATCGTCACTGAGACCGCTGGGCTACTTGAAACAACGCAGAGCCAGGTGGTAAAGACTGTCACCAGCCGTACGATTCTTGAGCTGCCAGGCCGCAATAACCTGAATGGTCTGGCGCTGCTCAATCCGGGTGTGTTGCCCACTAACAACGGTCGCCCAGGCTCCGGTTTCGCCGTCAACGGCAATCGAACCCGCTCGAACAACTTCACGATTGATGGCGCGAATAATAACGATGAGTCATTGTCCACGCCGCGCCAGAGCTTACCGCCGGAAGCCATCGGCGAATTTCAGTTGATTACGAACACCTTCGCGGCTGAATTCGGGCGCAACGCCGGTTCTTATGTGAACGTGCTCACTCGTTCGGGAAACAACCAGTATCATGGCATCGCTCATTACACGTGGCAGGGCAATGGGTACAACTCGCTTACAACTGACCAACAGCGTGACTACAACACATTTCGCTCCAATGGTATGCCAGATAAGCAGGCGCTGCGAGGGGCGCGCAGCGTGATAGTAGATAATGTATACGGTGGCACCTTAGGCGGCCCAGTCAAGAAGGATCACACCTTCTTTTTCAACAGCCTGGATTTTGACGATCTGCGCCAGACGGTCAGTAATGTTCGACGCGACGCGATCACGCAAGACGGCGTCAATGCATTGAGGGCTATCTCCTCCCAATTCGTGCCCGGCACGCTGGATTTCCTGCTTAAGACTTTCCCGGTGGCCAATGTTCCGACGAATCGCGGCCAGATTACATTCAAGAATCCTGCGGATCCGACGGGTAATACCAATATCGTAGTGCCAATCAATGTTTTCAACCGAGCGCTCAACAGCGGCATTCCCTATCGCACAGATTTCTGGCGTTATCTCGCCAAGGTTGATACCAAGATCAACAGCAAAGATCAGCTTTCGTTTCGTTACATAATTGATGAGCTTAACGACCCCGGATCGCCGGCCGCCCTTGCCGGCCAGGAGGTCGGCCAAACTTCGCGCAATCAGTCGTTCACCATCAATGACGTGTACGCGATCACCAGCAATCTGATCAACGAATCGCGTGTCACCTATAGCCGTCGCAACATCAGTTTCCAGGAGAACCTTCCGAGAACATTCACCATTCGCGATGCGCCCGCGTTGTCCTTCCCCGCCGGCAATATTAACTTCCCGCAGTTCCGGATTGATAACGCATACGAGTTGACTGACAACCTCTCTTACATCCAAGGCAGGCACAACTGGAAGTTCGGCGTCAATGCGTTGCGTTATGAGCTCAACAGTTTCTTCGCGCCTGAGCTGCGCGGCACGGTTTCGTACGCCAATTTGCCTGACTTCCTGTTTGATCGAAACGCCAGGGTCTCGCAATTCGCGGGCAACGGTCTCGTTCCTGCTCGTACATATGAGACCGGCGCCTTCGTGCAAGACGATTGGCGAGTCAATCCGGATCTAACGCTCAACCTTGGATTGCGTTACGAGTATGTCACCACGCCGTTCGGCTTCTTCTCGAACGCCGAATCTGATTTAAACAACTTCGGCCCGGCGGTCGGCGTCGCCTGGAATCCGAAAGGATTTAGGGGCGGCCGCTTGGTGCTGCGCGGCGGCTACCGCATCTCTTACGATCAGGTCTTCCAGAACGTATTGCTAAATGTGTCGCGCAATTTCCCGCGCGCGGTGCAAGTCGTCAACGATGGATTGACGGGCACGCAGCCATACAACATATTGCCTCCTGCCCCGCAACCTCAGGATTTTAAAGGCGATCCCAATATGCTGCCCCTGCGTTTGTACTCACCCAACAAACGGATCGACCAGCCATTTTCGCAGCAGTTCACGTTTGGCGTCCAGTATCAACTCGCCAATGACTATGTAGTAAAGATTGACTACATCAGCACCAAGGGCAGCGACCTGATCCGTGAAGTTGAGGCTAATGTCGGCTTCAGGACGCCCATTGGCAATGGCCTACGCCAGGATCCGACGAAAGGCTCGATCCTGGTAGGCGATGGCATTGCCAATTCCATCTACCATGCCGGCCAAGTCACGCTTGAGAAGCGATTTGGCGAGACCCGCTTCGGCTCCTTCCAATACAATGTGAACTATACCTATAGTTCATTCATCAGCGAGGCCGACGACGTTCTCGGCGGGCAGACCAATCGCACGCTGCCGGCTGATCCGCGCAACCCTAAACTCGATCGCGCGCGGTCCGGCTTCGATCAGCCGCATCGTTTCGTGGCCAGCTATACCTATGGAATACCCAAGTTCGATGTCGGCAGTGGGCTTTTCAAGCCCTTCGTGGATCGCGCGATCAATGGATGGGAGTTGGCGGGCGTCACCACATTCGCAGACGGAACGCCTTACTCGATACTCAATGCCAATAACGCGTTAGGCATCCTGCCAGGACAGATTTCGACGGTCGAGCTATCGCAGCGCGTTACGTTGAATCAAAACGGCGTCTTCCCGCAGTTCTCTGTGTTCGATGCCCAAAAAGGGCAATTTACCAATCCAAACGCGCGCTTCCTCGCGTTTCCGCTCAACTCAGGGACCCTCGGGACCCTCGGAGCGAATACGGAGCGTACGGGAGGCACTAACAATACAAACCTGGCGCTCGTCAAGAACGTCAAAACTTACGGTGAAGGCCAGAGCCTCCAGATTCGCTGGGAGGTCTCCAACGTATTCAACCACCGGAATTTCACAGTCATTCCGACAAACACGGTGGGCAGTTCTACCAACGCGTTTCAGTTCCTGAACCTGGGACAGACGAACGTTACTGGGCGCTCCATGCTCTTCACTGCCCGTTACTTCTTTTAATCTGCGCTAAGTCGCGGGCTAAAAACAATCGCCGCCGCCAGTTACCTAAACTTTTGGGAAATTGGCGGCGGCGATTTTTGTCAAGTCGGGTGAGTAATTCTTTTTCGCCGAAAGCGTCAGGCCTCGATTCCGCGTTTGCAGAAGAATTCCTTGACCGGGGGACTATTTCCCCGACGCGCGATCTAGAGAGTAGGGAACCACCACCCACAGACACAAAAGCCGGGCGATTAACCCGGCTTTTCCCCTTTGGACTTCAGACCGAACAACAACCAAAAGACGCCCTCATCTCGTACTCACCAACAGTCCAGAGAGACTAACCGCACGTCTTGAATCCACGTACACAGATGACCGTCAGTGAACAAGAAAATCAATTGAGAAGAGGCGCGATGCGCGGCCACAGACGGCGAGCGAAATGAAGATGGAGTTGATTGCGGCCGTGGATAGCGCGGGGCAGGATTCGCCTGATCCCGCAAACGTCGCGGCGATAGAAGTCATTACGCCCGGAACAATAATAACGCCAATAACGGAGGACAAAATGAAGATGGAGTTGATTGCGGCCGCGGATAGCGCGGAGCAGGATTCGCCTGATCCCGCAAACGTCGCGTGGCTAGAAGGCATTACGCCCGGAACAATAATAACGCCAATAATGGCGGACGAAATGGAGATGGAGTTGATTGCGGCCGCGGGTAGCGCGGGGCAGGGGGCGCCTGATCCCGCAAACGTCGTGACGACAGAAGTCATTACGCCCGGAGAAATAATAACGCCAATAATGGCGGACGAAATGGAGATGGAGTTGATTGCGGCCGTGGGTAGCGCGGGGCAGGGGTCGCCTGATCCCGCAAACGTCGTGACGACAGAAGTCATTACGCTCGCAACAGTAATAACGCCAATATCGCAGGAAGTGGTCGCCCCCGAATCGGACAGCAGTGAGGCGATGTTGGTCGATAACGCTCCAATGTTTGGCGAAGCGTTCGCAAAAACGGAATCGGGCGGAAGACGAGTATTACTGGTTTTCGGCGCGTTGCTGTTGCTGGCAGGAGGCGGCGCCGGACTCTGGTGGTATGCGCAGAAAGGCGCGAATGAAAAGGTCGCGGCGGCGAGTGACTCCGCAGCGAGTAACTCCGCGGCGAGTAACTCCGCAGCGAGTAACCCCGCAGCGCCGCCCTCGTCAGAGGTGATTCCGGCGGGCAATAAACTTTGGGAGTTGATCCCCGACCAAACTGGCGGCGTCGCGGATGCGGCGAACGCGTTGGGAGTGGCGGATCAGCGAATGGTGGTGATCAATCCCGGCGGTCAACTTGCGCTGGAATATCGTGGGGGCAAGTTTTTTGGCGACGGACACGGCGCTGACCTGCATGTCTACGGCCTGGAACAGGGGCGAGTTTCGTACCTCATCTTTGTCAGAAATGATCCGGCTGAGGAATGGACGCGGATCGATATAAACCGCAAAGGATTCCCTCGGGGAGAGGCTGGGCACGACATGGGGCACCACGGCGTCCGGCAGGCGCGCCAGGTGATGATCAGGAACGATGGAAACGCCGATCTGAGAATTGACGCGGTCTCAGTCAAATACAAAGATGAAGTCCAAGGCAAGGGCGTTACGCACCATCGCCACTGAAACCTGTCGCCAAAAACGGGTACAGCCCAGGTACGCGTAAAAATAGGACATAGCGGCTGGCCGAAAACTGTAGATTTCGGCCATAGCGATTTCTCTGATGAAAAACAGTGCTTTTATTGAGTTTTTGAATCGCGCTTTTCATGGGTTTTTTGGCCAGCCTGATTTTTAACGTAATTTTCTGCGCCTATAATCCATAGAGGTCAAAGAGACTTTCGGCCTATGTCCTAAAATTACACGTATCTCGGCACAACCCGAAACGCAGCGTCACTTCTATCTCGCAATCAAGGTGAAAAGTGGCGGATCATTGCTCGCATCGATAATCAACGCGAAAATTTTGGACCTGCAGACGCGCAACGGCTCTGTTTGCCCAGCGCTTCGTTTCATTCACAACATTAGTTATCAGAGACGAGTTCCAAAGCTGGTCCGCCATATATGCTACCTATGTCTTTATCGGGGGCATCGCTTTCTCTCTATCTTTCCGTCTCTCTATCTCTTCCTCTATCATCCTGAAACTTCTTCCTAAGCGAAGGGAGCCTTATCCCATCGTCGTCGCGCACCAATCATGTTAGAACGTGGTGTAATCCTGATTCACAAAGTGAAGATTTTTAGCCGTTAAGATTGAAACCAGGCCTGTCCACCTTATTCTATTGTTGAAGTGGATTACTGGGTTTTGAAATAATTTTTTAAATCGTCCAAAAATTCCAACAAGATTCAGAAAAATGGACATATATCGATCCGAAATCCAGTTTTCAAACCTGTAAGTGGAGGAAAATCAATGCAGGACATTCACGATCTCATTGGGCATAAATGTTGCCTATGGCTAATCTCCGCATTTAATTTCTTTATCGTCCATCAAGTCATAGAGCTAGCAGATATTCGCGTAGGAATGAAAGTCACAACCTTACTTTTAACGCCTGCCGGGCGCCTATCGGCCAGACGGTAAAAAGCAATGATGCGACACCTTCTATAAATAACCACCCCAGAACCACCCTAGGAAGGAGATTCTGTATGAGACGATCCCTGATCAGACTTCTAGCCATAGCAAGTTTTATTATTACTAGCAGTTTCTTGGCCTTCGGCCAGGGAACGACCGCTACGCTTTCGGGAACGGTGTCCGAGGCTACTGGAGCTGTCCTCTCCGGCGCTACAGTGGTAGTCAAAAACACCGCCACTGGCGCGGAATTCAAAGCGAATACTGGGAGCAACGGAACCTACTCGATTCCCTCTCTCGGCGCCGGGACATACACCGTTACAATCGAAGCCCAGGGCTTCAAGAAAGCGGTGTTGCAGGACGTGAAGATTGATGCGGGCATCCCCGCGACCGCCAACGTAACAATGGAGATCGGCGTGGCGTCCGAGACGGTCATCGTTCAGGGCGGCGCCGAGGTCCTGCAGACCCAGTCGGCCAACGTCGCAACAACGATCACCGGACGCCAGATCACAGAATTGCCATTCACCTCACGTGACGCGCTCGACCTGGTGCTTCTTCTACCGGGCACGAACACGCCTGGCCGGCCACGCACCTCGACAATCAACGGATTGCCGAAAGGCTCGCTCAACATCACGATAGACGGCATCAACGTGCAGGACAACACTCTTAAGTCCAATGACGGTTTCTTCACCTACATCCGTCCGCGCATTGACTCAATTGAAGAAGTGACGGTCTCGACCGCCACGCCGGGCGCTGAGAGCGCGGGCGAGGGCGCGGTGCAGATCAAGTTCGTTACCAAGAGCGGCAACAACGAACTTCACGGCAGCGTCTACGAGTACCATCGCAACCCGTCGCTTAACGCCAACTACTATTTCAATAACCGCGACCTGCCTGCGGATCCGAACACGGGCAAGGCCCCGCGCAGTCGTGTGCTGCTCAATCAATTCGGTTTCAAGGTTGGCGGCCCCTTCCGCATCCCGAAACTCTTCGACGGTCGTGACAAGGCCTTCTTCTTCCTCAACTATGAAGAGTACCGCCTGCCGGAGCAGACACTGCGGCAGCGGACGATACTCACCCCTGGAGCGCAAACGGGCATCTACACCTACGACGTCGGGACAGAAAGACGCTCTGTCAACATGCTGGCCCTGGCGGGCGCCAACACGGC
>Ga0207428_10005815_pt1 | contig 11436 bp, 11 predicted proteins | sample RhiMethybrSRZTD1_FD_187600 | JGI IMG/M metagenome (GOLD analysis project Ga0207428, IMG submission 187600) | Populus rhizosphere microbial communities from Tennessee, USA - Rhizosphere MetaG P. TD hybrid SRZTD1 (SPAdes) (version 3) | ecosystem: Host-associated > Plants > Roots > Rhizosphere >... | reverse complement strand
GAGGGCGTGGTCGAAGTCAAGGCGACGAACGGCGACACGCATCTCGGCGGCGACAACCTCGACCAGCGCATCATCGACTGGATCGTCGGCGAATTCCGCAAGCAGGAAGGGATCGACCTGTCGAAGGATCGCATGGCGCTGCAGCGGCTGAAGGAATCGGCTGAGAAGGCCAAGATGGAGCTCTCCACCGTGATGGAGACCGACATCAGCCTGCCGTTCATCACCGCCGACGCGACCGGACCGAAGCATCTCTCGATGAAGCTCACGCGCGCGAAGCTCGAGGGGCTGATCGAAGACCTGCTGCAGAAGACCGTCGGACCCTGCAAGCAGGCGATGTCCGATGCCGGCGTCTCGGCTGGTGACATCGACGAGGTGGTGCTCGTCGGCGGCTCGACCCGCATTCCGCGCGTCCAGGCGATCGTCAAAGAGCTGTTCGGCAAAGACCCGCACAAGGGCGTGAACCCGGATGAAGTCGTCGCGATTGGCGCGGCGGTCCAGGCCGGCGTCCTGTCGGGCGAGGTCAAGGATCTGCTGCTGCTCGACGTGACACCGCTGTCGCTCGGCATCGAGACGCTGGGTGGCGTGATGACCACACTCATTCCGCGCAACACGACGATTCCGACGAAGAAGAGCGAGGTGTTCTCGACGGCGGCCGACGGTCAGACGAGCGTCGAGGTGCACGTGCTTCAGGGTGAGCGGCCGATGGCGCGCGACAACCGCACGCTCGGCAAGTTCCACCTGGACGGCATTCCGCCTGCGCCGCGCGGGATTCCGCAGATCGAGGTCGGCTTCGACATCGACGCCAACGGCATCGTGAACGTGCAGGCCAAGGACAAGGGCACGGGCAAGGAACAGAAGATCACGATCACCGCGTCGAGCGGCCTCACGAAGGAAGAGGTCGACCGGATGATGAAGGACGCCGAGTCGCACACGCTCGAGGACAAGGCGCGGCGTGAAGAGGTCGAGACGCGCAACCGCGCCGATCAGGCGGTCTACGGCTCCGAGAAGTTCCTCAAGGACACCGGCGACAAGCTCGATCCGGCCGATCGTCACGCGATCGAGTCGGCGACGAACGACCTCAAGAACGCGCTCGAACGGAACGATTCGAAGGCGATCACCCGCACGCTGGAGGCGCTGATGCAGGCGCAGCAGAAGGCGGGCGAGAACCTCTACAAGGGCGCCGGCGCGGCCGCGGCTGGCGGCGGTCCGGACGCTTCGCCCGGTGCCGGCCCGAGCGGCGGCAACGGCAAGGCCGACGACGACGTCATCGACGCGGAAGTCGTGGAAGAGAAGAAATGACAGGAGTGAAGGAAGAGAAGGGGACAGAGGTCGCTCTTCAGCTCTGTCCCCGCTGCGGTGACGTCAGATAGTTGCCGGGACAGAGGGACAGAGGTCGCGCTTTAGCTCTGTCCCAGCTGCGGTGACGTCAGCTGGATGTTGGGAGAGAGCGACAGGGTCTGCCGGATCATGGATCTTTACACCCTACTCGGGCTCAGCCGGGCGGCGTCCGCCGACGAGATTGAACGGGCGTATCGCCGGCTGTCGCGTCGCTTTCATCCGGGGATCAATCCGGGCGATCGCGTCGCGGCAGAGACGTACCGGCAGATCCAGCATGCCTACAGCGTGCTCGCCGACCTCGAGCGCCGGCGCGAGTACGATCGGGGCGCGGGCCGTTCGTCCGCGGAAGCCGAAACGGCAACGTCGTTCGAGGGGTTCGACTTCTCCGCGACCGCGGAAGGTCCGCGAGCGGCGACGTTCTCGGAGCTGTTCGCCGGCGTCTTTCAGGATGCCGCGCGCGAGGCGACGACCCCGTCTCGCGGCGCCGACATCGAGACGACACTGACGCTGTCGTTCGTCGACGGCGTGCGTGGCGGCCAATTCCCGCTGAGCATCGTCCGTCAGGATCGGTGTCCGTCGTGCGCCGGTGACGGCCGGGTCCCGCGGCCCGTGATCGCGTGCCCGGCCTGCGGCGGCCAGGGGGCCAGGCGCTGGGCGCGGGGCCACATGGTCTTTGCCGCCCCGTGCGAAGGCTGCGTCGGGACCGGCCGGCTGACGACGCAACCGTGCCGCGCGTGCATGGGCGTGGGCGTGCAGACTCGCAGCGAAGTCGCGACGATCCTCGTGCCCGCCGGCATCGAGAGTGGCGCGCGCGTCGCCGTCCCCGGCCGCGGCAATGCCGGGGCGCGCGGCGGACCCGCGGGGGATCTCTACGTGACGATCGAGGTGGGAGAGCACCCGTTCTTCCGTCGAGTCGGGCGCGACCTGTATCTGATGCTGCCGGTCGCCATTCACGAAGCGGCGCTCGGCGCCCGCATCGAGGTGCCGACGCTCGACGGCCCGGTCCGGGTCAGGATTCCGCCGGGCACGTCGTCGGGCCGTCAGCTTCGGTTGAGCGGGCGGGGGATTCCGGCCGGCAACGGCGCCGGCGATCCTGGTGATTTGATCGTCGAGACGCGAATCGTGCTGCCGCCGATCCGCGACGAGCGATCGAAAGAGTTGTTGAGAGAGTTTGGACGATTGAATGACGTCGACGTGCGTCGGGACATGTTCGGCGCGTGACGAAACGACGTCAGAGTCAGGGAGGTTACCGTGTCCGCCAAGACCAAGGGCACCGGCCGTGGCTACTACATGATTAGTGCCGTGGCCTCGAAGTACAACATCCATCCGCAGACGCTGCGGCTCTACGAGCGCGAGGGGTTGATCAAGCCGTCGCGCACCGAGGGCAACACGCGCCTGTATTCGGACGACGATCTGAAGGAGCTCGAGACGATCCTCGCGCTGACGCGCGACCTGGGCGTAAACCTGGCCGGCGTGGAAATCATCCTCAACATGCGCCGCAAGATGGACCGCATGCAGCACGAAGTGAACGAGTTCATGCAGTACGTCAAACGCGAGCTCCAGCGCGGCCTCGGCGACTGGGAGCAGCGGCTGAACACCGCGCTGGTGCCGGCCAGCCCGGCCGAGCTCACGCATCGCCCGGTGGAGGAAGAGCCGGTTGAAGTGAAAGGCTAGGCGCGGAGGCGCGGAGGCTTTGAGCAAGGGCACGATGTCCTTTTGGCGTCTGCCCTCAAGCTTCTACTCTTTTCTCCGAGCCTCCGCGCCTCCGAGGCTCCTAGCCTCAACGGCAGTGCTATCCTGTCGTCGTCGATGAAGTGCGCGCGTTGTGAAGATACCGGTTGGCGAGCAGTCGAGCGCGACGGCGTCCGCCGCGTCGAGCGATGCGACTGCTGGAACGAGACGGTGACGGCGCAGTTGCTCGTCGACGCGCGTGTGCCGCCGCGGTACGGACGCTGCACGCTCGAGAACTTCGTCCTCTATCCCAACGAAAAGCTCATCGCGGCGCTGACGCACGCCAAGCGGTTTGGGGACGCGTTTCCCGCCGTGCAGAAAGGGCTGTGTCTGATCGGCCCGCCGGGAATTGGCAAGACGCACATCGCGGTGGCGGTCCTGAAAGACGTCATTCGAAGCAAGCATGTGCGCGGGCTCTTCTACGACGTCCGCGACTTGCTGCGCGTCATACGTTCCACCTATAACCCCGTCGTGCGGACGGCCGAGATGGACATCCTTCGGCCCGTGATGGACGCGGATCTGCTCGTCCTCGACGATCTCGGTGCGGAGAAACCATCCGAATGGGTCGAAGAGACGATGAATCTCATCGTCAACACGCGCTACAACGAGCGGCGGCCGACGATTTTCACCACCAACTACGAGAACCTGCCGGATGAGGCCGATCTCGACACGCTCAAAGTGCGGGTCGGGTTCCGGTTGCACTCGCGGCTGCACGAGATGTGCGAGTTTCTCGAGTACGACGGCGGCGATTACCGGATGATGCCCTCAAACGGCGGAGCGGACGACCTGGCGACGCTCTGGAAACGGAACAAGGGCCGCCGCGTCCTGCCGGCCCGCACGCACGGTCCCGCGCGCGCGCAACTTCGTGAGCCGAGAGAACTGAAATGGCCCGGCGGCAAAGCGGGACGGGGCTAGGCCTCTACCTCCACATCCCGTTCTGCGAGTCGATTTGCAGCTACTGCAACTTCAACCGCGGTCTGCTCGATGCCAAGCTGAAGGAAAAATACGTCGCCGCGCTCGAGCGTGAGATTCGAGACGCGGCCGACGGCCGGGCGGCCGACACGATTTTCTTCGGCGGCGGCACGCCGTCGTTGCTCGATCCGTCGGAACTTCGACGGCTGCTCGCGGCCTGTCGCGACTCGTACGTCCTCGCAGCGGACGCCGAGATTACGATCGAGACGAATCCGGAGACTGCGACCGCGGAGCGGCTCGCTGGCTTTCTCGACGCCGGCGTCAATCGCATCAGCTTCGGTGTGCAATCGTTCGACGATGCCGAGCTGGCCCGTCTCGAACGCAGGCACTCCGCGTCACGCGCCAAGAACGCCATCCGATCAGCGCGCGCAGCCGGGTTCGTCAACCTCAGCTTCGATTTGATGTTCTGGCTGCCGGGACAGTCGATCGACTCCTGGATGCGCACGATCGATCAGGCGATCGCGCTCGAGCCGGATCACTTGTCGCTGTACCTTCTGGAGCTCTATCCGAACTCTCCGCTGAAGGAGTCGATGGCAAGGGAAGGTCTCAGGCCCCCGGCCCCAGGCCCAAAGCTGAGTCCGTGGGCGCAATCGACGGACGATGAAGCGGCCGACATGTACCTCGGAGCGCTGGCGCGGCTCGACGACGCCGGCTTCGCGCAATACGAGATCTCGAACGTGGCGCGCGCCGGCTTTTCGTGCCGGCACAACGTCAAGTACTGGAAAGGGGAGTCCTGGCGTGGCTTTGGCTGTGGCGCCCATTCCACAGTCGAGGGCGCCAGGTGGCACAACATCGCGTCAACGGGTGACTACGTCGCCGCCATTGCCGCCGGCCGGTCCGTCACCGTCAACTTCCAGCAGCTCACCCCCGACGCGGTTCTCGAAGAGGCGTTGTTCACGGGGTTGAGGCTCTCGGAGGGCATTGATTGCCGGAACATCCTCCGGCGATACGGAGTCGAACCTTGGTCGCGCTACGGTCCGGTGCTCGGTCCGCATGTCGACGAGGGACTGATGTGGCGGCGGGACGAGCGGTTCGGCCTGACGCGGCCCGGCATGCTCGTTGCTAATGAAATTCTGACGGCGTTCGTGTAACGGCCCGCCCACGCGGAATCGGACAGGCCGTACGGTAGAGTAGGGAACTCTTTTTGGCCATTTCGAGCAAGGGGGCGTGACATGGTTTCGAATCGTCCGGGGGGTCTGTCGTTCGTGCGCGTTCTCGCCGGAGTGACGGTGGCGGCCGTCGTGTTCGTCGCCGGACCGGGCCGCGCGCTTGCCCAGGATCCGCCGCCTGCGGCTGCGGCCGCTGAGAAGCCGGATCCGCTCAAGTTCACGAATGACTTCGTGCTCGTCTACAACCAGGTCAAGCCCGACAAGACCACGGACTTCGAATCGTCCTGGGCGACCATCAAGGCCGGTCTGATCAAGAGCGAGAAGCCCGAGCTCAAGGAGCTGGGCGAATCGATCAAGATCTTCAAGGTCGATGCTCCCGCGGGGCCGACCGTCAACTACTTCTTCACCCTGTCGCCGCCGTCGAAGACACAGAGCTACGATCCGACGAAGATCCTGTTCCAGTCCGGAGCCTTCAGCCGGGAAGAGGCCGACGTCATCTACGGCAAGCTGAAAGAGTGCTACACCGCGCAGGGAATCAGCACCATTCCGCTGGTCAAGGTCGGCGGATAGCGGGACCCGGCGCGCCGCCGCCGGTACGGTAAAGTGGAGACAAGAACCACGGATGCCCGATAGGGCAGGGAGGCAATTCATCATGACGTTGTCGGGAACAAGACCAGCCGCGAGCTGGCGTGCGTTTGGCGCGGTTGGTCTGGCGGCGCTGCTCTGCGTCGTCTCTGGAGTCAACGCGCAGACGCCGCCACAGAATCCGCCCGCACAGAATCCGCCTGCGCAGCAGCCCCCGGCGCAGGACAAGCCGGCTGCTGCTCAACCGGATGATCCACTCAAGCTCAAGGGCGACCAGCCAGTGCTGATCGTCAATCAGATTGCCGCCGACAAGGCTGCCGACTTCGAAGCGGCCTGGGCGGCCATCCGAGAAAAACTCTTGAAGAGCGACAAACCAGACGTCAAGGCTCTGGGCGAATCGTTGGGCAAGATGTACAAGGTCAATCTTCCTCCGGACCAGTCGGGCGGATTGGTGATTTACGTGTTTCAGGTCGATCAGCCCTCCTCGACGCTGAGCTACCACCCGGTGAAGGTGTTGTACGAGACCGGCATCTTCGAGCGCGCGGATGCGGATCAAGTCTTCGCCAAGCTGAAGGATGGCTACAAGAACATCCAGGCCTGGCCACTGACGAAAATCGGTTCCTGAGCTGGCAGCGACGTCAGCCGATCGATCGATGCGGGGCGCTTCGCGGTGAGCGGAGCGTCCCGTTTCTGTTTTGAGGATGAATGTATGCGGCTCCCCCGGTTGATGTTGATCGTTTGTGCTCTCGCCGTCTGTGGTGCCGCGCCGTCGGTGCGCCAGGTGCCGCCCGCCGGTACGCCGGTCGCCAGCGCCCAGGCCTATTCATTCCCAAGCGGCGCCGGGCTGCTCTTCTTCTACGTGCGGCCCGAACGCACTGCCGAGTTCGAGAACGTCGCGAAGCGGCTGAGCGAGGTGCTCGACAAGACCGAGGAGCCGGTGCGCAAGCAGCAGGCGGCCGGCTGGAAGATCTTCAAGTCGGCCGAAGCGCCGAGAGAGTCGGTCATCTACGTGTTCGTCCTGAACCCCGCCGTGCCCGGCAGCGACTACGATCCGGTGAAGGTGTTGAGCGAGGGGCTGCCCACCGAAGCGCATGCACTCTACGAGAGCCTCAAGAACGCGACGATGAGAATCGAACGAATGGGGTTGGGGAAGCTGCGCTGACGCGAACTTCAAACTTCGAACTTCGAACTTCAAACTTCAAACTTGGATAAGTTCCAAGTTGTTCAGAATCTCACGTTCAGGCCTGCGTAAAACCTCTGCGGTGTCTTGTTGCGGGCGCCGCCGCGCAAGTTGAAGATGCGATAGTCGAGCCGCAGTCGGAAGGGACCCGCCAGCGTCAGCTTCGCCCCGCCTCCGAAGTTCGTGCCGAAGCTCGTCTCGGTCAGGTCGCCGAGCCGTTCACGATAGACGCCGCCGCCGAGCGTGCCGTACAGCTGGATTCCGGTTGTCGGCGTCGAGATCACGCCATTGAACATGGTGGTCACGAGCCCCGGCGCAATCGCCGTGAGGTCGTCCTTCTCGCGCGTATTCGCGTACTCGAACTCGACGCCCACGACCAGGAAGTTCATCCCGAACGCGAACCCGCGGGTCGATCGCGACTCCGGCGTTGGCGAGAAACCCAGGAAGGCGGTCACGTCGGCCGCCGCCGGCCGCGGGTGGGCAGCGATCGCGAGAAGAGCGATGGAGACGATCGTGGCAATACGGCGCATGGGCACCTTATCGGTAGGACGCACAACGATAACCAGTGGCCGGCTGCGCCGGCGCGTCGCCGAGGTACTGGCGCTATCGCTGAAGTAAGGCGCTGGCGCACCAGTACTTCACCGTCAGCCCCCTACTTCAGCGATAGTGCAAGTCCTTCGGCGACAAGTGATAATCGTGTGTTGTGGATTTGCGTCTAACGTCCGAACAGGAGCTGCTCCGGAAAACAGTCCGCGAGTTCGCCGAGACAGAAATCCGTCCGTATGTGATGACCTGGGACGAGGCGCAGTGCTTTCCGCGCGACCTCTGGCCACGCCTCGGCTCGCTCGGGCTGACGGGCATTCAGTTTCCGGAGCAATACGGCGGCGCGGGATTGTCGGCGGTCGACTACTGCATCTGCATCGAAGAGCTCGCGCGCGTCGACCCGTCGATTGCGTTGTCGATCGCTGCGCACAACGGGCTGTGCGCCGCACATCTGTATCTGTTCGGCTCCGAGGCGCAGCGCGAGCGCTACCTGCCGCCCCTTGCCAAGGGGCAGGTCATCGGCGCGTGGGGGTTGACGGAGGCCAGCGCCGGGTCGGATGCGGCCGCGATGCGGACCACGGCCCGTCTGGAAAACGGCCAGTGGGTGCTGAACGGCAGCAAGCAGTTCATCACGCACGGTACCATCGGCGGCACGCTCGTCGCGATGGCGGTGACCGACCGTGAACAGGGCGCCCGCGGGGTTTCTACGTTCGTCATCGAGCGCGGGACGCGGGGACTGACGGCGGGCAAGAAAGAAAGCAAGCTCGGGATGCGCGCGAGCGACACGAGCGAGGTCATCTTCCAGGACTGCCGCGTGTCGGAGGACGCCGTCGTCGGCAAGGTCGGCGACGGATTCATCGACGCCATGCGGGTCCTCGACGCCGGCCGCATCGGCATTGCGGCGCTGGCGGTCGGCCTGGCGCAGGGCGCCTTCGAGGCGGCGCGCGCCTACGCGCGCGAGCGCCGGCAGTTCGGGCAGCCCATCGCGCACTTCCAGGCGATTCGGTGGAAGGTCGCCGACATGGCGACGCGGATCGAGGCGGCGCGCCTGCTGACCTATCGCGCGGCGTGGATGCGGGATCAAAAAGTGGCACGCACGTCGACGGCCTCATCCATCGCCAAGCTCTACTCGAGCGAGATCGCGGTTCGCGCGGCGGAGGAGTGCGTGCAGATTCACGGCGGCTACGGCTTCGTGAAGGACTACCCCGCAGAGAAATATTTCCGCGACGTCAAGCTGTGCACGATCGGCGAGGGGACGAGTGAAATCCAGCGGCTGGTGATCGCGCGCCAGTTGCTGGGGCGATAAAAGGTGGCGAACCCTTCCCTCGCGGAGCGCGTCATCGCGCGCGATCCCCGCGCGATCGCGCGCGCCATCTCTCTCATCGAAAACGAACTGCCGGACGGCGCCGCGCTCGTCGGACAGATCCACCCGAAGACGGGTCGCGCGTTTCTCATCGGTGTCACCGGCCCGCCAGGCGCCGGAAAGAGCACCCTCGTCGACCGACTGGTCGCCGAGTACCGCAAGGCGGACAAATACGTGGGCGTGTTGTGCGTCGATCCGACCAGCCCGTACACCGGCGGCGCCGTCCTCGGCGATCGCGTGCGAATGCAGGGTCACGCCGAGGACCCGGGCGTCTTCATTCGCAGCATGGCGACCCGCGGACATCTCGGCGGCCTGGCGCGAACCACGGGCGAGGCGGCCCTCGTGCTCGATGCCGCGGGCTACGACATCGTCATCGTCGAGACGGTCGGCGTCGGCCAGGACGAGGTCGACATCGTGCGCACGGCTGACGTGTCGATCGTCACGTTCGTGCCGGGCGCGGGCGACGAGGTCCAGGCGCTCAAGGCCGGCATCATGGAGATTGCCGACATCTTCGTGGTCAACAAGGCCGATCGCGACGGCGCCGATCGCACGGCCGCGTCGATCGAAAGCATGCTGTCGCTCGAGCAGTGGCCCGCTGACGCCTGGCGCCCGCCGGTGCTCCGAACGGTCGCGACGACGGGCGCCGGTGTCACCGAGCTGGTGGAAACGATCGATCGTTTTCGTCAGAAGACGGATGTCGCGCTGACCGCGCGGCGGCGCGCCCGCAGCGAGTGGCGTCTGCGCGAGATTCTCGAGCGCCGCTTCATGGACCACCTCGAACAGAAGGTGCTTGCGCCCGGGGAGCTCGAGACGCTGCTCGATCGCATTTCCAACCGCGACGTCGATCCGTACGCCGCGGCGCAGTCGGTGATCGCTCGCGCCGTCGGCTCGGCGGGCGGCGCCGCATCGTTGTCGCTCGACCATGTCGGCGTGGCCGTTGCGGACGCAACCGAGCTGGTGAGCCTGTTCGACCGCCTCTTCAGCCTCGCCACGGACTCGCCGGAGGACGTCGGCCAGCATCGTGTGCGGTTCGTCGGCACGGCCGGCACGACGATCGAGCTCGTCGAGCCGCGGACCGCGGAGTCTCCCGTCGCGAAGTTCCTGCAGAAACGTGGGCCAGGGCTGCATCATCTCTGTCTGCTCGTGCCCGACATCGACGCGTCCATGGCGGCGCTCAAGCAGCGCGGCGTCCAGTTCATCGACGAACAGCCGCGTCCGGGTGCGCACGGATCGCGCATCGCGTTCATCAAGCCGGCGAGCGTCGGCGGGCTGCTGGTGGAGCTGAAGCAAAAATGATTGCGTTGGGCGACCTGGAACTTCATTCCTTGTCGGACGGGCGCTTCAAGCTCGACGGCGGCGCGATGTTCGGCGTTGTCCCCAAACCGCTCTGGTCCCTCCGCGCGCCCCCTGACGAACGCAACCGGATCCAGCTGGCGATGCGGCCGCTGCTCGTGCGATCGGCTTCGCATGTCGTGCTGATCGACGCGGGAGTCGGAGACAAGCTCAGCAGGAAGGAACGCGAGATCTACGCGATTGACCGTCAGCCGTCGCTCGAGGACTCGCTGGCGTCAATCGGTCTGACCACTTCGGACATCGACGTCGTCATTGCCTCGCATCTGCACTTCGATCACGCGGGCGGGCTGACGCAGTCGGCCGACGGCGGCTGGCGGCCGGCGTTTCCGCGCGCGCGCTACGTCATTCGCCGCCAGGAATGGGACGATGCGACGCATCCGCACGAGCGGAACCGGGCGAGCTATGTTCCCGACGCGTTCGTCCCGCTCGAGGCCGCCGGCGTCGTCGATTTCATGGACGCCGATGGCGAGGTGCTGCCGGGGATCAGCGTGCACCGCACCGGCGGCCACACCATGCATCATCAGTTGATCAAGATCACGTCGGGCGGCCGGACCGCCGCGTTCGTCGCGGATCTCATGCCGACGACGGCGCACGTCGACGAGCCCTGGATCATGGGCTACGACCTCTATCCCGTCGACACGCTGATGTACAAGAAGCGGTTCCTGCGCGAGGCTGTCGACGGCGAGTACGTTATCTTCTTCGAGCACGATCCGGCGATCGCCGCGGGGGTCATCCGCGAACGTGGCGGCCGGAAGTTCGTAGAGCCGGTTGTCGTATAGATAAAGCGGCCCGACCTGAAGGTCGGGCCGTCCACCAGTCATGCCACAAACACCACGCATCGGCATCGTCGGCGGCTCGGGTCTGTACGACATGGCCGAGCTGACCGATCGCGAAGAGCGCACGGTCACGACGCCGTTCGGCGACCCGTCCGCACCCTACGTGCTGGCCACGCTGAGAGGCCGCCGCGTCGCCTTCCTGGCGCGGCACGGCCGCGGCCATCGGCTGCTGCCGACGGAGCTGAACTTTCGCGCGAACATCTTTGGATTCAAGCTGCTCGGCGTGGAGTGGATTCTGTCGGCCAGCGCCGTCGGCAGCCTGCGCGAAGACTACAAGCCGCTCGACATCGTGATCCCGACGCAGTTCTTCGATCGCACGCGGGGACGGATCAGCACGTTCTTCGGCGACGGACTCGTCGCGCACGTGGCCTTTGCCCATCCGGTCTGCACGCTGCTCGGCGGCATCGCCGCCGACTCCGGCCAGCG
>Ga0207428_10005812_pt1 | contig 11439 bp, 9 predicted proteins | sample RhiMethybrSRZTD1_FD_187600 | JGI IMG/M metagenome (GOLD analysis project Ga0207428, IMG submission 187600) | Populus rhizosphere microbial communities from Tennessee, USA - Rhizosphere MetaG P. TD hybrid SRZTD1 (SPAdes) (version 3) | ecosystem: Host-associated > Plants > Roots > Rhizosphere >... | reverse complement strand
TTGATGCTCGGCCGGAGCCGCCTCGTTCAGGTGCACCCGTTCCGCTGGGGCCTCGCCTCGACGGCGCTCGGGGTCTTCCTCCTGCTCGCCGATTCGGGCGGGTACGTCGGGACGGTGCTCGACGAGGTGGTCGGAACACTGATTGGACGTACGGGCACGCTCATCGCCGGCACCGCGTTCACGCTCGCCGGGATCCTCCTCCTGTCGGGTGCATCGGTGGGCGCGCTCGTCCAGCGCTCCCACGGAGCGGTCCGTCGTGCCCACACCGCGGCGAGGCGCCGTGTCGACCGGCGCTCGGTGCTCGACGACCGGCCGCTCGCACCCACGATCCAGCTCAGGCCGAGAGACGACCATCCGCCGGTGGACGCGGTCTCGGAGTTCCCCGACGTCGTGGGCCAGTCGGAGCCGCCGCCGCTCCTCCACTCGATGGACGAGCCGACAGAGACCAGCGAGCAGCAGATCCTCTTCGATCCGCCGGTACCCGCGAAGGCGGACTACGTCCTGCCCGAGCCGTCGCTCTTGAAGCGCGCCCCGGCCCGGGCCGCCGGCAAGAGCGACAACGGCAAGGTGGCGGAGTCCCTGACGCGCGCCCTGGCCGACTTCGGCGTCGATGCACGCGTCGTCGGCGAGATCACCGGCCCTCGCGTCACCCGCTACGAGCTCCAGCTCGCGGCCGGGACGAAGATGTCCAAGATCTCGGCGCTCAAGGACGACCTCTCGTACGCACTGGCGACGACCGAGATCCGCATCCTGGCGCCGATCCCGGGCAAGCAGGCGGTCGGTGTCGAGGTCCCGAACCTGTCGCCGAACCTCGTCACGCTCGGCGACGTCTTCGACCAGCTCCCGGCGACGGCGAGCCCGCTGTCCGTCTGGCTGGGCAAGGACATCTCCGGCAATGCCGTCTGGACCGACCTCGCGCGGATGCCGCACCTCCTGATCGCAGGAACCACCGGCGCCGGCAAGTCGGGGTGCATCAACACGATCCTGACTTCGGTCCTGCTCCGCGCGACTCCCGACGACGCGCGCCTGATCCTCATCGACCCCAAGCGGATCGAGCTGTCGCTCTACGAGTCGATCCCGCACCTCCTGACGCCCGTCGTCTCGAGCCCGAAGGAGGCCTCGATCGTCCTCACCAACGTCCTCGCGGAGATGGAGCGCCGCTACGAGCGCCTCGCCACCGTGCGCGCGCGCAACCTGCCGGAGGCGAACCGCGCGTTCCGCCAGCGCGGGGAGGAGACGCTGCCGTACCTGCTCGTCGTCATCGACGAGCTCGCCGACCTGATGATGATCTCGCCGCAGCAGGTCGAGGACGCGGTCATCCGCCTCGCGCAGAAGTCGCGCGCCGTCGGGATCCACCTTGTGCTCGCGACGCAGCGCCCGTCCGTGGACGTCATCACCGGGATGATCAAGGCGAACGTCCCCTCCCGGATCGCGTTCGCCGTCTCCAGCCAGACCGATTCGCGCGTGATCCTCGACCAGGCCGGCGCCGAGAGCCTCCTCGGCCAGGGGGACATGCTTTTCAAGCCGCTCGGGACCTCACGCCTCCAGCGCGTGCAGGGCGCCTACGTGACCGAGGAGGAGATCGCACTCCTCGTCGAGCAGTGCCGCACCCAGCGGGGTCAGGAGCTGGACGAGTCGCTGCTCGAGGCGCCCGAGGCGCCTCCAGAGCTCGGAGACGGCGACGAGGACTTCGACCCCGATCAGGACCCACTGCTCGACCGGGCCATCGACATCGTCGTCCAGACACAGACGGCGTCGGTGTCGCTTCTCCAGCGCCGGCTACGGGTCGGCTACACGCGGGCGGGCCGCCTGATCGACATGCTGGAGCGGCGCGGGATCATCTCCGGCTACGAGGGCTCCAAACCGCGCCGCGTGCTGGTGGACGAGCACGCCCTCACGGCTAGTCCGGACTAACTTTTCACGAGCCCTTCACGTCTGAGGCTTTGGGGTCTAGCATCACCTTTTGATCTCTCGCGGCAGCACAAAACCTCAAGAAGGGGAGGAATCAGTGAAAGCAAGACGTCTGATGCCGCTCGGCCTCGGCGTGCTGGCCATTATGGCCATGCTCGTCGCTGCGCTGGCGGCAAATGCGGCGCCGTCGAAGTCCAACCAGAACGCGAACAGAGTCGCGATCGTCACGGACATCGGCGGGCTGAACGACAAGGGCTTCAACCACCTCTCGTACGTCGGCCTGCAGAGGGCTGTGAGGCAGTTGAACATCCAGGGTCGTACGTTCATCACGAACTCGGCCAACGACCGGACACCGAACCTGGCAGCGGCTGCTCAGCAGGGCTACGGCCTCGTCATCCCGGTCGGCGTGCTCTTTGCCTTTGGGCCGATTGACGCGGTCGCACCGCGGTTCCAGAACACGAAGTTCGCGGGCATCGACGTCAACTGGCCGGATCTCTCGTCGAAGCCGACGAACGTCCGCGGCATCCAGTTCAAGGAGCAGGAAGCGGGGTATCTTGCGGGCTACATCGCCGGTCTGGTCGTCAAGGACCAGCGCGGTTCTGACGTCATCTCGGCCGTCGGCGCGAACAAGGTCCCGGCGATCGTCAGGTTCATCGCCGGCTACAGGGCCGGCGCCAGGCGCGCCAACCGGCGCGTCAGGGTCCTCGTGAACTACGCCAACGATCCCACGTTCGCCGACCAGGCGAAGTGCAAGGAGACGACGCTCAACCAGATCGAGCGCGGCTCGAAGATCGCCTTCATGGTCGCGGGTCAGTGTGGCCTCGGCGGCCTCACCGCCGCGAAGGAGCGGAGGATCTGGGGCATCGGCGTCGACGCTGACCAGTCGTTCCTCGGAAAGCACATCCTCACGAGCGCGACGAAGAAGGTGGACGTCGCCGTCTACGACATGATCAAGGCCTTCAAGGCGAACCCTCGCGGGTTCCGTGGAGGCATCAACTCGAACTACACCGTTAGGAACAACGGCGTTGGCTTCGGGAAGCTGAGCACCAGGCTCCCGCGGGCCAAGCGGCTCGAGTACACACGCAAGGCCAACGTGATCAAGAAGCTGATCGCGCAGGGCAAGATCAAGCCCCCGGCCGCCTAGGTAGTCAGTACCTGAGGGGGCGGGCTATCCCGCCCCCTTAGGATCCCTCCGGGATGGCCGAGCGAGATCGTCCGATCCTCGAGCTGCGCGGGATCACCAAGTCCTTTCCGGGCGTCCTCGCCAACGACCACGTCGACTTCGATCTCCGCCGCGGCGAGGTCCACGCGCTGCTCGGTGAGAACGGAGCGGGGAAGTCGACCCTGATGAACATCCTCTACGGGCTGTACCACCCCGACGAGGGTGAGATCCGCATCAACGGCGAGCCCATCAGGATCTCCTCGCCAAAGGCGGCGATCGAGTCGGGAATCGGCATGGTCCACCAGCACTTCATGCTGATCCCGGTGATGACGGTTGCCGAGAACATCGTCCTCGCCGAGGAGCCACGTACGGCCGGCATCTTCGTCGACTACGACGCGGCGATTCGACGAGTCCGCGACCTCGCCGCCACGTTCAACTTCGCCATCGACCCCGACGCCAAGGTCGAGAGGATCACCGTCGGGCAGCAGCAGCGCGTCGAGATCCTGAAGGCGCTCTACCGCGGCGCGGACATCCTCATCCTCGACGAGCCCACCGCGGTCCTGACTCCGCAGGAGGCCGACGAGCTCTTCGCGATCCTGCGGACGCTCCAGCGCGAGGGCATGTCGATCATCTTCATCAGTCACAAGCTTCGTGAGGTCCTGGAGATCGCCGAGCGCGTCACAGTCCTCCGACGCGGCAAGAAGATCGACACCGTCCCTCGTGAAGGTGCGACTCCGCAAGGGCTTGCGAGCCTGATGGTCGGCCGCGAGGTCCTGCTCAGGGTCGAGAAGCCGCCGGTCGATGCCGGCGATATCCTGCTCCGCGTCGAGAATCTGCAGGTACTCGACGACCGTGACCTCGAAGCCGTGCGCGGTGTCTCACTCGACGTGCGGGCGCGGGAGATCGTCGCCCTCGCCGGTGTCGACGGGAACGGCCAGAGCGAGCTCATCGACGCCCTCTCCGGCCTCCGCAAGACGAGCGGCGGCACCATCCAGATCGCAGGCCGGGACGTCACAGCCTCGAACGCACATAGCCGCTACGACTCGGGCCTCGGCCACATCCCCGAGGATCGCCAGCGGCGCGGCCTCGTCCTCGAGTTCACCCTCGCCGAGAACCTGACGCTCCACGACTTCGACAAGCAGCCTTTCTCCAGGTTCGGTTGGCTGCGGCCGGGACGGGTCGTCGCCTGGGCAAGGAGCCTCCTGAAGGAGTTCGATGTTCGCGGCGGCGGCCCGCGGACGCGGGCGGGCGCACTGTCGGGCGGAAACCAGCAGAAGGTTGTGGTCGCGCGCGAAGTCGCACGCGACCCCCGCGTGTTGATCGCCGCCCAGCCGACACGCGGCCTCGACGTCGGCGCAATCGAGTTCGTCCATCGCCGGCTCGTCGAGGAGCGTGACGAAGGCCGCGCGGTGCTGCTCGTCTCACTCGAGCTGGAAGAAGTCTTGTCCCTCGCCGATCGAATCCTGGTCCTCTACGAGGGGCAGATCGTCGCGGAGTACGGCCCCGACGTCACAGAAGAGGAGCTCGGGATCGCGATGACGGGCGGGAGGATCGAGGAGGTGGCGTCGTGAGCGACGTCGCACCTCCGCCCGAACCGAAACCGGCGTCCGACCCCGACGCGTTGCCCAGCATGGCCGCGCGCCTCGACCTCTACCAGCGGGCGGGCGGAGTCATCACACCCGTCCTCACAGCGCTGTTCGCCTTCTTCGTCGGAGGGCTCGTCGTCCTCTTCACCACGGGCAAGAACCCGATCGACACCTACAAGGCGATCTTCAACGGCACCGGCCTCAACTGGTTCTTCCCCTGGGTTCACGGCCAGGAGCGGTTCACCGCCGCCCTCAACCTCCAACAGACGCTGATCATCACGACCACGCTGGTGCTCGTCGGCCTCGCGGTGGCTTTCGCGTTCCGCTGCGGCCTCTTCAACATCGGCGGCCAGGGTCAGTACATCGCCGGGATGATCGCCGCCTCGCAGGTCGGAGTGGCGATGCCGGATCTGCCGCACGTTCCCCACATCATTCTCGCCGCGGGCGCCGGAGCGCTCGCAGGCGCTCTGTGGGCCGGAATCGCCGGAATCCTCAAGGCGACCGTGGGCGCCCACGAGGTGATCTCGACGATCATGCTCAACTGGACGGCGCTCTGGATCGGCAGCTACCTAGTCGGCTTCGCGGGGCCGCTTCAGGACCCGGCGCAGGAGTCCGTGCCGGTCACGGAGCAGATCTCCGAGGGGGCGAAGCTCAACGTCTTCTGGGGCGACCCGATCCTGCAGGGCCTCCACATCGGCTTCTTTGTGGCCATCGGCTGCTTGATCCTCTTCTGGATCGTCCTGAACAGGACGACCCTGGGGTTCGAGGTTCGCGCGGTCGGCTTCAACCCGGAGGCCGCGAGGTACAGCGGGATCAGCGTCGGTCGCAACTACTTCCTGGCGATGGCGATCTCCGGAGCCTTCGCCGGGCTCGCGGGCGGCGTCGACCTGCTCGGCTGGCTGTTCCGTGTCGACCTGACGAGCGTGCAGGTCTCCTCCCAGGTTGCGTTCATCGGGATCGCGGTCGCCCTGCTCGGCCGCAACACCGCGGTCGGCATCTTCTTCAGCGCGCTCCTCTTCGGTGCGCTGCTGAACGGCACGTCGACGCGCAACCTCGATCCCACGATCTTCGCGCCGGAGCTCGCAAGCAACCTGACGCTGATCATCCAGGGGCTCGTCGTCCTCTTCGTCGGCGCCGACCTGCTGATCCTCTATCTGTGGCGCGCACGGCTCAAGCTCCGCCGGAAACGTCCCGAGGCGGTGAAAGGCCTCTGAGCGTGCGGGTCGAGAGCATCCTGCAGCGCGCGGCGCACCCCCGAATCGAACCCGGGCTCGCCCTCGGGATCGCGTCCATCCTGCTCGGTCTCATTGCCTTCTGGGTCGCCCTTCCGCCGCTGACCACACGAACGGCCGCGGCGCCGATCGCGATCGGCCTCGCCGGGCTGGGGGCAGGCCTCTGGTCGTGGCGGCACGGCTATACGCGGCTGGGATGGAGCGGTGTCTGCATCGCGATCATCGGGCTCCTCGGCGGCCTTCTGGCCACGAACGCCGCAGTGGGCAACCTCGAGGTCGTGATCACGTGGTCGGCGCTGTTCGCCGCCACGCTTCGCTTCGCCACACCGCTGACGTTCGCCGCAATCGGCGGCCTGTTCTCCGAGCGCAGCGGCGTGGTCAACATCGGCCTCGAGGGGATGATGCTGATGGGGGCGTTCTTCGGCGTGTACGGCGCGGACAAGACAGGTTCGTGGGTCCTCGGCATGCTCATCGGGATGCTGGCCGGAGCGGCACTCGCGCTCGTGCACGCAGCCTTCTCGATCCACCTGCGCTCCGACCAGATCGTCAGCGGGACGGCGATCAACTTCCTCGCGCTGGGAATCACGGGCTACGTCTACATCGACACGTACGGAAACGAGGGGACGCCGGGCGACCTGCCGCAGGTTCCCGACGTGCATCTCGACTGGCTCGGAAGCATCCCGCCCGAGGGGCTCGGCTCGTTTCTCGAGCGAACGTTCGGCCAGCTGAACCTCCTCGTCTGGCTCGCGTTGGCGACCGTCGTCCTCGCCTGGATCATCGTGTTCAAGACGGCGGTCGGCCTCCGGATCCGCGCCGTCGGCGAGCACCCGAGGGCGGCCGACACGGTTGGGATCTCCGTCTATGCGACGAGGTACGCAGCGGTGGTCGTCTCCGGTGCGTTGGCGGCGATGGGCGGTGTCTACCTCTCGCTTGGATTCGTGCACTCCTTTACCGAGAACATGACGGCAGGACGCGGCTTCATCGCCCTGGCAGCACTGATCTTCGGCAAGTGGCACCCGTTCGGGGCGCTCGGCGCCGCCCTCCTCTTCGGTTTCGCGAGCGCTGTCGCGCCGCGACTCGAGAACGTCGAGGGGTGGGCGACCTACGGCACGCTCTTCCAGGCGCTTCCCTACGTCCTGACCCTCATCGCCGTCGCCGGCGTGATCGGCCGTTCGATCCCGCCCGCAGCCATTGGCCGACCTTACGAGAAGCAGTAGCGAGGACCGGCCCACGAGCGTCAGCGCGGTGTTCTCCGTGCTGTTCGGGCTGGCCGGCGTCGCTGTGATTCCCGCAGCCGTGATCGCGGCGGAGTTCTACGACGTGACGACGCTGCTCGAGTCGGCAGTCTCGATCGCGCCGGCGTTCGTGCTGTCGCTGACCGCGATCATCCTGGGACGCCGCGGCCGCCGTCAAGCCGACCGGACGCTCGGCAGGACCCGTGGCCGGTCGGTCGCCGCCGCGGGCCGCGTCCTCGGATACGTCGGGCTCTACCTGGCGGTGACCGCCACGATCTCCGTGGCCACGTACTACGTCCTGCGGGAATTCGCAGCCTGAGAGAGGTCCGCCTACAATCGGGCCGCCGCCGTGTTCGAGATCGGTAACAGCCTCCGCGAGGCGCGCCTGCGCCAAGCCCTCGAATTCGTCGAGGTGGAGCAGGCGACCAAGATTCGCGGCAAGTACCTGCGCGCCCTCGAGGACGAGCAGTTCGACATCCTCCCGGGCCAGACGTATGTCAAGGGCTTCCTCAGGACGTACGCGGAGTACCTGGGCCTCGACGGGCAGCTCTACGTCGACGAGTACAACTCGCGGTACATCCCCGGCGACGAGGAGACGCCGCTTCGGGCGCAGAACAAGTCGACGGTCGGTCGGAACCCGCGGGTGGAGTCGGGCGTCGTCCTGATTGCGCTCGCCGCCATCGGGATCCTCACGGCGCTCGTCGTCGTCGCGTGGCGGTTCGGCAGCGATACGCCCGAGACAGCGATTCCGGACTTCTCCTCCCAGCCTCCCGCAGAGACCCGCGCGAAGCAGCCTGCTCGCAAGCCCGCGCGTCCCGCGGCGCCGATCGCGCGGCTGACGATCACCGGTGCGCTCGGCGACTCCTGGGTGGAGGTCCACCAGCGCACCGCCGCCGGTCGCGAGCTGTATCGCGGCACGCTGGAGGCAGGTTCGACGATTCGCTTCGCCCAGCGCCGGATGCACGTCGTCATGGGCCGGCCCGGGAATCTTCGGCTCAAGGTGAACGGGCGTGTCGTTGAGGTGCCCGGACGCGGCAACACGACGGCGGTCGTGATCACTGCGCGGCGTGTGATTCCGGTTCGCTCTCCCGCTTGAGCGATCCGACAGCGGTCGTCCTCGTTACGGGGAGCGAGCTCGTCCGCGGCGGCCGCACGGACGAGAACGGCCCGTTCCTCGCCCGGGAGCTGAGCACCCGCGGGATCGAGCCGGAGCGCGTCCTCGTCGTCGGAGACCGGCCCGACGGGCTCGAAGCTGCGTTTCGGGAGTCGCTCGGCGCGGGCCTCGTCGTGACCTCGGGCGGGCTCGGGCCGACGCACGACGACCGAACCGTCGAGACCCTGGCCCGGGTCGCCGGCCGGGAGCTCGTGGTCGATCCGGTGCTCGAGCGCGAGATCGGAGGGGTCGTCCGCGGGCTCTCGGAGCGGTTTCGGCGTCCGTACGAGGAGTTCGAGTCCGGCGTTCGGAAGCAGGCGACGATCCCGGAAGGCGCCGAGTCGCTCGGCCTGGCCGGCACCGCGCCGGGCCTGGTGCTGGAGGTGGACGGGAGCGTCGTGGTCGTGCTCCCCGGGCCGCCGGGCGAGCTCCAACGGTTGTGGGCTCGCGCGCTCGAGACGACGGCTGTCCAGCGTGTGCTGGACGCGGCGAGTCGACCCGACCACCGCATTCTCCGGTTCTTCGGCCTGCCGGAGTCGGCCGTGGCGCGGGTGGTCGAACGGGCCGGGGGAGAGGGCGAGGGTGTCGACATCACGATCTGCGCGCACGACCTCGAGGTACAGGTCGACCTCGTCGTCAGGCCAGGCGCGGAGAGCCACGCGGACAGCCTCCAACGGGCGCTCGCCGAGGAGCTGCCACGGGCGCTCTTCGCCGACGACGAGCGTCCCGTCGAGGAGCTCGTGCTGGATCTGGCCCGGGAGCAGGGGTATTCGATCGCGGCAGCCGAGAGCTGCACCGGCGGGCTCGTGGCTGCGCGACTCACGTCCGTGCCCGGCTCGAGCGACGCGTTCGCCGGCGGCGTCGTTGCCTACGACAATCGCGTGAAGCGCGAGCTGCTCAGGGTCTCCGACGCCATCCTGAGCCGCCACGGTGCGGTCTCGGCGGAAACGGCGGCGGCAATGGCGAAGGGCATCCGAGGGGCGCTCGGCGCGGAGGTGGGCGTTTCGGTCACGGGCATCGCCGGGCCAGGCGGGGGAACGCCCGAGAAGCCGGTCGGCCTGGTTCACCTGCATGCGTCGACCCCGACGGCGGAGGAGGCGATGGAGCTTCATCTCCCCGGAGACCGGGCCGCGGTCCGGCGGCGCGCGGCGGCCTCGGCGCTTCACCTGCTGAGGCGCGTTCTGGCACAGAGCCGACACACGCAGGCGTGAGCTCGGCGGGTAGCGTCGGGGGCAGTGAGCGACTGCGCCTCTTCTGTGCCCTCAGGCTTCCCGATTCCACTCTCGACAGGCTCGAGCAGTGGCAGTCCGAGCACCTCCGGGAGGGAAGGATCGTCCCGCGCGAGCATCTTCACGTCACGCTCGCCTTCCTTGGGTCGAGGCCCTCGACCGAGCTCGCCGCCGTCGCGGGCGCGCTCGAAGAGGCGGCCGCACACGCCGGAGAGATCCTGTTCTCGGCCGCTCGCTACCGGGAGACGAGAAGCGTCGGGATGGTCGTGCTGGAAGACGAGACAGGGGAGGGAGGACGGGTCGCGGAGGCTCTCTTCGACCGTCTGGAGCGGCTCCGCGTGTACGAGCGCGAGGGTAGGCCGTGGCTCCCGCACATCACGGTCGTGCGCTTCCGCGCCCGGCCCAGGTTGGATCCGCCGGTGCCGGATCTCGGGCAGTTCCGACCGTCCGACGCTGCTGTTTACATGTCAGCCCTGCGGCCGACCGGGGCGCAGTACAGAGTCTTGGAATCGGTACCGCTAGGAGGTTGATCGGATGAGTCGCGAAGAGGCACTCGACACCGCTCTCGGACAGATCGAGCGCCAGTTCGGCAAGGGCGCCGTCATGCGGATGAACGACCGGGCCCACGTGTCGGTCGGGTCCGTGTCGACCGGCTCGCTCGCGCTCGACCTCGCCCTCGGGATCGGCGGCCTCCCTCGAGGGAGGATCGTCGAGATCTTCGGCCCGGAGTCATCGGGGAAGACGACGCTCGTCTACCACGTGATCGCCGAGGCCCAGCGCCGCGGCGGCATCTGCGCCTTCATCGACGCCGAGCACGCGATGGACCCGCAGTACGCGCGCCGGATCGGCGTGAACATCGAGGACCTCCTGGTGTCGCAGCCGGACAACGGCGAGCAGGCGCTCGAGATCGCGGAGCTGCTGATCCGAAGCGGCGCGCTTTCCGTCGTCGCCGTGGACTCCGTCGCCGCGCTGACGCCGCGCGCCGAGATCGAAGGCGAGATGGGGGACAGCCACGTCGGCCTCCAGGCTCGCCTGATGAGCCAGGCGCTCCGGAAGCTCGCCGGCACGCTGAACCGGACGGAGACAATCTGCATCTTCACGAACCAGCTTCGCGAGAAGATCGGCGTCATGTTCGGGAACCCGGAGACGACCCCGGGCGGCCGTGCGCTCAAGTTCTACTCGTCCGTGCGACTCGACATCCGCCGCATCGAGACGCTGAAGGACGGCGTCGAGGCGTTCGGCAACCGCGTCCGCGTCAAGGTCGTGAAGAACAAGGTCGCGCCGCCGTTCAAGCAGGCCGAGTTCGACATCATCTACGGGCAGGGAATCTCCTGGGAGGGCACGGTGCTCGATACCGGGCTCGAGCGGAAGGCGGTCCAGAAGTCCGGCTCCTACTTCAGCTTCCAGGAGGAGCGGCTCGGCCAGGGACGCCAGAACGCGACTGCGTTCCTTCGAGAGCACCCCGACGTGACGCAGAAGATCCTCGCGCAGATCCAGGCCGAGGTCGGGCCGGACCAGGTCGTCTCCGCCCGGCTGCTCCCGACTGCGGAGGGCAACGGCACAGCCGACGCGGCCGCGGAAGCAGAGGCGGAGGTCGAGGCCGCCGCCAAGTAGGGCCATGTCGAAGGCGAGAGAGCTGGCGCTCCGCGCGCTCAGCCACCGAGACCGCTCGCGCCGTGAGCTCGAGCAGCGGCTCTGTCGTGCCGGGATCCCGATCGAGGAATGTGACAAGGCACTCGACGAGCTCGCGAACGCCGGCCTCCTCTCCGACGCCCGGTTCGCGGAGGCCCGCGCGCGGGGCCTCGTGTCCAAGAACGGCAGTGACTCCCTGATCCGCAACGACCTGCGGCGTCACGGGATCGATCGCGAGGAGATCGCGGAGATCCTCGAGGGGCTCGAGGGCGAGGCCGAACGCGCAGTGCGCATCTTCG
>Ga0207428_10005809_pt1 | contig 11441 bp, 7 predicted proteins | sample RhiMethybrSRZTD1_FD_187600 | JGI IMG/M metagenome (GOLD analysis project Ga0207428, IMG submission 187600) | Populus rhizosphere microbial communities from Tennessee, USA - Rhizosphere MetaG P. TD hybrid SRZTD1 (SPAdes) (version 3) | ecosystem: Host-associated > Plants > Roots > Rhizosphere >... | reverse complement strand
GGACCGATTGAAAGCGCGCAGGCGCCGGGAAAAGTGGCTGGCGCCGGCGACGACAGACGCGATGGGCGTCGAGCGAAGCCCGGCGGATTTTCTGCCGTCGCGGGGCCCGAGCCCCGAAGACCAGGTACTCTCCGAGGAGCGGCGCCGCCAGCTTGGCGCGGCGCTGTCGCAGCTGCCGGAGCGGCAGCGGCTGGTATTCATGTTGAGTCATTTCGAAGGCCGATCGTCTCGGGAAGTGAGCGCCATGACGGGCCTCAACGAGTCGACGGTGCGTGTACATCTGTTCCGCGCGATTCGCCGGTTGCGGGCGTTGCTCGCGAGCGGCGCGGCGGGAGGATCAGGCAGCAGGAGGATTAGTCGTGCGGCTCATTGACGGACTTCTTCGTCGCGGGCACCTTTCCGAGCGCGCGCTCGTCGACGCGCTCCTCTCCGGCGAGCGCCCGGCGCATCTCGATCGATGCGACATCTGCGCGGATCGCGCCGTCGATCTCGGCCGCTGGCTGGACGACGTGAAGACGGCCGGCATCGAAGCGGCCGATGCCGCGTTCTCGACCGAACGGCTCGCGATGCAGCAGACGCAGATTCTGCGCCGGCTCGAACAGCTCGATCAGCCCGCGCGGGTCATCGCATTCCCGACGCAGGCCCGGCTCGGTCAGCGCGACCCAAATGATCGACGCGTGGCGCCTGCCTGGCTCGGCGTCGCCGCAGCCGCCGGGCTCGTGCTCGGTCTGGTCGGCGGACAAGTGACGGCGCGCATGGGATCGCGACCGGTCATCATCCCGGCCCCGGCGACGGTGCAGGCGTCGCTCGACGACGGTCAGCTGAGCTCGACCGTCAGGCTGGCTCAGCCCGATCTCGATCTGGATCTCGAAGGTCTGAACATTCCGGCGCTCGACGCCGTCGACGGGATCACGCCGAAATTCACGACCGTCGCGTTGACGCGCGTGGGCAGATAGGCACGACGCTGCCGCAGATCATTTTTCGGAAAGGCTTCGACCTCAAGTCAGCCGTTGAGGCCGAACTGGCCGCGGCCTACCACAGTGGAATCGTCGATCAGGTTCGTCACTCAGGGTATGTCCATCAGTCCGGCCGTCTGACGGTCCATCTCGCGACCGAATTCGGCTTCTGCTACGGCGTCGATCGCGCGGTGGACTACGCGTACCAGACCCGCAAGAAGTTCCCGGACAAGCGCGTGTTCCTCACCGGCGAGATCATCCACAATCCCCACGTCAACGATCAGCTGCGCGCGCGGGGCATCCGGCTCCTGACCGATCCGGGCGAGGATCGCGCGTCGCTCGGGCCGGACGACGTCGTCATCCTGCCCGCCTTTGGCGTGTCCGTGGCGGAGCTCGCGCAGCTCGAACAGCGGGGCTGCACGCTGGTCGACACGACATGCGGATCGGTGCTGAACGTCTGGAAGAACGTCCGGCGATACGCGCAGGACGGCTTCACGTCGGTGATCCACGGAAAAGTGCATCACGAAGAAACGCGGGCCACGGCGTCTCAAGCGACACAGTATCCCGACGGCCACTTCCTCATCGTCCGCGACGAGGCCGAGGCTGAGATTGCGTGCGCGTTCATTCGTACTGGCGGCGACGCGCGGGCGTTCATCTCGCGCTTCGGCGACGCGGTGTCGCCCGGATTCGACCCCGATCGCCATCTCGCGCGCATCGGGTGCGCCAACCAGACGACGATGCTGATGACCGAATCGCTGAAGATCGGCGAGATGTTCCGTCGCGCGATGGCGGACCGCTTCGGGGACGCGGAGCTGCAAAGCCGCTTTCGCGCGTTCGACACGATCTGCAGCGCGACGCAGGAGCGCCAGGACGCCGTCATGACGTTGCTCGATCAGCAGCGGCTCGATCTGGTGGTGGTGATTGGCGGCTACAACAGCAGCAACACGTGCAACCTGGCGAGAATCTGCGCGGCGCGCCTGCCGACGTTTCACATTGCCGATCCCGGCTGCCTCGTGTCGGCGACGGAGATTCGCCACCGGCCAACCGGGGCCCCATCCACAGCCGACGTGGCCGAGACGGTGAGCCGGAACTGGCTTCCGCCGGGATCGCTGGCCGTGGGCTTGACTGCGGGTGCCTCAACGCCTAACAACATCGTCGGCCAGGTGATCGAGAGGCTCGGCGAGTTGGCGGCCGGGTCGTAAACGTCCTCTCGCCGAATGGCGTAACTCTAGCCGTGACCGTCAATAAGCTCCGTTTCAGACACCCGGTTTGGTTGTTCGGGATGCTGGCGCTAATTGTGACCGCGCCGGTCATCGCCGGCTCCGTCCGGGGCCACCTGGAACAGGGAGCCGGCGCCGCCCAATCTGGGCAAGCCACCGTTCCAAATCCGAACACGCCGCCGGGCAAACCGGCACAGCCAGGCTCCTCGACCGACAATCAGCGCGGCGGGGGCCGGCCGGAAGAATGGGAGTGGTGGAACGACGCGGCGGTCAAGAAAGAGCTTGGGCTGACGGACGCGAAGTCGAAGGAAATCGACAGGATTTTCCAGGATCGGCAGCGTCACGCCACGCCAGTCTACGAGGAGTTCCTGAAGCAGCGGGATGAACAGAACCGGATGGCAAAGGAGCGACTGGTCGACGAGGGGACGTATGCCCTCCAGGTCGTGCGGGTGGACGCCCTCCGGTCGGAGCTGCTTAAGAGCCGCGCCGTCATGGTCTACCGGATCAGCCGGAAGTTGACAGCCGAGCAGTACAAGAAGCTCGAGGAAATCCGGGATCGCCGCGGCCGGGAAGGCCGCGGACGCGGCAGCGGAACGAGGTAACATCTCAAGGTTTTCAGCCGGCTTCCCTCCTGCCGGCTGCCGATGGGAGTAACAGGCAATGGTCAAGTTGATGCACAACGTGTGGGTGCGCGCGCTTTTCATCGCGATCTTTCTTCCAGCCGTAGCGTCGGCGCAAACGCCCGCTCCGGCCGCACCGGCTCCGGCCACTCCGCAGACACAGGGTGCGCCGCCGATCGATCGCTACGTGGTCGGTCAGGCGAAGCCACCAGAGGTACCGGGCACGACGTTGCTCGACCTGACGCTCGAGCAGGCGCTCCAGATGGCGCTCGACAAGAACCTCGGGCTGCAGGCGGCGCGCATGAACCCGCAGCTCACCGACTACCAATTGCAGTCGGCGCGCGCGGCGTTCCTTCCGCGCTACACCACGCTCTACCGCATCAATAACGCGACGACTCCTTCGTCCAGCAGGATCACGGGCGTTACGAACGTCACGAACAACACCCAGAACTTCAACGCGACGTACGCGCAGCTCTTGCCGTGGCACGGCGGCAACCTGAGCGCGAACTTCACGAACAGCCGCGCCGGCACGAACAACCTCGACGCCACACTCAACCCGTCATTCAATGCAGGGCTCTCGTTCACGTACACGCAGCCGGTCCTGGCCGGCTTCAAGACGGACAACGCGCGCAATCAGCTGCGCACACTGGCCATCTCCCGGCAGATTGAAGACATCAGGCTGTTCACCACGATCGAGAACACGCGCTCCGACGTCCGTCAGGCTTACTGGGCGCTTCGATCGGCGATCGAGCAGATCGAGATCAACCGCCGCGCGTTGCTGCTCGCGCAGCGTTCGTGGGATGACAGCAAGATCCGCGTGGAGATCGGCGCGCTTGCGCCGATCGAGACCGTCCAGTTCGAGTCGCAGGTCGCGAACGCCGATCAGGCACTGCTCGACGCGCAGATCCGCTGGAGGACCGCGGACCTCAATCTGAAAGTCCTGCTCGCCTCGGGCAACGACGATGACATCTACAAGTCGACGATCAATCCCGTGGATCTGCCGTTGGTCTCGCTCCAGAACGTCGACATCAACGGGGCGGTCCAGACCGCGCTGGCGCAGCGCACCGACCTCGTGCAGCAGCGCAAGAGCCTCGACATCAACCAGCTGAACCTCGAGGTCGCGAAGGACCTGACCAAGCCGCAGCTCGATCTCTCGTCCGGCTACAACACGAACGGACAGGCCGGCACGCGCTTTACGAACGGTGTCATCACCGAGGACAGCGGATACTTCGGCGCGCTGCGATCGCTCTACACGTTGAACACCTCGGGGTGGAACGCGCAGCTGAACTTCATCATTCCCGTCGGCCGCGACATGACGAACAATCGCGTGAATTACGCGCGATCGATTCTCGCCATCGATCAGACGAAGGCCAACATCAAGGCCTCCGAGCTGCGCGTCTCCTCGGAAGTCACCAACGCCGGATTGGCGGTTGAGAACACCTACAAGCAGTACCAGGCCGCTCAGACCGCGCGCGCGGCGGCGGAAAAGAACGCCGAGGCGGCGCAGACGCGCTACGAGAACGGCGTCGCGACGAACTTCGAGGTCGTGCAGCTCCAGAACACGCTGACGAATCAGCGGCTCATCGAGCTCACGCGCCTCGTCCAGTACGTGAACGCCGTGGCCGAGTTCGAACGAGTGCAGAGAGTTGGACGGTAGACCGCCTCGCTGACATTTGATGCGGAAAACGATCCTCATCGTCGTCATTCTGGTCGCCGTCGCCGGCGGCGCGTGGTACTACCGGTCCGGCGGGGCCGACACCGCCGCCGCGTCCCCCAATCCCGCGGCCGGCGCTCCTGGTGGAGGCCGCGGCGGCGGACGGGCGGCGATGCCGGTCGACATGGCCCCGGCGTCGCGTCACGAGGTCATCGACTACGTGACCGTCGTCGGCAACCTCATCGGTCAGGCGACGGTCGACGTCGTGCCGCGGGTCGGCGGGCGGATCGACTCGATTCCGGTGAAGCTGGGCGATCGGGTGGCGCGGGGCCAGACGATCGCGAAGATCGAGGACGACCAGATCAAGGAACAGATCAACCAGCGGATGGCCAGCCTCGAAGTCAACAAGGCGAACGTCACGCAGCGCGAGAGCGACGCCAAGCTGGCCGAGACGATTTTTCAGCGGATGAAGGTGCAGTACGACCGCGACCTGCTGTCGAAGCAGCTGCTCGAGGACGCCGAAGCGAAATACAACACCGCGGTTTCGAACGTCGGCGTGGCCAAGGCGCAGCTCGTGCAGATGCAGTCGTCGGTCGACGAGCTGAAGATCACGCTCGCCAACACGACGGTGACCTCGCCGGTCGACGGGTTCGTGAGCAAGCGCGTGCTCGATCAGGGCGCGTTTGCCGGCGCCAACACGGTGATCCTCTCGGTCGTCGACATCGGCATCGTGCGGATGGTCGCGAATCTCGTCGAGAAGGACGTCAAACGCGTGCAGCCCGGCGTCAGCGCGCTCGTCGAAGTGGATGCGTTCCCGGGCGAGCAGTTCACCGGTCAGGTGAGCCGCGTCGCGCCCGTGTTCGACCCGGCGACGCGGACCGCGCCGATGGAAATCGAAGTGCCCAATCCGGGCTTCCGGTTGAAGCCCGGCATGTACGCGCGCGTGCGCCTGACCGTCGATCGGCGGCCGAACGCGCTGACGGTCCCGCGCGGCGCCGTCGCCGACCTCGAGGGCAAGCGCGGCGTGTTCATGCTCGAGAACGGCGTCGCGCGCTTTCACGAAGTGAAGACGGGACTCCAGGACAACGAGCGCGTGGAGGTTCTCGAAGGCTTGACCGAAGGACAGCGCGTGGTGACGGTCGGAACCCTCGCGCTGCGCGACGGCGATCGGATCTCGGTCGTCGGCGAGCCGGGCGACGGGCAAGGACGCGGACGCGGCCGGCGCGGCGGCGGCGGCGCCGGCAGCAATCAACCCGGGACGGGGCGCGAGTAGGAGACCTGAATGTCCATCCCACGCATCGCAATTCAGCGGCCCGTCACGATGTTCATGATCTCCGCCGTGGTGATTCTGCTCGGCAGCATCTCGCTCGTACGGCTGCCGGTGGATCTCATGCCTGACGTGACCTACCCCAGCATCACGGTGCGCGTCGGGTACTCCGGTGTCGGTCCGCAGGAGATCGAGGAACTGATCGTGCGGCCGCTCGAGCAGACGCTCGCCGCGGTGCCCGGGCTCGAGCAGATCAACTCGACGGCGAACGAAGGATCGGGCCAGGTCCGCCTGAGCTTCGCGTGGGGATCCGATCTCAACGACGCCGCCGACGAAGTCCGATCGCGCGTCGATCGCGTGCGCGGCCGCCTGCCCGAAGAAGCGGATCCGCCCAGCGTCCAGAAATTCGACGCGTCGTCGTCGCCGATCATGGGGATTGGCGTCGGCGGCAACTTCGATCGCGTCACGCTCCGCGAGATCGCTGAAAACGACCTCGTGCCGCGCCTCGAGCGCGTCGAGGGCGTGGCAGCCGTTACCGTCATGGGCGGCCTGCGGCGGCAGATTCACATCGAGCTCTCGAAGGAGAAGATCACGGCGCTCGATCTGTCCGTCGATCGCGTGATCAGCACCCTGCGCTCCGAGAATCAGAACGTCCCGCTCGGCGAAGTGGACGAAGGCGACACGACCTACCTGCTGCGCAGCCAGGGCCAGTACCAGAGCATCAGCCAGATCGCCGATCTCGTCATCATGACGAAGAACGGCGTGCCCGTGTACCTGCGCGACATCGCCGACGTCAAGGACACGACCGAGGACCTGCGGTCGTTCCAGCGCATCGACGGCAAGCCCGGCGTCCGCATGCAGGTGACCAAGCAGTCGGGCAAGAACACCGTCGCCATCGCGACCGCCGTCAAAACCGAGATCGATCGGATCAACGAGAGCTCGGCGGTGCACCTGACGCTGCTCGACGATCAGTCGAAGTTCATCACGCGCGCGATCTCGTCGGTGACCGAGCACGCCTACCTCGGCGCGTTCCTCGTCGTCGGCATCATCTTCGCGTTCCTGCGCAACGTCCGGTCGACGCTCATCATCTGCACGTCGATCCCGATTTCGGTCATCGGCACGTTCGCGCTGCTCTACTTCGGCGGGTTCACGCTCAACACGATGACGTTCGGCGGGCTGGCGCTCGGCATCGGCATGATCGTCGACGCGTCGATCGTCGTGCTCGAGAACACGTACCGGCACATGGAGATGGGCAAGTCGCGGATGCAGGCCGCGATCGACGGCAGCGAGGAAGTCTGGTCCGCGATTCTCGCGTCGACGCTCACACACATCGCGGTGTTCATTCCGCTGCTCTTCCTGGTCGGCATCTCGAGCATCCTCTTCGTGCAGCTGTCCTACGTCGTCATGTTCTCGCTGACGATGTCGCTGTTCGTGGCGGTGACGGTGGTGCCGGTGCTCTGCTCGCGGCTCCTGAAGCTGCCGCCGCCGGTCGAGGAGCGCTCGGGCGCGCTCGCCAGGATGTTCACGGTCAGCGAGCGCTTCTTCACCGCGCTGGACGATTTCTACCGCGGCGCGATTCATATCGCCCTGCAGCATCGCCCGACGGTCCTCCTGACCGCGGCGGGCCTCACGGTGCTGGCTTTCGTGATCCTGCCGACGATTCCGAGCGAGCTCGTGCCGCAAGCGGATGAGAGCGAAGTCGCGGTGAGCGCGCGCATGCCGGTCGGCACGCGAATCGAGCGGACGGAGGCGGTCACCATCCAGCTCGAGCAGATGGTCCGCTCCAACGTGCCGGAAGCGACGACGATCATCTCGTCGGCCGGCGGCGGCGGCTTCATGGGCGGCTCGGGCACCAACGCCAACCTCAACGTCAAGCTCGTGCCGCGCGACAACCGCAAGCGGACGAGCGATCAGATCGCGACCGATCTCCGGCGCGTGCTCGTCGGCCTGCCCGGCGTCGTCATCACGACGCGCGCGTCGGGCGGCAACCAGCAGCTCTCGCGCATTCTCGGCGGCGGCAACCAGGACAGCCGCCTCGCGGTGGAGATCCGCGGCGATGAGCTGAACGAAGCCCGCCGGCTCGCGCTGGGCGTGCTCGAGGTGCTGAAGAATTCCGACGGGATCGCCAACCCGCAGATTGGCCGCGAAGAAGGGCGGCCGGAGCTTTCCATCCGCGTCGATCGCCCGAAGGCGGCGCTCCTCGGCTTGTCGGTGTCAGGCGTCGCGAACACGATTCGGACGAACATCGGCGGCACGCAGGCGGCGTTCTTTCGCGAACGCGGCAAGGAATTTCCGATCATCGTGCGGCTGCGCGAGGAGGACCGGGACCGGATCGACTCGGTCCAAGACGTGCTGATCAGCACGCCGCAGGGCCAAGTTCTCCAGGCCAAGAATCTGCTCGATCTGCGGGCGCAGACCGGCCCGACGCAGATCGATCGCAAGAACCAGCAGCGCATCATGCGCGTGAACGCCGAGCTCGAGGCCGGCGTCGCGCTCGGCGACGCCGTCAAGACCGTGAAACAGAACCTGCGGAGCATGCAGGACCAGATTCCGAAGGACTTCAGCGTCGGCTTCGGCGCCGAGGTCGAGCAGCAGGCGCAGGCCTTCCAACAGCTGCAGGTCCTGCTGGTCCTCGGGATTCTGCTGGTCTACGCCGTCATGGCGTCGCAATACGAGTCGCTGCGGGACCCCTTCATCGTCATGTTCTCGGTGCCCGTGGCGGCCATCGGGGTGGTCGGCGCACTCAAGTTGACCGCAACGTCCTTCAGCCTTCAGGCGTATATCGGGGTAATCATGCTGGCGGGGATCGTGGTCAGCAACGCGATCCTGCTGGTGGATTACACCAATATTCTGCGGCGGCGGGACGGCAAGCCGCTGCGGGAAGCGGTCGAGCTGGCGGGGCGGACCAGGCTTCGGCCGATTCTCATGACGACGCTCGCGACGATTCTCGGGCTGGTGCCCATGTCGCTCGGCCTCGGCGAAGGCGCCGAGCTGCAGGCCCCGCTGGCCCGGGTCGTGATTGGCGGACTGGCGACGTCCACGCTCGTGACGCTCGTCCTCGTCCCGACCGTATACACGCTGTTCGAAGAAGGATTCTCCGGATTGCGCCGTGGCGGTGGACCGGCGCATTCCCACGCAGAGCGAGCTTAGACGACCATGAAAAAGCTGGTGGTATTACTCATTCTCCTGGCGGCCGCGGGCGGCGCGGCGTTCTGGTACTTCAAGTACGGGAAGACCGTCGAGAAGCCGCAGGTCATCCAGGCCACGGTGTCGCGCGGGGACATCGTGGAGGTCGTCAACGCGACGGGCACGCTCGAGCCGATGCGGCGCGTCGACGTCGGATCGCAGGTCTCGGGCGTCGTGTCGGAGATCTTCGTCGATTACAACTCCATCGTGAAGAAGGGCCAGGTCCTGGCCAAGATCGACCCGCAACTCCTCGACGTGCAGGTGGACATCCAGAAAGCCAATCTCGAGCGGCAGAAGATGGACATCGAGAACCAGAAGGTGCAGCTCGAGGATCTGAACGTCCAGCTCGCGCGCACCCAGGCGCTCTTCGACAAGCAGCTTCAGAACCAGCAGCAGCTCGACGCGGCGAAGCTGGCGGTCAAGAACCGCGAGGCACAGATCGGGTCGGCTCAAAAGCAGTTGGTTCAGACCGAAGCCAACCTGCGTCAGGCGGAGTTGAACGTGAGCTACACGACCATCGTGTCCCCGATCGATGGCGTCGTCGTCGAGCGCCGTGTCGATCGTGGACAGACGGTGCAGGCCAGCATGAACGCGCCGACGTTCTTCTCGCTCGCGACCGACCTTCGGACGCTGCGGCTGTCGGCCGGCGTTGACGAAGCGGACATCGGTCGCGTCGAAGTCGGGCAGAAGGTGATGTTCAAAGTCGACGCCTACGGCGGGATGGAATTCGAAGGCAGCGTCGACACCGTGCGGCTGAACGCGACGAACAACAACAACGTCGTCACGTATCCGGTGTGGATCAAAGTGCCGAATCCCGAGCTGAAGCTGCGGCCGGCGATGACCGCGCAGCTTCGCGTCATCATCCAGACCGCCACGAACGTCGTGCGCGTGCCGAATCAAGCGCTGCGTTTCCGGCCGAACGCCGAGATCTACACCGCGCTCGGCCTCGAGGCGCCCGCCGCGGGCCGCGGCCGATCGCTGGCGTCCGAAATCAACGGCGACCCCAACGGCGGCGGCCGCGCCGGCGATCCGTCCCAGGCCGGACGTCGCGGCCGCGATCGCACGCAGGGCGGCGGTGGTCAGGGTGGCGCGCGGCAGCCGGGATCAGGGCAGCAGGCACAGCCGGGTCAGAGCGGTCAGACTGCGCAGCCTGGCCAGGACGGCCAGAATCGCCAGGGCGGCGGCGGCGCCGGGTTCGGCCGACAGACCGGCATGGGCAGTCTCACGCCTGAACAGATGCAGGCGCTCCGCGAGCGCTACGGTCGCGGCGGTGGCGGCGGACGTGGCGGCGGACGTGGCGGCGCAGGCACCGGCGATCGCGCCCAGGGCGGCACACGCGGCCAGGGTGCGGGTGGACGGGGCGCGAACGCGACTCAGAACGCCAATGCGCCGCAGGTGCCGCTGAACGCGGAGAAGATCGACGAGCTTTTCGAGCCGGTGCAGCGCCCCGAACAGCGCGCATCCGTCTATACGTGGGCTCCGTCGAAGACTCCGCCGGAGCTGAAGCAGGTCAACATCCGGCTTGGCGTCACCGACGGCACGTTCAGCGAACTTTTGTCGGATAACCTCCAGGTCGATCAGCAGGTCGTGACCGGCGTGATCATCCCGCAGGCGCAGCGGCCCGCGCAGCCCGGCCAGAGCATCTTCGGCCAGCCCCAGCGCGGCATGCCCGGCGGCATGACGCCAGGCGGCTTCGGTAATCCCGGCGGCGGCGGTCCCGGCGGCGGTGGTGGCGGCGGCCGCGGCGGTGGCGGCGGCGGACGCGGGGGGAACTGACGCGGACGTGAGGCGTGAGGCATGAGGCTTGTGGCCTCGCCGCAAGCCCCAAGACTCAAGCCTCAAGCCAGGACTCGCTGAGGAGGAACTCGGTTCAGTGGCAGTAATCTCCGTCAAGAACCTCACCAAGATTTACGTGGTGGGCGAAATTGAAGTGCGCGCGCTGCGCGGCGTGTCGCTCGACGTCGAAGCCGGCGAGTTCGTGGCCGTGACCGGGCCTTCGGGATCCGGCAAATCCACGTTCATGCACATCGCCGGGTGTCTCGACCGCCCGACGAGCGGCGAGTACTTCCTGGACGGCCGCGACGTGTCGAAGCTGTCGAAGGACGAGCTGGCGAACGTACGCAACTCGAAGATCGGGTTCGTCTTCCAGGGGTTCAATCTGCTCTCGCGCACGACCGCGCTCGACAACGTCGAGCTGCCGCTGCTCTACATGCGCAAGAACGCGCTGCGCGCCGCCGAACGCCACAAGCGCGCGATGGTGGCCCTCGACGCGGTCAACCTGCGCGATCGCTCGCATCACTATCCCAATCAGCTGTCGGGCGGCCAGCAGCAGCGCGTTGCGATCGCGCGCGCGCTTATCAATGAGCCCTCGATCCTGCTCGCCGACGAGCCGACCGGCAACCTCGATACGCGAACGAGCATCGAGGTGATGGGGATCTTCCAGCGCCTGAATCAGGAACGCGGCATCACGGTACTGCTCATTACGCATGAGATGGACATCGCCGAGTACGGCACGCGCCTGATTCGCTTCCGCGACGG
>Ga0207428_10005807_pt1 | contig 11443 bp, 10 predicted proteins | sample RhiMethybrSRZTD1_FD_187600 | JGI IMG/M metagenome (GOLD analysis project Ga0207428, IMG submission 187600) | Populus rhizosphere microbial communities from Tennessee, USA - Rhizosphere MetaG P. TD hybrid SRZTD1 (SPAdes) (version 3) | ecosystem: Host-associated > Plants > Roots > Rhizosphere >... | reverse complement strand
AATTTGGAGTGCGGCGACTCGGCGCCGCTTGGCCGAACGTTAGAATTGCTACCAAGTCCAATACTTGCTTCTGTGCTAATGCTAAAGCGGCGACGAGTCGCCGCACTCCAAAATCGTTTTTAGCAGATGGCGGCAGTCAACGACAGCCCATCGCGACTATCCCCCAAACCTCAGACTGAGTAATTTCGCCCCGTGATGACATCTTCACCGGTTGCACGGTTCGTTACCAATTGGAGGAAGTCATGCCTGATTCAGAACCAACATACACTTATCGTGCGGGCGAAAAAGTCGCCCTGGCCAAAGAACCGGACCAGTTTGTGGTGCGGGCGTTGCCCGATACGCTGCGAGAGATGGGAATTCCGGGCGCGGAACGTCTTTCCTCGCACTCATCGCGCGTGCGCACCTCCAGGGCCAACCTGGAACCCATGATGGCGCAGATGCGCGAGGTGGCGCCCACGCACCATGCTTACACCGAGGCCGCGACCGGCGAGGAGTTTCTGATCACCGATCGCATTCTCGTCACGTTCCGCGAAGCTCTGACTCCTGAGCAGCTCGATGCTTTTGCAGCGAAGTACGGATTGTTCCTCAAGACTGCGTACAGCGATCGTGATTATCTGTTCCAACTTACCGATCACACGGGCGTCAATCCGGTGAAGCTGATCGTCAAGCTTAATGAGGACGAGCCATCAGTGGCTTCGGCAGAGCACGATCTGAACAAGCGCGTGACTCGCTACGCCGTCGCGATCCCAACCGATCCTTCTTATCAGAGGCAATGGCACCTGCATACGCGCCTGAATGACTCGCAGTTTGACCGGCGGTCCTCTTCAGGTTGCGAGGCCGCCTGGCAGCTTCTGGACAATTTCGGCAGCGCCGATGTGGTGGTCGGAGTGACGGATGATGGCTGCAAACTCGATCACCAGGATTTCAATTCGACAGGTAAGTTCGCGGCCTGGGGTTACTTTCGCGGCGAGCGTCTGGTCAACAATACCGACATCGATGCGCAGCCGAGTGAGATGTACAAATCCGGATCGAATCACGGAACCTCCTGTGCCGGCGTGATTGCCGGCGAGGCCGACGCCGTCCTGACCGTCGGCGCGGCGCCCGGCTGCCGTCTGCTGCCAATTCAATGGGAATCGGACGGGCCATTCCTGATGATCAGCGATTCGAAACTGCTGACCGCGCTCAATTTTGTGGCGAACAAAGTTGATGTCTTATCCAATTCGTGGGGCAGCACGCCGACTACGCTCTGGTCTACGCAGGTCACCACACGCATTACTGACCTGGCGCGCACCGGCGGACGCCGCGGCCGCGGCATTGTTTTTCTTTGGGCCGCCGGTAACGAGAACTGTCCGATTCAGCACACCGCGACCGTGGACGTTCCGCACACAAACGGCTGGCAACAGCGATCCGATGGTTCCTGGGTTTGGATTGGCGTGCAAACCTCGCGGCAGTTCCGCAACAATCTGGTTGGAATTCCCGGTCTCATGCACGTGGCGGCGCTCGCGAGCAACGCGCGTCGCAGTCATTACTCGAACTACGGAACCGGCATAATGGTGTGCGCGCCCACCAATAACATTCACGAGTACCAGAGGCTGACGGTCCAGGGTTTAGGAATAACCACCACGACCGGACAAAGCGGTGGCGTGACGAATAGTTTTGGCGGCACCTCCAGCGCCACGCCTCTGACAGCGGGTGTGGCGGCGCTAACCATTTCGGCAAATCCCGACCTCACCGCGTTGGAAGTCGTATCGATCCTCAAGTCGACGGCGTCCCGGGACATTAGCCTTGATGGTTATCCGCGAACGCCCTCGGCCAGCTTTGACACTAATACCAGTTGGGACATTTCGCCGATCGCGCCGTTTGATGCCGGCGCCTTCAACAACATCGGCGCGCCCGACGGAACCTGGAGCCCATGGTTTGGACACGGCCGGGTTGACGCGGCCGCTGCGGTTGCCGAAGCCCTCCGGCGCAAGACCGGAGGAGTTCCAGAGGAAATACTCACGCCTTCAGCGTCGCCCGCGCTGAATATTCCGGATGCGAATCCTACGGGCGTCAGCAGCACCATAAACGTGGCTGCGGACATGACGATCTCTTCAATCAAAATTTCCGTGGACATCACGCACACTTTCATCGGCGATCTGAAAATAACTCTTAATACGCCGCTGGGCACCGCGATTGTCCTTCACGATCGTAATGGCGGTGGCACTGACAACCTGCAAAAGACCTTCGATTTGACGTCAACTCCGACGCTTGGTGGACTGACCGGCAAATCAGCCAAAGGGGATTGGGTTCTGCTGGTCCAGGACCTGGCGTCCGTCGATACCGGACGTTTGAATCGCTGGTCCATGGAGATCAAAGGAAGAACCAGTGGCGTCGTCAATGTCTCCGAATCACCCGGCGTGGCCATTCCCGACAACAATCTTACCGGCATTGAGCGAGCGCTCGGAGTGAGCGACACGGGAAACATCAATGACGTCGAGGTGAGCGTCGACATCACTCACACCTTTATCGGCGATCTCAACGTAACTCTCGTTTCGCCGGCGGGCACCAGCGTGCCGCTGCATCAACGCGCCGGCGGCTCAGCCGACAACATCATCCAAACTTACACGCCGGCGACGAAGCCGCAATTGCAGACACTGCGCGGACAAACCATGCAAGGCACCTGGCGTTTGCGGATAGCCGATTTGGAAGCGCAGGACGTCGGCAAGCTGAATAAGTGGGGATTGAAGATTACGAAGGCTGCGTAGGTTTGGAGGGCGGCGACGCCTTCTTTCTTAATTAGGAATGGTGAGGCGTGTAGGGATCGAACCTACGACCCGCAGATTAAGAGTCTGCTGCTCTACCAACTGAGCTAACGCCCCACAACGGAAAAGAAATTATACGTCTCAGTTCTGCTTAGTCAACCGCACAGGCTGCGCGAGTGCGGTGAGTCGAAACCAAAACACGTTTAAGCTCCGTAGGAGCAGAATGTTTATAGGCACGATGAACAAATCAGTCCAAGCTCCGTAGGAGCGAAACCAACCTTTGTAAACGTTGCGTTCCTCCGGAACTGTCCGCGTAAAAGCAAACATTGTTCTATAAACATTTCATCCCTACGGGATGGCCTCTTATGAATTCTGGCCCCTCTCGGGCAAGCCGGAGGCGTGCGTACCGTTCTGTTTTGCAAAAGTGCATCACTTCGCAGAGAATGTCTGTTCTCGATCTCGCATTGGCCCAAAGGGGCGCGCTACGAAACCGACATGAAATATTACGAAAACGTTTTGGGGCTTATCGGCCACACGCCACTGGTAAAAATCAATCGTCTCAATAAAGGGCTGAAGCCTTTGATTCTCGCCAAGATGGAGAATCTCAATCCCGGCTTTTCCGTCAAAGATCGCATCGGCATCTCGATGATTGAAAGCGCCGAGCGCGAGGGCAAACTGAAACCGGGCGGCACCATCGTCGAAGCCACGTCGGGGAACACCGGCATCGGCCTGGCCCTCGCGGCTTCAGTGAGAGGCTACAAGTGCATTTTTGTCATGACCGATAAAGCCTCGGTGGAAAAATCGCGTTACCTGAAAGCTCTGGGTGCTGACGTCGTCATCACTCCCGTATCGGCGAAGCCGGGTACGCCCGACCACTACGTCTCGACGGCCCGACGGATTGCCGGGGAGACCTCGAACTCGTTTTATCCTGATCAGTACTCTCATCCGGCAAATCCCGAAGCACACTATCGTTCGACTGGTCCGGAGCTTTGGGAACAGACGGAAGGCAAGATCACTCATTTCGTCTCAGGCATCGGCACCGGCGGAACAATTTCCGGCACTGGCAGGTTTTTGAAAGAGCAGAACCCGAACATCAAAGTCGTCGGCGCCGATCCGGTCGGATCGATTTATAAGAACTACAAAGAGACCGGAAAGATTCCCGAAACAACTCCCTACCTGGTTGAAGGGATTGGTCAGGAAGTGCTGCCGGCAAACGCTCAGATGCAATACGTGGACGAAGTGCTGAATATCACCGACCACGAATCGTTCGAAACCGCGCGACAGCTCAGTCGCGTCGAAGGAATCTTTTGCGGTGGTTCGACCGGCACCAACTGCGCGGCGGCTTTACGGGTCGCGCGAGACGCGGACGCCGATGCGGTGATCGTGTTTATTGTTTGCGACACGGGCGAACATTACCTGACCAAATTCCATTCCGACGAGTGGATGAAAGAGAAGCGGCTGCTCGAACCGCAAAAGATTACGGCCGGCCTGATTGTCGAAACGAAGGGCAAGTACGCGCCGCGCGAGATGATCGCGGTGCGGTCGGATGATCTGGTGTCGGCGGCTCTGGCGAAGATGAACGAGATGAGCTTGAGCCAGGTGCCGGTGATCGACGATGGCAAACCGGTAGGCTCACTGCGCGAGAGTCATTTACTGGCGAAAGTCTTCAATGAGCGCGAGTTGCTCGACTCGACGGTCAGCAAGCTAATGGAAAAAAGTTTCCCGGTGGTCGACGTCGATGATGATGTGAACCTGGTGTCCCGAAGGTTGCGCACGAGTCCCGCCGTCCTGATTGAGGAGTATGGACGCATTACCGGAATTATCACTCGTCAGGACCTTTTGGATAACGGCACGAATGGGGATTAGGCGGAACACGTCTACCGATCTCATTCACACCTGGCTTTAGCCAGGTGAATTGCGTCACCAATGATCCAGAAACCGTTTCAACGGTTTCCCGTTCTTCCTGACTTGCTGGATCACCCGGCTGAAGCCGGGTGTGAATGAGAGGTAGTCTTCCTTTCATAGAACTTCACCCGCAGATTCTCGTCCAGCTGTCGCAGTTCTTGCATTTCAAAGCCTTCAAGAAAATTTGCCGGCATGAAGGTGTCGGCGCCTTCGACTGACAAAGGTACTTCAGTAACAACCCACCGCTCAACGAACGGCAGAAAGGCTTCGTAAACTTTTGCGCCGCCGATAACGAACAGGTGTGCGTCCTGTTTCTGCGACAGTTCGATTACCGAGTCCACGCTCCGCATGACGATTATTGAATCATTCGACGTCATTTCCGGGTCGCGACTCAAAACGACATTGGTCCGATCCTTGAGCGGCCCTTTTAAGGTCAGCCAGGTGCGCCGGCCCATGACGACCGTGTTTCCAATCGTCGTCTCTTTGAAGAACTTCATGTCCGCAGAGTAATGCCAGGGCAGCTTGCCGTCTTTGCCGATGGCGAGATTGCGATCGATTGCGACGATGCCGATGATGGCCATAGGTTTCCGAAGTCGCGATCAGCGCGTGTTGATGAGGTCTTCGACTGTGAGATGGATATCTCGAGCGATTTGTTTAAGAAGAAGTGGCGAGATGTCTCTTCCACTGTGGAATGGGACGGTGGTGGATCGCCCGTCCGGATGACGGAATTGTTTATGCGAACCCTTCTGCCGCACCTCGGCGAATCCTAACTTCTGAAGAATTGAGACCAGCTCTCTCGGTTTCAGAATGGGTAGGCGGCCCATCTAAGCGACCTTTATTGTCTCGGTGCCGACGAACTCAGCTTCGAGCCTCGGCTCCCCGTCCATCAGCAGCAGTTCAATCACTTCCTTCATATTGCGACGCAATTCGTCGAGGCTTTCTGCCTGGCTGTGAGCCCCTGGAAAACCAGGCACGTAGCCGACATAGAGGGAAGTATCCGGACATCTTTCCACAACGTATTTGAAGCTTTTCATATGCCCTTTTCAGCTGGTAACACTAGCATGTTTTGACGCACATCGTCGACGGGCTCCAGAGCCTCAGTAGTGGGTCAGTTTGATGTCCGACAAGCTTTAGCTTGTCGAAACCTGGCGACAAACTAAAGTTTGTCGGACATTTGTTTTCAAATTGACTCACTACCCAGAGCCTCGGTTCTGCCCTCTTATTACGGCTCAATCCGATCAACCGCGTCGATCACACGTTCAATTTGTTCCATATACGTTGAGAAAAGACCATCGGCTTCCGCCTGACTCAGCGCCGCTCCCTTTCCAGCGCGCAACTCGAAGATGCGCTCGAACGCTGTTCCATCCAGTCCCAGTGCGCCAACCGCGGCGCGGACACTAGCTTCCTTCGCGACCCGTGGTTCCTCTCCCTTAAGTATTAGCACCGACCGAAACAGAGCCGCAAAACTCGCGAGACTGTCGCTCAACAGGGCGGAGAGTCTGGCCAGAGATGCAGATGCCGGGATATAAAGCCGGCGCAGCTGGATCAGCTTCGTCCGCAATTCGTACTCGGTTTGATGACGCAGGTTGGCGGGCGAAATCTTCACAAACTCGAATGGATCACGCCCGTACAAAATCCTGCGGGCCTTTTCCATCTGATGAAACTCGATGGGAAATACATCAGCCGCGTCCTGCAACTCAGCCACGGTAAAGTAGACCGGGATCGGTTGGCCGAGCTTTTCCCACTCTCGCATGGCCGAATGCGCCGCGTGCAAATCTTTGGTCGTGATTCGAACAAGAGCGATCAGGAGGTTGTGATCCGAGCGCGACTCGACCTGATCCCCGGCTGCCGCCGATCCATACAAAACAATCGACGACAGATTCTCGCCGTGGGCTTCGCGCAGATTCTTGATCAGCTGGTCCAGTGTCTCTGAGACAGACTTACTCGCCATTTAAGCTCACCGTTTCGATCATTTGTTGAAGTCAACCTTCGGCGCCACGCGCGCTCCTTCGTCAGCCTTAAAGTACGGCTGCTCTTTAAATCCCATCAGACCGGCAACCAGCACGGTCGGAAAGCGATTGCGCGTGGTGTTGTAAGCCTGCGCAGCCTGCGTGTAATCATAGCGCGACGTGGCCAGACGGTTTTCGGTCCCCGCCAGTTCGTCCTGCAATTTGAGAAAACTCTCGTTAGACTTCAATTGCGGATAGTTCTCAGTGATCGAAAGAAAGCGTCCGCCGGTGCCGAGCAGCCCGCCGTCTCTGAGCGCCTGGTTCAACTTGCCATCGGCCGCAATCTTATCTTCGGTGGTGCTGTTTGGGTTTTGTATAGTCGAAAGAAGTTGCGAACGCGCTTCGGCGATTTTGGTGAAGACTCTCTCTTCCAGGCCGGCGATTCCTTTAACCGTTGCGACGATGTTCGGAATCAAGTCCGCGCGTCGTTGCATCTGGTTCTCGACCTGCGACCACTTCGCATTTACCTCCTGCTGTTTGGTCACCAGCGTGTTGTAGCTCCCGATGGCAGATCCACCCAGAACCAGGACCAGCAGAATCACGACTCCGAGAATCACTGCCAGAATGATGATTGGTTTCTTATCCATACCGTCTCCTTTTCAACCTCGAAGGAATCTAAACTGAAATTCGACTCAAATAAATTTCAATGGTGTCCTAATTCTGTAGGGGCGTCCCTCCGTGGGCGCCCTTTTTTCGATTCAGGGGCGCCCACGGAGGGACGCCCCTACAATTTAGTCAAATTAGGCACTACCAAAAATCAAGTTCAAGTATCGTTCAACTGAAGACCGTGTCAGAAGCCCGACCGTAAGTGTGGACCACTTGAGCCTCAATTCATCCGGGAACAACTGAGAAGCGTTCGAACAAGTAGCCCTCCCTTACGGTCAGGCTTCTGACACTTCGCATCCGTTCGAAAGATTCCCGCCATCTCACCAACTGCCTCCTGATCCGCCGCCGCCAAAGTCACCGCCACCGCCGGCTCCGCCGAAACCTCCGCCACCGAACCCGCCACCGCCGCCCGACCCTCCGAAGCCGCCGAACCCGCCGCCGCTCCAGCCGCTCGACCCTGAACTTCGACCACTATTCATTAGCATGCTCAGCAATAGATAGTTTAGCCAGCCACCACCCCCGCCACCTCCGCGTCCACCGCGACCGCCAATACGAAACAATACGAAAAAAATGAACGCGGCGACGCCCAGAATGATGAGCGGTGTCAGGCACGTATTCGTCCTGCGGTTCGTCCGGCGTGGTGGCGGGATGACTCCGGCAGCAAAAATCTTGTCGGTGCTGAAGCCACGTTTTGCGGCCACCTCAGTGATGTAAGCATTGATGGTGTCGGATATGCCTTTGCCATACTGGCCGGCGCGCAAAGCAGGCACCAGCTTTTCGCGCTTGATCTGACCTGTCAGACCGTCGGGTAGATCGCCCTCGAGATGACGGCTGGTCTGGTCCTGGAATTTTCGATCGGCAATCGCTACGAGCAGTAACAAGCCTGGTTTGCTGGTATCTTTCGAGCCAATGCCCCATCCGCGGGCGACCGCCAGGCTGTAATCGAAAATGTCTCTCCCGTTTGTGCTATCGATGGTGGCTACGAAGAATTGAATCTGTTGCTCGCGATCAAGATTGGTAAGAGTTGTTTCCAGCCGCTCTTTGGTTTCGCGGTCGATTACACCGGCATAATCGTTCACATAACCTGTCGGCGGCGGCAGTGGCGACTGCGTCGTCTGGGCCAGCACCGGGCCGCCGGTCATCAAGACCAGGACAAAGGCTAGAGCCAAGATGGAAAATATCTGTCTCGCGGTCATTGCTACTTAACGGTACGCACGCTTCCAGCGTGCTGTTCGCTCATTCTTCGGAAAAGCACGCCAGAGGCGTGCGTACCACGAAGGGTATCTATAATTGAATCAAACCGCTACCGGGGCAGCGATTTTCGCGTGCGACTCGTATCCGACCAGGTTCAAGTGCTCATACTTAAAAGCCAGCAGGCCGGCCAGGCCACGCAGTTTTTGATCGTTGATTTCGAGATGTGGCAGGGGTAAAGGTTCGCGGGACAGAAGTTCCTGAACCTGTTCGAGGTGGTTCTGGTAAATGTGGTAATCGCCGAGGGTGTAAACGAATTCGCCAACTTCAAGATCGCAAACGTGCGCGACCAGATGAGTCAGCAGAGCATACGAGCTGATATTGAAAGGCACACCGAGGAATGCATCGGCCGAACGCTGATAGAGTTGACAGTGAAGCAAAGGGGCCGTAGCCCGACCGTCAGGTAGGGCGTTAGGTTGTTCAATCTTGAATTGAAACAGAGTGTGACAAGGCGGCAAGTCGACGTTGTCGCATTCGCCTGGGTCCCAGCCGCTGACAATTAAGCGACGCGAATTTGGATTGGTTTCGATTTCGTTGATCAATCTCGCAATCTGATCGACGCCGTCTGGTTGCGGATAGTGCCCGCCAAAAGAGCGCCAGAGATATCCGTAGACCGGGCCGAGGTCGCCCGGCTCGCGCCCAAACCGCCGCGTGTGTTCTTCGTCGGCCCACTCTTTCCAAATGTCCACGCCCCGGGCGCGTAGATTGGCTTCATTCGTATCACCGGAAAGAAACCAGAACAGTTCTTCGGCGACCCAGCGAAAGGGAACTCGCTTGCTGGTTACGATCGGGAACCCGGCGCGCAAGTCGAAACGGGTTTGATATCCGAAGTGAGAGATAGTCCCCACGCCCGTGCGGTCCTGGTGCGCGGTGCCGTGCTCCAGGATCGATCGAAGGATGTCGTGATATTGCTTCATCTTAGGTAATCGAGACCTATTGAAGACTAAGGCGGTGTGAGATCGATTGTAAGCGTAACCCCCGACGCCGCTCCATCAGTGACTGTTACCAGTTGTTTGGTTGTTCGTGGTCTGCTCCGCCATTCGGGAACGTAAGCAGAAACCGTCACCTCATAGGTACCTGTCGCCAATCCCTCAATCAAAAAATGCCCGCGAGCATCCGCAGCGGTTCCGCCACCATTGTTGTTCCAATTAGAATCCCCAACTTTCGAGAGACTTATCACCAACCGCCCACTTGCCGGCAATGTGCCAGGTTCCACCTTCACGACGCCACGAATACTTCCACTCGCGTAAGCGGCCACGACTCGTATCCCAGTGAGGTGTTCGCCGCTCTGGACTTGTAGGCCATTTGGTTGAACCACTCCGTCCCGCTCGACGCGAGAAATCGGAATCGGTCTGGCATCACCTGTTGACGACCATGACCCGACTGAAAAAATAACCGTCCCGGCCGCTAATCCCCCGATTCGAAAGCTGCCGTCACGTTTAATCTCGGTAGATTGACTTGAGGTAAAGCCCAAAGCTTCGTTGCGTAAATGCACTGAAAGCCAGCCAGGCGCTGCCTTCCCTGTATTACGGTCAGGCGTTCCTTCCAGTAATACCGTACCTGACAGGCTTGCTCCGGCGGCAGTTTTGATCAGGACTCCCGTCACGTCTTGATCGATAAGGTCAAAGGTGACGGGTTCAGCTCTTAAGTTAGACTCCGGCGCCGCCTGGATTGAAATGGAGTACTTGCCCGCTGCCAGTTTTTCTAAACGGAATGCGCCGTCCGTGTCGGACCGCACATCGGTGCCTCCGCCGGAACTGCTGGAGCTGTTCTTGTCGATGATCAGGATCTTGGACAAACTGATCATTACATTCGTAATGGGTTTGCCGGTCTCCCCCTCGACCACTCGCCCACTCACCGAAAAGGAGCGGGCTGCTGGAGCCACTGTAATATCGATGTTTGTTGCCTCCGTGCCTTCACCGACTTCAATTATCGTAGCCTTCACTGCTTCAGTAGCATCGGGATAAAAGGTAATCGGAAGAGACCGTCCGTTACCAAAGCGACGATAGACACTGATGTTCTCCTCCCCGACCGAGACCTTGTAACGCCCCGGTCGCAAGCCGAACATCCGGTAAATACCTCGATCGTCAGTTTGAAAGTTACTCGAAACATGAAAAGGACCACTGCGCGGATAATCGCCTGCTAAGAGATTTACGCGTTCTTCAGCAACCGGGCGCCCATCGGCATCAGTTACCTTTCCGGTTATCACTCCGCCCTTCACAAGATCGAAATCGATTCCTGCAATGTTGTCGCCTTCCGCGATAATCAGACTTTCCCCATATGGCTTATTGACATCTGAGATCACAAATAGGGGCGCCACCGGTGCGACCTGATAGCTGCCCGCGGGCACATCGATGATTCGATATTCGCCGTCCTGATCGGTAGTGGCTTTGAAGGTGGAATCAGAAGGTGCGGATTGGTTTTGGCGCAAACCAACTAAGACTCCGGGCGCCGGCTTATGCTTGATGGTGACCTTCCCGGAAACGCTCGCAGTCGTATTTTTCTTAGCCTGGGCTGTTTGAGAATGCACGCGCTCAGAAAAACACCCAGCGCCAAGCATGAGGGTGGAAATTATTGCCAAAGCGGGGCGATTCATGATTTGTCTTCCAACATCAGAGGCCAATCTTAGCGAAAAAAACGGCGCCGGATTCGTCACGTTTGCCGGACTGCCTCCCGTACTGCTTCGATCAGTCGATCGATTTCCTCATCGCTCGTGTAACACGCGCAACCGACGCGCACCAAACCTTCGGGCGCCAGCCCGAGACGCTCGATCACTGTCTGCGCATAGAAATCGCCGTGCGAAACGAACAAGCCACGTTCCGCCATTCGCCGAGCCACTTCGGTCGAAGCGACGTTCTCGATCGTGAATGATACCGTCGGAGTACGCTCGACTTCAGGAGGAGGGCCATAAAGCCGAACGCCTTTTGT
>Ga0207428_10005805_pt1 | contig 11445 bp, 6 predicted proteins | sample RhiMethybrSRZTD1_FD_187600 | JGI IMG/M metagenome (GOLD analysis project Ga0207428, IMG submission 187600) | Populus rhizosphere microbial communities from Tennessee, USA - Rhizosphere MetaG P. TD hybrid SRZTD1 (SPAdes) (version 3) | ecosystem: Host-associated > Plants > Roots > Rhizosphere >... | reverse complement strand
GCTCGTCCTGCAGGCATTCGGCTCAACGCAAAGGCAGCCCGCCGGAGTCGCATGGGCGCAGATTTGCGAGTAAGCTCGACGAGATGGTCAGTAGCGCGTGCCGGATCGCTCCGGTGCAGAAGATTTGGGGGTTCGGGATGATGAACGAGTTTTCGAGGTGGCGTCGGTCGGTTGCTATCGGTGCGCTCGGCGCGGCCGTGGCGCTCGCGCTCGCGGCGGCACTGCCGGCCGCAGCGCAGGAGCCGATCAGGATCGGCCACGTGGCGGCCCTGTCGGGCGCCTCCGCCCAGTCGGGCGAGGCCATCACGCGCGGGCTTGCCGTCGCCATCGACGAGATCAACGCCAAGGGCGGCCTCCTCGGCGGCCGCAAGCTCGAGCTCGTCCAGCGCGACGATGAATCGGTGCCGCCCAAAGGCGTGGTGGCGGCCCGCGAGCTGATCTCCAAGGAAAAGGTGGTCGCCATGTTCGGCGGCATCGACACGCCGGTGGCGCTGGCGTGCGTGCCGGTCGTCAACAAGGAGAAGGTGCCCTACATGGCGGTGTGGGCCGCCGGCACCGGCATCACCCGCAACGGCGCCGACCCCAACTTCGTGTTTCGCGTCTCCGCCGTTGACGTGCTGGTCGACGTCAAGCTGCTCGACTACGCCAACAAGAAGTTCGGCTCCAAGAAGCCCGGCCTGATGCTGATCAACAACCCGTGGGGCGCCTCCAACGAGCAGGGGCTCGTCGCCGCCGACAAGGACAACGCCGCCGTCGAGATCGCCGGCATCGAGAAGTTCGAGAACAACGACGTCGACATGACGCCTCAGCTGACGCGTCTCAAGGAGAAGGGCGCCGACTCCATCATCCTCGTCGTCAACACGCCGCCGGGCGCGCAGATGATGAAGTCGCGCGAGCGCATGGGCTGGACCGTGCCGGTGGTCTCGCACTGGGGCATCTCGGGCGGCCGCTTCCCGGAGCTGGCGGGTCCCACCGCAGGCGATGCGCACTTCGTCCAGACCTACAGCTTCTTCGGCAAGCTGAGCCCGACCGGCGAGCGCGTCCTGGCAGCGCTCAAGAAGAAGTATCCGGTGGTCAAGGGCCCCGAGGACGTCTTCGCCCCCGTCGGAACGGCCAACGCCTACGACGCCATGCACCTCCTGGGCCTCGCGATCGCGCAAGCCGGCTCCACCGACGGCGACAAGATCCGCGAAGCGCTGGAGGGCCTGAACGCGAAATACGAGGGCCTGATCAAGACCTACAACAAGCCCTTCTCCAAGGGCGACCACGACGCGTTGGGAGCGGCCGACTACATCATGGTCCGCTACGACGGCGACAAGATCGTGCCCACGCAATAGGGTGTCCCCTCTCCCCGTGCTTACGGGGAGAGGGCTAGGGTGAGGGGCGGGGACGCGCCCCGACCTTGGAGTGTGGCGCCACCCCGCACCCCGACCCTCTCCCCGCAGGCGGGGAGAGGGGGACCATGGCCCATGCTCGTCAGCTCGGCGCTCATCACCGGTCTCGGCCTCGGCAGCATGTATGGCCTGCTGGCGCTGGGCTTCCATGTCACCTACGCGGTGTCCAACACGGTCAATTTCGCGCAGGGCGCCACCATGATGTTGGGCGCGGTGGTGTGCTTTTCTCTGTGGGTGACGTTCGGCTGGCCGCTCGGCGCGGCGGTCCTGCTGGCGCTCGTTGCCTGCGCCGCCTGGGGCGTGTTCGTCGAGCGCGTGGCCGTGCGCCCCTTCGTGCAGCGCGGCTCGAATTCCTGGCTGATGGCCACCGTCGCGCTCGGCATCGTGCTGGAGAACGTCGTTCTCTTCACCTTCGGCAAGGACCCGCGCGGCATGCCGCCTGGCTTCCTCACCACTCAGTCGGTGACGGTTGCGGGCTTGAAGATCCAGCTCATGCAGATGCTGATCCCGGTGGTGGGGCTGGCGCTTGCCTTCGGCCTGCACCTGTTCTTTCGCAGGTCCCGGCACGGCAAGGCCTTGCTGGCGGTGGTCCAGAACACCAGCGCGGCGCGGCTGATGGGCATCGACGTCGAGCGCGTCGCCACCTTCTCGTTTGCGCTGTCGGGCGTGCTGGCCGGCGTCGCCGGCATCATGGTGGCGCCGCTGTTCACGATCTCCTCGACCATGGGCACGCTGTTCGGCATCAAGGCTTTCGCGGTGGCCATCCTCGGCGGCCTCGGCAGCGCCTGGGGCGTGGTCATGGCGGGCCTCATCTATGGCCTCGCCGAGGCGCTGGTGACCTCCCTGCTCGGCTCGATCTATACGCAGATCGTCAGCTTCGCCCTCGTCATCCTGTCGCTGACGGTCATGCCGAACGGCCTGTTCGGCCGCGCCGGGGTGCGCAAGGTATGAGGTGGGTGCGGCTCCTCCTCGCTGCCGCCGCCGTGGCCGGCCTCGGCGCCTTCATCTGGGGGGCGAACAACTACCAGCTATACGTGCTGGCCCTGGTCGGGCTCACCGCCATCGTCGGCGTCGGCCTCAACGTGCTGCTGGGGCTGTCGGGCCAGATTTCGCTGGGTCACGTGGCGTTCTACGCCATCGGCGCCTACGTGGTGGGCATCCTCACCACCAAGACCGGCATCGGCTTCTGGATGGCCTTTCCGCTTGCCGGGCTCATTGCCGGCGTGGCCGGGGCGCTGCTCGCCGTGCCGGCACTGCGCGTGCGGGGGCCCTACCTCGCCATGGTCACGATCGCCTTCGGCTTCATCGTCGAGCAGGGTGCGGCGGAGCTCGGCTGGCTCACCGGCGGCTGGAACGGGCTGATCGGCATCCCGACGCCGACTCTAGTCGGCCGCAAGTTCGCCGAGCGCGAGATTGCCGTGCTGGTGCTGGTGCTGACGGCTGCCGCCTTCTGGCTCTACGCGCGGCTGCAGTCGGGCCCATGGGGCAAGGCCATGCGCGCGGTGCGCGACTCTGAAGTTGCGAGCCAGTCGATCGGCCTCGATCCCACGCTGATCCGCACCGCGGCCTTCGCGCTGTCGGCGGCCGTGGCCGGGCTCGCCGGCGGCGTGTTCGCGGCCATGAGCGACTTCATCAGCCCCGAGTCCTTCCCGTTCTTCCAATCGATCCTGTTCCTGCTGGTGGTGATGATCGGGGGCGCCGACCGGGTGCTCGGGCCGCTGATCGGCGCCTTGGTCGTCGTGCTGCTGCCCGAGCTGCTGTCGTGGCTTGCGCAATACCGGCTGCTGTTCGTCGGCGTGCTGCTGCTGGTCGTGCTGCGCCTGGCGCCGGAGGGCTTTGTGGGGCTGGTCGGCCGTTTCCTGCTCAAGCCCGAGCCGGGCCGGCCAGCCGAGGCCAAGCGCGACGTGCCGGCGATGCTGGCCGGCGCGGCAGGCAGAGGCAGGCTGGCGGTGGAGGACCTCTCGGTCAGCTTCGGCGGCGTCAAGGCGGTGGTGGACCTGTCATTTGCGGCGGAGCCCGGCCGCATCACCAGCATCATCGGCCCCAACGGCGCCGGCAAGAGCACGGTGCTCAACCTCGCCTGCGGCTTCTACCGTCCGGATCGCGGGTCGATCCGGCTGGCGGAGCGCGAGATCGCGGGCCTCGCCTCGCACCGGGTCGCCCGCGCCGGCATCGCCCGCACCTACCAGACGACGCAGCTGTTCGGCGACATGAGCGTGATCGACAACGTGCTGGTGGCTCTGCGGCGCGGCCGCTTGCCGGCCGTCGAGCTGCTGCGACCCGAGCGCGACCCGGAGCGCGCGGCGCTGGCCGAAAGCCTGCTGGCCTTCGCCGGCTACGCCGGTCCTCCCGGGCACCTCGCCGGCGCGCTGCCGCACGTCGACAAGCGCCTGGTCGAGATCGCCCGCGCGCTAGCCCTTGGCCCGAGCGTGCTGATGCTCGACGAGCCGGCTGCGGGACTAGACCCCGGCGACACGCGGCGGCTCGGCCAGTTGCTGCGCAAGGCCGCAGCCACAGGCGTCGCCGTGGTCCTGGTCGAGCACGACATGGGCCTCGTCATGAGCGTCTCCGACCACGTCGTGGTGCTCGATGCCGGCCAGAAGATCGCCGAAGGCGCGCCCGCGGACGTCGCCCGCAATCCGCGCGTGCTCGAGGCCTACCTCGGCGAGCAGCGGCAAGGCCCTCGCGACCGCAAGCAGCCGCTGGCGTCCGGCCGCGGCGCCGGCCTGCTGGCCGCCGCACGGCTGAGCGCCGGCTACGGCGCCCTCGACGTCATCCGCGACATCGATCTGAACGTGGAGAAGGGCGAGCTGGTCGCCGTGCTCGGCGCCAACGGCGCCGGCAAGTCGACGCTGATGCGGGCGCTGTCGGGCCTCAACCGGCCGGTGGAGGGGAGCGTGCTGTTCCTCGGCCGCCGCATCGAGCGCTACACGGCGGCCCGCATCGTCGGCGAGGGGCTGGTGCTGGTGCCGGAGGGCCGCCAGGTGTTCCCGGAGCTGAGCGTCATCGACAACATCCGCCTCGGCGCCTACGCGCGGCCCTCGGCCGACGTCGAGGCGGTGGCCGAGAAGCTGTTGAACCGCTTCCCGCAGCTCAAAGGGCGTCGGCATCAGCGGGCCGGCTTGCTCTCCGGCGGCGAGCAGCAGATGCTCGCCATCGCCCGCGGGCTGATCGCCCGGCCCGCCGTGCTGATGCTCGACGAGCCGTCGCTCGGCCTGGCACCGATGCTGGTGGAAGGCCTCTATGACCTCCTCGCCGAGTTGCGCGACGAAGGCATGACGATCCTGCTGGTCGACCAGATGGCGGCGCTGGCGCTCTCCGTCGCCGATCGTGCCTACGTGCTGCAGTCGGGCACCATCCGGCAGCAGGGCAGCGCCGCGGCCCTGCGCGCCGACCCGGCAGTGGTGCAGGCCTACTTGGGCGAGCAGGAGCGGGCGGGCTGAAAGTAATAAGTGGAGGGAGCAATCATGGACCTCATCTTGCGCAATGCCCGGGTGGTCGGGAACGAGAGCGTCGAGACCGACATCGGCATCGACAAGGGCCGCATCGCCGTCATCCAGCCGGCGCTGCAAGCCGAGGGCGAGACCCTCGACCTCGGCGGGCGGCTCGTCACGCCGGGGTTCATCGAGACGCACATCCATCTCGACAAGTCGCGCATCCTCGGGCGCTGCAAGGCCGAGAAGGGCGACCTGGAGGAGGCGATCGGCGAGGTCGCCAGGCAGAAGAAGCTGTTTACGCCTGAGGACGTCTACCAGCGCGCCAAGATCACCCTGGAGAAGGCCATCCTCAACGGCACGACGCACATGCGCACGCAGCTGGAGGTCGACCCCGGCATCGGCCTGCGCGGGCTCGAAGGCGTGCGGCCGCTGGTCGAGGAGTACAAGTGGGCGATCGATCTGGAGATCTGCATCTTCCCGCAGGAGGGCCTGCTCAACAACCCGGGCACCGACGAGTTGATGCTGCAGGCGCTGAAGAGCGGCGGATCGGTGGTCGGCGCCGCGCCTTATACCGACTCGAGCCCACACGGCCAGATCGACAGCATCTTCGCCATCGCCCGCGAGTTCGACATCGACATCGACATGCACCTCGACTTCGCGCCGACGCCCGACGATCTCGACCTACTCTACGTCTGCGAGCTGGCCGAGCGCTTCAAATGGGGCGGGCGCGTTGCCATCGGTCACGTCACCAAGCTGTCGACCGCCCCGCCTGACCTGCTGGAGAAGTGCGCCAGGCGCATGGCGGACGCCGGCGTGGCGCTGACCGTGCTGCCCTCGACCGACCTCTACCTGATGGGCCGGCACATGACGCACGGCGTGATGCGCGGCGTCACCGAGGCGCACAAGCTCCTGCACCACGGCGTCAACTGCACGCTCTCGACCAACAATGTGCTGAACCCATTCACGCCGTTCGGCGACTGCTCGCTGGTGCGCATGGCCAACATCTACGCCAACATCTGCCAGGTGGGCAGCGCAAATGACACGCGCGAGTGCTTCAACATGATCACTACGCGCTCGGCGAAACTCATGAACCTGAGGGACTACGGCCTCGCCGTCGGCAAGCCCGCCGACCTCGCCGTGCTCGACGCCGGGAGCCCCGAGCAGGCCGTCGCCGAGCTTTCCCCGGTGCTCTGGGCGTTCAAGCGGGGAAGGCGTACCGTCACCCGCGCGCCCGCCGTGCTGCACAGACCAACGTAGGGCGCAATAGGCGAAGCCGTATTGCGGCGCTATGGTGCAGGATAGCTCGGCGCAATGCGGCTATCGCCTTATTGCGCCCTACGGGTCTACCGCCAAGCTGAAGCTTTCAGCCCTGCTATGGGTCCTCCTTGACACTCCAAAACCTGCAACATCCCGCCCCCGACCTCGAAGCCGAGCTTGCAACCATCCTCGAGGGGATCGGAGAAGGCTTCTACGCGGTCGACCGCGAATGGCGCATCAGGCGCTTCAACAGCGAAGCGGCGCGTCATTTCGGCCGATCGCCTCACGAGGTGCTGGGCCGCAACCTGTGGGAGACCTTTCCGGGCGCACGCGAGACGCCGCTCGGCCAGGTGTTCCTCGACACGATGGCGCGGCGGCAACCCGTCAGGTCCGAAACGCCATCGGTCGTCATTGACGGCCGATGGCTGGCGTTTCGGCTCTTTCCGCTCGGGGACGGCATGGGCGTCGTGTTTCGCGACGTCACCGACCGCAAGCAAGCCGAAGCACAGCGCGACTTGCTGATCAAGGAGCTGCACCATCGGGTGAACAATACGCTCGCCACCGTTCAAGCGATTGCGGCGCAGACCTTCGGCAATTCCGAATTGGCCGTGAGCGCGCGCCAGGCGTTCGAGGCGCGTCTGCTCAATTTGAGCAACGCGCATACCGCGCTGACCCACGAGAATTGGGACAGCGTCGGGCTGCACGACCTGATCCTCTCGACATTGCGGCCGCATGGCGCGCCGGATGCCAAGCGCTTCTCCATCGCCGGCCCCAATTTGCGCGTGCAGCCCAAGAGCGCCGTGGCACTGTCGATGGCCATCCATGAGCTCAGCACGAATGCCGGCAAATACGGCGCGTTGTCCGTTGAGGGTGGCCGCGTCGACATCGCATGGGAAGTGACGGACGCGCGTTTTGCCCTGCGCTGGCATGAGCACGGCGGTCCACCCGTCTCGCCGCCCACGCGCACGGGGTTCGGATCGATCATGATCGAGCGCGTCCTCGCCGAGCAGCTCGAAGGCCGCGTGAGGATCAGCTACGATCCCCGCGGGCTTGTCTGTACGATCGATGCGTCCATAGATGCCGTGCAGGACGCAGGCCCGGCATGACGGCATAATCCTGGTCCCCTCTCCCCATGCTTCCTCAGCATGGGGAGAGGGAGAGCCGCGACGCAATCGACAGCAGCATCGTGTCGGTGTCGCGTGCCCCCACAATGGAGAGACCGAGCGGGAGGCCGTCGATCTCGGCCATCGGCAGGCTCGCCTGCGGCAGGCCGGCGAGGCCGGCGATGCACAGGAGGCACATCGCCTGGTTGCGGTACTCGATCTCGATCTTGTCGACGGGTGTGCCGAGCAGTGGCGCGACGCGCGGCGAGGTTGGCAGGCAGAGGATGTCGTCAGGCCTGATCAGCGCGTCCATCCGGGCCTTGACGTTGGCGCGTCGCGCATTGGCCTCGGCGAGCATGGCCGGCGTTACCGTTGCGGCCCATTCGACGCGCTCCTTGACGCCGGGTCCGAGCTTCGGCCGGACCTGCCCGACCCAGTCGCCGACGCTGGCCCACACCTCGGCGGCCTGGATGGTGCGGAAGGTTTCGAACCAGGCGACGAGGCCCTCCGGCGCGACCTCGACCTCCTCGCCCTTGCCGATCAGCAACTCGAGGCGGGCGACGGCCGGCTGGAGCGCGCTTGCGACCGCGGGCTCGACGAGGGCAAACGCATCGCGGGCGATCAGCAGGCGCCTGGGCTTGGCTACCGTCTTGCGGTCCTTCAGGAGCACGCGGCCGACCTTCTCGAAGATCGCCGCATCGCGCGCGAACCAGCCGGCCACGTCGAAGCTCGGCCCGAACGGCACGGCGCCGTCGAGCGACACGCGGCCCCAGGTCGGGCGCATGCCGAGGATGCCGCAGTAGCTGGCGGGGATGCGCACCGAGCCGCCGCAGTCCGAGCCCAGCGCGAAATCGACGAGCCCGCCCGCCACCGCCGCGGCCGATCCGTTCGACGAGCCGCCGGGGATGCGCCCCGGCGCGTTGACGTTGACGGGGGCGCCGTAGTGCGCGTTCTCGCCGGTCAGGCTGTAGCACAGCTCGTCGCAGTGTGTCCGCCCGACCATGTCGGCGCCCGCCGCCAAGAGGCGCTTCACCGCCTCCGCCGTGCGCTTGGCCGGCGGGTGGGTGGCGAGCCAATCGGGATGGCCGAAGCCCGTTCGCTCGCCCTTGATGTCGAACAGGTCCTTGACCGCGAAGGTCCACCCGGCGAGCGGCCCCTTGCCCGAGCCGGCGAGTGCGGCGTGGTTGTGCCGGCAGAAGGCCCCCAGCGGATCGTTGGGCAAGGTCCAGGCGGCGGCGTTATCGTTCGCGATCGTCATTGCCTCGAATAAGTGCACGCAAGAACGGCGGCGACAACAGTCGATTGCCTCCGCGCGGGATTGATCGCATAAGCGGTGCCGCGCGACGAAGACGGATACGACCATATGGCTTGGGATGAGCTGACCGGGAGTCTCGATTTCACGACATTGCGCGCGCTCTACGCGCAGGGCGAGCTGCGCCCCGAGGACGTGGTGCGCGCGGTCTACCGGCGCATCGCGGCGCGCGGACAGGACAACGTGTGGGTCCACCTCGTCCCCGAGGCCGACGCGGTGGCGGCAGCCCAGCGTGTCGCCGCCGCGCTACCGGCATCGGCGCTGCTCTATGGCCTGCCCTGCGCCATCAAGGACAACATCGACGTGCCGGGCCTCCCCTCCACGTCGGCATTCCCGCCCTCGCGCCGCATTGCTACGAGCACCGGGCCTGCCGTGCAGCGCCTCCTCGAGGCCGGCGCCATCGTCATCGGCAAGACCAACATGGACCAGCTGGCCATTGGCCTCGTTGGCGTGCGCACGCCCTACGGCGTGGCGCGCAACGCCTTCGATGCCGCCTTCGTGCCGGGTGGGTCGAGCTCCGGCTCCGGCGTGGCGGTGGGCGCCGGGCTCGTGGCGTTTGCGCTCGGCAACGATGCGGCCGGATCGGGGCGCGTGCCGGCAGCCTTCAACAACGTGGTCGGGATCAAGCCGACGCCCGGGCTCGTCAGCAACACGGCGGTGGTCGGCGGCGGCACCGCCAAGTCGCTCGAGACGATCTCGGTGTTCGCGGTCACCGTCGATGACGGCATGCACGTGCTGCGGCTGATCGCCGGCTACGACCCCGACGATCTCTTCTCCAAGACCGAGGCCCGCTTCTGCGATTTGGCCTCCGAGCCGCCGCCGGCGCAATTCCGCTTTGCCCTGCCAAGCGCCCGCGACCTCGTCTTCTTCAGTGACGGCGACGCCGAGCGGCTATTCGAGGCCGCAGTCGCACGGCTGGAAGGCCTCGGCGGCACGGCTGTGGAAATCCCCTACGCCGTCTTCGACGAGGCGCAGCGCCTCCTTTACGAGGCCCCGTTCTTGGCCGAGCGCAACGTCTCGGCCGAAGCGATGATCGCGGGCCACGAGGACGCCCTCCACCCCGCCACGCGGGCGATCCTCGCCTCCGGCCGCGACTGGACGGCGCGCGACACCTACCGGGCCATCCACCGGCTCGCCGAACTGAAGCGCGATGCCCGGCGGCTGCTGGCCGGCACCAATGTGTTCGTGGTGCCCACCACGCCCACCATCTACCGTATCGCCGAGGTCGAAGCCGAGCCGCTCCGGCTCAATGCGCGCCTTGGCACCTACACCAACTTCGTCAACCTGATGGGAATGTGCGGCATCGCCGTGCCGTCCGGCTTCCGCGCCGACGGCCTGCCGCTCGGCATCACGGTGCTGGCGGAATCCTTCGCTGAAGCCAAAGCCGCTGCCATCGCCGCTGCCTATCATCGCGCCACCGGGCTTACCCTCGGCGCAACAGGCGTCCCGTATCCCTAGTTGAGGTAGACCCTGGCTCCGATCTGCGCGTAACTTCCTCGCGTTGCGGTACAGTCCCGGCAAAGGCCCATGAAGATCCGGATCGCGTCGGACGTCGGCGGCACCTTCACCGACAGCATCGCCTACGATCCGGCCACGCGGCGGATCGCTGTGTCCAAGGTGCCGACGACGCCGGAGGCGCGCGAGGCCGGCACCGTCGAGAGCCTGCGCCGCACGCTTGCTGAGATTGGCGCCGGCGGCGAGGCGGTCGACTACGTCGGCCACGGCATGACGACGGCCACCAACGCCGTGATCCAGCGCCGCGGCGCCAAGACTGCCTTCGTCACCACGCGCGGCTTCCGCGATCTGCTGCTGATCGGGCGCCAGGACCGGCCGAGCCTCTACGACATCGATGTGGTGCGCACGCCCCCTCTGGTGCCGCGCGAGCTGTGCTACGGCATCGGCGGACGGCTCGATGCGGAGGGACGCGAGATCGAGCCGCTGGCCCTGGGCGAGCTTGCCGCAGCCGCGGCGGACATGCGCGCGAAAAGCGTCGAAGCGGTCGCCGTGGTGTTCCTGCACGCCTATGCCAATCCGGCGCACGAGCGCGAGGCCAAGGCGGTGCTGGAGCAGCAGCTTCCCGGCGTCGTCGTCTCGATCTCGACCGACATCTCGCGCGAGTTCCGCGAGTTCGAGCGGGCCAGCACGACGGTTCTCAACGCCTTCCTGACGCCGGTCATCGCCGGGTATCTCGGCGCGCTATCGGCTCGGCTGCGCGAACGCCACACCGGCCTCGGCGTCGGGCGCGACAGGCCGATCATGGTGATGGAGGCCTCCGGTGGGTTGATGACCCTGGAGTCGGCCCGAGCGCGTCCGGTCCACACGGTCCTGTCGGGGCCGGCGGGCGGCGTCATCGCCGGCGCGCACTTCGCGAACCTGGTCGGGGCCGACACCATCGTCACCATGGACATCGGCGGCACCAGCACCGACATCAGCCTCATTCGCAACGGCCGGCCCGAGACGACGCGCAATGCCAGGATCGGCCAGATCCCCATCCGCCTTCCCGTCATCGACATCAACGCCATCGGCGCGGGCGGCGGCTCGATCGCCTGGATCGACGACGGGGGCGCGCTGCGCGTCGGCCCGGCCAGCGCCGAAGCCGTGCCGGGACCGGCCTGCTACGGCCAGGGCGGCACGCGGCCGACCGTCACGGACGCCAATCTCGTGCTCGGCCGGCTCGACGGCGACACCCGGCTGGCCGGCAATTTGAAGGTCGATGCGGACGCCGCGCGCAAGGCGGTCGAGACCCATGTCGCAGCGCCGCTCGACATCGACCCTGTGGCGGCGGCGGCCGGCATCCTGCGCGTCGCCCATGCCAACATCGTGCGCGGCATTCGCGTGGTCTCGGTCGAGCGCGGCCACGATCCCCGCCTATGCACGCTGGTGCCGTTCGGCGGCGCCGGGCCGATGCATGGATCGCCGGTGGCGCGCGAGCTCAGCATCGG
>Ga0207428_10005804_pt1 | contig 11445 bp, 8 predicted proteins | sample RhiMethybrSRZTD1_FD_187600 | JGI IMG/M metagenome (GOLD analysis project Ga0207428, IMG submission 187600) | Populus rhizosphere microbial communities from Tennessee, USA - Rhizosphere MetaG P. TD hybrid SRZTD1 (SPAdes) (version 3) | ecosystem: Host-associated > Plants > Roots > Rhizosphere >... | reverse complement strand
CTGTCGCGCGAAGTCGATGGTCTGCAGGTCGGTGTACGCATCGCCGATCGCCTGCAGCCCGATGGGCAGGCCCTGAGTCCCGACACCCGTCGGGAACGCCGTGGCCGGCAGGTAGCTGCAGGTCGCGAGCCCGGCCCAGAACAGCTGCTGGAAATAAGGCTGCTCGACGCCGTCGATGCTGAGTTTGCGGCCTCGATACGGGGTGTGCAGGTGCTCGAACGCGACGCACGCGGCAACGGGACACAGCACGATATCCCAGTCGCGGAAGAAGTCGCGCCACGCGAAGCGCAGCCGCGTGCGTTCCTCATCGAGCCGGATCCACTCGCGATGCGCGAGCTCGTTCTCGGGATTGATCACCGCGCTGAGCAGCTGGCGATACACGGATCCGGCGTGCGCGGCGGAAAAGGCGGGGCGAGCTGTGTCCGAGACCTTGGCGCCGAGTGCCGCGAGACGATCGGCCACCGACTGGCAGCGATCCGCGATCTCTCGCTGCACCGGCGAATTCTCGTCCGTCGGCCAGATCGCGACTCGATACTCGCGCAGCGTTCGCCGCCGCTCCAGCAGCCCGACGCGCATCGCGCGATTCAGCCGGCCCGGCCCGACGAGCAGGCGCATCGCGAGATCGAGATCTTCGGCGCTGCGCGCGAGCGGCCCCGCGACACAGAGATCGGAACCGCCGACAGCCGGCGGCTGCGACAGCCGATCGCTGCCGATGATGTCGTACGTCGGCTTGTGACCGAACACGCCGCAGAAGTGCGCGGGATTACGAATCGAGCCGCCGATGTCGCTGCCGACTTCGAGACTCGTGAGGCCCGCCGCGAGTGCAGCCGACGCCCCGCCCGAGGATCCGCCCGGCGTGCGCGTGCGATCCCACGGATTACCGGTGACGCCGTAGATGTCGTTGTACGACTGAAAATCCAGCAGCCGCGACGGCACGTTGGTCTTGCCGAAAAGCACCGCGCCGGCCGCTTCGAGCCGCTCCACGATCAGGTCGTCGCGCGTGGCGACATAACTCAGGCTGCGCTCGCCCCACGTCGTCGGCAGGCCGGCCACGTCGAATGATTCCTTGATCGTCATCGGCACGCCGTGCAGTGCACCGCACTGCAGCCCACGCGCCAGCGCGTCGTCGGCCCGCCGCGCGCTCGCGTACGCCCGTTCCCAGTCGAGAACCACGATGGCGTTGAGCGCCTGATTCAGACGCTCGACGCGCGCACGAAAATATTCGAGGCACTCGACTGCGCCGAGCTTGCGATTGCGCAGTTGCGCTGCGATGTGCAGTGCGCTCTGGAAGCACAGTGACGTCATCGAACGGGCCTCCGACCGCGGTGGACGGTGCAATATACTTCGCGCCATGCAAACGGTCTCGGCACGAGTGGAAACGATCAGCGAAGCACGCGGGCGCTGGCTGCCCACGGGCGCGTGGCTGGCCGGCCTCGTCGCCTATATCACGGCGATCCTGCTCGCCGGCGACCGCGCCGCGATCTGGATCAACGACACCGCATGGACCGTGACTTCGGCCTGTGCCGCATGGGCCTGCCTGCGGACTTCGCGCAGCGTCGAACGCCCGCGCCGGCGCGCGTGGATGCTGCTGGGCCTGGGCTGCTGCAGCTGGCTGGTCGGCCAGCTGCACTGGAACTACAGCCAGCTGATTCTCGGCGTCGGCATCCCGTTCCCGAGCATCGGCCAGATCTTCTTCAGCGCGTTTGCCCTGTTCGCGATCGCAGCGGTGCTGCAGATGCCCGAAGCGCGCGAGCGCTCGCAGTTCACCTTCAAGCATCTCGGCAACATCGGGCTGGTCACTTGCTGCCTGCTGATGACGATCGTGCTCGGCACGCTCGAGCCCGCCCTGCAAAGCCGCGTTCCGGCCTTCTACCTGGTGATCGCCGTCATTCACACATTGCTCGTGGCGGCGACGTTTCTCACCGCGCTGTATGCGCTGTGGACCTATCGCTGGAGCGCGAGCTGGATGCCGATGCTCCTGATCGTGATCGCGACCAGCGTTTACGCGATCGTCAACCTGGTCTACGCGCAGTCGCTGCTCACCAACAGCTATCTCGCGGCCGACCTGATCAACGTCAGCTGGCTCGTGATGTTCGGACTCGTAGCGGTCGCGGCGCACGAGCAGGCGTGGCTGAGCCAGCACGACCATCGCGAAGCGCCGCAGGGCATTCTCGTGCACGAGCGCTGGCTCGAAGCAGTCATTCCGGCGCTGCTCCTCATCATCATGGTGGTCGTGGCCGTGGCCAGCACCAACACGCTCAGCACGCGCGTAATCCTGTCCGCCGCAGGGGTGTTCATTTTGTTCGCGATCATTCTCGGCGTGCGCGAGGCGTGGATCCAGAACGAGTCGCAGCACCTGACGCGCAAACTGGTGACGACGAACGACCAGCTGCAATCCGCGAACGTCGAGCTGCGGCTCAGCGAAGCGCGCTACCGCGAGTTGAACACGGCGCTCGAGCAGCGGGTGAGCGAGCGCACCGTCGAGCTGAAACGCGCCTACGACGAGCTGGAAGGCTTTTCGTATGCGGTCGCACACGATCTCAAGGCGCCGCTGCGTGCGATCAACGGCTTCGCGCATCTGTTCGAGGCCGAGATGGATGGACAGCTGAGCCCGCAGGCGCGCGAGCATCTCTCACGCATCCGCAACGGCTCGCTGCGCATGGCGACGCTGATCGATGACCTGCTCGCGTACTCGCACATCGACAGGCGCGGTTTGCAGTCGAGCGTGGTGTTCCTGCCGGAGCTGGTCGACTCGGTGGTGCTGCAGTATGCGGACGAAGTGCAGCGTCGGCACATCGAACTGTCGGTGCAGGTGGAGCCGCTGCGTTTGCGCGTGGACGCGGAAGGACTACTGCTGGCGCTGCGTAATCTGTTCGAGAATGCACTGAAGTACACGCGTGAGCGCCAGCACCCGCGCATTCAGGTGCAGGCGCTGCGCAACGATCTCGGGGTCGTGCTCAGCATCGCCGACAACGGCATCGGCTTCGAGATGGAATATCACGACCACATCTTCAAGATCTTCCAGCGCCTGCATCGCGACGACCAGTATCCGGGCACCGGGATCGGCCTGGCACTGGTGCGCAAGGCGGTGGAGCGCATCGGCGGGCACGTGTGGGCGCAGAGCCGGCCCAGCGAGGGCGCGACGTTCAATATTCAGTTGCCGAAGTCTGCGATGGTGTAGCCGTGCGCGGCTGCCGCGGCGTGCGCCACGCGAGCGCGACACGCGTCGAGAACTGATAGCGGTCCAGCACCCAGACCAACATGAGGCAGCCGAGCAGCGCGAGGACTGCGCCGGTCGTGAACGCCGCAGCGTAGCCGAATGCATCTGCAATCGCTCCGCCGCAGATGTTCGCGATCATGCCGACGATGAGCACGACGCAGGCCAGCAGCGTGTAGTCAGTGCCCGCGTGCTCCGGGTCCGAGGCATCCATCATCAACGCAAACAGCGCGACTGTGGCCATCGTGCCCAGAACGCCCTCTGCGATCGTCGCGACCCACAGCAGGCCGATGCCGCCGGCACCGAGTGATGCGGCGACGTACAACGTGAACGAGCCCACTTGCCCGACGCCGCTGATGAGCACCGCAGTGCGCCGGCTCGTGCTGAACGCCAGCCACCCGCCCAGAAACGCGCCGACGATGCTCATCGAATTGCCGACCGAGCCCTTCAGCAGCGAGATCCCCGACAGGCCGAGACCCTGGTCCGTGAGGAAGGGAATCAGCAGCGTCGACAGCATCTGGTCGCCGAAGCGATAGCAGAAGATGAGCGCGGCGAGCAGCAGGATTCCCGGCGTCAGCAGACGCCGCAGCCAGCCGAGGGAAAGCTGTACGGCACTCGGCCGGATCTCACGCGCATCGCGCACGGGCTCGCGCATCAGCAGCACCGGAATGATGGTAACGGCGAGCAGGACCGCCATGGCCACGAATGCAAACGACCAGCTGGTCTGCGCCAGCAGCTGCAGCACCAGGCCGCCGCCGAACAGCATGCCGATGCGATAGGCGCCCACCTGGATGCCGTTCGCCAACCCAAGCTCGCGTGCATCGAGCATGCGGACTGCGAGGCCGTCGGTCGCGATGTCCTGGGTAGCCGCGATCAGGTTGAACAGGAACGCCGCAGCGAACAGCAGCACGTAGTTAGTCTCGAGCTGCAGTTGCGTGATCAGCGCGGCGACGGCGAGCCCCGACAGTAGCAGTGTTAGCAGCCAACTCCGCCGCGTGCCGCGGTGATCGACGAACGGCGCCCACAGGAATTTCAGCAGCCACGGCAGCATCAGTAGCGTGGCAGCAAGGCTGATCGTCGTCAGTGATTGCCCGCTTTGCCGCAGCATCGCAGGCACTACGATCGTGAAGAATCCCGACGGCAGTCCCTGCGCGAAGTAGAGCGCAATCAGCAGCGCAAACTTCTGCCCCCGGGACATTCTCAGTCGCTGACTTGCACCAGCAGCTTGCCGAAGTTGCTGCCCTTGAACAGTCCCATGAATGCCTGCGGGGCGTTCTCCAGTCCGCGCGTGATGTCCTCGCGGTACTTGATGCGGCCGGCCTGCAGCCACTGCGTCATGTCGGCGATGAATGCGGGGAAGCGGTTGTAGTAGCTGGAGATGATGAAGCCCTGCATCTTGATCTGCTTGATCAGCAGCAGACCCATCAGCTGCGAGCTGCGGTCCGGGCCCGGCGGCGGGCCGGACGCGTTGTACTGCGCGATCAGGCCACACAAAGGAACGCGTGCGTGCACGTTGAGCAGCGGCATCACGGCGTCCCACACTGCGCCGCCGACATTCTCGAAATAGACGTCGATGCCCTTAGGGCATGCGTCCTTGAGCAGCTTCGGCATGTTCGCGTCGCGATGGTCGATACAGGCGTCGAAGCCGAGCTCCTGCACGGCGTAGTCGCACTTTTCCTTGCCGCCCGCGATACCGACGGCGCGCAGTCCTTTGATCTTTGCGATCTGTCCGACCACTGAGCCCACGGCACCAGTCGCAGCAGCGACTACGAGCGTCTCGCCGGCTTTCGGCTCGCCGATGTCGAGCGTTCCGACATAGGCAGTGATGCCCGGCATGCCGAGGACGCCGAGTGCATACGAGGGCCGCGGCATGCGTGGATCGAGCTTGTTGATGCCTGCGCCGTTCGAGACCTGGTACTCCTGCCAGCCGCTGTACGACAGCACCATGTCGCCTTCTTTGAATTGCGGATTGCGCGTGGCGACGATTCGGGAAACGGTGCCGCCGACCATCACCTCGTTGAGCCCGGTCGCCGCCGCGTACGACGGCCCTTCGCTCATGCGGCTGCGCATGTACGGGTCGAGCGAGAGGAACACGGTCTGCATCAGGATCTCGCCGTCCTTGAGCGCCGGGATCGGCGCTTCCTCGAGACGGAAGTCATCGGGCGTCGGCTCTCCCTGCGGGCGCCTGGCGAGCACGATGCGGCGGTTCTTGGACGGCGTCGCGGCGAGTGCGAGCCGGGCGAGCAGTGTTGTACCCGCAGCCAGCGAGCCGGCGGCGATGAAATCTCGTCGAGTCTGCATGGCGGTCTCCCCCCCCCGAGCGCGATTGGGGTCCGATTGTAGGTCGGGCTTCAGCCCGACAACAGCGTCGGGCTGAAGCCCGACCTACAACAGCTATTGCGCCGTCCAGCCGCCGTCGATCGTGATGCACTGTCCGGTGATGTTGCGCGCTGTCGGGCTCAGCAGGAATTCGACCGTGCCGGCCAGCTCGTCGAGGCCGATGAACTGCCGCTTCGGCATCGGTCTGAGCATGATCTCTTCGATCACCTGCTCGCGCGTCAGCCGGTGGCGTGCGGCCAGCGCGTCGATCTGCGTGTCGACCAGCGGCGTCTTCACGTAGCTCGGACATACCGTGTTGATCGTGATGTCGCTGTCGTGCGTTTCCAGCGCGATCGTCTTGCTGAAGCCCACGAGCCCATGCTTCGCCGCCACGTAAGCGCTCTTGAACGGCGAAGCAACCAGCGAATGGATCGAGCCGATGTTGACGATGCGGCCGAATCCCTTGCGACGCATGATCGGCAGAGTCGCGCGCGTCAGCAACGCGGCGCCGGTGAGCATCACGGCGATCAGCTGTTGCCACCGTTCCGGCGGATAGTCCTCGAGCGGCGCGACGTACTGCAGCCCGGCGTTGTTGATCAGCACATCGGGCGGATCGTGAGCGACGCTCGCCAGCGCACGCTCGATCTGCGCCGCATCCGACACATCGAAGGCCAGCTTGCGAATCGGCCCAGCAATCTCCGGCGGCTGCAGGTCGCAGGCGATCACACGATGGCCGAGCGTCGCGAAGTGACGCGTCAGCCCGAGCCCGATCCCGCTCGCGGCGCCGGTGATGAGAATGCTGTGCACTTCAATAGCGATACGTCGCGCTCACCGACACCGTGCGCGGCGGCCCGTAGAAGCCGATCTGGCTGATGTGCGGCGTGGTGACGTTGCCGAAGTCGTAGCCGGCTACCCGGTACTCTTCGTCGAGCACGTTCTTGCCTTCGAGCGCGAAGCGCCACGCCTGATTCGCAGTCGTGAACGCGATGCCGAGGTCCAGCACGTCGTAGGCGTCCTGGTCGGTGATGCTCGCGATCGTGTTCGCGACTTTGGTCTTGCTGCGGTACTGATAGCCCAGGTGCGCGGCGAGGTCGCCACCGCCGAGCTCCCAGCGATAGGTCGCGCCGAGGAACGAGGTCCACTCTGGCGAATTGATCGGTTCGTTCAGCGAGCTCACGTCGCGGCGGCAGCCGGCCGCGGCCGGCGTGCAGCCGACGAAGAAGTCTTCGAACTTCGCGTCGAGCCAGCCGACATTGAGCACCATGGTCAGCGCCGGCACCGGCCGCCACACCGATTCCAGCTCGACGCCTTGGTTGAGCTGCTTGCCGGCGTTGAGCACCGCAGTGACGTTGGTCGGGTTGCCGTTCACGACCTGGAACTGCTGCGTCGTGATCTGCACATCCGAGTACGGCGTGTAGAACGCCGTGAGATTGAGCTGCAGCGTGTCGTCGAACCAGTTCGACTTCATGCCGATTTCGTAGTTGTCGGCAGTTTCGGAGTCATAGCCGTCGCGCGTGGCCGGGTTCGCGGTCTCGTTGCCGCGCATGTCGAAGCCGCCGCTCTTGAACCCCTCGCTGTAGCTGATGTACGTCAGCAAGTTGTCGGCGAGGCGGTAATCGAAGCCGAGACGCGGCGATACGTTGGAGAAGCTGCGACTGTTGGTGTAGTCGCTCTGCACGGCGAACAGCGCGAAGCCGGCCGGCACGTTGTTCTCGTCGAACAGCGTCTGATTTGCCGCGAGGCGGCCGATGTACTGCGCGACGAACACCGTCGCTTCCTTGTCATCCTCGTTCCAGCGCGCACCGACGTTGAGGTTCAAGCGGTCCGTCAGCTTCCACGTCGTGTCCGCATAAACTGCGATGCTTTCCGTGTCGACGCTGCCCTTCGTCAGTGAAGTGAGCGGCGGGACGTTGGCGCCGAGCGAGGCGTCGAAGGCGCCGCGAGCCGTGCCGTCGAAGTAGTACACGCCGGCCACGCCTTTGACGCGGTCGCTGGTGTAGGTGAGCTGCACTTCGCCGCTGGCCTGGTCGTCACTGTACTCGGCCGGCACCTGGAAGATGTTCGCGTTCAGCTCCTCGAAATCGATGAACTGGCGGCCGTCGCCTTCGCGATAGGCGCCGACCAGCTTGAGATCGAGCGAGTCGCTCAGGCCCTGCGTATAGGTCGCGGCGATGCCCTTGGTGATGAAGCGATCCTGATCGACGGGCATGTCGGTGCGCTGGTCGAAGCGGTCGTCGAGCGCCGGCAGCACCAGGTTGTTGAGGCGCTGGCCGCCGGCGGCGTTCGAGTTGTCCTGAATCGTGTCCGCCAGCACGCGCAGCTTCGAGCTCTCGCCCCAGAGGAACGTGGCGTTGGCGCGGGCCGCGAGCACGTCCTTGTCCGAGACGTCCTGGCCGGAATGGTTGAACGGGCGCGGCAAGCCATCGTCGACGAGCTCGCCATAGCCATCGCGCTGCAGATAAGCGACGGCAGCGCCGAGATACACGTGGTCGGCAACGACCGGCGCGGAGCCGCTGACTTTGATGTCGCGCTGGTTGTAGCTGCCGCCGGTCGCGGTGACGTTGAACTCCGGATCTTCGGTCGCGATGTCGCGCGTCACGTACTTGATCGCGCCAGCGATCGTGTTCTTGCCATAGAGCGTGCCCTGCGGGCCGCGCAGCACTTCGATGCGTTCGACGTCGTACACGTCGAGGAGCGCACCCTGCGGGCGCGCGATGTAGACGTCGTCGAGGTAAATGCCGACGCCGGGCTCGAAGCCCCACAGCGGGTCGTTCTGGCCGACGCCGCGGATATACGCGTTGATGGTGCTGGTCGTCGCACGGCCGGCATTCACCTTGATGTTCGGTGCGTACGCCGTGATGTCCTCGAGCGTGCGGACGTTCTGCTCCAGCAGCTGGTCGGAGGTGAGCGCAGTGATCGCGACCGGGACGTCCTGCAGGTTTTCGTCGCGGCGCCGTGCGGTCACGACGACCTGCTCGATCGCTCCGGCCTGGGCGCCTGCATCGGCAGCCACGGCGGGCCCGGAGACTGGTAGGCTGCAGGCCGCGGCGGCGGCGAGTGCAAGGCGGATTGCGGTCGTAGATGCATGCGTGGACATGACGGAACCCCCTGGCGCGGACCGGCTGGCGCTGCCGGCGCTTTTATTCATCAGATGATGATTAATCCGAGCTTGCCTGCCGCGCGCCCGGCTGTCAAATATTCATCAATTAGTGAAATTGGCTAGGATTGCGACGATGACCGCAGTGAAACGCCCCCGGACCGTCAAGCCCAAGGCCGGCAAGCACCGCGCGCGCCGCGGCCGGCCGCTGAAGAACCCGGCCACGCCCGACATGCGCGAGCGCATTCTCGATGCCGCCGAGGATCACTTCTCGCGCCACGGCTTCTGGGGCGTGACGATCCGCGAGGTCGCAGAGGACGCGAAAGTCGACACCGCTCTGCTGCACTACTACTTCGACACCAAGCGCGGCCTGTTCGACTCGGTGTTTGCGCGGCGCGCGGAGATCATCAATCGCGAGCGCATCGAGTCGATCGACGTGTACGAGCGCGAAGCCGGCAGCGCGATCACCGCCGAAGGCGTGATCAATGCGTTCCTGCAGCCGATCCTGGAGCGCGCGGCGCTTGGCGATCAGCGCTGGCACAACTATTTCGCGTTGATCGCACAGGTCAACAACACGCCGGCCTGGGGCGGCGAGACGATGGCGCGCACGTTCGATCTGGTGATTCATCGCCTGATCCGCGCGCTGCGCAAGGCGCTGCCGGATGCTTCCGAAGAGGACCTGTACTGGAGCTATCACTTCCTGTCCGGCGCGCTGACGCTGTCGTTGTCGCAGACCGGCCGTATCGATCGCCTGTCGAACGGGCTGTGCAAGTCGAGCGATTTCGAGTCGATCGGCCAGCGCATGGCGCCGTTCATCGCGAGCGGCTTCGAGCGCCTGTGCAAAGCGGGCTCGCGGGCATGAGCTGGTTCGTCGAGGGGTTGACCTATGTCCTCAGCACCATCGGCGCACTGCTGCCGATCGTGAATCCGCTGTCGGCGGTCGGCCTGGTGGTGAGCATCACGGCCGATCTGACCGAAGAGGAGCGCAGCGAGCAGATCCGCCGCGCCTGCATCTACATGTTCTGCATTCTGACGTCGTTCCTGATCGCCGGCGGCCTGATCATGAACTTCTTCGGGATCTCCATTCCAGGGCTGCGCATCGCCGGCGGCATGATCGTCAGCTATCTTGGCTTCCGCATGCTGTTCCCGGAGTCAGCGGCGATGTCCGGCCAGGAGCGCGCCGAGGCGCGTGCGAAGGCCGACATTTCGTTCACGCCGCTCGCGATGCCGAGCCTGTCCGGGCCGGGCTCGATCGCTGTCGTCATCGGCATGTCGACGACCGTGCAGATGAGCGACCACATCGTCTCGGGTTACGCGCTGGTCGCGATCGGAATCGCGATCACGGCGTTCATCTGTTACATCGTGCTCAGGGCGGCGACCAAGCTCGAGAAAGTGCTTGGCGCCGTCGGCATGAATGCGATGGCGCGGATCATGGGCTTCCTGCTGATCTGCATCGGGATTCAGTTCGTGATCAACGGCGTGATGGGCGTGGTGGGGCGGATGTAGGTCGGGCTTCAGCCCGACAGCGCGCGCTGTTCTTCTCTTCCTTCGCGCCTTTGCGCCTTGTATGGTCCGTGCGGCGCTGGGAGTAGGCTCTTCAGCGCCGGGGTGAAGGGACGTTGTGGCGCCCATCTGGTCGCTCGTACGACACAGACTCCACTAAGACATCCCTCATCCACATCTGCACCGTCGATGAGGAATCTAGCGACGGAAATTCTCCGATCGCCGATTTGATGCAAGCTGACGAGCGATGTGTTCACCCCGACAGCGGCTGTTATAGCGAGGGGAAGCCATCATGAAAAGCTCTATGTTTGCCGGCGTCGACGTAGCGCAACGCACACTGGATATCGCCCTGGAGAATGATGCCCAGGTGCGTCGGATCGACAACGATCTGGGGCCGATCCGCCGCTGGTTGCGCAGCTTGCCTGAAGGCTGCGCGATCGGCGTGGAGTCCACCGGCAACCTGCATCAGCTGCTGGTGCGAGCTGCGATTGCCGCCGGTCGTACGGTGTACGTGTTGAACGCACGCGATCTGTCGCACTACGCCCGCTCGTTGGGCCGGCGTGCCAAGACCGATCGGTTGGACGCGCAATTGATCCTTCGCTATCTGCAGCGCGAACACGAGCAGCTGCATCCCTACCAACTGCCCAGCCTGCGCCAGGCCGAGCTCGATGAGCTCATCGGTCGACGCCATCGAGTGGTTCGCGCGCAGGGTGCCCTACGGCAGAGCTTTGCCTCGAGCAGCCGCAAGCCGCGCGCGCTCGGGCGTACCCTGCGAGCACTCAAGGCCCTGATCGCCGAGCTCGATGCACGGATGCAGGAGTTGGTCACCGCAGAGAACACGCTGCACACGGCCGCCACGCATCTGCGCACTGTCGTCGGCTTCGGGCCGCTCCTAAGCGCCAGCATGGCTCACGCCATTACCCGCCGTCCCTTCAAGAAAGCCGATGCGTTCATCGCCTACATCGGCTACGACCCGCGAGTACGCGACTCTGGCCAGTGGCGCGGTCGGCGCTTCCTGAGCAAGCGCGGTCCGGCGGAGCTGCGTCGGCTCCTGTTCACTGCTGCGATGTCAGCCTGCAAAACCCGACTCTGGCAACCCTTCTACCAGCGCTACCGCGCCCGCGGCCTGTCCACCACAGCTGCCCTGGTTGTCCTGGCTCGCAAGCTGGCTCGCGTCGCCTTTTCCATCGTCAAGCACAACCTCGACTTCCGCCCCGAAATGGTGAAAGTCCCTTGCGCTCAACCATAGAATCTTGGCGAGAGTTATTTCTCATCGGCTCGGGCCACTGACATTGCAAAGAGTCAGGCT
>Ga0207428_10005803_pt1 | contig 11446 bp, 13 predicted proteins | sample RhiMethybrSRZTD1_FD_187600 | JGI IMG/M metagenome (GOLD analysis project Ga0207428, IMG submission 187600) | Populus rhizosphere microbial communities from Tennessee, USA - Rhizosphere MetaG P. TD hybrid SRZTD1 (SPAdes) (version 3) | ecosystem: Host-associated > Plants > Roots > Rhizosphere >... | reverse complement strand
ACGAAGCATTTGCCGCACGCGAGTCGCCGCAGTGCTGCACACGCGTCAGGTCAATGAGAACTCGCGTGTGCTGCCGCACGCAAACTCATGTACCTCGCCTCGTATGCCGAGCTTGATCGACGCGATGCCACGCTCCCGACCCTGGACAGTCAAGCGGTCACGCGTGATTTGCAGATCGAGCGAATGGCCCCGATAGCGAACGCGCGTATGCAGACTCTGGATCTCCGGCGGCAGCTGCGGATTCAGCCTCAATACGTCGCCGGTGGCTTCGATGCCGGTCGACACTCGCAGAATGAGATCGACGGTTCCGGCCATTGCACCTAGATGAATCCCCTCTGCAGTCGTTCCCTGCTGGATGTCACTCACGTCACTCTGCAGGGCCTCTGCGTAGTACTGCAACGACCTCGGCCGATCTGACCGCGCCATCACCCAAGCATGCACCACGCGTGAAAGTGTCGAGCCATGTGAAGAGCGGCTGTCGTAGTAAGCAACATTGCGTGGAATCGACTGCGGATCCAGCCGCTCGCTGCCGAGCGCTGTTCGAGAAAAGCATCGAACAGAACCGCGTCGTAGTCGCGCGGCGACAAGGTGGCTATCGGACCCGTGCTGCTCATACTCGATCCTCGTCAATGTTCGGGATACTCCCTATGATCCTTGACCCGTGCCTCTCGCAGTCGCCTGTATGAATTGCACGCATTTCTTCAGTCTCCCGCGCAGACCTAGCGCAACGCATAGACCAGCATCCGGCTCCATCACGCGTAACTCATGACCTCGCCCACTTGCGATAGCATGATCCGCAGGCGCGACGACGCCGATGAAGAGAGCGTCAGGCATGAATCCACTGACGAATGCGCTCGAGTCCTCTTTCCAACGGCTCGCTCCGGAGTTGCTGGAGATCTACAAGGATCTTCACAGCCATCCAGAGCTGTCGATGCAGGAGCATCGCACCGCAGCCATCGCGTCGGACTACGTCGAAAAGCTCGGCTACACCGTCTCACGCGGGGTCGGCGTGACCGGCGTCGTTGGTGTGCTGCAGAACGGCGAAGGACCAACTGTCATGCTGCGTGCCGATATGGACGCGCTGCCGATGGCCGAAGAAACGGGCCTGCCGTATGCGAGCCGAGCGGTGGGTGTGGATGCCGACGGTCAGCAGGTGAGCATCTCGCATTCTTGCGGGCATGATTTCCACGTCACATGGCTGCTGGGGGCCGCGCGTGTGCTGGCGGAAACGCGCAGCGCCTGGCACGGCACGGCGATGGTCGTGTTCCAGCCCGGAGAAGAAACTGCGCAAGGCGCGCGCGCGATGGTTGATCAGTGGGAAGTCGCAGGTCTGCCTCGCGCGAACGTAGTGCTGGGCCAGCACGTCATGGTGGGACCTGCAGGGGCTGTGAGCTGTCGCTCCGGCGTAATCCTGTCCGCAGCCGATAGCTTGAAAGTCAAATTGTTCGGCCGTGGTTCGCATGGCTCACAACCGCAAACCTCCATCGATCCCGTGATCATGGCGGCGGCTCTGACACTGCGCCTGCAAACAATCGTCTCGCGCGAGATCTCGCCACTGGATAGCGCCGTCCTGACGATCGGGTCGCTGCAGGCGGGAACCAAAGAAAACATCATTCCCGACGACGCAACACTCAAGCTCAATATCCGGACCTATGACGAACGGGTCCGCGAGCACATGCTCAACGCAGTGAAGCGTATATGTCATGCGGAGTGCGCAGCGTCCAATGGCCCGAAGCCGCCTGAGTTCACGACGCTTAGCAGGTATCCTCTCACCGATAACGATCAGCGCGCGGCAGAGCGCGTGATGGCGGCGTTCAAAGCCGAGTTTGTGGATGATGCCTCTGAGAGCAAGCCCAGGGCGGCCAGCGAGGACTTCAGCGTCTTCGGCCGCGCGTGGCAGGTTCCCTACGTGTTCTGGTTTGTCGGGGGATCCGACCCGCAGGCGTATGAGGAAGCGCGACGGCAAGGAACGCTCAACATGCTTCCCAGCAACCACTCACCGCGCTTTGCGCCAGTCCTGAATCCGACACTCAAAGTAGGGTTGCAGGCGATGCTCACGGCTGCCTCGGTGTGGCTGTGCACTTGAGGATTCGCGCCCAGAATAGAAGCATTGCCCATCGTCAATGCCCGTCGTCGCGCCCGCCGGGCCGCAGTCGGAGAAATGACGAGTACGTCGTGGTCCATCCCACGCAGGACCTCGTTGGAAACGCTGCCAACGAATACGCGCTTGAGTAACGGGAAGCGACTGCTTCCGACGACCACCAGATCAGACCTTTCGCGCTGCGCGACTTGTTCGATGGCGTGGAACGGCGAAGTCTGCGGCGAAGAGACCGAGACGGGTGTCCCCTTCAGACCGGCACGCTCGAGCTGCGCCTCGATCAGCGTCGAAGCCAATCGGCTTTGAGATCGCTGTTTGCTGCTGACTGCGGACGCGCTCCCACGAGCCAGGTAGAGCATAAGGCCCAGCGAGTGCTGGGGAGCATGGACCACAGACGCTTGCGAGCCCTCCAGCAGGCCGAGCTGCTTGCTTACACGCACGATGTTAGCTGACATCCGTGAGAGGTCGGACGCCAGCAGCACATGCTCATACGGACGTGTGGCCTCACGATTCACTACCAGCACAGGCCGATGTGCTTTGCAAATGACGCGCTCAGCAGTGGTTCCCCTGAAGCTGTCGCCCAATCGCCGCCGGTAAGGTCCGAGCACGATCAGATCCGCATCCCATTCGATCGCGACGTCTGCGATTGCCTTATACGGTCGTCGACTTGCACGAACCGAGCCCTGCACATCGCTGCCTGACCAGGCGATCCTGCGAGACAGCGCATCAATGTTGAGCTGCGCGTGCGCACGACGACGTCCAATTGCGTGTGCAGATCTCGCCGAATCGACAACATGCAACAGATGCAACTGCGCGCCGAGGGCCCGAGCAATTTCCCGGGCTCGCGACAGCGCTGCGTCGGACCCCACTCCGAGGTCGCTCGCACACAGCACTCGTGGCGTCCGATAGGGGCTGAACTTCACAGGGATGTCTGGCGGAACTGCCCACGAACGATTGATAAACCGGCTCAGAGCCATTTCTTCTCTCCTTGCATTAGTCATGCTCACGCCTGCTCGAGCTCATCGCTCAGATCGAGGAGGTGCTCATGTCACGCGCAGACTTGCTGGGCGAGCCAAGGACGGCGCGCAGGCGCTCCAAGTCCGACCTGGTGACAACGATTCGATCGTTCCTCCGCATGACTGAAACCCTCAGCATTCGCCGACAGATGAACCCTCCGGCGGGCGGGCCTGCTAACGTCTGGCAATTTCGCGGCCCGCCCGCGGTCTCAGCGTCTTTGTACTTGAGTTAACCGCTTCGGTCCATTAGAACTATCCTTCTCAACACTTTGATAATTACAAACATCATGACGATTGCCGTCCGGCGCTGGAGTAAGCGCACTCGTCACCGCTTAGTAAAATTCACATGGAAGCGACAATTGATCGCATTGAGTACCGCTTCGCTGCGGCGTATAGATGGAGTACCGCTCGGCCATCGAGAGGGCGTTCACTGCATCGCTACCGGTCGGCAGCGCGCATCGTAGACGGATGACTCAGCTAGGTGCCGAGCCGGGCGTAGTCACCACATCACATCAAGAGGTAGCGCGCCATGACGCGAGACGCTCTCAGCACCAAGGCAACGCTCACTACTGCCTCCGGCACTGCGTCGTACGTGAGTCTGCACAAGCTCGCGGCTCAGACCGGTATCGACATCGGGCGACTGCCGCACACGGTCAAGATTCTGCTGGAGAACATTGCGCGCAGAGCTGGGAGTCGAGACGTCTCCGATGCGGACGTCGTTGCCCTTGCGCAATGGCCACGCGGCCCTGAAGCATCGATCGCATTCATGCCGGCGCGAGTACTGATGCAGGATTTCACCGGCGTTCCTGCGGTCGTCGACCTCGCCGCGTTGAGGGGCGCGGTGGCGCGTGCTGGCGGGGATCCGAAGCGCGTCAATCCATTCATCCCTGTCGATCTAGTCATCGATCACTCCGTGCAGGTCGATCGGTTCGGCGGAGCCGATGCCTACGCGGCAAATCTGGAGTGGGAATACCGGCGCAACCGAGAACGGTACGCACTGCTCAATTGGGCGCAGCAGGCGTTCGACGGCTTTCGCGTCGTACCGCCAGGTATGGGCATATGTCACCAGGTCAACCTCGAGCATCTAGGCCAGGTAGTCATCGCGCGCGACGGCTGGGTTTTCCCGGATACGTTGGTCGGTACGGACTCGCACACGCCAATGATCAATGGCCTCGGTGTGCTCGGTTGGGGAGTCGGCGGCATCGAGGCCGAAGCAGCCATGCTGGGACAGCCGATGTTTCTGCCGAAGCCAATCGTGGTGGGCGTCCGAACCCGCGGAACGCTAAAGCTGGGTACGACTGCCACCGATCTGGTGCTGACCCTGACCCAGATGCTCCGAGCACACGGCGTCGTCGGCAAGTTCGTGGAATTCTTCGGCGCCGGCCTCAGTGCGCTGAGCATCGCCGACCGAGCCACCCTGGCCAACATGTCACCGGAGTTTGGCGCGACCGCGACGCTCTTCCCTGTCGATGCGAATACGTTGAAGTACCTGTCTCTCACTGGGCGCGGTGCCATCGCGCATCTGGTCGAGCAATACACAAAGGCACAAGGCCTCTTCAGGACGGACGCTGATGCGGAGCCCGTGTTCAGTGAAGTTGTCGATCTGGATCTGAGCAAGGTAGAGCCCAGCGTTGCCGGACCCAAACGGCCGCAGGATCGTGCGGCCTTGTCTGAAGTTCGTCAGTCTTTCCGGGCGGCTTTCGAGGGAGCCGAGGCGCCAGTGGACGCCAAGTGGATCTCGCGACTGGTTGCTGAAGGCGGTCCTCCGGCGGGCGAGGTTCTCGAAGCGCCCCCAGAACATCTGCACCAGCCGCGTGCAGCGAGCTCTGTCACACACGGTTCCGTCGTTATCGCCGCAATCACGAGTTGCACGAACACGTCGAATCCTTCGGTGATGCTTGCGGCTGGCCTGCTGGCTCGCAATGCCGTGCGGGCGGGACTGCAGTGTCAGCCGTGGGTCAAGACATCCCTGGCCCCAGGCTCGCGAGTCGTCACTCAGTATTTGGACAAGGCAGGGCTCACGCCGTACCTGGATCAGTTGGGTTTCAACCTCGTCGGCTACGGCTGCACAACGTGCATTGGCAATTCCGGACCACTGCCGGCCGAGATTGCCGATGTCGTAACGACCAAAGATCTCGCTGTCGTGGCCGTACTTTCCGGGAACCGAAACTTCGAAGGGCGCATCCACGGCCAGGTCAAGGCCAGTTATCTGGCATCGCCGCCGTTGTGTCTCGCCTACGCGCTGAAGGGCACGGTGCTCTGCGATCTGACGGTGGATCCGTTGGGAATGGATCGGGATGGCAGGCCCGTGTACCTGAAGGACCTGTGGCCTACGGCCGAGGAGGTCGCTTCATTGGTCGACTCGTGTGTGTCATCGGAGCAATTCGACGTCGAATACGGACGCATCTTCGCCGGAGATGAAAGGTGGCGCAGCATGCCAGCGCCAACGGGCACCCTCTTTGAGTGGGACAGCGCATCGACATACGTTCGCGAGCCGCCCTATTTTTTCGATGTCGCTCCTGCGCCGTCACCGCCTGCGGATATCACCGGGGCGCACGCACTTGCGCTACTGGGAGACTCGATTACGACCGATCACATTTCGCCCGCAGGAACGATCACTACGAATTCACCTGCGGGGAAGTTTCTCATCGATCATGGCGTGCAGCCGTCGGAGTTCAACAGTTTCGGGTCCAGGCGAGGCAATCACGAGGTGATGATGCGTGGCACCTTCGGCAACATCCGCCTGCGCAATCTGATGACGCCGAACGTTGAAGGCCCTTGGACGGTACACGTTCCGAGCGGTGAACAGCTGAGCATTTACGATGCATCCCGCCGCTACGAGGAAGAAGGGACGCCGCTCGTGGTCATTGCCGGCAAAGAATATGGCTCTGGAAGCTCGAGGGACTGGGCTGCGAAAGGTTCTGCACTCCTGGGCATCAAAGCAGTCATCGCAGAGAGCTATGAGCGGATTCATCGCAGCAACCTTGTCTGTATGGGTGTTCTGCCGTTGCAGTTCGAGCCGGGAGTCTCGGCGCGATCGTTGGGTCTCACCGGGTTCGAGATTTTTTCAGTCACTGGCATCAGCTCGAGCATCACCCCTCGGCAAGCGGCGACTGTGACGGTGACACGGCAAGACGGATCCCGAGTGGAATTCGCAACGACGGTGCGAATCGATGCACCCGCCGAAGTCGAGTACTTCACTCACGGCGGCATTCTGCAGATGGTCTTGCGCGAGCTTCTCGCAGCCTGATCGATTGAAACTCGATGCGCTCGCTGCAGTGCTCACTTCAGCGAGTGTCGTGACGCTGCTCATTCTCGAGCCCTCGTATCGGTGTTTCCGATATCACGCGTGAATATTCTTCGCTTGCCCGATGTGGTAGCGCCACCTACGCTCCTTCTCGACCACTGCGACGCTTTTGCGCAGTCAACGAGAGGAGCGAATCATGTTGCGCTACGCACCGTTCAACCTTCTGGCGGTTCCACTGCTCTTCCTGGCGAGCTTCTCTCTTGCCGCACCAGCAGCAGCCGCCGCAACACCCGCGGCTGCTGCAGATCCGGTCGCAGTCCTCGAAACGAAGATGGCACTGCGCGACCTCTGGGTCGAGCACGTCTTCTGGATTCGCAGCTACGTGCTGGCCACGGACGCTGGCGATGACGCGCAGCGCAAGGTCGCCGAAGATGAGGTCGTCAACAACGCGAAGGCGCTCGCTGCAACGATTACCCCCTTCTACGGTCAAGCAGCCGCCGATGGCTTGCTGAAACTCTTGGCCGGCCACTGGACCGCGGTTCGCGACTACAACACGGCGACCGTCAATCACTCGAAGTCCGGCCAGGACAAGGCCCTGCAGGCCATCACGGCCAACGCCCATGAGATCGCCAGGTTCCTGAGCGGCGCCAACCCCAACCTGCCCGAAGACGCAGTGTTCGGGCTGCTGTCCGCGCACGGCGCACACCACGTCGCACAGATCAGCCAGATTGCGGCGAATGATTTTGGCGACGAGGCGCGGACCTGGGAGGCGATGCGCAAGCACATGCTGGTGATCGCGGATTCGATCGCGGACGCGCTCGCCAAGCAGTTCCCGATTCGATTTCATCGCTCGGCGACATGAGTGACCTGACTACCGGAGGCTGATCATGAACGCACCCTCTCCTTCCCGACGGCCCGTTGCGTCACCCGCGAATTCCGCCGAGCATGCTCCGGCTCTCGTCCCGGTATCGATCAACGTTCACGCTGCAGCGAACGATGACACAGAGCCGATCGCTTACACAGAAACGAAAGGCCCATACAGCGCGGTGAATCCGCTCTGGATGATTACTGCAGCACTCGCACTCTTCTTGGCCGCAATGGCCATTCTCATCTCCAGCTGAAATCCCGGTCCTGCCTACTGGCCGACCTGTTCCGCAAACTGGAGTGCAAGAGAATGAGCTTCAAACCATTGCTGCCATCCCTGGCATTGAGCCTCTTTTTGGGCATGCCGATTTCCGACGCAACCGCGTCCGAAGTCGATGCAGCCGGCTACTACAAGCTGCGTTGCGCGACCTGCCATGGTGTCAACGGCGAAGGCACACGCGACAAATCGCCATCACTGGGTCCTCCCCTGCGCGGTAACCCGCTCGTCATCAACGCCCCTGCCGAAGTGCTGGCGAGCATCATCCGACACGGCCGCGGTGGACAGCAGCGAGTCTACGACGACGCTTACCCCAACATGCCCGCCTTCGACGCCGGGCTGGTTCCCGATGCAGTCGGGCTGGCCACTTATCTGAAGACTGTTCTGCAGCAGCAAGAGACAACGAGCCACAGCAGTGACTCCGCACGTTGGCAGGTGCCAGCTGGAGTTGTTGCTGCCGAAACAGCCAACGAGGGCGAGGCTACACACGAAGCCCCGCCCAATCGGGCATCCGCCGACGAGGGCCATTCGCAAACGCAGCTCGTAGGTCCAGTGCACCAGCCGTCTCTTCACCTGACAGAGTGAGTCGCCCCATGTCTACCGGAATGAAAACGCTGCTCATATGTATCGGGCTGTTCTTCGCCCTTCAATTTGGCGTCATTCAAGACGCGCAAGCCGTCGCCGCCTTCGCCCGCCAGACCGGGATGAACTGCAACTCCTGCCACATCGGTACGTACAACATCGTGCCTAACTTCACGCGCACCGGTCGCCTGTTCGCCATGCGCGGCTACCAGGTTCCATACATTCGGGAGCGTTTGCATGCCGAGGGAGACACCGGCAACAACAACGAGCAGAGCAAATACGGTGGCGACTACCTGGCGCTCAACTGGACTGATTTCTTCTCCGCGCGCCTGATTTCCGAGGTCGTCAGAGGCGGCGAGGACGCTTCCGGCAGATCCCTCGACGAGAGGTCTTCGCCGATCAACCGCATGAGCCTGTTCTTCAGCGGCGCCATCACGGATTGGCTCGGCGTATGGACGGAGATCGGCTACCTGGGCAACAACTCGCTGCGCTCGGTGACCCCCGATCGTCAGAACGAGCAGACAGGAGTCAACTTCTTCGCCTATGACGAGTATCGCATCAATGCGTCGTGGGACTTCGGCAAGAACTCGTTCTTTGGCTTCTCCATGGGGAACGAACATCCCAACGTCGGCGCACAGTTCCAGTACCCACTGCCGCTGCCGGATCTCTGGAGCAACGGACAAGGCGGCGTCGGCAGGTCCATGGACATGGCCAACCTCAGTGCCTTCATGTTCTACGACGACCGACTCTACCTGCAGGTTGCCGGAGTCACCGGAGCGGACAACACCAATTGGTCCGACGGCAGCAACTACTACCTCAACGTATCGTACGACTGGTTCCGCAAGACCAGGAACGATCTGTGGCTGATCGGCGAGTACTACGCCGGCAACGATTTCCCGTCGATCATGACGCGAATCAAGGACAGTTTCCTATGCACTGGCGCGTGTCCGCCTGGCGTCACTGACCAAAACTTCTCCATCAGCAACACGCCCGGTGAGGTCATCGTCAACGCGCCTGTGGAACGCGTCAAGCACTTTGATTCCTTCAGGTTGTCGCTGGAGCATTCTGCTGCCGATCGCGGTCCGCACACCTGGTACGCCGCGACGACGTTCCTCACGATGACGCAGGACTTTGAAAGCGGCGGTAAGGTGGAAGACACCCAGGTGGGAGCCTACCTGCGCTACTTCTATGCGCGCACCTACGGCGTTGAAGTGTTCGTGCGCGACCATCTGAAGTACGAGTACACCACGCCTGCCGGGCTGAAGCGCGACACGTACACCAAGCCGAACTACGGCATCACCTTCCTGTGGTATCCGGCCATGAACTTCGACTTCTGGTTGAGCTTCTCGCCGCGCGTCCAGAACATCGTCTTCGAGGACCAGCGCGAGCTCTACAACGACAACGCGTCGAGCTACGTGCTCGGAATGGAATATAACTTTTGACGAACGCGACTGCGGACGCGGCCGATTGCAGTGACCAGCATACACGCGTGAGGAAGACTCGATGCTGCACATCCAACGAAGGCGGGATGCGATGAGGCGCTTCCTTCGCCTACTGTGCAGCGCCATCCTCGCGGCAGCCATAGCAGGATGTGCCAACACGCCAAAGTCAAAAGGCATGCCGTGGTGGCCACAAGGTCCGGGCAACACTGCAGAGGACGTGCTGCGGACCAGTAACGCTGAGCCAGCAAGCGTCAATCACGAGTCACCGACGTCATCGACGCAGCCGACCTATCGCGATGCGCAGGCGGTGCGCTACGGCGATCTATTGTTCGTTTCTGGACAGGCCGCCGACGATCCCGACTTACGCGGGAGTACGGGCCGCGCCATCGAAGCCCAGGTTCGAAGCGCGATGGACAATGTCGTGCGCATCCTCGAAAGCCACGGTCTGTCCATCAGCAACATCGTGTCGGTCACCCTGTACATGCAAGACATCGCTGCCCTGGAGAGGGCTGACGCGGTCTACGAATCGTATTTTCGCCGCGGCCTGCCGGCTCGTTCCGTGGTGGCCGTCAACGGACTGCCCAATGGCAGCCTGGTGGAGATTGCCGTGATCGCGGGCAAGTAGATGGAGGAACTGTCATGACGCAACCAAGCGAAACCACTCGGCGCCGTTTTCTCAAATTCGTGGCCGGTGCAGCAGCGCTACCGACGGCTGGTTCACTGCTGCGCGCAGGATCGGCGATGGCGAGTGAAGGCAAACAACTGGACGAAGCCGATTCGGCCGCCGCGGCGCTCGGCTATAAAAAGGATACGACCCAGGTCGACGCCGCCAAGTATCCGCAGCATCAACCTACGCAGGATTGCGCAGGTTGCCGCTACTATCAGGGCAAGGCCAGCTCCGAATGGGGTCCCTGCACGATATTCGCAGGCAAGGGCTCCGTCCACGCGAAAGGCTGGTGCGCTGCATACGCCGCCAAGTAGGCGACTGCTTCACGAGGGCATGAGTCTTGGCAGCGTGACTGGCGTCGAGGCATGCGCACGGGTTGGCCATTCGCTGGACTCTTACACGCGTCCGAGGACCCGATCGAGGAACTCACTACATGAGCCGAGGGGTGTGCCTGCAAAAGGAACACCAGCCCTGTCAACCGCGTCAATGCAGTACTGGCGTTACGCAGCAGTCCGGTCATGCCGACCTGAAACGCTGATCTATGCAGCGCTCAAGCAGTACGACACCTCTGCGTTGAAAGGGCGCGCCTGCTCAGACCGGTCCTCGACCGCGATAGGCATTCGCCGCCGCACCCTTCATTCAAGCGGGCTGGGATGTGTCGAAGACTTCAGTGCGCCTGGCTACTACCCCCACCTCTTCACGCGGAGCGTCTGAGCGGCCTCATGCGCCGGGCGCCAATGTGCGTCGCACTGTCGCTCCGCTCCGGACAGAGCACCGTCGACGGCGCATTAGCGATGGGTCTCGGCTTTCAAACACCAAGCTGGGCACACTGCGCAGAACAACCTCGATTCGGCACACCTGATCGACGCCGCCGCGCAGTCCCCGGAGCGATACGCATCCGCCTGACCCGCGGTGCGCCGTGCGGTCAACTACTCGGCTGCACAGGGAACCGTAAAGTGAAAGGTCGTCCCCCGACCCAGCACGCTTTCGGCCCAGATCCGACCACCGTGTGCTTCCACGATCGCCTTCGCAATGGGAAGCCCGAGCCCGGTCCCGACACGCCCCGTGCGGTCGGCCTGCCAAAAGCGGTCGAATAGCTGCGGAAGTCTTTCGCTCGGAATCCCGGGACCGGTGTCCTGCACCGAAAAGCGGAGAGCCTCCTCGAGCAGCTGCGCATGCACGCTGATCCGGCCACGCGTCTGGGTGAACTTGACAGCATTGCCAATGAGATTCGACAGCACTTGTATCAGCCT
>Ga0207428_10005802_pt1 | contig 11446 bp, 7 predicted proteins | sample RhiMethybrSRZTD1_FD_187600 | JGI IMG/M metagenome (GOLD analysis project Ga0207428, IMG submission 187600) | Populus rhizosphere microbial communities from Tennessee, USA - Rhizosphere MetaG P. TD hybrid SRZTD1 (SPAdes) (version 3) | ecosystem: Host-associated > Plants > Roots > Rhizosphere >... | reverse complement strand
CGGGGCCCCCTTCCGTCGCGAGAGGCTCGCAATCGCCGCGATGATTGTCACGACGGCCATCCCAATACAACTGCGATCAGATCCTTCGCCTGCCAGCCTGTCCACGGCAAAGCCTGCATCGTTACCTAGCGGTCCGTTCTGCCACACGCCGGTGTCGCCATGCACCACGATGCGGCCCTTCCCATACCAACGCGTGGCACTCACTACGCACGGCCCCACGGCCTCGGTACTGTCCCAGATATAGCCCCCCAGATGACCGCCCATGACATTTCCAGGCATCCAATGGTCTTGAAGAATCGTTAGGCCTCGCGCAACAGGTCGCCACTCTGACGATACCGCAATCGAACAGCCGATGCCAGGTGATACGCTGCCCCTGCAACTACCTAGGGGCATGTCGGACCACTGGAACGCTGCGTACCAGTGCTGCCCCAACGGAACGGCTGAGTCATACAGAAACTCACAGCCAGCCTCGGCAAGGACTCGGTTCCAGCAGGCGGCCGAGCCAAACACATTAGTGTGGTCGACACAGACCACCAAGGCGCCGCCGCGCCGAACGAAGCCAAGCAGGCGCCCGCCGTCTTGGTCCATCAACGAGCTCACGTTTATTGCTATGACTGCGTCTGCTGTTTCCAGCTCCGCAATCGCGATCTCTGGGGAAACCGCACATACATTTGCACCACGGCTTCTCATGGTATCGACAAGCACGCCGAACATAGCACCCTGCAGATCAGTCAATTCTCGTAGGTCGGGGCGATTCGTATTGGCGCCGCCGTCCGTCACAACGAGTACTCGCTTTCCAAGGAGTTGCCAACTGAAAGAGAATGGATCCTGAGCACCCAGCAGCCACGCCAGTGCAGACAAGGTGAGGCCTGCCAGTATGCTCAGGTGGTGGCGCGCTGACCCTGCGTTGAAGACACAATACTGCCAGTAAGAGGTCCATAGGACAACCCGCACTAGCAGAGGTCCGACATGCGAGGCCATTCCGTTTGCGCCAGCCCATGAGGTTCCAACCACCTCCCTCGCGCCCAGCGCAACGGCCACCATACACAAACCCAGTAAGACCTGACGCGCGCCACCCCGAGCACTCCATACGAATAGAGCGAGACCGCATGACACAAGGATCAGCCCGGATCCGCCTAGCCACAACCCTAGCCCCACTCTCCCGGGGCATAGAAGAGGCCACGCGCGGTCAGGACTGCTGCCTGCGGTCAGAAACCCAGCCGGCCCTGTCGTCAGATACGTAGTGGTTAGGAGCGCTACGAACCAGAACTGCAGGCAGGCTGGCCGGACGCGAATGGCGATCGCACCGGTGACTACGGCGAGCCCAAGTAGGATCTCCGCACGCTGAACGAGGAGCGCACCCCAGGCGGCGCACAACAAAACAATCCCCTGTATCACACTTCGGGGCCGCCTGGAACCGGCGGCGCCCCATACCAGGACTGCCGCCACCCACAATACGCCTCCCCTGCCAGACAACTCTAGAGGCGCACTAGCATCACACGCCGTGAACAGAAGGCCGAGAGCGACCGCGTCCACTGCATCGCTGCCTCTGGAATATCGCAGGCACTCCATGGTTAGAGGGCTGGTTAGGGGGCTCGGGGTCCACTTTCACCCCGAGCTAGGCTAAGTTAGGGGGTCGGGGGTCGGGGCTCGACACACCAAGGCCGGACTACACTTGGTCCGCACGGCAAACGGGCGGATTCCCCGTCGGCGGGGTGACAGTGGGAGGCTCCGTTGAGCCGTCGATGACGCTGCAGAGGTCGACTCCAGCTACGTCTTGCGTCGAGCACCTTGTTTCGTTGACGGGACCATTGTTGTCGAACACCGTGCATTGGTGGTCCTTGGCCGCGTTCTTGTACACGCTGCAGAATCGCCGGTTACCGGGGCCCCCAAAGACTGAGCACCTGGTGCCGACGCGATCAGTGGCCGTGTCGCCCTTTACGCTGCAGGTAGTCCTTTCATTCCCCGTAGTGTTGGCTGCGCCCGAGCTGACAGAGCAGGTGTTGTCGTCGCCCTTGCTTTTCACGGAGCACTCGTTCGTCGGATTGATGTTGTGCGCCTCAACGGAGCAGAAGCTATGCTGCCCAGAGTCCACCGAACAGAACGCGTTGGACACATCGGAGCTCCCTCCGGCCAGAACGCTGCACGTGCCGTCAGCACTCTGCGTACCATTTTCGATGATCGAACACTGTCCATCACCGCCGCCGTGCGCGGTGCTACAGTCATTGGGGTGCCCCGTACCAACGCTGCAGACAGCCGGGTTAGGACTGCTGCCCTGAACGCTGCTGAAGGTTCCCGTCGTCAGCGGACCTTGCGGGCGCGCCGTTTGGACGCGAACCATCTTCGGAGGGGTTCGTGACAGGGCTCCGTCGATGGCAGCAACCGCCAACGTTGCGGCCCTCTCGGCGGTCGGCGCTCCGCGGTGCCGAAGGGACCCGTCGCTGCCGCCGTTCGGCGACCACATCGTGGCGCCGCATGCGAAAAACAGAACTAGAGTTTTCATGAGTCCTCGCTTGGAATAAATAGCTGTGTCTTACACGGCTAGTTGTGGTCGACCACGGCCCGCCCAAGCTCCGGCCCGGGTCCAGGCTCGTAGTCGTTCTGGAAGAACTGCACCGTCCCGGTCCACGACGCGGGACATACGACCTTTACTCGCTTGTCACCTCCTTCGTCGGCATAATAACCGACTTTTGCCGTCTCAGAGTCAGACCATCGATAGCAGAGTCGCGATGGATGATTCGGCCGCCGCGTCCAATTGCAGGGTAGGTCCTTCTCTACCCATGCATTCGGAACGCCAATATCGAGCAGCGCGCACGCACCCCAGTGCGGGCTAGGTTCCTCGCCTCCAGCTGGCGGGTGACACTTCGCATGCACCACTTGCGGGACGCAAACTGCAAGCAAGTCCCTTGGAACGACACGTACACTCAGAGCCTCGGGCAGATTCCGCAGCAGGACAAACGCTTCCCTGGCCATTTCCCCCGAGTATGCCCGGGGACTTGCGGTGCCGGTGCTGACCTCTAGGTCCCAATTGTATTCCCCGCGAAACGCCAATGCGGGTTCCGCTTCAACTGCGGACTGTACGGTAAGACGCACCAATCCGACTTGGCCGAACTCCTCTCCAAAAGGCCGCCGTACACGTGTACCGGATTCTTCCTCGCTGAGCACGACATGGGTGAGGTCCAGAAGATCGGATCTTGCCGAACCACCGGGCGCAGCGACAATCGCCCATACGGTTGCAGCCCCTATTGTTATGGCCAGCACCGACGTTCCGTAAGCTCGATCGTAGGGTAGCCTGCCATAACGGTCGGTGACCCCGCTTTGTCTCCGCGACGTCAGTATGCTCCGCAAATAGTACGGGTGATGAGGCGCACCGGTGGCAATGCACTCCATTAGGCGTTCAGTCGCAGGCAGAGCCTCCGGCCTGAGACACCAGGAGCGTTGCAGGACTGCCGCAACCAGAGTTAGCTCCAGGGCACCGAGATGCGGTCCTGATCGCAGCGCCCGTTGCACCGAACGAACATCGTACGGATGCAGCGTGCGGCTCACCAGCGTCCCCGTTTCCCCCTGCCAGACAACGTAAAGCCCAGGCTCCGCCATCGCCAATGACTCGGCATCGCCTAGCTGCCACCGCACCATCGCGTCAAGTCTGCAATACAGCAGTCGACCGTCCGTCCCCGAGGCCCAGGATCCTCCGTCCCGCGCAACCGGCTTTGAGACGCCTGGTTGGCCGCAGCCGCAGAGGAGGCACGCCGCGATGACCCACAGACTGCCCGCCAAGATAATCATCGCTCCACCTTGCTCATGAGGCACTGTGCCGATTCTCCTGCATTGCTGTCACGCATGACATCGCCGCGTACGGCAATCTCGGTTCCGTCGGCGTATCCAATCGCACCGCGAACTACCTCTAGACCGTGAGGAATCCAAAGCTCCGCCACCCCGGCAAGAACCGGGACCCACTCTTGTTGATCCTGGTTGGAGGTGTCCCGCCGCAAACGGACAGCCGGCCCCCTCCCCTCGTCGAAAGCGGTCTCGGCGGGGATAGCCACCTTGCACAACTCACCCGATACCTCATACAAGTAGTCGCCACCTCGAACCTGCAGCCTCGCACGCGTCTTGGCTAACCCTAACACAAATACCAGATCCTCCTCAAGCAGCGCAGCCATCTCGGAATCCGTGACCGGCGACACGCGAACTGAGCCACCCTGCTGCGCCTGAAGCACGATTGTTCGCGACCTCGGGTGCCCTTCAGGAACGCCCACTGATTGCCGATGCACGCTGCAAGAAGCGCCTGGTGGCAGCGCAACCCCGCTTGCATTCACGGTGTGCGACCCATACATCGCATCGCCTGATGGCAAGACTTCAACCTTGGAAGGCCATAGCGCAAGCGCGCTAAACTGCATGCGGCCGCCGCCGGCTAGCATTATCGTGAGTCCGCTCTGGCCACTGATCGTCGGCTCGATCAGGCGCAGCAGGTCATATCGCACCAATGCCGAGTCAGTTAGGCCGCTTTGTCGAGCTTCCTCGATCGCCGGACCTTGCCACCGCAGGATGCGCTCTTGAGGTACTGTCCTGCTGAAACTGAGATCAACATCCGCGTACATTGCTCCGCGCGGAAACAAGCACTCAACGGAGATATTGCGCGCGCCGTTCACGTTTCGGCCGACCAGGCAAACGCGATACCGAACACCTGTGACTAACGGTATTCGTGCGGAGCCATCTTCATCGAGCGGGGCCAGCCCCACGTCCACGGCGTTCGCGCTTGCGTCAACGATCTCGCCGGACGTTCGGTCCAGAGCGCGCTCGATGATGACGTAGTCTCCCGGAACGCCACCACGCAGCCGCATTAACCCGAGGGCGCCGGAGTCGATGCAGGCATCCTGCGATTCCAGTCGCGGTAAACTACAAACACGTATGAAATCACCGTGTTGCTTGAGATACAACGCGTGTACCGGCGTTCGCGCACACCACTCTATCGTAACCTCGGCGGGCCGCGACTCGATCGTGGAAGCTGAGACCTCGAAGACGGTTGTGGCCAGAATCGGCCAGATCGCAGGTGCTCCATCCGCCCGGACTTCTGTTGGATCTCCCTCAAGTGCCACACAGAACGACTGCTCGGGACTGGGGTGTCGAATGGTCAACGACCGTCGTGCCGCCCCCGTTTCTGCGTCGAGGACCACTTGAAGACTTGCACCTTCAGCATACTGAGCTACGGCGCCACAGCCGACCGAGGCTCCCCCGCCAACGTCGGGAGACAGGCGAGCACTGATCGGATCCAGGAGCACCATCGGTCCGCTCGGCATCCTCCGAACCGTGCTGGGTGACACGGGGACCGATGGTCCCAAGCGCCATCGCCCTTCGCTGGGGACGGTTGAGCACAGTGAGGCCAGGACACTCAAGCGGTTTCGGACAGTGGTCGGCTCCTTTGGAAACGCCATTGATTCGCCGGCAATTCCCTGTGGAACGTTGGCGATGATGGATGCAAGTTTGTTATCGGTTGTGTGCAGCAATAGGAAATAGGTGCCTGGTGTCGAGATCTCTACACACTTCGACGTCAGGCGTAGCTGCGCGGGATCCATGGGATCCCAATGCTCCTGTCCAGGCTGGCTTGACTCACCACTCAAGGCCAATCGCCATGCAAGCACAGACGACAGGGCCGCGGCATGTTGCGGCACCATTACCCGATGGTACGTCGTGTTCGACGCGAGCATCCGCATTCTGATCGTGAGTTCCCGCGTTCCTCCATCGACTAATTGAGTCCTGTCTTCGTAGCCGCCACAGCTGGCCTCGACACTGAACACACCGTGACGCGTTGTGCCGGCTATGCAGCATCCGTCTGTATTGGTAAAGACCTCCAGGCGCTCCCCAGCAAACAGATGCAGCCAAGGGTTTACACGGATTCTGACGTTCGCGATTGGCTGTGAGTCCTGCTCACGCACAACGCAGATGGACAACGGACAGGTGCCAACGGCTAAGCGACGCACAGAGTTGTCCTCCAAGCGACGCACAGGCTTGTCCTCATTCTTGACCGCTCCCGACGCCGCAGGACGACCTTGCGACGGTCTATGTGTAGTACTCCCCAGGACAGTAGGCGGCGATTGGGGAACTAACAGAAAGACGATGAATGCGATTGCCAGGACTGCGATCACGCCGGCAATGTAGCGATGGGTCATGGCTGTTCGCGTCGTAGAGTGACGACTCTAGGGTTCTTGAAGGTTCAAAGTTGTGCTGGATGAGTCAAGTTTGGCGAGCCACGTACAGAACCACCCCCTCCCCATCGAAAGGGGAAGCCGCTCGGACTCGACGCAACGGTGCACTGGGCGAAGGAGGCGGGAAGAGATCCAGCGGCGAGGCGACCATGAGGGCAACGAGCAACTGGGACGTTAGGGGCGTAGGGTGCATGCTGGTCTGAGAGCTGGATCGAAGAGACGTGAGATCCTCCCTACGCGAAGCTCCGCGATCGCAGCCAGAGAAACACCTGATGAAGGCACCGCGTCGGCGCGCTTCATCGTAACTCGTTGACGGCAACGTCGTCGGACCGCGATCGGGTCCTTACCCGACACGGTAATCCTCCAGGCGATTCCGTCGCGCGGCTCGGGAATCGCTGCCGCCCCATCGATGAGCTGCGAGCCCGAGCCGGAGAACGGTTCGAACACGACGTCACCGACGCGCGTGTGCTTCTTGGGGAGGGAACGAAACCGCTTCGCGGGCGCCTCCCCCCGGCAACCGTCTTCCCGTTTGAAAAACGGTGAGAAACGGTCGCGCAGTCGCCGTCGATTCGCGCCAAGCTCCCGCGCCTGACGCTCTTGCGGAGCCAGCACAACGCGCAGTGGGTCGACAGCGAAACGGCGCGGCCCTACACTCCCGCTCGAGCCCAAAGTCCACGCGCACGTCCGAGCAGCGGCTCCCTTCACCATGAGGTGCTTGCTTGGATACCCCTGCCTCTCCCCGCGACGATCAGCTCGGCTACGAGATGTTCGCCGGCAATCGCACTGATGTGGTCACGGTCGAAGAGATCGTCGAGGAAATGGAGGAGCGCTACGGCAAGGCCAAGCGCGTCTGGGTCATGGATCGCGGGATGACCAGCGAGGAGAACCTCGATTGGCTCCGTGAAGGAGGTCGCAAGTATCTGATCGGCACGCCGCGCAGCGAGTTGCGCAAGTGGGAGCAGTCACTGCTGGAGCAGAAGGGCTGGCAGGAAATCAGGGATGGTCTCGAGGTGAAGCTGTGCCCGGGCCCGGATGGCACCGAGACATTCATCCTCTGCCGGTCGGCTGACCGACAGGTCAAGGAGAAGGCGATGCATGATCGGTTCGCCAAGCGCATCGAGGCGGGACTGCAGAGTCTTGCGCGACGCCTTGAGCGCGCCCGACGAGCTGTCGACCGCGACCAGGTGCAACGTCAGATCGGTCGGTTGGGGAACGGAACTCGCGCGCGGGTCGCAAACACACGATCGAGGTCGTGGTGGACCACTCACGCCCCTCCGGCCTGCGGCTCGAATGGCATGAGAACCCCGGCTACAGCGAATGGGCCGAGCTCAGCGAAGGCACCTACATCCTGCGTTCGAACGTGACCGAGTGGACGGCCGAGGAACTCTGGCGCACCTACGTCCAGCTGAACGAGGCCGAGGCGGCATTCCGGATCCAGAAGAGCGACCTTCAGATCCGACCGATCTGGCATCATGTCGAGGACCGCGTCAAGGCCCAAATCCTGGTCTGCTTCCTCGCCTACGTGATGTGGAAAACTCTGCAGGGCTGGCAAGAACGGGCCGGGCTCGGCTCGAGCCCGCGGACAGTCATCGAGGAGATGCACCGGATCCAAAGCGTGGATGTCGTGCTCCCCCTCGTGCGTGGCCCCGAGTTGCGGCTGCGCTGCGTTGTCCGTCCCGACAAGGCGCAGGCTCCCCTGCTCGACCGGTTGGGTTTGGAGCTGCCGCGCCGCCTGCGAGTGCCCACTCGTTTGCAAAATGTAGTGACTAACTGACCTCGCAGATGGCCTCAATTCGGCAAGGCGAGGCCATCCTCGTGCGCAACCTTTCAAGTTGGGCTAGGCTCGTGCCTGCGGCGCCATGAACAAGGTTGAGTCGTATGCTCAAGGCAATGTGACGCGGCCGACACTCCCATCGCGGGCCCCCCATCAAGCACGCGAACGTGTCTCGTGAATTGCGGGCCTTGACCACCTTGATCCCCGTCTTTGGTATTGGAGGAGGTCAAGGCTCTCTGCCAAGGTCCTCGGCCAGCTTGTCGAACACGGCTTCCTCGTGCACGGCGCGGCGTTCCTTCCGCATCACTCCGGCCAGCGCGAGGCTCCACGGCGTGGCACCCACTTTGCCCGTGAACCTCACTCCCTTCGGCGCCTCAAGATAGTCCGCCTCATCGAAGCGCCACGGCATGGCACCGCATTCGTCAAACACGCGCCGCGCAATTGCCAACCCCGGCGGGTCGAAGTCGCCGTGGTAGCGCAACCGCGCTCCCGCATCGCGTAGTTGCCGAAGCAGTACGAGCGCCGGGGTGGCGATTTGGCCGTTGATGCACACAAGCGGCGCGCAGCCGCAGCCGAGCCTCGCCGCGGCAAGGGCAACGATCGTTGGGTTCTCGCATACGAACACCTCGCGGGCGCGCAACCCGGAATCCGCCCTAAGTGGATGGCGCAGCAACAGCCGCAGGGATACATGCACGGGCTCGCCGTCGCCGCCCGCGGAGCGCAGCAGGCGCCCGAGCGTGCTATCGGCCGCAGCCGGCAGGTTCAGCACCAACGCCGGCGTGCTTAGCTCGTCGCACATCACTCCAGCGCTCGCCCACGCGACGCGGCGCCCCTCGGCGTTGTCTTCGAACGCCATGCCGCCCAGGCATGCAGCCGCACGCACTGCGAGCGTCGCGAGGGGCGATCCAGGATCCAGCGCGTGCGCATCGCCAAGAAGGCAGGCCGCAAACAAGGGCAGCGGTTCCGCCGCGGCGGGGAGCGCGGCCGCGATGTGCGCCACCTCGCGGAGCAAGACCATGGCGTCATCGGGCTCGTCTCCGGTGAGGCGTTTCACCACGCCGGTCCGCGCAAGTTCATCGAGCCAGGGCAACAGCACTGGCCGCGCGGCAAAGGAGCGCTGCGCCTCGCTCCAAACGGCCGCCCACCCGGCCTCGAGCTCCAAGTTCGCAGCACGACGGTTCGGGATCGGGCCGTGAAGCGCAGCCATGCCCCTCTCAAGATCCTCGCAAATCCCGGCGGCGCGCAGCGCGTCAGCCACCGCATCGAGATCGACGGTCAGCGTAGCTCCGCTGGTGGGGCGGCGGCCTAGTAGCTCGTCGACCGCGGCGCGCTCGGCAGCAGTCGCGGTCGTGAGCGTGGCCACCCCGGTGAGTGGCGCGCCCTGCTCCATCCGGTGATGCAACAGTGCGACCAAGCGCGCGAGACGCGCGTCGCCAAGCGTGGCGCGGAGGCGCGGAAGATCGGGTGCAAGGTTCATTGTAGTGCTTCGCGCAGCTCACGGCCGTTCCACACCCAGCGCGTAACGAGCACGGCGCCAATGCCGGCCCTCGCCGTGAGCTGGCAGATGGACAACCCCGGCAGCGTCGGATAGCAGCCCCACTCGCGCTCACTCGTCATCACGAAGTCGAGATCGAACGTCGCGAGCAGCCCGACGCATTTCGCTCGCATGTCGCTGTCGATCCCAACAAACACTTCGTCGAGCAGGATCAGGCGCGGCGCGTATGGCGACGCGCTCCGGTAGTGCGCCGCCGCGGCAGCGAATTGCGGCACGGTTAGCGCGAGGGCCTTCTCGCCGCCCGAGCCGGTGCCGTAGGTGCGCCGCGTGAGCCGCACCCATTGGTCGTCTTGGTGCCGCAGCACCGAGAAGCGGTGCCAGCGGCGGTAGTCCAGCGCGGCCGTCAGCTGATCGCGCCACGTGCGGTCAGGCGCGGCGGTGCGCTCGGCCTCAATGCGCTGCTGGAGGAACGTCGCGAGACCGGCCCGATCCTCGGGCGTCCAGAGCGCGTTCTTCCGACGCAGACAACGCCGCGCCGACTCGAGGCCCGGCGGCCCCTCGGGATCGGGCTCCCAGGCAAACTTCAACTGCATGCCCGTGCTCGTGGGCCGCGCGAGCAGCTCGGCGTTCGTCTCGTCGACCCATTCCTCCGCTCGCCGCAGCAGCGCCTGCAATTCCACCGCCACATCACCTAGCAGGTGATTCTCGATCACTTCGCGCTCGCGCTGGTTGAGCAGCCGCTCGCGGTGAGCCAGGTCGTCGGCCAACGACTGCGCGTATTCGCCGGGCCTGCACATTCGACCTTGAAATGGGCAATGTACGACGACAAGTCCGTCGTCGATCGCGCTCATGTCGGGCCGCACGCCGTGCGGCACCAGGGCGTCGTCGAGCGCGTTCACCCGGTGATAGATCTGCGACTGCACATCATTCCATGTCGAGTCGTCGCGGGGAGCGTCCTGCAGCTGCTCTTCAAGGTTGCGCGCGAGTTCGACAAGCCGAGTTGCCGACCATTCGGGAGAATCAGCAGCCAGCGCCGGCTCCGCCTCGGCAACGAGGCCGGATTCGACGAGGTGGCGCAGCCGCAAGAACGTCTCCTGCCGCGCCGCGTCGCGCTCGATGCGTTCTTGCGTGAAACGCTCCGCCTCGGTCTGCCCACGCACGATCGCGGTGTCCAGTTGGCGTTGTTCATTGTCGAGCGCTCTTGCCTTTTCGTTCAGTCGCTCGACTTCGGCGCGCTGCTGCGTTTCGCGTTCGATTAGTTCATGCTCGTCGGCGCCCACCGTTGCGAGCAGACCGGCTAACCGCCCGCTCGCATGCTCGTGCGCCTCGCGCGCTGCGGCCACGCGCAGCTGCAGCTCGTCGCGGCTGCGCCTCGCCTGCACCGCACGCTCCCGGCTCCGCGCGGCCTCCGCCACTAACCGCGCCGAGCCTTCGAGCGCAGGCCAGAGCTTTGCGAGCGCAAGCTCGTAGGCGTGGGTCGTATCGGCTAGCGCATCGAGCCGATCCACCCACGCCAGCAACCCGAGGTCGCCCGCGTCGGCATCGCGACACTGCCGTGCCGCATCGTGCGCGCGCCGCGCCTCCTGCTCCGGCGCACGTGCCCGCTCCGTTTCCTCGGCCGCATGCGCCAATGCCGAGAGGCGCTGGCCCAATTCCGCGCCTGCCGTGCGCACCGGCTCGTGATCGGGGAACGCACGCGCCTCTGCGTCCGCAGCCTCGCGATGCGCTGCCAGCTCCGACGCGGCGTGTTCGAGTGCTGCGCGTGCGGCGTCGAGCTCCGCGTGCCGCCTCCCCAACTCCTTAAGCCGACGCTGGCGCGCCGCTTCGCGCGCGGCCTCGCCGATGTGCTCCGCTCGCTCCTTGTGCGTGCGACCAGAGAGCGGCCCCAGCCGCCACGCGCCATCGGTATTCACCCAATGCTCGCCCGTATCAGGTCCGGCGCCGATCGCGGCGAGCACACCCGCAACCATT